>Ga0307509_10002502_pt1 | contig 29635 bp, 21 predicted proteins | sample 10_EM_MG_FD_202245 | JGI IMG/M metagenome (GOLD analysis project Ga0307509, IMG submission 202245) | Populus trichocarpa ectomycorrhiza microbial communities from riparian zone in the Pacific Northwest, United States - 10_EM | ecosystem: Host-associated > Plants > Roots > Unclassified | place...
AAGCGTTTTTTAAAAAGACTGCTATTGCATACTGCGGAGATCCTAGCAAAAAGGCCAAACTTGGGTGGTATGCAATAGCAGTCTTTTTTAAAAACGCTTCGACACCGCGAGTACAGTACGCACTTCCTCCATGGCACTATCGGTACCATCCAAACACCCACCCATCCCAACCCCCCTGTCGAAGTTTTCCCCGTAGTGAACATCACAACTCCGGCTCCAACAACCACGGTCAGAAACAACCACCGAAACCCGTCACTCACGGTCAGTGTCATCCGCTAGCACTCGCCTCACCAGATGCCGGGGTCATCACCTCCCCTCTTTCTTCTTTTCATCAACCCCCCCCTCCACACGCAACCTTTCTCGCACCGTTCCACAACTCAACGTAGACGGTCACCTCAATAGAGGAGACAAAGCACAGCTCGGGGACTAGGGCTTCCCTCTCCTGATGGACCCACTCCACTTTTCATCTATGGCCCAAAACCCACCAGTCCACCCCGGCCCAGTGCTAGAAAAAAAAGGCTTGTCGGTAATTCTTGAGAGGGGTTTAATAACACCTAATTTATACCGTGGCAGGTTTTTCGAGGGAAATTCCCTGCCGGAACTTTGCGGTTGGCATTGGCATCTCTGCAGTTGAGTCGTGCGGAAATGCTGAGAGAGCTTCCGCTCTTCTGGTCCTGTATCCGGGGTGTGGGGTTTCCGCGCAGTAGATTTCCTTCACATGTCAAATCCAGATATCCGTAGAGTACCGGAGAGGGCGGTATGATAAGTACGAGTAGGGGAGAGAAGGGAAAGGGATGGGGATCATTTCTATCTGGTGAGTTTTCTGTGTATGCTGATAGAGCGGGATACTGTGGGCGGGGGTGTCGGTATTGGTGGATAGCGGTGGGAGTTGGGAGGTTCTATTCGCTGCCGGATCGATTTGATTGCAATATTGTACCATACCATGCTGGTGTGGTGATCATGAGGTGCAGCACTAGTACACACTACTCGAAGGGGTAGTTTTGGTGCTCAGATCTGTCGAATAAATAGTTTTTTATGTCTATCAATCTATTATGAATTATAAGAAAAAGCCTGTTTCGCCACGTTGTATGGATGCGCGGATGAGGAGAGCTCAAGATCCGTTCATCTTGCCCTTGTTGCGAGGATGCTGTATTGTTCTGCTGGGGAGGTAAGCACTGGATGGATAATGGCTCGTCCGACTTCCGGGGGACACTTTTGTTTCGAGCACTATAAGTAATAATGTTTACTCCGGCCTACCACTAAATGGGCCTTTCTACTGTTTCCCCTTCGGGGTTGGAAGTCGGGAAATATACTAACAAGGCAACCTCAACTACCGGTACCGGTATTTGTTCAATCAACCGGGGAGAGAGAGAAGAAAGAATATGTGTCACTTCCTACGACGGAAGAAAGCCGAGTAAGTTACATGATATCCGTCAAGCTGCTCAGGCGATACTCGGCCCAGTTGTTCTGACACTGCCGGACCACACACTTAGCAGATAGCGCGCATCCCATCATTTGTTCTGTTCGTCCATATGTTGTGGAACCTGCCCCGCCCCTCCTCTCCTTCCTCTCTCTCTTCACTAGCCTCATTGTCGTTTCTGGCTGGTGCTAATTTCCATATCGACTGCATGATGCTCTTATTTATTGGGGAGTCACACGCTTAATAAAACACCCTCATTTGTAAACGGATTTCTGAATGCCCGTCCTTCTGTCCAGGTCAATTACCCCCCTCCCCTCCTTCCCAATCCGCCATGCCCGGGGTCTGGGAAACTTATTCTCCACCCCCCCCACTCTTGGCCCCAGCAAGTAGTCTGGGTAAACGCCCTGCTGTACAGTGCTGTGCAGTACTCCTCGCGCTATCACTTGGACCGACAAGACACTGAAAATTTCGTGCCGCCCTTGTCCCTTTCCGAGACGTAGATGACTAAGGGAAGCCTGACTCTCTGCCTCAGTACCGGTGTTCCTCAGCGACTTTCGGCGTCGGTGTGGTCGTATATCTAATACCGGTATTAGTTATGGTCTGAAGTCTACACGTCTGGAGAGGGGGTCGGCTTGCCCCACTGCAAATGCCGTTGGGCTGTATGCCGGGTCGGTGGTGTCCTTGGTTTATCAATAAGCTTGATTGAATACCGGTGCCCATTTGGGAAATTTGCTTATTGACCTCTGTCTCAAACACTGACAGCGGGCGGTGGGTCTATGAGATAGTCACCCATTTTACTCGAGTACAGTACCGCACCGGGGAGCTTGTTTGAAATCTAACCATAGAGCTCATTCCCGACATGTTCTAGTTCCGTTAACTCATTCTCGAGTGCCTAGGAGTGGTGGCAAGTCGCTGAGAGTAAGGTGAGAAGTATGGTAATGAAGACCCACGGTATTACGAGAGACTGGACTGACCCACCGGTGATCTTCTATAAAAGGCTATCACCGATTTTATTCTCACATCACTGTGCCGTGTGGGGATAAATATTTGTCGGTGGGGCTCCGCCGGTGGCTGCAGGTTCGGACCGGTGCGGTATTGTTGGTCCAAAGTTCTGCTCGCCGCTTGGCAGAATCGCTGAGGCGGCAATATTGGCCTGTGGGGACGACCACGGATTGTTCCGCGACAGGTGCGTTGATTGACAGGGGTACAGTACAGAACGCGTGATCCTAGAGTTGGCTTTTCAAAAAGCTTGTTGCTGGCGATCAATCAACGAAATACTGTACAGCCACCGTATTGGCGCGGTGGTAAAAAAGCATGAAGTTTTTGAAGGAATCCCCGTGGGTTGAGTTTGTCAGCTCCCTCCTTACTGGCGCTCTGCTCGAATGGAAAATCGAGAGCGGGTAATGTACTAGTACTAACTTGACCCACAGAATACTGTGTACTGGACTAACAAATGCCTAAGCGACCTCCACTCAAGAGCACTACCTACCGTACGTGCCTCGCCGCGTATGTCACTCTGCCGGTATCAACAACAGGCGGTTCGGAAATCTAACTTTGTCTGCTGGGATCTAATTTTTCAAACTGCGCAACCTTCTCCAGAGCGCGTCGAAATTGCACGTGGACTGGGGTCCTGAAAACCGGTCTTTGCGGCGCTTTCGGTGAGATCTGTTTAGTGTAGGATCGTTTGGACCCGGTTTTATGCTTTTATCTTCTGATAGTCGACAGTTTGTGCATTAACGGGTAATTCTTGGATTCTAAGTTGGAGTTTTACCGATGGAAGGAGTAGCTGAAGCTAGCTCTTGCGCTCTTGCGTAGGATGGGGTTGAGAGTCTTGGTGAGAGGAATCCACCGTTCGGTGTGGAGAGAGTGATTGTTGGTGATGAAGTGAAGTGATATAAGACAGACTGAGAGTCAATCACTAGTGAGTGAGTAAGTAGGACGAGAAGCAAAAAACGGTAGCAAAACAGCACTCAGAAATATACAACGAAAAGCAAGGAGAGATCATAACCAGAGCAAAGCTCCCGCAAACATAAAGATCAAACAAGATGCACTTCTCCATCTTCCTGCTCACGCTCTCCCCCCTCGCCGCCTGGTGCTCTCCAAATCCACAGAGCGGCCTGTCATCTACCACAACCTCCATTACAACCTCATCATTATCCTCACCCTCATCAACCCCATCCCCCACCTCTCTAAATCCCACACTCGCCGGACCAGCAATACCCCCGCCGGCAAAGCAAGAGGTCATCAAGACAAGCTTCACGAACCACGAAAACAAGACCATTTCAGCAACTGTAGGCTTCAAATGCAACCCAACCAGCTCCTCCCCACAGCTCAAGGACATCGAGGCCCTCTCCGCCCATTATCTCACCAAATCCACACCCCCCCCCATCACCATACCCAAGGGTGGTGCGAACACCTGCGTGCCGCTCGAGGAGAAGAAGGATGTTAGCGCTGCGAAGCTGGAGGCTTGCGGCAATGGCGCGAAGCTCTTGTATCCCGAGGTGGGAAAGCTTTTGCAAAAGTTCCAGGGCACCTGTGTGAGAGCGATTGATGGCTCCCAGCGGGTGGGCGGAATGATGGACTTTACGGCTGAGGGGAAGATTGTTCTTAGCATTAAGGTTAATAAGGCTTAATGAGGGGGATTGTGTTGGGGCTAGGTTTTTCTCCTTTGGTTGGTGTGTGTATTTAGATTGCGTTGTTGTTTGGGATTTTCGGCTAAAAATTGAGGAGTTTTCTTCTGTTCTTCTTTTTCTTCGCATTTTGTAGATTGTGCTTGGGATGGATGGATGGGGAATCACTCTTAGGGGTCTTGCTTGCTGCTCTTAGTGTATCGTACCGGCGCGTGATTTTTGACTCGAGGGTAGGTGATGCACTTCAAGCCTTCTTAGGGTTTCTGCTCATTTAGGGTGTTGTGATATTCTTGAGAATGGGCAGAAATGGCCGATGTAGATACTTCTGGCTGAGATGCGATTGCCCAAGGACGCTGCGAGTGTCGAGATGCATCTACTCCCACACAATGAAGAGGACCACAAAAATTGTAAAAAAACAGAGGTGTTTGATTCGGCTTCCTCCGGTATAACATGGCAGAATACGGGAGTACCCCAAGCGTGTGAGGGGCTGCGAGGGGGAAGGTCTGGTGCCTTTATTGAATTTTGTTGGTTCTATTGAGGTGGTGGCCTTCCTATAACAGCCCCGTGTGAGACTAATGCCATACCAGGGAAACCATCATATCTGGTGTTTATCTCAGACAAGAAGTATCGGAAAACAGGAGTTGGGGATTTGTGTGGGCGCTCAGATAGGCATCGATCTTTTGCGATATATTTTGTAAAATCCTTGTTTTCGGATACTTGGGGCAGGTACTGTATCTGGCAGGCAACATAGTGGGAATCATCATAGCTGGTCACTCGGAGCTTGGTAGCTGGCACTTTTCCCGGTTGACCCCTGGCTTCTTTAATGCCCACGAACGTTTCATTCAGGTCTTTATTTCGTTTCCGGTTGGAGCCCTGGTCGGGGCGGTGGATGTTATTGCCTTGTTTTTTTCCCTTGGTTAGCGTGGCCTCTCTTAGTACTTTATTGATCATTGCTCGGAGCTTTAATACTGAGGGATCCGGGCAAGTCAGTGTGTGGGTGGCGAGCTCGGGCGGGGTCAACGGTATGTTCATAAGAGCTTGTCTATATTTCTTCCAGTTGTTTCCTATTTTGATTGTTCGGCTGAGTCCTTGCTGAATGGTTTACCTTTCGCCTATCTTGTATTATTGCATAAGGATAGCATACAAGCCCAAAGGCCCACCTGAAGGTCTCCAAGGTCTGCTGGCCGTAAGCATTTTGCTCGTTCCAAGTAATTTAATTTAGGTGTTTTGGAAGGGCTCTCGTTTCTTTCTTGGTGCCGTTCGGCCTGCATTTTTAGGGCTGTTGTGTTTTTAGCATGTGATGGGGGTCTGTTCCACCCAGCTATGATAGCAAGAGAAGGCATGATTTTAGGTTTTGTGGATAAGGAAGTGGTCCTGTCAGGTGATCTGGGCACAATTTTGTTCATTCAAGGGTAGCACCAAGCTCTTCAATCTCAGTGATCAAGCCTCCTAGGTGGGAACTATGGTCATCCTCTAGTTTGCGCGTCTTGAGGTTGTAATTTATCTACTGATCCCTCTGAGCAGAGTGTAAGACCAGCTGCCGATACGAGGGATTATTTGTCCCTTCCTTCCCCGTTCTCAAAGTTCACATTGCCTGAAGGGTGGGCCAATGGATATAGTACTTCTTGCATTTGTGCGCATCAGCAGCAGGTTAGCTTTAAAGAGGTGTGAGATTGGGAGCAGCTTTCCGCCATACTACGGACATTGAAAAGATCTACTATTTCATATGTATCGAGGATTTTTTTGAAGGAGAGAAAGCTAGGGGTGGGAATCCATTCCCTGTCCTTGACAATTCGGGAGAAATCGTCGGATGGCATGGCATGGAGATATTCTAGAGACTTTTCAGCCCTTATTTGTGACGGCGAACATCCCGGAAAAGCCATAATTACGAACACATTTCTCCTTTTTATCTTACCGTGGGAGTTGGTCACAGACATTGGATTTTAGTTTAGAATAGTTTAGTGTATTGAAAATTATTTAAACCTATCTATAAGAGCTCTATAAGCCGGGGGATTTTTCTACCGAGTATCCTTGCGCAAGGATCACCGCTGCTAGCCTAACTTGAAACCCCCACGCAGCGTCCTTGGCAACCTTGCTCCTCCCCTCCTCCAAACCCTCTGGGGGGACCTCCCCACTCCCCAAAACCCTCCCTCCCCACTACCTCCTTCAGTAGACCCCCCTCCTCTAGAGAAACAGCTCCGTCCACCTCCTTCGCTAGGGTAAGTAATCCCTCATGCAACGCGCCTAAAATCCTCCTCTCCGAGAGATAGGCAGAGTACTCTATCGGCCTAGAGTAAATGATCCGTGCCTGGCACACCTGCAGCTGTTCTAGTGTGAACCGGATGAGCTTCACTTCCGGCGCTGTGGTCGGGAGGCATAAATAGATATCGCAGAGGGTACTGACAAAGTGTGCGAAGGCAGCTATGGTGCATATTTCAGCGAGGAGGTCGCGAGTTGCTAGGTGGGACATTTTCGATTGATTGGCTGATTGTGTGTGTGTGGTTGTCGAGGGTCGTGTGCTATGGAGCGTCAGGCAAGTCGTGGATCAAGGGCTGGTATTTATTCGGGACCATGATCCTAATTTTCAAGATTGTCGTTGAGGTTTTGAAACATGCGTTTTGGTGTTTGAGAGGTGTTTAGGAGGGAGTGGACATGTATGTTCAAGTTAGATGGTAAGGCTGTCTCGCCAACACGTGACCAACTTTATCGAGTGATCGGAGGTGGTTGTTAGGTGAGACATTCTGTTACCAATTGTGTAATGCGAAACCAACAAGACTCGAGTTTTATTGAGTGCTCTTGGTTAAAAGGAGAGGGCGAGGAGCTAGGGAAGCAAACATAAGGAAATCATCAAAATGCAGGAATTGGCGCGTGGCGCAAATAGGTGTCTTATGATACAACAGGAAGAAGCAACGTCGCGCAGTATGAGTATCCAGCGAATGCAGAGATCAATGAAACAATCAATGAGACCAAAATTAGATCCGCATAGCACATTCCGGCAATAAACCGCGTACGGGTGCTCCAGTAGGGTGACAACATCTTGTTGAAAGGGGAGCGTGGGAACAATGCGGTTTCCCTTGCTAATTCCGGCCATCTGGATTTGCGACGAAGTCTGCCCTTGCCAAATAGCTGAAGCCCTCTGTACGGTGGTGAGCCCTCCATAGTAGGGATGGCGGCCTGGCATTCCGAAGTGAATTTGATTAGGCTAAAGAGAAGGATCAACAGAAATATTTAGCCTGATCAAGAATGCAAAAGAGATGTCCCTCCAGGACCTCCGCGTTGTTAGTATATCGGAAACTACCCCTGCTGAATCAGGGCCAATGCAATCAGGCGATCACAGTATCAATACTTGTTGCGCCATGTGGTGGGCAAGGTACTCTCATGGTCATACAGTACTAGTACTCCAGAGCCAGATTCATTGAGAAAGAAATATTATGTCTTATTATCATAGGTTTTTGCATCATACTAATTTATTAAGACCTCCCCCTCTGGTTTTTGGGGGCTCTTGGTATCGGGTTATCTGGGTAGGGATACCCATGTGTCTGGTTTTCAATGAGCCACTAAAGTACAATAAATAAGGCATTGTGGTCGAGTGGTTAAGGAAACAGACAAGAAATCTGTTTCATGCACGAGCACAGGTTCAAATACTGTCTATGTATTTTGTTTCAATTTTTTATTTTATTTTCTCGCCTGAAAAAAAAACCTAACCCGGCGATAAGGATGGGTTACACATGATACCATAAGTATAGTTCCGGCGGTCTATAGGCAGCACCTCGATCGACGCGACGGGGGACGCCTTGGCACGGGGTTGACTGAAAAACTCATAGATGTTCGAACTGTGACAGCAAGGGTGTTTTTTTTATAAAAAATAATAATATTCTAATTTGTTAGGGTTAAAGGCATAATTGTCTCTTTTTTCGAGCCAACATTATGCCCAGGCGTCGAGCAGTGGGTCGAGGTACAGAGAGGGGTCTGAGGGAAGGCTTCTGGGCACAGCTCTTCTTTTCCACTTGTGGGGACGGAAAATGAGAGGTGACTACATGGCCTACAAATACCCTGCTATTCCGCAATGGCATCCCCCTACCGCGCTCTGGGGTCGTTGCCCATTGCCTCTTGTCTATGGCTCTTCCTAGTCGCAGCCGATCCTCCCGAAGTGCGTTTCCGAAGTGCATTTCTGACGCGCGGCGATAGACAACAGTTTAACTCTTGTGGAATACAGACAAATGAGAAGAGTTTGGGATAATCAAGCATTGGCACTACTTATCCCTCTCCCCTCCTCCTCTGAGTAACTGAACACATATACCTGGTACCGTACTGGCATCAGGAGCTCACAGTTACTGATAGAGCTCTTAGCGAAACTTAGTCAGCAAAGGGTAAGCGAGAATACCGCAGTACGACGCCCTCAACATAGAGCAGTCATTGTGTTGTTTCTTACTACAATATGATATTAAATTTTCGCCTTTAATTCCTATCTTTTTCCTACCATTCCAATACCACTATCTGCCCTATGTTGAGTATCCGCTGGGTGCACAGATGTACCTCGGTATTCCGCAATTATCAAGACTTATTCCTAGTGGCTATACTTTTTCCCGGAAGCCTTAATAATGTCCGCTGCCTATGCACCATTGCATCCATTAGCATGCTTCCCCCTGGCAAACAATAGGGTAGGAGGGAAGAAAGAGCAATTCACCTTCTCACCAATCGCATAAACCGTAGATTGAAGGTGGGTTCCAGGGATCAATGGCATAATACTCGCGTCCACAACCCTCAAATTCCTAGTCCCATAGACCATCAGATTGTGGTCCACAACCCCTCCAATCTCCCTTGGCTGCATGGCTGCAGTCCCAGTCGGATGGTACATCGTGGACAGGCTATCCCTCGCAAATCCGAGCAGCTCCTCTTCGGACTGCAATGACGGGCCGGGCGTCAACTCGGTCGGGCCGAGTTCCTGAATGGCTGGAGTCTGTACAAGGCGGCGGCCGAAGCGGAATGCTTCGGTGAAGAGGCTGAGGTCGACTGGGTTGCTGCCCGTGCGCAGGTCCACGATCGGGGGGGCCAAGGGATCTGTCGAGTTTATTTCTATGAAGCCACGACTGAGAGGGTGGGCAATGGAGAAGGTGAGGGGTAATTGGGGGCTACGGATGGTACCGGCGGACCATACAAATTCCATCGCAGCTACATGCATACCGGCAAGCCGGTTGAGAAGGATTTGGCGGTGTTTTTGGAAACCGGCTGTTACCACCAGCTCGGAATCGTGGCGGAGGTACTGGTCTGGCTCCTGGGCTGTATAGGCGCCTATTAGGGCGTCGGCTCGGTCAGTGTAGGTGGATATAGGGAGGAAAGCTACTGCGTTGGGGCTTAAAGCTGTCCATGGGCCTGGATTCTTTTGTTAAAATTGAGCGAGGTGTTGTTGAGAAGGAGGCCAACCTTCACGGCTACTATAGAAAAGCGCTCTGCTCTCCGCGTCCCAAGTTGCGTTTCGAGAGAGATCATTGGGCGAGTGTTCAACATTGCTCGCTGGTTGTCCTGGGTTAGTATCATGTTCTATAGTGGAGAAGAACGCTGGGCACTTACCATTCAGGCCCATGGCACAAACTGTTTTGATTTTCCTATGTTAGCCAGAGAGCTAGTGATCATACTTTAGGGTAGCCTCAAATGTCCGACAGTGGGGTATCAGTAGTCTGGCGCGCACCGAGTGCACCGGAGTGCAGCGCGGGATCGCACCCTTGAGATTTTCCCTTGCACTAATGGGAAGAAATAGACTCACATGGATGATCCTGGAAGTTTTGTCCGCTGGATATTCGGTCGCTATTAGCGTGCTTTGAACCTACGAGTAACACTTGGGTGGGGGGTCTCTTACACGCCGGGCAGATCAATCAATACTGGGATACCCAATTTCTCCAGGAGACTCTTTTGCCCAATTCCTAGATATATGGGTTGGATTGGCGAAATTTGCGGAGGGGAAGAGAATCGAACCTGAGAGTTGCAATATCTGCGGAGTGTGAATGGTCCCTGCGGAAATAATAACCTCATTCTTGGCTTTTGCTGTATATTTGGTAGCATCTCCGGGTTTGACATACTTCATTTCATGGTGGTTAGGATTCGCGGTTTAGCAGGTGGTGGAAACTCACTTCAACTCCACTGATTTTGATCCCTTTTCCGTTTTCTTCGTCACCATCCTCGGTGATTATTTTGGTCACCTGTCTGGAGGTGTAAACATGTAGATTTTGTCGGGTAACGAAGTTATCGTAATAAGCACTGCGGGAATATGAGCGCGTCATGTTTTTTGGGTCGATTGTGTTTGGCGACCAGAAAACGCCTAATGCGCTTCCCGCCTGATCTTGTGACTGTTTAACACCTAGCGATTGCATTGCATCTTGGAAATTTTCTGCCCCAGTTATTAGAATGGTGGCACGGCCTAACGAACACCGACTTACTATTCTGTGGGTATATGAAGTTCGGATAACCAGACTGAACGTATCCATCGAATCCATGAACTGAGGGGTCGTAAGTGATTCCAAACTGGGCTACATGCTCTGGTTTAGGTGGCGTAAAGGTTTCGCTCTTCGCAGTATTAGGAAGCGCTTCCCGGTGTTGCTGAGAGTGCCAAAGGATTTACCTTTTTGAAATATGGTAAGAGACCAGCCCAGCCCCAGCCGGGATTCCCGAGATCCTCCCACATATCGTAGTCGCCGGGGGCGCCTCGATCAAACATCATGCCGTTAAGTAGAGAGCTTCCACCGAGGGCTTTTCCAATAGGGAGATTCTGGGATTTGCCGTTTAGGTATGTTTGTGGCTCTGTTGTGATATTCCAATCGTATATTGACCGCCTAGTGTCCCCAAGGCATCTTTGAAGAATGGCGGCACATTCTTTGTGATCCGGCACTCCTGCCTCTAGAACAAGGACAGTTGCTAGTTGAGGGTCTTAGTATATCTGAACTGAGTAACATAGCATCTGGAATTGAGGGCTTACTTTCAGGGTCTTCTGACAGTCTGTTGGCTACTGTGAGGCCCTAGAGGTATTGTTTAGTTATGGTCAATATGTGAATTAGGAGCGCTGGTTCAACTTACAGCAGTCCCTCCGCCTACTATGACATAAGTATATGAATCGAGCAGCTGCTCCTGTCTCTCAATGAGCCTGCCCAGCATTGGCGTGGCTACAGCCGCGCCGCTAGCCACTGAGAAAAGTAGAATCAATCGTGCCAACATTTTTGCGCAGTACCAGAGGATAGCAGGCAGATGGTGTGCCTATACTATCAATGATACCGAGCCTCCAGAGCCTGAGCTACCCAGGCAAATATATACTTGTCCTTACTCCTCGCAAGGGGACAAATCATGAATACATTGTTGGCCAATAAGAATTCTGACCCTGGCGGGCACTCCTGCACCATGCCGGGTTCACCTCGCTTCTAATCAAATACCGGCATCATGTATTTCTACATTTCTGAGTGCTGGCTCTTATGCACAAGGGTTCCGTAAGGCGAAGGTGGGGACCGTTGCTCGGCGAGATATGGAGGGTTTGATCTTTTTTGGCAAAAGCTCATAGAGAGCATAGCATAGGAGCCGTCCCCAAGGGTGCTGGGTAGTTTAGCTGGAGCGGTTGTGGCCATGTATGGCTTTCTCCTTGCAGGGAAAGCGGGATCGGCAGTGTGCGCTCCCGTTCTTATTGCGTGTGGACAAAATTAACCGATCAACGAACACTCATAATTTTCGCAGTGATGTCGGCCTCCTCGATGCAACCACCCCAACCCGGCCAAGAAAAATGGATAAAAATAAATTAAGTACATGGCTGTATTCGGTACGGTACTTGGGCGCAATCCGTTGGCCTTAATAAAAAATGAGAAAGTACTATCCCTTCGTCTGTATCTGTCGCTTTTTAGTTCCCTAGAATATTCCGAGATTACGTAGGATGTTTTCTACTGGTCAGTCACAACAAGAGCTCGTTTGACCATACTATGATATGGTTCCGGAAGCCTAGAGTTGGGACCACTTTTCTCACAAAAAGTGTGACAGTTTTGAATGTAACCATCACCGTAATGCTTGAATTTATGTTTAGTCATACATGTTAATAATGCCAAGACAAAAAATCAATATTCCAGAAAATTAAAACTAAAAAAAGGTGGATAACTACCACCGTATACTAGTAATATTGAAAATACCTCATGTTGTTATGATACTATCAGTGGGTTTTACGTATGATGAATGCATACCGGCACAATATTGCCTATAGCTCAGAGGACTTTAAAAGATATGTATTTACAAGATATAGTTCTGATAGAAGAATTGCAGAGTCAGATCCCCAGACCAGCTAGTTCTGACTCTGCTTGCCAATTATGAATATTTCATTTACCATGATTTAACATATAATATTTCACAAATTAACATCTATCAATATCATGATTTTATTATATTGAAAAAACTTATCTTAGCAATATTAACACATATAACTAAACATAAATTCAAGCATTACGGTGATGGTTACATTCAAAACTGTCACACTTTTTGTGAGAAAAGTGGTCCCAACTCTAGTCTTCCGGAACCATACCTCTGGTAAAGATCTGAAGCTAGACTATGCCATTAACCACGCTAAAAAGCTGCGAAATCTGCACACAGATTAGGGGATATCCCTTAGTCCGTTTCTGCCACGGGGATCGGTGGGTTATGTCTCAGTTTGAAATGCCAAGGAATTTATTTCTTGTTAAGGACTCTCCAAATGCCATTAATACAGTTCCGATTAAAGAACAAGACATCCCAGATCCGGTCATTTTCTTAGCCAGATCTCTCCCGGCGGACTATTATAAGATAGTACGTGTACTGGAAGTCGTCATCAGCATGCTTCCTCTCCTCTATTTTCCGTCCTTCTTGTTGCAGCCAATAAGAATCCACGGTTTCGCCACCCTCAACACCACGCTTTTATCGTGAACATACTTGGTTGACGGTTGCGTTCTTCTGCCTTCGGGCTCCTGGTGGGATTTTTGCCTTCGGGCGGTCGGAGCTTTTGGCCTTCGGGCAATATTTTTAGTGGCTCGCCGGGCTTTTATTACCGGTGAATTTTTCTTTGGTGGCTCGCCTGGCCCCTTTTGCTACAGGTGAAATTTCACGATGGGTGATTCTGCCCCCCCTCCTCCCCTTTGCTCCCATTCCCCTGCTCCGGGCACCCAGATTGTCCCGGGTAGGATGAATACCTCTGATGGCCGTGGTCTTATCCCGGCTGTTAAACTTTCCTACGCCGCGCCGGGTGGGGCCTACCAAGGTCTCCACATCGAGCATGTTTCGGGATGTCGAAATGACTCCCTTTTCTTTACTTCTGAGGTTCGAGCTATTGTTTCTCACCTCGACCTCCGGTCGTTCGACTCAGTCGAAACTGTTTGCACCGGTATCATGGCTGCTCGCGGCTGTTGCATTACTGGTGACACCTCCTCTGCGCGTTGCCACGTCGACCGCACTACCACTTTGGGTTTTTACACCCGCTTTCACACCCCTGAGGGCTCCTCCCAGTCCTTCGTCCCGTCCAGCTCCCAGATTGTGAGCTCGGATTTTCATTCGACTATGGCGTCTGATCCCATGGTCCCCTCTGCATCCTGGCCGTCCATTGACGAGGACCGATCCCAGGACCCCCTGTACGTTCCTTCTGTGGTTGAGGTTGACGATAGACAACGGCGTCTTCCCTCCCCTGTTGAGCGACTTTCCTCCGGTGAACGGAAGCTGTATAGCAACTTCCGATTGGACCGATCGTCAGACGAGGACTATGCACCTCCTGCAGGTAGCATCCACCCTGAGGATCGGATCACTCAGGTTTCGTCCCCTCCCCTCTTTGTTTCCCCCTGGTCGCGCCCTGGTGCTGGTGCTGGTTTCGCCCCGGATTCCACCATTCCCTCTGGCCGCCGTGCCTTTGTTCCTGTGTCGAAAAGACACCATGAGTTTATTGCTCATACTAAGGCACTACGGGGCAACACCCCCCCCAAGAGAGACTCCCCGTCCCCCCTTCCTTTGACCACTAGTCAGGTGGTTCCTTCGTCTGCGGTTATCGTTCGCGATACCCCTATGGATTTGGGCGGTGGGTCTAACACTGACGGCACAGGTATTGGTGATTCTAGGTACGCCACTGATGCACAGCCGCGTTCCGCTGCCCCCAGCCTCTCCCCATGCGCCGACCCGTTCTTTTCGTCGCTTCCCGCCCTCCCTCTTACCATGAGCTACCGGTCGCCCTCGGGGGTAGATGCGGCTTTGTTAAGTGGTCTTGAGGACATCCGTTCCGGTAACGCGGTTCCCCTGTCGTCTTCGCCCTCCTCCTCCTGTGGTTCGGTCGCGTCGTCCTCTGATTCGGGTGATGCCTCCATGGTTGATGGGTGCCGGACATACGCGTTAGTTGGGGGCAAGGAGACGTATGGTTCCCTTGAGGAGGTTGCTGCTGACATTCAGCGTCTGGGCAAGCAGCAGAACAACTGCTTGGACGAGATTGTCTCTCTGAAAGGGGAGATCAAGCTGTTGAAGGCTGTTATTGCCCGGTTGGAAGGAGATACGGTGGCCCATGAGGCTGAGCTGACGGTTGGCAGGGGTGAACCTGTCTGGAGCTCTCGGGAGACGATTCGGGGTTCGGTTCCTGCTGAAGCTGCTAAGCGCATGAACGGTGGAGTGACCCATTCCCCCCCTCCTACTGATGTTGGTGTTGCGTCCTCTTCAGGTAGTAAGAAGGTCGCTTTTGAGGAATCACCCGATGCCGGCCTTGTCGTGGTTGAAAGAAAGAGCACTCGTGGTGGTAGGGCGAGTCGGCGAAGGCGACGGAGGAATCCGGTTACTGGCCCGGCTGCTGCTTCGGCCCCTGCCCCTGTGCCCGTTGCTTTTCCGGTATCATCCCCCCCAACTGGGGCGGCGATGTATAGCCATGTTGCGGCTGCCCCCCCCCTCCACCTGTGCCATACACGACTAGGCAAGGCCGTCAGGTTCGGTCGCGGCTGGTACCGCCTCCGCCCCCTGCCGTTGTTATCCCAGGTCCCTCCCGTTCGAGGGTTCCCACGTCGTCCCCCTCCCCCGATGCCCGTGAGCGCCATGTTACTATGAGCTTCGATGCCGGCAAACGGACACAGCTTCCTGTTACCCCCGAAGTGATCCGTATCCGCATGAACCAGACCTTGAGCAATCTTGGGAAGGTTTCCGACAAGACCCCGTATATTCGGGAAGCCCGCTCCAAGCTTGAGATTGGATGCATTTACTTGACGCTGGCGGAACATACTGCCACTCAGGTTTGGGATAGGCTGGAACGATGCCGATCGACTCTCCTTCGGGAACTCGGCCCCTCCGGTCTTACTAACTTTGTCTTCCATAAGGATGTGGCAAAGGTTAAGATTTTGGTCTCCGGTGTTCCCCTGGCCCCCACTGGTAAGGGATCTTTATGGAGAGCTGAAGACTGGACCGGCGACAAGGCCTTTGACAGCCTCCGGACTGACATTGAGGGCTCAAACCCGGGGGTGGTTACTGCTGGCCGTCCCAACATGCTCGGCTCTGTTTACGCCATGAAACAGGCGGGCGCCACCTCTTGTGGCATTCGGTTCACCCTTGAACGCAATGCGGCCAGTGATGGGATCCTGTCTTCCGGCTGTGTTTTCTTGTTTGGCAAGTCCAGGAATGCTAGGTTCTTTGAGGAACACAGGTCTGCCCCGGTTTGCAACAAGTGCCTACAGGTTGGCCATGTTGAGATGTTGTGTGCGTTTCCTCCCCGCTGTCGTTTTTGTTTTGGGGATCACTTGTCGAAGTCCCACCGATGTGGGCAACTTAACTGCCCCGGTGAGAACGGTCAGTCCTGCAGCAACACTGTACGTAGGTGTATGCTGTGCGATAGATCCGACCATTTCACTGGTTACAACAGGTGCCCGGTGGTTTTTGCTTCCGGTTCTTCCCCTGCCCCCGCCGGTGCCAGATCTCCTGTCGTCGCCGATGATACCTCTGTTACGGGTGTGTCCGACCGCTCGAGGAATCGTCAATGTCGTCGTCGTCGTGGAGTGCATGTTGAGATTACCTCGGAGGTGATGGTTGAGAAGGAGGTCTCTGCTAAGGGACTGACTGTTGAGGTGGAAGGCATGAAATACACTGACAGACGTGCTGACCACCGAAGGGGCATGACTGATGGTGCTCTGCCTAAGGCTAAGGTCGTTCGGCCTAAGGTCGACAGGAAAGGTAAGGGTAAGGCTGTTGATGCTTACGAGCAGGCCGGCCCCTCCCGCATTACCGAGATTGTGGAACCGGCCCCCTCCGGCAGAGTTAACAAGGCCTTTAGGCCATCTAGTTCGACTGACTTGTCGGTTGACCCCCCCATTAAGACCATCGATGACGATGAGACTATGGGTTTTTCCTTGGGCCTAGATGCGCCCCCAAAAAGCATCTTGAAGAGGCGCGCCTCTGATTCCGACATCACCTCGTCGGCCATTCAGGCCTAATGTTTATTACAACATTATCGATTAATGTTGGACGGAGCAGGGCTAACCGTTCGTTGGTGATGGATGTGTTTTCTTTTGTTGATGTGTTTTTTGTTGTTGATCCTCCCCGTAAGGTGGACGGGGGGCATGTTGTACATGAGCATTTGGATTTTGATTTGTTTTCTTTTGTTCAGGCGTCTGGTGTTGAGGTGTTTGTTAGGTCATCATTGTCTGGTTTGTTCCTGGTGGACATGCATGACATGGTGACCTGTGTGATTATGTATGAGGAGGGTGGGGTGAGGAGACGAATTGGCGGTATTTATGTTCCTCCCAAGATGGATAGGCTGGAGTGGTCGGCTTGCGAAGCGATATGGGAAAATTGTGATTTTCTCATTGGCGACTTTAATGCCAGACACGACAGATGGAACCCGATCCCGAGGCCTGGCAGTATGCAAATGTCTGATTGTCATGGCTTGTGGTTGACCCAGTTGTGCGATCAAACTGGGCTGCGGGTGCACCCTCCGACGGGCTGTACATTTCGAAACATCAGCGCCATTGATTTGTTTATCGGGAGATCGACAACGAGGGTTTCATATGATGGGAAGGGTGGTCTGGAACATGTCGCCGTCATCGCTAGACTGAAGGTAGATGAGCCGATGGATATGGTGAGGCGCCGACCAGCTTGGAGGAACATTCCAGCATCCGATTGTGATGATATACTGGAACACGTCGATTCTGGTGGAGATGAGGAGATGTGGACGAGGCTGAGGAGTGGTGTGGACGCACTTCCGAGGTCTGGGATGAATGTCGGCCGGTGCCCCTTTTGGAACCCCGACTTACAACGCATTCGTTCCGATTTAAATCACCTGAGACGGATCAGACGACGGCTACCGACGGTTTCGGATAACTATAATGTTGTTCGACGAGTGTATAGAGCCATGTTGTTGAGATCCCGTCTGGAGTTTATTCGGAACACGATTGAGAAGGCCGGAGATCCTGCTATCTTCAAGCTCGCCAGACAACTGGAATCGAGGCGGACACTTCCTTCTATGCGTGACTCCGATGGTCAGCTAGTGTGTCGCCACGCTGATATCAGCGATCTTATCGCTGCCCAGTTGAGACCTGGCGACGAGCAACCATGGCATCCATCTGCGGTTGTGATGGACCCTGCCTGCGAGTTGGAATCTGCTGTCAAGCGGAGCCCGACAAATACCGGTCCTGGTCTTGACGACATCGGGTATCCCTTTATCAGATATTGGTTGAAGGAGAAACCTGACTGTTTGAAACGGCTTATCGACTACGGTTTGACGAACGATATTCCTGACTGGCACTCTGCTGAGGTTGTACTCATACCGAAGGCAGACAAACCCGGTTATGACATTGTGAAGAGCAGGCATATGATTCACCTGCTGCCGACTATTGCAAAGGTGGTGGAGAGGATCGTGCTGCTGAGGATTGCCGAGCATGTGGTACTAGGCCAGACGCAATTTGGATCTAGACGCAAGCGAGGTGTCCATGATGCTATGTCTGTTGTGTTTGAGTTTCTGCGACACAACGAGGGTTACAAGTGTGCTATGCTTTCCATGGATGTTGAGGGAGGTTTTGATAATATTGACATTGACCTGCTATGTGATTTTTTGGCCGCTCGGGAATGCCCTGCCAACCTGATACAATGGGTTAGGAGGTGGGCTGGGAACCGCGTGGTCAGGTTCAGGTTCAATGGACGTATATCGAAGCCTTATTTCGTTAATTGTGGCATCCCTCAGGGATCCCCGTTATCCCCCTTTTGGTTTGGTGCATATGTCGCAGACGTTTTTGAGCCTTGCCTCCGGTACTCCCCTTCGGTTCGCACTGTGGTTAGCAGTTATGTGGACGATGGGGTTATCCTTGTTGCTTCTGATAGCAGGGATCTCACGAGGTACACGATGGCTGAATTGTTCAAAGATAGTGACAGGATAGCTAGGGGTAGAAAGATGGGGTTTAGCGCGATCAAGACGAAGTGGATCGGTTTTGGTGGAACTACATGGGAGGATTTGGATATTGATGGGGAATTACTAACGCCTGTGGAGGATCTTAGGGTTCTTGGTTATAGGTTTAATGTATTTCTTAATATGTCTTCTCATGTATCTTATTGGTTGGAAAGAGGTTTGGGTGTTAGGAGGAGGATATCCGCGTTGGGGAGGAGGTTTGGGAGTGATGGAGGGCTGGATGCGTGGTGCACTTACCGTCTGTTTCAGGCTGCCTACCTACCGACCGTCTACTTTGGGCTTGAATTCGTAACCGACTATACGTCGTATGTGAAGCGGATTCAGGTCCACGTCAACGATTGTCTTCGGTCCCTGTTCAGGTGTCCTATGAAGCTTGCTACCAATATTATGCTTGCCGAATTCGGGACGCCTCCAGTTAGTATACAGGGTCGATATCTACAGAGACGGTGCTACAGTCGCATGATCAACTACCGATATTGTAATGACCATCCGTGGTTCGGTGCAATTCGGGGCGATTGGGAGGTTGAAGGCATGCTGGCTTACCCGATGTTGTCTGATAAGATTGCAACAACTGTGCCGAGCTTCAATGTGTCTAAAGGAAAGGAACTGGCTGCGAGGCTTTTTTATGAGGCCTATGAGGAAGCGGTTCTGGTTCCTGATCTCCTTATGATTTACACTGATGGTTCGAAGAGCGACAAGGGTACTGCGGTGGCATGGACGACTGAGGAGTGCGGTATGACTGAAGGTGCACGAGCCTTTGCTACCCCCTCTTCATGGAGCATCGTGGAGTGCGAGATCTTCGCCATCATCGCCGCACTTAGGTATGTGCACTCCGAATCTCACGGCGTGGTCATCATCTTTTCTGACTGCATTCCGGCCATTATGTGTATTCCACAAATGGAGTCTGAAGGTGAATCCGCTGGCATGTGGGACGTTTTGACGCCCCTGTTCAATCGCTTCAGTTCGGTCCGCATTTGCTGGATCCCTGGACACCATGGTATTGCTGGAAACGAAATGTCGGATGCCAAAGCCAAAGAGGCGGTTGGAGGTGTTCTGCATGCTCGCAACTGGGCTGGTGTTGTGCTTGGCCTTGGCCATGCTATGATGGCCAGAGAACTGCGGGCGGCTGAGTGGGCCCATTGGCACACATCGGAGGGTTACGGTTACTACGATCGATCCCCAAAGAGGCCCAGACACCTACGAGGTCTCAGCAGACTGGATCATTATATGCTGTTGAGAATTCGCAGCGGTACCGATGTTGTGGGACACGATGACTGTCGTGGTTTTGGCGATAGATTCCACCTGACGTCTTGCGACAGATACCTGATCAAACGCCCCCGTTTTCCGGCTTTGTTCAATGATAAGCGGATTCCGGATTGGCGAGACTGGTGGCAGTCCCATTTCAATCTGGGCATGCGTATCCCGCGTGAACACATTGACAATGATGGTGTGGTCACGGTGTGCGGAAATCCCTTCCAGCGGACGGTCACTCAGTTGATCAACGGTACTCTCAGCTTGTTTCATCTTGGTGATCCTGATAGCAGGTGTACTCGATGCCTCCTGAAGAGTTGCAACGGCAGTGACAAGTGTCTTCTTCCCGTTAAGTTTGTTTCCCCTGGCGGTGGTGGAAGACGGGTTGCTCTTACATGGTGGCCTGATGTCGGTCCCTGCGGGGAGTGCGGCAGTAGCGCCAAGATATTCCGGGATCATCTTCGACGGTTTCCTGGGTGCGCTTTATATTATTTTGTGCCATTTTGGTACAATATTGTGCACCACTGGGACGAAGTGCCTATGATCGACCGGAATACGACTGCCTTACAATGGTGGACGAGCCAGCCTGGCCTATGTGTTTGCAACTGGACTTCCCCTGATGTTGTTGGGAAACACTTGAGGTTGCGTGCCGGCCAGCCGTGTTTGGAACGGATTGTTGCCATGTTTGAGGAGTGGACGAGAGATGGTGGTCGCCCTGCCCTCCATATGGGGTTGGAAGTGGTGTGGAGACGCGGATAGAATGTTGGGATGCGAGATGGATGGCGGTCCATGTGTGTTGTGTTTTTGATTGGATTTGTGTTTGGTTGGAGGGATGCGTGACCGGTTTGCCGGAATGTGAACTTGGTTGTGGTTATGACCTTGGCTACGGTAGTGTTTGATGGATGGCTATGGGAGGTGGATTTACTTTGTTCGTACCCTAGTTGGGTGGTTTATTTTTTGTGATTCCCGTGTGCTGGCCGGATACTCGGACTTCGGTCTACGAATCGCGCGGGTGGTATTTTCCAGATGTACTGCGGGCTAGGCGGGGTTGGGACTGGCGTACTCCTTGGAACGTACTGCCGTATGGTTGTGCAAGCCCGGATAGGTGTTCGCTCCATTAGCTAGTTAGTTAAGAATAAAAGAGATTGAACTCCTCTATTTTCCCTCCAAGTGCAATTTGCACTTTCAGAAACACCACGTACACTATCTCAAGATTTCCGTGTAACGGGACCTGTCAGGTTACACGAATACCATATGGATCCCACGGCCCCACCTTTTGGCTCGGCTCGTCGAGGCAAAGGGAAAGGAAAGAAGACGGATCCCAAGCCACCACCCGCAGGTGCTAGGAGTGCTACCCACGAAGGAGCTCCTACCCTGTCCCCAATTTTCATGCCTCAAGGCCCCCCTTCGCTTAAGCGACCAAGAAGCACCACAGTCTCCAGCCTGCCACATATTGATGAACAATACTTGAGAGACGCCCCCCCTAGCGCTTACTTTTTGAATCTTTTTCATAAGATCAACCTGGAGCTGGAAATTGGGGCGACAACAGCCAACAAAGATACGGTGGTCATGATTGAAATGATCTACCAGATCCACAAAGACTACAGGTCGGCTATCGACGCGCTTAGCGAACAGATCGAAGCCCTTACGGAGGAACTGGCCAGCACCAAGGAGGCCACCCCCCGGCCAGATACCCCTACCCCCGTACCCTTCCCACTCCCCACGGTAGCTCCTTCCCCAGCTACTACTTCCAATATCCGCCCCCCTCCCCTTCCCATAGCTGCCCAGCCCAAGAGCTGGGCCACTGTAGCCAGGAAGGGCAGGAAGGAAAAAACGACCATGGCTGCTAGGGCCGCTCAGGCCCCGACAAAGTCTAACACCAATAGACCCCAACCAAAGAAGGGGCTCACCGCCAGGGAACGCCGCCTCGTCATCAAATGAGAGGGAGAACCGCTTGACACCAACGCCCTAGACCTCAGAGATGACATCAACCAGGCGCTAGCTGCGACCTATGTACAGACCGTCTCCCTTCGGGGGAACACTGTCACCCTCACCACTATGGAATCGGTCAAAGCCGCCTCGCTTAATAGCAAGGTGGGAACGTTTCTACACCTGATACCGGGTACTATTAGTGTCCACCTGGACAACCCCGTGTCACATATCTTGGTACACGGAATCCCCACCTCGAAGACCTTGGCCGAAATCGCCAACGAACTCACTACTTACAACACTGGGCTGTCACTTACTGAACAACCCAGATGGCTCACCACCGACGAAGCTAGGGCCGGTAAAACCGCCTCTACAGTCGTTATCAACATTACAGGCCCCAGAGTAGCAGACTACGTCGGCAAACGCTTGGCTGCTTTTTCAACAACTTATAGGACTGAATGCCGGTTGCGTTTCAATTCCCACACCCAGTGTTCCAACTGTCACGGCTATGGACACCATAACAACAAATGCACCAACCCGGCTTCATGCCGGTGGTGTGCTTCCCCACACCCTACTGGGGGCCATACCTGCCCCACCACTACCTGTCGTATCCGCGGCCGTCCCTGCAACCATACCGTACTCAGGTGTGTGAATTGCAAGGGCCCACACGACGCCCATACCACGAGCTGCCCCTCCCACCCTAAGAAACCTGAAGAAAAAGGATCAGACGGAGACGAGGAGGAAATGACCACTTGATAATTATGATTTTTGTTATAGTTATTACGTAGACTTTGATTCTACACTTTTATTTGTCAAGAAGATGGTCATGGAGTTTCTTTTGTTATATTAAGGTTTTTCTAGGCCATACTTAAGGGTGAATGCCGGAGTTTTCCTGTAGTTAAATACGAAATAAACTCAAAGGATTTTACAAAAAAAATAATACTGGAAGTCGTCATCAGACTGCTTCATTGGTAGCTTTGCTTGCGACAAGCTCCTTAGTATTGGTAGCGTGGACATCAGCGGGGGAATAAACGAGTGTGTGTAATTTGGCAACTCGGCTTTGGGAGTACATCGGTTCAAACATGAAGAAATGAGGCTTTGAACAGCGCCGTGTGAACAAGATCGAGAGCAATCTAGAGTGGTCTAAGTATTAATATTAAGAGACTGCTATTCCGACGATTCTAGGATTGGATATCGACCTTGTAAATCGGAGGTAACCTATTTTGGAGAGGGTCAGATTTAGCAATGGTTTTGTTCCACTTTATCTTCAACTTTGACATGGAGGATAATTGGCCCCACCCTTAGGAATTTTGAACCCCAGAAAAGGATGCCCTCCGCAGTTATTGCACCACCAACTCCCTCTTTTATAAGCTATCATACAACTGTACCGTAAAATCTCAAATAATTGAACAATGTGCTATGTCGTTCGAGTTGGATCCTCTGGTAAGGTCTGGTGTTTTTTTTTGCTTTTTTAGGTCTCTCAGGGGAGCTGAGCAGCTCTTTTTTTGCGGCGAGTTCCCCCATTTTCAGAGGTAGGAAATTCTTGACTATGATACATGGCACATTGTTCAATTATCCAAGATTTTACGGTAGTACTGAAGAATGCCCCAAGATCCTGTGTAAGTAGATTGAAACAGGGTTAAGGGTCTGAGGCGCTGGGAGAATGATACCAAATTATCATATATTCGCGCCGAACCGTTTAGGAATACTACCCACAGCACGCTTGGTAATAATTAGGGGGGGCACTATAAAATGAATTTCCAGAACTAACTCCGGAATGGCGACTACCGTGGGGCAATGAAGTGGGCTTATAGGTATTTGTTAATACCCGCATTTGGGAATGGCAGCCACAGTTGACCCAATTGGACGACTGCGCTTGGTAGTGTTCGCGGGTGGGGGAGGTCTCTTATGATCGTTTACCGTAACCCACCTCTTAAGAACACAGGAGAGTAGAGAGGACAAGGAAGCCCGAGTCTCTGGTTGATCCACCCTACTCCTCCACGACACGCCTCGGCTCCTCCGGGAGTTTGCTCTAGAGCTCCTTCGACAACGGAACACTTCTAACCCATTTCATGAATTTCTTGGCAGATGGAAGGTTTCTCGCAGCCGCATTTCTTGGTCGACTGGACAACCCCTCACATATTTCTTTCCACCTGTTGGAGTTCAAGTGAGAAGGACTCCTAAATTTTACTAGATCGATGCCGGAACTTATAATAATGATAGCCCCTACTGAAGCACCATTATAGTAGACAGCAGAGCCCGTAGCTTCGCAGACCGGGGTTCTCTTTCACTTCACCAGGCATCTACCTCCGGAATTGCGGTGGTATTGGCTATCGTCCCCATGATTTCACATGCCGCGGTGCGGGCAGCCCAGTTCGCGACATACCCCTTATCCTCCCATACCGGTCAACCCTCTTCTCCAGTCATATATAAATTCTCCTCTCTGCGCATAGCCCGTGCCTCCCAGATTCCCCTCTGTTCCTACTTTGTCTCCTCCATCTTACACATGTGCGACACTATGTCTATTGCTCTGATAGAATTCAACGTAAACACTGGGGCGCGGTTGTCTGAACCGTTCTGAAGGGAATACCAAGGTGATCTATTACCGCAGCAGATATGTTTTAGAGCTAATATCAACCCCTGACATACTCTATAACTGCCTCAGAGCCTCGGACTCTTTCGATATTGGTACATATGAACACAATTCCCCCGTTTGTAAAGGTATTGCTCAACTCAATACGAACGAGGTTCTGAGCCTCCAAACTGGAGAATGTTGAATGAGATAGTGCCTGGGATGCTGCACATTCCCAAAGTTACGGGCAGGGGACTGGCGTGGTCTTCTGTTATGGTGTGTCATCACAGTCACGGCGCAGCATGCTAGAACACTGCTGAACATCTCAGAGTGCGAGTGATACTTCACAAGGAGAACAAGACCTTTTGAGAAATTTTCGAACTATGCTATAGGAAGGAGCTTTTGGTTTAAACAAGCAGGAGAAATTGTACCGCAAACGTCGCTGGCAGCTAAGCCAACGAGAAAGTCAAACAGACAAACAACTGTAACCGCTATGCTATTCTATGCGCAGCCCATGCAATGCCGTTACTACCCGCTCATTACCCCTGCGCGCTCCACCAAATCCTAGAATAAAACACCCTAAACAGCGTTATGGCCAGTAGCAATTCTCCCATACCTTTCACCTTCGCCTTCTTCATAAGACTGGTGGAAAAGCTGACCCCCAGCGGAACGACCCCCATGCCAGCCGTTCCTCCTGGCCTTACAAATCTGCTATCTCTCCCGGCGCTGCTACCCCTCTCGCTGAGACTGGTAGCTGCATTCTTCCGCTTTCTCATATCCGAAGGGCGAATCTTTCTACCGGTGCCCTTGAACTCCGCTTCTTCATCCTTTCCTGTTATTTTCTCCTACGTCTTGCGATGGCAGGGTCAATGCCATGACAGCGAGACTGACCGCCTGGATAGGTGTCAGGGCGAAAGAAGTCCAGCCAAATGCCGGGATCATAATTCCGAATTGTACGTTTACGGTGGCTATGTCGAGTTTGTTGACGAGTTTTGCTATGGCGATCCTGTAATTCTGGACTGTAATATTGCAAGTGGGGTTGGGGCAGAGGAGTGGGGGTGGTGGGGAACTCACGAAGTAACGCTCTTCAAAATCGTCCCACCCAGCAGCATCACTGCAGCTAACACTGCTTCTCTAGAAGTAACCTTCTTGAAGACGGGGCGTATAGGAATAACCGGCAAGTGGAAATAGCAGTAGCAATCCATGCAGCCCTAAACGCTTCCAGGCTTGGATGGGTGCATAGAAGCTAGCCCTCTTGCGGTAGATGCCCCTCAGGGTAACTAGTTGCAAGGGATCGCCGCCGACTTCATTTGAGGAGAGATTCGGGGAGCTAGCGCCGCTAGCAATTGCGTCCATAACGCATCACTTGGTCAGAATAGGCATAGGAACACAACTTCAATACCAGGTGCCAAACCCAGCCCCGGCAAACAAGAGCATCTTAACCGCACGCGCTCTAACCAGGCCTGGAAGTTCATCCGCACGTGAGTCCATCACACCATAGTACCGCCGTGATTCCAAACCTAATTCATATGACAGAATACCGAAAAGAAAAAGGAAAAGAATGAAAGAAAGGGCTATACATTTAACTCTTCTCCACGCTCTGGTTCGGTAGTAGATGGAACAGTACGGTACAGTGGGTCCCTCAACACCCCCCAAACCTATATTCGAGCATCCGTCGTATCTGAGTTGAAAGACTCCCCCCGGGTATTCCTTGATACCTTCTCCCAGCGATTAAGAAAGAGTTCGGTTATTGGTTCACAGACTTTGTGCACACCATCCGGAGACGTTTGCCCGATTTCGCCAGTCATGCTAATGGCGTGTTGGCCATTGGGCGGCGCTACCGCAGCTTCTACCTTGGAGTCTTGTAGTCCCTGAATACCCCCTACAGCATATCTTCTTGGTGGTTTCTCTGCTAATACGTTTCATGCCAGGGAATTGATGATAAAGCAAGTGAGACTAATGAGTGACGTCAGAAGCCTCCATACCAAGCTACCCCACCCTCCGTACTAATGCCTATAGTCGCGTGGCCAGCATGTATCCGCTAAATACTTTCTCACACCATCGATTACGCCATATCATTTATGGTAACTAGTCCTGTATGATAGTCACGGTCTACGTAGGGTTGTTGGAAATCTTCTGGAGAATCATAACACTATTGTACGCTGCATTTCTCCATTTAAAAAACCCAGTATGGAGTTTATCTACTATTTGGGTTGGCGAAAAGAACAAAAAAGAAGAAAAAACCATACAAGAAGAAATAGCCAAAAAGGCGAAGGACAGTATGCCATATATTTGCATTCCCATCTCATGCGGTCCCCCGTCAATCGCCATAGACTAGGATTATAGGAGTGCGGACATTGTGATGAATTCAGGTGCCCAGATTGCAGTTTGTTGAAGAACTGTGCAAAGCCTGGCCGAAAGAATTGTTACCTAGTCTGCGTGGGGGTTGATTCCCCTTGTACTAGTTCATCATATTATGCTGGCACTAAGGTTGGTAGAGTGATCGGTTATGATCCCGGATGCTGGAGGATGCTCGATTATGGTTAAGTATAATCGAGTAGTACCCATGGCCGAGGTAGTCGAGCAGACTAACGTTATAGTCGCGCAAAACTCGATCATGATCTGATCATGCCCATCACTACTTCCCACCCGAGTAGTATTTTCACCACTCCCTCATATCCACTCAAAGCAACCTATGAATCGATGGGAGCGGCCTAGGCCCCCAAAAATGTCGATCGCTAAAATTCCCACGTTCCATCCCAATCAAATCACTTACAACATAAACCTGTCGGAAGAACAATGCTCACCCCGTCCACTGAATCTGAAACTAGTACCAAAATGACCGAGATCTATATACCAGAGTTCGCAAGGTCGAACCGGTCAGGCCCTGGGCACGCCCCCCAGATTTCACCCAACAGGAGTAGCCTGAGCTCGGGCGCCGTATCGATAGATCTTCTGGGCAGTTTTCTGCCGCCGCGGTAATTTCTTTGTAGTGTGAACGGGCATGATCTAGTCTGGGGTTCGCCTGGCTGAACGCTAGGAGCCGTAGGGCGAGGGCTGGGGGGCGGAAGTGGTAGTTTGTTTCGTCCGTCCATTCCACAAATTTCTGTGTCTCGATGGAGATCTACTGCTTCCTTCACGATTCTGGATCCACTACTAAAGCTATGCAGTTCCATGAGTAGAAGGCCTCGTCTGAGATGGAGTACCATTCCTGATTCTCGCCGCCATATATGTAACCACCATCCTTTAGTGTGTGTGCCAGATGTATCTTACTGCATCAACATGCGCGGAGAAGGAGATGTGGATGAAGAAGTCGCAGGAGACATTGGCCTCTCCTGCTAGGTTCTATTACCGGTGAGTGATGGGTCGTGATGGGGAAAGCGGGGGCGGGGAGACTTTGGATGTGTCAGAAATTGCATCTTAGAATTGTCTGGGCAGGATAGTGTCATTCCGGCGGCTTGCTAGAATCTCATTCCATGCTTGTTTGTACCCGCACTTAGCAGCCCTTTCCGGCCGAGGGGAGGTTGCAAGCTTTTCAAAATGTCGGCCAGGGCTGTGGTGTATAAATGCCCGAAATGTGGATCTGGTATATGGTCATAGCCAGTAAGTTAAACTTGATAAAGCCGTGATAACGATGGGGAATGTATACTGGCTATGACGTAAAATATTGGCGTAGTCACGTAATGCGGGTTCTGTGACTTTTCTTTCGTATCGGAAGTGTGCTTCCTCCTTCCCGTGCTCCCACTACCGCCGGTAGGGGCAGTATTGAGCGTTTATTTTGGCCGGGCGAATAAGCAGCTCTGGGAGGTCCAATTTCTCGTTGATAGTCGTCGCTGAGCTAATTGCCATAATCAAGTCTTCATAATAGGAATGGTGAGCTGGGGGGGGGGGGTTCAAGATTTTTTTACGGGATCCCGGCAGCCTATGGGCTCCAGTATAAGAGAGGCGAGAGGGTAACCTGATATTGCTTTTACGGGGGCTACTGGTATCATACAGCATCAATCCCTGACGAGCAAACGAACAGAGCGAACCAACCATCCGATAAAACAAGCATGCCAGTTGCCGTCGTACTTCACTAAAAAGCACAAGATTTGAGCCGTCGTAGGTTCCGAGAAGGGGGCGTCCCCGCCGGGAAGTGGAAGCCAGAGGGTCCTAGCACGCCGTGGTCGCCATCATCCTGCAGCAAATGCCCAACCAGTGATGATGGGGTGGATCTAAGAGGAAGACTCGGAAGCATCGGACTCCGGGGCCGACTGGTACCCCCTATCCTCCTCCACCAGTGTAAGAAATTCTGAAGATGGCTCCGGCTCAGATGGCAACCTCTCTGCCCTCCGCTTCTCCACCCTGCGCCCTACCAAAAACCGGAAGCGCAATGATCCCAAAGTCTTTTCAACGACAATGCCGGAAATCCTGTCCTCGCACTAGGCCACCACAGCACACAAGCACTCCATAATCACCAGAGCGAAGCCTCCTGAGTGGAGATCCACTAGAGGGAGATCGAGGCGAAGGCTCTTATAGTGCTGGGTGAACAATGTCGTTTCCCTAGCTAGTTTCGGCCATCTGGATTTGCGACGAAGTCTGCCCCCCTCAATCGTCGTACACTGGGTACAGGATCCTTCTGCTTTGAGCTAGCGATTAGGAATATCAGGGTTTTGTTAACTAAGTGATGAGCCCACCATAGTAAGGATGGCGGTCTAGCATCCCAAAGTGAATTTGATTAGGCTAAAGAGAAGAATCAACAGAAGTATTTAGTCTGATCAAGAATGCAAAAGAGACGTTCCTTCAGGACCTCCGCCTTGTTGGTAAATCGGAAACTACCCCTGCTGAATCAGGGCCAATTCAATCGGGCGATCACAATAGCTGGAAAGAGAGTGTATTCTGGGTCATCCTAAAACAATGCTTGTTGTGCCATGTGGTGGGCAAGGTACTCTCATGGTCATACAGTACTGGTACTCCAGAGCCAGATTCCTTGAGAAAGAAACATCATTTCTTATTATCATAGGTTCTATTTTCGCTTTTTCATCATACTAATTTATCAGGACCTGGCCCCTCTGGCATGTTTCAGGGCTTTTTTGAGCGCTCTTGGTACCGGGTTATCTGAGCCGAATACCCTTGTGTCTGGCTTTCAATGAGCTACTAAAGTACAATAAATAAGGCATTGTGGTCGAGTGGTTAAGCAAACAGACAGGAAATCTGTTTCGTGCACGAGCACAGGTTCAAATCCTGTCTACATATTTTGTTCCAATTTTTATTTTTATTTTCTCATCTGAAAAAAACCTAACCCTGGTGATAAGGATGGGTTACACATTATCCCTTAGTCCGTCGGTGCGCCCAAGAAATCGGTGGAATATGTCTTAGTTTGAAACGCCAAGGAACATATTTCCAGTTAAGGAAGGACACTCTCCAAATGCCATTATTCCATTCCCAATTAAGGA
>Ga0307509_10002503_pt1 | contig 29619 bp, 31 predicted proteins | sample 10_EM_MG_FD_202245 | JGI IMG/M metagenome (GOLD analysis project Ga0307509, IMG submission 202245) | Populus trichocarpa ectomycorrhiza microbial communities from riparian zone in the Pacific Northwest, United States - 10_EM | ecosystem: Host-associated > Plants > Roots > Unclassified | place...
TGTATGCCGGTAGGAATATGTGACTCGGAACGGCTTCGAAGCCAATCCAGCTGCCAAAGCGAGCTAGCCGTGCTGGCCTGCTGGTTATAATGCATCGGTGAAAACGCGGAGCCCCCTGTTTTCCTCGCGACTAGTGCGACTTGGTGCGGGGCCTTGTGTAGATTTCGTCGATTTCGCAGATAGGGATTTAACAGATGACTTGTGAGTCGGGGCGAGAGAAGGCATTAACGTTCCTCCGAACCCGGTATTTCCAGCTTTGAGGCTATCCGCCCCGAAGGCGAGGATGAAGAGCCGGGCCTGTGGTGGGCAGTAAGAGATAGGGTAGGCCTGAGCCTAATATCTACCGATGACACATCACTTTTAGTTAAAGTACTGTCGTCCGTATGCAGGCCGTCATTGTCCTTGTCGGATTCGTCTCACATACCGCATCACAGGATGATGCAATATCAGCTCCAGATGGCTACGAAGTTGCACGAATTAGCGGAACTCCGTCAGTGACAGAGATGGAACCTATTTCGAGTGAGCAGTGGCTGATGGTTGGGTCACAGAAGAAACCTACCATTGGTGACGATATAGTAATTCCTTTCTTGAAGCTGTTGGTTAGTCCATCTCTCCCAACTAATTGTTCGCTACTGTCATGTAGTTCGAAAGTACTCGCGTAGAGACAAAAAAATCAGAGCGCTTCTTGTAGCAAAACAGAGATCAAAGAGATGATCAATGTGGTGACAGATGAACAGCGATCAGTTTGAAAGACACCTTAAGACTGCCGCTACACCAAGAATGTTGCACCTTCGCAGTTGGTCGTGATCCTGGCAGCCCGTTCGGAACTGTCCTGGGGTGGGGTAAACCTGAACCCTTAAGCTTCACTAGAAACCCAGGACTCTCATGAATACAAAAGGTTTATAGTAATTTTTGAACTGTCAAGTTCACGGAATAACAAACGTTTCTTTAAACATCATCCGGCTTTCCGATGTCTGCCGAGACCCCATTCGTTCCAAACTTCTTTACTCTACTTCCCTCCCCGAAGGATCTTGCCACACTTTTTTTTGACCTCTTAGCGTGAAAACGGGCATAACCAGAAAATGCGGTAGGTACTATTCACCGATTCCCCCGCCCCCAGTATGATACCAGTACTGTATGCTGCGCGAACTGAGGGTTTAGGGGCTCGTGCTTATATAAGCAACGATTACCCGGTCTTTATTTAAGGCCTGATAAGTTTGCTTTCTCTGTTGTCCATAACCCTACCTTATCCACCACATCCAAGACCGAGCCTTCTTGTCAATTTCGTTCTGCCAGAACATGTCCTCCTCTCTTCCCCATTCCCTGTTAGAACAGCAGCGTTAACAGACAAATATAGGCAGTTCAAGATTCCTCTCGTCGATCGCTCGGCATGGCATAATACCTACGTCTATACTTCCGACAATCATGCTACCGTGCTCGGAGGCCTCTATGCCGCAGAAGGCACTACAAACTCCAATCTCTATTCTATGCTCGAGGTTTTCTGCTACTTTACCGATGCTTTTGGACTACAAGACGACCGTGGACTGTTGGTTGAGAGAGATGAGCAACAACTTCAGCCAGGCAATTACTATATCGTCACCAACGGTATGTTTCTTCTGTGATTCAATCATCGGCCACTTCTCACTCAAAATAGGTTCCATCTCTGTCACTGACGAAGTTCCGCTAATTGTTACAACTTCGTTGCCGTCCGGAGCTGGTGTTGCGTCATTCTCTGAGGCTGTACGTGAGCGAGATCAGCCATGCATTATAACGGGCAGGCCAGCAGTGCTCGCTCGCTTTGGCTGCTGGATTGGCTTCGAAGCCGCTCATATATTCCCATTGGCATACGGGAAGTACTGGAATGATTGTAACCACAGTCGTTTCATCACGATTCCCCCCTCGCATGAGTCCCATGGAAGCATCAATTCTCTACAGAATGGGACCTTGCTCGCAAGCCGTATTCTAGAATCCTTCCCCACCTCTGATGTGACAATTAATCCCGATGTGAGAATGGGTATCTCTCCAGGTCTTCGTGGCTAACAATAGTGTAGGATAACTACAAGATCATGTGTTTCTCACCTGATACCCGTTCCTTTCGTATGCCTGGTCGTCATCTTGATCAGACATTCCTCAGTAATCCACTCCGGGTCGATGAACTGCTCCGCTGGCACTTCCGCCAGGCAGTGCTCACTAATATGAAGGGGGCTGGAGAGCTTTGGCTTGACACCGAGCTCGAGTGCACTGAGGATGCCGTGAACGGAGTCACCGGGCAGTACACCAGTACAACCGGAGCCACTGGACAGTGCGCTACAGCTAGAGTGCCCCGCCACCCCGAAGGCCATAGCGAGAATCTAGTTTTGGCTGTTTAGCGGTTTTACCGTCATGGGAGACCGCGCGAGAGGCAAAGATAGACCGTCAAGCGACGTGTACCTAGCGCATGATAATATTCTTTGTTAAACCTTAGCTTAGCCCCGTTTCCATAGACAAATTCCGTCAGAAACTGCTCAAGCTCTGAGGTTTGATGATAAACAATATCAGAAATTAAAACTGTTCCACAATAGGTACTGAAACAATGACTTTGGTCCGGGCAGATAGTATTCTCTTGTGAGCGATACTAACCCCAAAGCAAAGAAAAGAACGAAACGAATTGAACTAGGAAATGATATCACTATCAGGAAACGAAACAGTACCGCTGTGGGCAATCGCCGCTCGCACAATTGGTAGAGGTAAAGAAATCGATGACGATGATAAAAAGAACCCGTAACGAAAGACATACAACTATTCAGCAAACAGAAGATCTGAGTTGTCTATGAACATGTCGTGGATCCTCTCGCGTGCACTTCCGTGTGTGTTCGGCGTTTAGTCTCCGTTGCCTCTCCTCTTCCTTTTCAACCCACGATCCCTGCCCCTCCTTAGTAATCACGTGCCCACTCCACCAGTCGATCTAAATAGCTATCTAAACTGCCCGCTACGACTATATAATATAAGAAACAATTTAGTGAAATTAAGCAGGTTCAGTTTTAGCCCCACAGTACCAGTGCCCCGAACCGTCATATCCGTACGTCCGTCCTAGCGGCAGAACCGGACGGGCCGCCTGCGGTAGTCCGTCTTTTTTTCAAGTCCATGGACGGACTAGGGCAGACCGAGGAAGGACCGGACGCCCTACCCGGCCCGGCAGGGCCCTATGGAGTTTTGCTGTTACATTTTTTCAAGCTCGCATACTCACAAACTTGAGGCCCACGATTTCATCTCCCTAATGCGTTATGATTTGGCCAATAGTGTGATGTGCGTAAACAAATAAATAAAGCATAATACATCTTTAAGAAATAAATTAGATAAAATCCTTTGCCGAAATAGAACTCAAAAACCATAGGCATGAATCTGCAAGGCGGCAAGCATATTCTTAATCTTTCGAACATCCGTCCTTCCCCCTCCAACAGTGCACTAGAAAGAGCACTCGTACTATCGCAGTCCCAAACTTGTTATATTCCATATGGATATCCTGATCCGAGAGAGTCGATTGAGTTAACGCAAAGGCTCAGAGAAGAATGTGAAAGAGAAATAAGACTCGTAGCAGAATGGCTTGTCCAATCTTATATTAACACTCGCAGCCTGATAATCTATTTAATCTTCTTCTCTTTCTTGTAGGAATATTGTTTATTGTCACGATTTCCCCACTTCACACTGCCTCACTCGCTGCCGCATAGTGTTCGAATGGTAACATATGGTAAGTTACCATACAATACAATAAGGTAACATACAGTAAAGTACGGTAAACATACCAGACACCGTTTGCCGATCATCGCCATGGTGCTTGGCTTATGTTCTTTTTATCACTTAATTGCACCTAAAATAAAGTGATAGCAGTACCAGGAGGGATTATGAAAGTTGAAGAATACGGAGTGGAGTGTTAGATACAAAATAATTCAGTTATACGGATGTGGGAAAGAAAGAAAAAAAGGGCAGAATAAGAGGGAATTCTTGCGTTCAAGTTATTAAAACAGAATTAACCACCAGCAGAACGAGCAATGAAATCATGAATCCAACCTGGCTCCTCCTCACAAGCATCGTTAACGATGCAATCCTCTTCCTACTCTACCAGATCCTTATCTTTTAACCTCGGATCTAACCATCTACGAATATTTGAAGGTTGGCCATCCAGGATTGGCTTGTTGATGTGAACAAACCTGAATTGATCGGCTCGCTTGGCATCTGATTGGTTGGGCTTCTTATCATGAATAAGATATCGGGTTGAAAATGACCGCGCTGAGGGGACAGAATTTGCCGGCGTGTAAAAAATACGGAGAGCTAAACAAGCTAACTCAGGTGTGAAGATGGAAACCGCCTGACAGAATGCCCGGGGTGAGCCACCCAATGCACATACAGATCCAGTAACTGAAAAGTAACCTTGCTGGCTGCGGAATTGCACACTCTGCTGTCTTGCCATATCAGAGCCATACCGCTTCAAAAAGGCTTAGAGTTCGTTACGGGGGGGTGGGGCGGGTTTTCACTCGCCAGGCCCCGCCCTTACAACGGGCCGGAGGGGTTATTTTGGGGGTGATCCCCGCCCCGCCCCCATCCAGGGCGAGTCCCCGCTCATTCCCTGGACGGGGCCCTGTTTCTCCCCACCTGTTGTAACGGGGACCCGTCTGGGGAACGGGCGGGGCCGGAGGCTGGGGCAGGGAACCCTAAAAAAACACGCCCCGCCCCGGGCCGTTCAGCAGGGCGGGGCGGGGAGTTGGGCCGGGGGCCAGCGTTTTTCGGGGCCCCAGAGGCCCGCAACGAACACTAAAGGGGCTATAATAATCTCGTTTTGTTCAGAAGCAGGAATTTGCTCGCTTTGGATAGAGAATGGGTCAAGAAAGTAAGCAACAAGGTAAATAGGGACATTTTGTTTTTGGTGAGGGGCTGAAAATGCTGGTAGAAGACGGGCGGTTGCCTCAGGCTTAGGTTGCCAAGTACCAACTTCTCTTGTGGTAACTCGGATATGCTCATCCACCTCAATCCAGCATTGGTGAACTTGGCCAATATGAACATGTGTGGATTCTGACATCTTTTGTCTCTCAAAGATTCCCCCAAAGTAGGTATAAAGGTCATCTAAGCATGCCCATAATGCGGTTGGTCAAATAATACTTGTGAAATCCGGGGCCGGCTCAGCATTCTCGTCATTTAAATAACTTATAACACGTCTTTTGTTATCTAAACCCAAACCAATTAAACCTGCCTGAATCCCCCACCGTGTACTAACCGCAAGAACAAAGGCCTTGAACTTTCCAAAGGGGGTATGCTGATGTTTGCACAATATAGCATACTGGTGTTTCTCGTGTCGGAAAAATCGCGCACTCGTCTGAGGCTTGTCAAGCAAGGTTGAATAAGGCTCAATAGCCAGTAAGTCATGTATCAACAGCCGTAAACCACGTGAGTTACATTAAATACAAAATAGATGCTCCGTTAATGGATGATGTTGAACTAGTAACCATACTGCTCGCATTGCATTGGATGTATTGGTGATAAAGCAATTAAATCTCCACCATCCTCCCTGTCCTAGTTAAGCTTGAACCTTCTTCATCATCCATTCAAATAATATCTCTGCGGTCCGAGATTCGTTCTTGCTGTCCTCTGTCTCATTGTAAAAGGCGTCAATAGGTGTTACAATACCCATCTTGATAATAGGTCTATCAGCAATATCTCCACTTTCATCCATCACAATATTCAAATAGTCTTCATTTTCCATCATCAAAAGCACCTCTCTATGAACTAATTCATTGGCCTTTTCCAATAATCCTCCAGCTAGCTCAGAATGGGAAGGTGGAATGTAGTTATAATGGACAGAAAGGCTGCTGAGGTATTGGCGGAAATAGCGGTCATCAAGATGGGTAAACGGCCGGGCTCCCATATATATAGCAAATGCTGCCTTTAACTGTTGGCTATCTTTCACTTCAGCCGTAAGTGGTGTTAGAAATCCATTATCTGGAAATAAACTAAAACAACTTGACGGTGGTGGAATTGCTGCTCGAGATGACAGCTATGAAGAACGCCCTTCAGGGGTTGGATTAGCAAGGGTTGAAGACAGGTGATGGCTTCGGGAATCGCCAGTCTTGAGCAGGTGTTGGTGATATTGACGGCATTGAGCTAAATGTCCAATTTGCCTGGTAGAGTTGGGAGCTCTGGACCACCCCGAATAGCGACATTCTACTACCCAGCACTATAGAAATATTTGAGTTTTTAGTTTATACATCTTACCAAAGAGAGGCATTCAAGTTGTGGGAAGTTATTTGCTTACTTTAAGCTCATAGTTGCTGTGAGAGAGAAAGGCTTGTGTAATCTCCTCGTTTGGTGAACTGGGCATATGGTGTATTCGTGTCTCTTAAACTTTCTTTTAAAAGGGTACGGACAGAAACAAAATCTCCTTCCTGCAAGTAATTGAAAGATAGGTTCACAATTATAGAGTATTTGGGCAGGATATGGAGAGGGGTTCGACTTCTTGTATAGTTTTGTCCGCTGGGAAGCCCTCACGATGTTCAACCATTCACCTACTCCGAACTTCTTTAAGAAAGCACCATAGCCATCTTTCAGGTAATACCAAATCTGATACTAAAACCTAGATGTTAGATTACTTCAACTTGACGTAAACTCACTTGATGGAGGGTCTGATTACCTAACATGACAACTCAACGACCAAAATCCGGTTTCCGGTATTTTATCCCTCTGGTGTGCTTTACGTTAATTACCGTATGGTATCAATCGGGTAAGGTACGGTAACGTACCGTATTATTCGAACACTACTGCCGCATCACAGCCACATCCACGGCTTACATAACACCCCGCAGTCAATCATACTATACCGGATATGGAAGGACGCTCCGACGCTAAGGGTAGGTCAACACTCATGCACTTTGTCTCCTGTGTAAGGGAAAAAATGATCAGAAGCGAGGAGCCAAGTTTGATTCGAGATAAATGGCCAAGGCGCAACAAGCTGGTAGTTACCACTCTTGGGAACCTTGGTCGATGACTGGTGGGGTATCTCATGTGTTGGCGAGAACTCGACGGGCCGGAACCTTGGTTAGGTGGGTAAGAATAGAAATGACGATATCGCACTTGCTCAACGGGGAATGGTATCAGAGTTTGGTAGGCTGGCTGTGCTGGATTTTCTCGTGTAGCATTTTGGTTTGAGCCGCTCCCCTGGTATTCGCCGCGCAAATTGGTCAATTGAGTTTTATGATGGTTTTTTATCATCTGGTGGCGATGGCACTGGCTGGTTCCGGAACGCTCTTGGTATGATATTTTCTATTCGTCGATCCCGGTACTCATTCCCGCCTCGTTATCTCGATTTTATGAAATCCGCTAGCTAAGGCAATGTGACACCGAAGGCGCAGACTAATATTTCGAAGAGTGTGCAACTTCCTCTCGGTGAAAGCGCTTCAAGCGCTGTACAGACGAGCAAGGGATAGGAATCCAGAAAGTCCGCCGGAATGACATTATCCTTGCTAGGCAATTCCACAACGTAATTTCTGACAGGGTCGGGGTCTCCTCCCCCTCGCTTTCGCCCTCACAAGCCATCACTCACCCTTATGAGAACCTAGTACCAGAGGCCAATTTCTCCTACGACTTCCTCATCCGCATCTGCCCCCTCGCTCATGCTGGCGCAGCAAAATACAGCTACAGCTGACTGGATGGTAGTGGTCGCGACTATGCTGGCGAGAGTCAGGAATGATACTCCATCTTGGACAAAGCCTTCTACCTATGGAACGGCCCAGCTTAAGTAGTGGACCCAAAATTAGGCAGGAGGAAGAAAATCTCCATCGAGAAGCAGAAAGTTGTGGAACGGAAAAAGCAAACTACCACTGCCGGGAGTCAGCCCTCGCTCCACGGCCCCTAGAGGCTAGAGTTCTACTGGAATTGCCCGGACTAGATTGTGCCTTGCGCCCCACCCCAAGGAAATCACCCCAGCGGTGGAAAATTAGGTAGAGGATCTATCCATCCGGCGCCCGAGCTCCCTCCTTCACTAGGACACCCCAATGGCCACGGACTCCCTCCAACACAAGATCTATTGCTGGTTCAACGCGCCGACAAATTGCTTCACGGACACCACACACCCAAACTGTCCGCCCGCTTCAATGTCCTTCCGACCTGCAAACATATATGATATGCAAGCAAGCCTTCCAATGGGTTAACCCGGGCTCAAAAAGGCCGACCCGACCCGGCCCAAGCCCAGCGAATGTTGAGCCCAACACGGCCCAACCCAACAAAGGAAAGCCCGGGTGCACCCACCCAACCCAACGAACCCATTGGGCTGAACACCGGAGAAGTGGAGTAACCAGAATCGATCTGAATATATTAATGCGAAGCAATTGCGATACAGAATGAAAAATGAGAAATGAGAATGACTGAAATCGTGAGTAGAGAGGTATATGGTATGGGAAGGGGGTGCTTTCTTCAACATCAAGGTAAATGTTTAGGAGGATTGCCAACAACGGAGACACTCAGTTGACTGGATTGTCTCTGGATTGAGAGAGTGGCGGGAGTCTGAAATTGCCCTCCGGGATTGCTGGTTCCATGAGACTTTTGATACCTCTGGGAACAATATATACATTGCCAATATCTATTACACAAAAAAAAAATATTTAGTCCACCCCCCCGGATCTTGTATATGTTGGGTGTATGGATAACTTACTCGATATTGTCTGAAATAACCAACCTTCCGTTTGGAGACTCTGGAGGTCCCCAAACCCAGGAAGCCGGACGGGGGATTTTCCTTTTTTGTCGTGCCTGATGCGCAGCAGGCTGAGGATTTGGTGGGCATAGGCGATCATTGTCTAACTCAACAATCTCTAAGTAATCGGCAGTACCAGGCTCTGACTCTATGGTTTCTGAGCAAAGGAATTCAGGCAATGGACCTGGTGTTCACAGTATGGCTGGAGGACTAGAGAGGTAACTCTCAGTATTAGAAGAGAAACTCATATTTCTTGAATGTGAATCCGCACAGGGGAGTAAAAGTAATGGAGTAAGTAAACCGAGAAAAAAAGGAGAATGTGGAGAGTTGGAAGAAAGATTCTGTGTTGGAAAGGGGCGTCCAAAATTTATTCTAAACTTCCGACTATAAAACTAAGATACCGAGAGAGTTCAAGAGCACTCAAATCACCTTAAGTCGTACGCTTTTTTCCACACTGTCTTCATTTGGAGAGCATTTGCCTTTGACCTTACTTCATCCGGTAATGTAGTTCTAGTGAGCAAGGTGCTCGGACTATCGTTTCCCCGGTGATACGAACAGATGTGACGATCAAAAGCTAAAAATCGAGGTGAAACATTCATTGGCTTTGTTGGGTGACCCTGGCCGGGCCTGAGGGGGCCCGGCCCGGCCCAGGGAAGCTATTGAGGGAGCCCGGCCCAATGAACCCGGCCCAGCCCAACGAAAGACCCGGGTTAACCCAACGAAGGCCCAACCCATTGGAAGGCTTGTATGCAAGGACATCCCCGGTTTCTAGACGATCTACGTATTAAATAAACTCGTGAGCCTAGGAACCCATAGTGACTCACTCAAGACTCAACCAGAGTTGGCCATGTGGCTGCACAGGATTATCAACAACTTGCACGAACATCTTGTTGGAGAATTCTGATTTTAGGCTGCTCACCACATATATACTTTCGTTCCCGAATAAGATGAAACGCATCTACGATACTGTTAACTAGATGGTTGGTTCGACAGCATTCCACCACTGTTAGCTTCCTACGATTCATCACAACTACCCTGCATACACCGTCAAACACCGATTGTCAGACATGAAACACGAATACAGCTCAATAGCCGAACATCTAAAGTGACTAATGAAAAGTCTTGGTGATCGGGCCCTTTCACACCAAAAATTGCCCTTCGGAAGGGTTCTTTACCCAAGTTCCTCTGGCAAACCTGGATGAAAAACTTTCCAGAAAACACCTAAGTAGTTATATATATATCTCAAGATTATCCACCAGTTATTTACGGAGTCTCCTGACACTTCCTTCTTATGATACACCTTATCAAACATGGGAACATTGTTGGTGAGTGTTGCTGGGGCAATGATCTTAGCAAATTAACCAAAATAATGATTTTCAAACAATGGGAGAACTTTACAAGCCAGTAGAACCCTCAGGTGGTGATGGGTATACTTGAAATTAATCAACAGATGTTGCATAAATAAAAAGACTTTAAATCAGAAGTTTGGGAACAGAAGATCTAGTTTCTGGTCAGATATTAACAATTGAACAGTGGAGTTTTCGCTCATTTTTGGTGTGAAATGTGAGAATCACCAAGACTTTTGATTAGTCACTTTACCATACCCGCGGCAATCAACTCGATCCGAGGCATCCGCATCACTGTGTCACAAATCGTGACTAAGCAAGGCAGATTTGACATGACTCATACTTATGAGTCATAAGGTATGTTGGATTCCACACTATGACCTCACTTGACTCATAGTTCTCACATGACGACTCACTCGCGAGTCATTGTTATATTTTGATCAGTTGATTGTTTCATGACTCACGATAGTGACGTCATATGATGTAATGACTTTCGCACATGACTCATATTATGAGTCATGGGTTTCACCCATGTAACTCGTTTGAACACATGACTTGGTGTATGAGGTTTGATTGGTTAACGGAATGTTGTGCGATGACTCCTATGAGTCATCAATGGATTTCACGCTATGACTCACTACGAGTCATAGAAGTTTATGTAGCGCGAGGTGATGAGTCACCAGGGTTAGGGTTGTGAGAAGATGCCTATATCAGGCGCTTGGTTTCAACCAAGGAATGGGATCTTCACGCAACCATCTAAGTACATTTCTATACTAAAGATATGACAATACGATTATGCTTTACTCTCTTTACATACACTCCTCCTCTACCAGAGCCTACACTCTGAGAGCCCGGAGACTATTGTGATAGTCTCGCGGGGCCGCCCGGACATAGAACTCTTGTGATAGTTCTATCAAGCACGACAATCCACCCATCTACTATCGGAAGAGATACTACCTCTCACGAACCACCCAAGACAAGCAAGCCAGTCCCGGACTATCTGAAGAGATAGTATTTTCATACGCCCTATCACAGGATGGAATACTTGCTTACCTTAGGATACACTATCGTTGCCTGTTGCATAACCACCTAACAATAGGATTGTTACACACTGAACCCTCAGCCAGGCAGCTCTTGCCACCGAAGTGTCTTGGCAAAGCAAAGCGGAACCAAGACCTAGAGATTGAAAGTGGGAGAAGAATCTGGCATGCGCAGGAAGCATGCCTGGACAGAAGGGTCTCTGTTAATTAGGATATAAGGCAGCCTGTCCTTCCGTTTGTTGGTTTTAGTCATTCATCTTATACACATCACATCTGCCTCTCACAGTTCTACGGTCTTCACTTGTCTTGTCAACATCCTTCTTTCTTGGATACGATCACTTTACGCTTTATTCAAGTTGTTCTCTGATATCTTTTGTCTATTATCGTTGTTCGTATCAATAAAGATTTATGCCGTTCGGTAAGTCAGGATTGGATCCATGGCACTTAACCACCAATAATTGTGCAAAAGATCCCATGATTTGTTTTGCACTCAGCCGTATCAGTAACATCAGCTGCCATGAAGGTAGGCTTTCACGTGCTTGGATTATCCTAAACTGATTTTTCTTATGTTATTCCAAATTCCCATTCCCCATTGGGAAAGAGGCCTCGCTCTTGCCTACATTCTTCAAGTTCACCATTTATAACAGACGATGAAAGTCAGTACTTGGTGGGCACAATGTAAATCATCCGAGTTATGGTTATGGAAGTCACAGGTAATTGATCCCTATTCATCAGCCGGGAAGTTCTGTTGGGAAGACTGCACTACCGTAGCACCTCGCTTTCCCGGGTGGACAAAATCTGGGACAGACCATTTGGGACAGTAGAATATCCAGTAAAGATAAATAGGAACTGAAAAATGTCCTTTATAAACCGAAAATCGCGTTACAACTGAGTAGCAAGGACTGGAAACTATTGCATGGAAGGTGTAGATTATATGGAGGGAAGAGTAGAGAAGAAAAAAGTAGAGAAAAGAGGGAAAATCAGAACACAAACACTCAGGCCTAATACCACTTACACACTATTTACCTTCTAAATTCCACAAGCGGAGCTTTCTCATAGTAGGAAAAAATGAAATAAATCACGGGGTCCAACCTGGCTCCTTGACCCGGCAACATTTATCAACCTGAAGTAAGTGGAATTCGGTACGCTCAGACTAGCTGGACCCCAGGGTTACTCAACTACAAGCCGTTTCTTTAAGTATCTGGAGACCTTGGCGCCAAGGGATTACTGTAGTCTGTGCGTAATGTATTAAAATCCGAGTTGAACTGTCATCTTCAAACAATCTTCTGTAAACTAATAGCACTAGCAGAGTTCTATTCTAAACTAAGCATGCAATTTATTTCCACCATGCTTTTCAATACATTTCAACATTATTATAGGTAGCTTTACTATCTCCTTATTAATCTCCTCCACTGAATACGATCCCATTCTGCCTTTAACATGACTTTCATTTGCCCCAAATTTGTTACCCGCTCCCGCCCCCTTCTAGTTTGTATTCTAGACTTTATTAATTCCCATAAATGCTCTATGGGATTAAAGTCTGGCGAATTTGGAGGCCAATCCACCTTAGGTATCCCTTCCTTCATTCTTTCAAAATTTGTAAGATCTGAATCATGGGCCTGAGCATTATCCTCCATCAGAAGAAACTCTTTGTTCTCGGCAAGTCGCTCCTGGCAGGTAGGCCAGATAAAAGTACGTGCCAGGGCAGTTACATACCTCCATGAATCCACTCCTTTTATCTCACCTCTGTTAATCCTCCACACCTTATATTTTTTTGACCTCCAAGACTGTGTTGTTTTCACCTTTGCTCCCGTCCTTTTTGCTAATGCTCGAGCAGTACGAGCAGCTGCTAACTCCTGTTCTTTTAGGTCTCTCCCTTCCCCCGTTGCCCTCCACTGATTATTAAGGCTTGCTTCTTCCTCCGAGCTCGTCTTATTATAGGCCGTGATCTTTTTTGCGGCCTTCTCTTTTTCTTCTATAGTCTCATGTTCCCAAACCCACAACGGGTCCTCCCACTCCCAGCCAATCATACCCCAGCACATGACAGTAATGCTTGCTTCTTCTTAGTTTCTACGCAGTCATCATTCCATTTCTCTCCCTTTTCCCTCCATACACTAGATGGTCCAAGAAGCCCTCCAATCTCTATTGACATTTCATCTGTGAAACCGTAATTAGCCCACTCTTTGTCGGGAAGCCAAGAAAGCCGAGAGTTGCAGTTATCCTAAATATTTTATTTTATATTAGCAATGGTTGCATTAGAGATTGTGAGTTGGACTTGACACTCTACTTACTAGTGTTTTGATTTTATTTTCCGCAGTTAAGAGAAACTTACAGAGTTCTTTATAAGCATGGATACCACAGGCAGCGAGAGCCGTGAAGATAGTTGTATCACAGAGGGGAGAAAATCCTACCTCCCTTCTTATATCTCGAAAGGGCATCCTCTATGTGTCAAAACCTTGTTTAACAAATAAAACAAGTGCATCCTTATCGGCATCACTGAATGCCTTTGGGTGGCCAGAACGAGGTGTTGGGTTCAACACCTTCCAGTTGATAAGCTCCAGCAGGGAAAAATCACCATTCCAGCCACCCAGGATGATAGCAGAGGGTGGTCTTAGGGAAGGTGGGGGTTGCTCGGAAACTCGTAATGTGTACAACGCTGCAGGTGCCTCAGATGCTAGAGGTGCTCCAGAACGCAGGTGGGGAGGTACTCCTAGAGCCAGTGAGGCTCCAGAGGTGCAGGGGCCACGGGAAGCGAGAGGTCCTTCAAGAGCTGGAAAAGAATCACAAAGCAGGGGGGGTCCAGAAGGCAGTAGTGCACTAGCAGCCAGAGGTGCTTCTGATACCGGTAGTTCAGAGGGTAGAGGTACTTCAAGGGCTGGAGAAGCTTCAGAAGCGAGAGGTTCTTCAAGGGCGGGAGAAGAAAGTTGTGCTCTGGCAGCCGGATGTTCTTCTGATACCGATACTTCAGAAGCTAGTTGTACTGCGGGCCCGGAGTTGAGGGTAGGGTTTGATATTTGCTGTCGTGCCTTATATGCGTTTCCTAGGGCATGCCGCCATATATCACGCGCAGGTGACTTAGAAACTCCGGGGGCTTCTTCAATTTGACGGAAGGTTACAGGCTGATTGAGACAGCGATAGGCGATTATTACTGCACGGCGTCTGGGGGTTACTTCTTCGCCTATAATTTAGTTAGATTAATTTGAATGCGATCGGATTATTGTAGAGGCAATGCTTCTTACCTCTCTTAACTGCTAGGTATATAGGTGGAGCCATTTTTCTCCATTCCTGTTTGTTGTGGTACAGAAGTGTTTGCCAGTGCGTCAACTTCAACCTCCAGATTCCTTGGCATGTGGGAAACCCTTGGCGCCAAGGTGTCCGGATACTTCAAAAATCGGCTAGTAGTGAGAGCAATTAAGAGAAGGATACAACGGATCAAGTTGACTATTTATCCTATACTCTAACTGGGTAAGCTATCCAGGACAACAATCATGCCATTCAGCAGCTGTGATATGAGAAGTCAAATTAGTCTAGTAGAAGAAAGCTATCCAAGACAGAAAACAAATTGTCTAGAGGCAAGGGGCAAGAGATATGGGTATTTGCATCCATTCTGGACACATGCCACATCGGGTACCTTGAGGTAAATTACGATGTGGCGAGAAAAAATCTCCAAAATTATCCGGGACCGCGATTGGCTCGCTAGTGCTAAGTCCGGGGTACAGTGGGTGCGATTGGAGAGAATATACTTCTGTTCCAACTGTCAAACTTTATCCGGTTCGGGGATGAGAAAATGGCTGGCTAGGTTCAAACTCGCATTCAATCGAGAGTTTGCGCAAGAGGACCCAGGTGACAGTTTAGGGAAAAGATACCTAGGTCTCTGAATCAGTTTGCGCACCAGGTCTACATGGCTTCGTAGATGGAAGATCTGACTTAAGTAGGGTAATATCGCATTGCTCTAAAAGTAGTTTCCTGCTCAAATTAGGATTCCCAGATACACAAGTTGGGTAGTAACCGGACTGAGGGCTATACAATGCGTGATAATCCAACGTTATTTACGTATTAACAGCCCATGACTGGGATGCTACTCACCATGGCAACTACTGGGAAATCAAATATATATTGTAATATCTGCATACCTAATAGCGATAGAACATGAGTAAATTTGTTAGAAAGTTCTTTTAAAGATGCAGAATCAGAATATGACTTTTTCAATTAATAATAAAAATAATCCTTCTGGTATACTTACTTGATTCCAAACCAGTTCATTTAGCAGATTGCTTACAACCAGAGTTAAGAAAATTGAAACCAACCATGAAAGTAACAGTTTGGGCAGGTAATAAGAGTTGATAGATCTTGCATTGGAGGTATGAAGTGCTTTGGAATTGATTTGTAGCTATTATGGGAGGTATTGTGACATTAAAAAAGAGTATAGTTAAATATATATGCTATAAAGTGAATAAGATAATAACTACTGATAGAGTTTATGTAATGTTCCAATACTTTCCAATTTACTTCAATAACATCATCCAAGATACAATACCCATTGCGAAAGCTGCTAGTAATGGCTTACTAGTTTGATTCTCAGATAAGTCAGACGTAATTAAAGAAGAAAGACTAAATTCCAGTCTTGACGGTGCAGGCAACAGATACTGAATCAGGCTAAAACCAGTCAGATATACTATAGTCATATAGGTAAAGTGTTACAGCGTAGCTAAGATGGTAGGATTCTGAGCAAACTAGGCAGTGGATATTCAAGATAAGAGATTATTAGTCAGAAAGACTTGTAGGTAATCATTTGGTAAAGGTAATGTAATAAAGTGTAGTCAAATATCAAAAAGTTTGAATATACCTCCTAACTTATTATATTGTGAATGTTTCTTCTCTGTTGCTTCATGATTCTTGAACCACCAGTGGGAGAGGCCTACTATTTATACTAATGTTGATGCTACTTCGACTTATTTAGTTAAGAAGTATGTTCTTAACAAGTTAGTTCATTAGAAGAAAAGTGCGAATACCGGTTGACGCTGAAAGCATGTCCTGCTCAAGTCAGAGAATCTTCCGAACTGCTCTTTCATGTCCGTGTGTCCCCACTTCACCAGTAGACAGTCTTCAATCTCCTCATCATGATAGCGTAGATATGAATATGCGGTCCAGATGCCTACATACCAATAGTAATATGGAGTATTGAGTAAGCAGTCCGATATCCAGCTATCAAAGGAGTATGTAGCAATATGCAAATGCAACTAGAAAATGAGAGGCCTGGTGTTCTCTGAAAACCGTTCCAATCAGCCAAACATCTCCAGAAACGTGCTCTGATCTAGTGGTCCGAGTTGTCTTCCAGCGGCCTCTCAGAAGCTGAAACCTCCTGAGCCTAGGTTCGAATATGTCGTAATCATATCAAGCCATATAACTCACGCTTAAATATTAGGTGAGCTAGTCCCACTAAGGTAATATTAGTTCCTTCCTCGTAAGGCGTTGTCCTCAAATCCCTTATTTAATAATACATCCGAAGTGATACATAATAAAAATTCATTGTATTTAGTACTCTACAATTTGGAGTAAACAACCTGTGGCGTTTGCTTGGGCATGTCAGGAAAGCAGTGTCCAGTAATACTACTTAGCCTAATCTTGGCATATCTGCATTTTCTCTATCATAATCTTCTATGAATTCCTGTGCACATCCTAAGTCCTGAGGTGATTGCCTGGTGTTCTTGTCTTTTGGATACGCTCTTTGCTTCATTCAGTAGCGGAGTTCTTCGAAGGTCCTCGTCCTGCCACCAATTCTTCGATCATAACAGATTAGTTCCCTTTTCATAATTTGCTGCACCTCCCATTCAAGATCACTATCGATCGCTGCAAGTTCCATGGGCGATTGTTCTTGGGCTCGTCAAATAGATGTTTCATAGGGTAAGAGTAGTACTAAATGAAATACCGGGTGGATTTTCCAACGTACCAATAATTCGAGTTTGTAGGCAAGGCCTGCTTATTGTTCCACCATTTTGCAGGCGGCATATAGCTTACGGGCTAATTTCTTGGATGGGTGTTTAGTGCAGATATTCTTGGCATCAAGCATAACCAAATCACCTATGTTGAAGTGGGTTTGTTGCTTAGCTTTCCGAGCGCTATAACGACCCTGGCTTCCGTTGTTCTTTCTTGAGATTGTCTCCTTTGCTGATGTATCGTCTGCAGCTAGTGAGGGTAATGGTTTGTGGTGGACTTTGCACTTCATGTTCATTCAGCCATTCAGTTTGATGATCATAGCTGTGTTTGCGAAGACATGGGTCATGTTGTGTATGTTAGTTACTAAGTTGTTATAAGCAAACTCAGCTAGGGGTGGGGGATGGTACCAGTAGTCATGATCATAGTTGACAAATATATGAAGGTAGCATCCTTAGAGTTTGTTATAGGGCAGCTGCGGCCCCAAAAGCGCAGCCCCACGACATCTTTCCCTGTCCCGCCCCGCTCAACGGCCTGGAGCGCGGTGTCTTTTTCGGCATTCCCTGCCCCTGGTCCTGCTCAGGCCCCCGCTCCACCCATACCCCAGCCGTTTCCCCATTCACAATAGGTAGTAACAAACGGGGCCCAATCCAGGAAATGAGTGGTGGTCAACCCCGGACGGCGGTGGGGCCGGGATCACCTGAAAGATACCCCCCTGGCCCAGGGTAAGTGCCGGGCCCGGCCATTGAAAACCCACCCTGCCCTTCCCAGTAACGAACACTAAGCCTCCCAGCCCTTGGTTAACTCCTTCCCTTTGTCAATCAGTGTAATGGTGGAACCACTCTCGATATTCTTGGTTTCATGAGCTGTTTTTTGCACAATGATTGCCAGAATTCTCCTGCGAACTTCCCATCCATATTTGAAATCATTGCTGAAGGTAACACATGAGTTTCAATCCTTCTTTAAGGCTGGCTTTTGTCACCTCTTTGCCGGTAGACCTTTCTTCTAATCTGATAAAATGGGTCATTTTGGTGAAATGGTCTACTCCAACCATGATCTGGGTATATCCTGGTGATGTCGGTAACTGTGTGATGAATTCTACAAATGTTTAGACTCACGCACCATAGTGTACTTGTAGTGGATTAAGCTATACAAAGCATTGGTGTTGTCGGGCTTTCGCTTGTTGACAGGCAGTTCAGGAATGAACATAATTATTTACCCACTGTTAGTTGGTTAATCTGTTCCAGGGGACATCTCGTCTGATGATTTCGAGGGTTTGCTCTTGCACAAATTGGCTAGCTGGTCGGGAGTAAAGAGCACCCTTGGCGATAAGTATTTGCCGGTCCTCGTTTGAGGGCATAAAAAGGCCATCTTTATTGTAGAGAAGGCCATCGGATATTGCTTAGGCAATTCCTTTTCTTTTTTCTTTCATGATTCCAATTCTTCCTTCCCTGCATCCCACCTAGATCATATCTGCCAACGCGGAGACCTGAGCCAAAATCTCACCTTCAAATCCTTTTAGAATTGCTTTAGTGATAATGGTATTTGATAATAACACTTGTCTTTTGCATAGAATACGATGTTGGTTAATCGCAGGGGAATCATAGAATTGGTGGTTGCCATCTGCCTGAACGAAGCCTATCATGGGTTGGGTTTCTTTCAACTCCAACCCTGTTCCGCTGCTGCTAAAACCCTTTCTGGCTCTGTCAGTGCCATCTACTGAATGAATCCCCATAGAATCATTATTGTCACTTTTCTCCACGAGCAATGGAACCAGGAGTTCTCCGAGCTTGATCTCGTAATCGAAATTTCCATGATTAACGAGTGGGACCTTGACTTAACCTCTGTACCATACATGGATTACTCCCGCATCTACCATGATACGTTTGGTTGCTAAGCCACTACTTGGTGCTATCCGAGTGCAGCTTCCTTCACGGAATGCAATTGCCAAACAGATTTTGACTAGTGCTGGCTTGTTGGCAGGAATAAGGATATTTTCGATACTGTAGAAGTCGTATCATGTGGCAAGCTTGCACCCTTGCATAGTGCCTCGCGCGTTCTCATTAACTATTTAAATCCCAATACTCATTTCCTTTGCCATGGGAGGGAATTCCTGTTTGACCTGTTCGGAATCTGTTCCCTACACAACTGCAAAGTAGAATTTTCCGCGTGCTCAGGTTTCAAAATTGGTTGTTCACTATGGGTAGCTCCCTCTCGGAGGGGGTACTTCCGCCGCCTGCTTTAAGCATCGAGCTTGCCTGCTTTGGTGCCTGATTGGTAGATAGTTTTGAAATAGAAACCACAGAGTGTGTATGAGCACCAAATCTGTCTATGAGTCCAAGCCTTAATTGTAAGATATTGGGTTGGAACAACCTATTGCCAATTAGGCAAAGCTCGGGAAAGCCCACTACGCACGGACTGGATAGCCACCTGCATAAATAGAACCATCGACCCCCAGGGGTTGAGGACCTCGATGCTCGCTACAACTCGCATTCTTGTCTCCAAGCTCGCTACTAGGTCGCGTTTTTTCTTTCCCCACATGCTCCCGCATTTTTTGCTTGTCCTCAGACGCGTATTTTGGGCTTTGCTGCCACTTCAAGTATTCTCATTATTTTTTGCTTCGCATCAGGGCGTGTTTTTTTTTCTTTTTTGGTTCCCTCTAACCCATAACCCTTTCCTCCAACTTATGTACTCACTACCCTCTATCGTGGCTCTTTGACAACACTACTACTAGCCTAAGCCTTAGAGGAAACGCGTCAGAGAAAACTAGAAGCGGGTGGAAAAGGGAGCGCTATCGGGAGTGGAGAAATGCAGATAGGTGAGGGAACGGCTGATAAACAACACCTACAGAGAAGAGCTTTAGCAAAGAGCCAATCACGATTGCACTCACCACCACTCCTACGAGTCGTAACAAAGATTCACGCCGTTGAACTTCGAATGTTCCAGACCGCTCACCATCTGGATATATTCCTACGCGCAGTCTATCAGAAATTCTACTACTAAGCTCTATTACACACTAGACTCTCAAAAGCAATCGCACTACCATTTCCCTCATACCAATCTCCGACATCAATCCTCCATATCTAACGCGACAGCATCAAACCTTCATCAATCCCCAATGAAGCACGAACTATCATCATAGCTAAATATCCACAGCATCGGCGGTTATGCACTCAGTATTCGGCAGGCTAGAAAACAATATCCTCGGTGCTTGATTCCTCACCTCGGATCAGATTCGTCGGAGTAGAGGGAAAGGACACCCTGTAGAAGGAAGTGACAGAAGACATGGCATGGGCGGGTAGTGGCTACGGAGGATAAGGTTTTGTCACAAGAAGGATATAAGAGAATCTGTTCTTCGCTTTGTTATGAGAATCACGGTTGCCTGTGCATAACCTTATAGTATAATATATCAATATCTCGGTGCTACTTTGATTTCACCAGGAACTATGTTTCGTTACAAACCGGCAATATCGAGAATGCAAGATCCCGGCGAGCGATCTTAGGTGAAAGACAATGCGAAGGCAAGGGAGCTCATCGCACTGGCATCTGATGTCAGCCTCGCGAATCACAAGTGGATCTTCTAAATTTATTCACAAACGATAATGGAATCCCTTGTCGATGGAAGCACGCTCAATTGTTGCCTGGTTGTCGAGTCAAGCGATTACTCCACTACCAAAAGATGACATGCTACTACATCTTTCAACTGCCATTCCCGGAAAAAGCCAAACCAAACACCTTATTACCTCCAAGTCGACACACAGCTGGCTGCATACCTAGAACAAAGTCGATAAGTTATGCAATCAGCCTATTGGGCCAAGCATAGCTGTTACATGCTTGTACCTAGATTTCACGGGGTAGATTGATCAGTACATCGTCACCAACCATGTCACCGTCTTCATCATCTATGGGGAATGGCATTTCCTCAGCCCCTTTGTTAGACGTGTGACGAAACGCATCGTTCGTCCGGGATGGTAACATGTCAATAGGCATAACTTCGGTGCAATCCTTGACTTCTTCTTCCTCCGGAAATGCAGGCTTAAACCCGTTTACGATCGTGACGAGCATTTGCGTGGAGTCGGCACAGCTTTCTACTGGCAGCAATTTGTCATGAATCTTAAGATCCACAGCTCTTTCGCCTCGTACACCAAAAGGAGCAGTAGGCAACCGGTATTTGAGGTTCCTTCCAGAGACATGTTATTGGTAGAGTGCAGAAGGTCTGGAGGAAATAAAACCAGCCTTCCACGATGATAAAATGGCTATTAGTTGGCAAGAACAGATACCCCCTGATATCGTGGAGAGGCAATCGACTATCATATCCTCACTACTCACATCTGTATGGGTAAACCCTTCGCACGAATACGCAGTAACACACCAAGTTAAGCAATATTTTTCACTACAACCAATTCTCAAAAACGCCCGTACAAACAAATATCGATCATGGGAAGGGCAAATATTGAGCTCAAGATTGATAGCATCTTACTGGATGAGTTATAAGAGATCCTCTCCTTTCCTTTCCGAAACTTCTCTGGTACTCCAGCGCAAAGGACTACACACCCCGCATCCCGCACGGAAAATGCATCCTGTGGCTGGGAAATGTCGCATCACTACTTGCAAACCAAGTTCAATTATGTTCGGAACGAGGCACTCCGTCTGTCCTGAGGGTTGGACCAAGACAAACTACAAATGGACGGGGAAGCCAGTGGGCCCTCAAACGAGTTTTCAGAAGGTCTTAGAAGGTGAGGCCAGATGGACCCCCGCAGACCCTCACAGATTTCTGCAAATACCAGCAGGTCCCGACACATCCCCACAGACCCCAGCGGATCGCCACTAATGACGACCGTCCTTGTTGGAGGATCCGCAGTCCACTACCGTCCTCTATCGTCCTTCTATTAGTAAGGCAAAATAGTGTTTAACCATGTCAGGCTAGCGGTCCTCGCTCAAACCTCCAATCCCAAAATCTCCCAGGACTTGATGGAGAGAAAATAATTGCACGGTCCTGTCTAGTCTTCTTTGCAGTGTCCCAGTTTGGCTGCCAGGGCCCCCAGCCCCTTGCGAACATTGATCCAATTCAGTCATGCCGAGAGGATATCCCAAGCTGATGAGCTCTGCCATACCCTAGCAGTTTCAGACAATACCCAGATCCCGCATTGGTTCCATAACCAGCTGGCTACACCTAACTCTAATTGACCTGCCTATCACCTTCCTAGCTCGCAGGCGACACTCTGACAAAGGGAGCCCCCCCTATACCAAGGATGCAATATCATGCACTTAACCCATGCATATTCCCTGACCCTCTCTACTATTACATACTTCTTCGTCTCTATTATCCAAGAGCGCCAGCAGGCCAACCAATCGACAAGATACTGAGAAATGATAATATAAGATACTCTAATCCCGCAACACGTCACTGGCTAGCAGGCCATCCTGCTAGATGAATTAAACTCCTTTTATCACGCCAGCCAGGAGGCTATAGCTCTCTACCTCAATGAGGCAAAAAGATATTCTCATTCTATACAAGTTCCCGAGTAAGCCAACTGCCTTCCTACTACAATGGCACTTGTGACTAGTGTTCGTTACAGGGCGGGGCGGGGCGGGTTTTCACTTGCAAGGCCTCGCGCTTACACGGGGCCGTGGGGGTATTTTTAGGGTAATCTCCGCCCGACCCCCGCTTGGGGCCCACCCGCACTCATTCCCTGGACGGGGCCCCGTTTGTTACCACCAATCTTTTGCTGGGACTGGTCCGGGGTATGGGTGGGGCAGAGGCCTGAGCGGGGACAGGGGCAGGAAATGCCGAAAAAGACACCCCGCCCCAGGCCATGGAGCGGGGCTGGGTAGGGGAAAGGGCCGGGGGCCCGGATTTTCTCGGGCCCCATCCGCCCTGTAAGGAACTCTACTTTCGACGAACTCTCTAGCCAGTAGGCTACACCTTTACCAAAATAGATCTCTCTATTTGATACTCTAATCCCTCACTACTCTTCAAGCCAGAAGGCGACCTTCTTGCCCCCATTCCCCTCATCAACCTGCTCATAACCTCATTGGTCAGCAGGCCACACTCCTATCACAATTGCAATACCTACAATGAACTCTATAATGTAGATACGGTGATGATCTAGCAGCTCATCAGTCAGCACACTACAGTTCTAGACTAATAGAACCTACCGTTATCTCCCACCCAGCTGGCCACTCCATCAGCAAAAACGGACCCTGCGTCTGATCCGTCGGCGATGCGTCCTAACGCAAGCGATGCATCTCCTGCGTCCCATTCGTCCTGTGCGTCCTGACGTGCGTTGCAATGCCCCGCCACCTCCCACCCTTCCAGATGCTCCCTGGCAACGTTCCTTGCGTCCTGACGCAACCTGGCGCCCTCCCTACGTCTGGAGTACCCCAGACTCTTTCTCTCATCTCATCTTTCTCGGGACGCGGCGATAGCTCTTCATCACCTCTTTTCCGCGTCCTGACCCACCCCTCATCCCCGCTCGTGTAAGCACAACTAATTTGCTGCTTGCTCCGACGTCGCCTGGTGTCTGCGGCGGCAGCACCTTTTTTGGTCCCTTCCGGGTCTCATGTCTCACACCTCACTGTTCTGGCGAACTAATGATCTATGTTTCCAAAAGTCGCTTATATATCTTCTACTATATTCAGTATCAATATGTAGGATTCTCAGGCATCGCCGAATCCTCATTCTCACGCATCGCCGAATCCTGATTCTCACGGATCGCTGAATCCTGATTCTCTCATCCGGATTCCTTAATAAACCTCATGAAATGTTCATAAATCGAATCCCGCTAGTTACAGGGCATCGCCGGTCCTCCTCAGGGATCAGGTGTGCCAGACCGAGAATTGTTCCTATATCAACTATTGTAAACCCTCGCGTATCTTCCCTCATCTGCACTGTAACCAAGCCATGCAGATCCAATAGACGCCCTGAGTTCACAGGGGTCAGCAACTGAACACGGGCGACTCGACGCACAGTATCCTCGGATCTGGGGTCCCTGATCTTCAAGAGGGCTACTAGCTTTGCCGGGAGACGACCCCTCAGCGCACCATACATTTCTTCTGTGCCCGCTTGTACACAAACCCAATCATTCCGACTGGCCTGGTTTCTAAAGTGTAGGGTGCCTGTGGATCGTGCATGGTGGATCTCGTAAACATCGGCTTCTTGGAATGTAAGAACGGGGACTTCCAGTTGTCAGTAGTTCAATGGGAAGTGATTGAAGCGTCGTATGGTCTTCTGGGAGACCGTGGTCTATCGGCAGGTTATGCCTGCTATATCGTATCAATTCACGATATATAATCTCGAGTGAGACTTCCCAGATCCGGCTAAAATCAACGATATTGGACACATCGCCCCGGCGGCCCTTCAAGATCCTGCTACAAAGGACTGGCGGCGATACCGAACTCGTTCTCTGATCTAAATACTTCAGGACGTCGGGGAGAGATCTGCGCCGCCATTCTTCAGTGATTGCAAGTTCAATAGTCTCATCCGGATTGCATGTTGACGACCGTAGCTATGAACGATCTGGCGCGCGGCATCATTTTTATTTGACTGGCGCCATCCTTCCTTGATTTGCGTCTTCTGAGCTAGCTCGCCGATCTCCGTGGAATACATCAGAATATTGCCAAACTGGTGTATATGGTCACAAACGTGGCTTAGTAGATGCATCTTAATGAAGTTGAAATGTGATTCGCCATGAATCATGTCCATACGCAGATCATCCTCTTCGTCTCGATCGTTGTCGCGCATCCGGCTGCCTTGGCATGGGGCCACTCGCTCGCTTATCAGGGCTCTCTGACGTCGGATCTCCTTTCGTTGCTTGTCAACTTTGGCCTGCGTGCGTTTTGTCACTCGAACCTCCAAGAAGATATCTTTTATCCTATGAACCTGGTCCAGATAATCTTCCATGTAGGCTATGGTGTCCGGGGTGTGGCTTCGATATTGTGCCATCATATTGAAGTCGACGAGCGCCCTGACGCATCTGAGAGCACGTTTGAAAGGTATTGCTTGCGCACCTCCTGCCTGGTGAAGAGCCACGGCGAGAACTCCCAGAATACAACGCCCCAGATTCCTCATCTCTTTCCCTTGCCACTGGGTAACCTCGCTGTATGCTTTTTTGGGGACTAAGAATCCTGGGTATCGCGGTAATGCCTTCCAAACCTCATCAAATGCCTGCAGTCGCCCGTGTTTCTTCAGAAAGGCTTCGATCCTGTCCATCATATGCTTAAATAGCCTGAGATAAATTGTATGGAGTATGTGTGGTTTGTATGATCTTCCTGACGCCGAAACCTGGTCGAGTCTGTGGCATATATTTTGTCTGATACCAAGATTCATAACGTGGTCGTCGTCCGTCTCCGAGACTGAGGTTTGGTTTTGAGGTTTGTAGCGTTGGTACCTTGGATAATTTCGGGCTCGATAGCTTCTGGCATTGGTTCCTAATTCGTTGGTCGGCACCACGCATTTAGGATAGGCGTTTGTTTTCAACCCGTGAAGTGCCACCTTTTCCATATGGTCCGCGATCCACGCAGAGAGAATTGGCAAACAAAGTCGAATCTTGCCGTTGGCACAGTCAATGGGGATGCCGACATGCGCCACATCCTGAAGGGGTGCAAAGATGAGTTCTAATACATCTTGTAGGGTGTCAGCGTTGATTTTTCTCTGGCGTCGGTCGGCTTTAGAGAACTTGGAGAGTTTGGGTGCAGCCTGTAATAAGGCAAGAAGAAGAACAGGCCTTGATCCTGGGCTGTTGCACCGAGCCGACGGAAGATTTCCGATGGTAATATCGACAGGCCATGCTTTCTTGTCTCCCGAAAGGTTGGTGAGGTTAGTCTGATCTGACATCCCAATTATGGGAACAATGGTAGCGCCTGCCGGAAGGGTCTCCAGTGATCAGTCAGCTAAGGTCTTCCGAACAAGGGTGGGACTCAGATGCTCTACCTGCAGGTCCCACCACCAATCCGCCTTGTGCATTTCAGCATATCTTCTCAGCCTGGAAGGGTCATATTCACGCCGTGGCGCGTAGACCAAGTTATCTCGGTATGCGATCTGGCGAAGTAGATATCTGACACAACCTAGGATGTCACAGTAGAAAAAGGGCAAAGTTCTCTGGCCATCCTCAACATGCTCTTCGAACCATTGGAGATATTGGCTGTAGGGATCCAGGAACCGGAGGTGGTTCTCCAGCGTGTTCATAGAGATATAGCCGACTCATTCGGCATTTCCTAGGCCACTCGAGAAGTAATCGTTGATTCGGGTTTTTCGATACTTTTCCGTCAATGAACAAGGATGCCAGTTTGAAACCTTCCGCGCTATTGAATGGTGCACATGGGTCTGCGCACACGTTGCTGTGTTCGTCCTCAAATCCAGGAACGTCTCTGATTACTTCTCTGGCGCCTTCAAAATGATTCTGTTTCCAGGCACAGGCTGAGGTAGTATCAAAGACTTCAGCATCAGACTCCGATGCAATGTCTGGACAAAATGCATCAGGTTCCAATCCAGCAGGGCCCGGATCGGATTCATAGTCGGAATCCTGGCGCTCACTCGGGTCGGCATTGAGCAATTCGCCTGTTTGGATGTTGTTATATTCTACGGTGGACGCGAGGACACTGGCCAGACTCGCATGCGCAGTTCGCAGGTGCTTCTCATATGCACCAGACCTGCTGTATTTTCGACGGTAGAACGGACATTTGCTAGGCATGGTTGGACGTTGCTCAGTCTATCGCGGGGCTCCGAGCCCCTGTAGATTTGACGGTAAGGCTATGATATGTCAAATCTTGACCACAGCGCGTGTGGATCCCATGTAGGGCCAAGGGATGCTATCTTCATGATCTAGTTGTGGATAGAGTTTAGCGTAAGTGTCACGTGGTATCAGCTATCGTGTCTTTCAACATGTAAGACGGCAAAGATTATATGTTCCAGCCCCAACGCGTTTATCAGCTTTCATTCATTCAAGTTGAATCAAACTACAGTAGAGTCCTGTAATAGAGTGTCAGATTTGGGTTTTCTTTTCCAACTACCCAGAGGATCTGGGAGTTTCATATATAAAGTGATTCGATCGCGAGACTAGAGGGATTTCATACCAAGATTCATCTCACACGCAGAGCCTCCTCCGCGTCAACAGGCACCATCATCACATCACGAGTATCGCTAAATACTGCGATCTATATACATAAGGAATCCAGCAATATGGAGCAGAATAACAGCATTGTAGTATACGCCCACTTGCCCGCCGGAGGTGCGTAGCAGCCGCCCACGGGCCAGACGTATCATCTTCACCCTTTTACTCTCGTTGGAGAGTATTCTCATCGACGCCCCAATCCTCAATCAATTAGCGCTCATAAGTTGGCTATGGGCGTCCCCCATCACCCCATAAACAAGCCCCCCCCTGAATACCTGTGTTGGCGGGATGCTGTGAAAGATCAGATGTTAGCCAGGGGGTATATTTCAGATAATTGGCACTTCCCAGATGCCGAATTCCCGCAAATGGTCGAAGGCATGAGGAGAGTGAAACCTGCGTGTGATCAACTGGCCACAGCGTCAGCAGCCATTAACATGGCTAGTATGCAGAAGATTGATGAGGCAGTTCTTCAATTGGTTAAGGACTGTGGACAGAAGCTGGTAAATACCATTAGGACCAATAACCACATACCTCCACCCGGCCCAGGCGGCCCGCCGGCCCAAGTTATTGTGAGGCCGATGTTACTACCTCTCAACGCACCCCCTTAGTGCCAGTGGAGTATTGCAACGGCTGTAGTACCGAACGCTGGCCGAGCTGGCCAAAATGCGCCGCTGGCCAATGTTCCTGGGCCAGCCCAAAACGTACCTGCTCCCACTGCGAATCCCCAAGCTCAGAAGATTGCCGCACCCCCAGGCCCGGCCGATCCCGAAGCTCAGAAGGATCCTCGACCCACAGGCCCGGCTAATCCCCAACCTAGGATTGGTCTCCGTTTGGGCAATCTCTACTGGCAGAAAAATGCGCACCAACTAGCCAATCTTCCTGGGCAGATACAATTGGGTTGCGGAATGGGCATTCTGGGTACGCCACTGGGTATCAAACATGCTGCAGCGAATCCCCCAGGTCCGATCAATCTGCCCGGCCAAGAAGATATACCTGTGCAAATCCTAGCAGATCCCCCAATGGCCATTCTGGGTACCCCACTGGGTATCAAACATGCTCCAGCGAATCCTCCAGGTCCGATCAATCTGCCCGACCATGAAGATATACCTGTGAACATCCAAGCGGATCCCCCAATGGGCATTCTGGGTACCACACTGGGAATCAAACATGCTCCAGCGACTCCCCCAGGTCCGATCAATCTGCCGCGCCCAGAAGATATACCTGTGCAAATCTAAGCGGATCCCCCAATGGGTATTCTTGCGAGGCCAATGGGGATGCAACATGCTCCCCTGGTGGATATCCCGGACCCTGCAGCACAGAACGTGGAGGATCCTTTGATTCAATCCTTTGATGTGGGGCGGAGGGTGCGTCGCGCAGTGTCACGCCTGTCCCAAATTGGTGAGTTTTTTTGGTAATAATCCGGATCTGTTTTTTTTGAACTTACTGACTTAGGAGATATAGATTGGAGTGCTCTGCTTGGACGTCCACGTGGTGTACCTATCGTTTGGGTCAGCCAACCCGCCAATAGCAGCGTACCACAACCCAATTATCGCCTTCTGCATTGGCGTAATCCTCATATCAATGGGGTACGTTTTGCTGAGTTAAATTCCTATGACATACGCGGTCTGTCGGTCATTATTTGGAGAACTGTGCCACACAATATGATGCGCTACATACTTGCCGCCACTGGTGAAGGCCGCCAACAGCTGCGTGTGCATCCCGGCGCCCTATTATCTTATATAGATTACGTCTTCATCAAGCGTGATCAGGAGGTAAGGGCCTGGCTGCTGTCGAATCCGGTTCTCGAAGATCCGTTGGATCTGTTGGTCTATTGTCATCGCCCAGAGAGTGGGGGCAGGTTGCCCACTCTGCCCTTGAGGGGGCACAATTACCTTCGCGAAAATGCCATCGCGAATTGGGCTAGTACCGCGGCGCCAGGTAATCCCATCCAGGCAGCCCGATCAGACGCGAGAACTGACCCTGTACTGTCCAATGCCGGAGGTGAACAGGAACAGCCAGATGACTATCCCTTGTTTCTTCCTGGATTGAGTAGTTCATCATCTGATGTTTCTGATGCCGAGAAGGGATACCAAGCAAGCTTCAGAGCATCACCATCCCCTGTTGCAGATCGCAGTAAAACACAAACACAATCCAAAATAAATATTCAGAAGGTGTCGAAAGTTAGTGCACACCGGGGTGATACTGAGTACCATAATGTACGGAAGGGTGGAGCGCCATCCTATGAGGAAGATTCGCAGTATTTGTCCAAGAAAGCCCGCCAGGCTTCCTATGCCCTTGTGTGGTTGAAAGGTAAGGCGGACGGTAATGTTCGAGCGGGGCGGGAAGAGGAAGGGGGCCATGAGGAAGGGAGGGGGGTTGAGATTGTCGGAGGAGTTTGATCGATCTGACAGCGCGTTGAACGCCTGAGTCTGCCAAGATATATTAGTGATTTAGGTTCAAGTTCTTAGAGTATT
>Ga0307509_10002504_pt1 | contig 29617 bp, 25 predicted proteins | sample 10_EM_MG_FD_202245 | JGI IMG/M metagenome (GOLD analysis project Ga0307509, IMG submission 202245) | Populus trichocarpa ectomycorrhiza microbial communities from riparian zone in the Pacific Northwest, United States - 10_EM | ecosystem: Host-associated > Plants > Roots > Unclassified | place...
CGGATCGACGGGCGAGATCGTGAACGTCGGGGTGAAGCCCTCGAGCGGATTACCGTCGGCGTCGAGGACGGTGCAGATCGCACGGACCTGCGCGCCCGCGACGACCGGGTTTGGCGCGACGGTCGTGATCACGCGCGCCGGGCCCCCGTCGCCCTCCACGCCGTGAATGTTATCGCCGCAAGCGGCGGCGCACACGAAGACCCACGCGAGCGCCCTGAGCTGCATCGTCCTCGCAGTTTATCACTCGCCCACCGCGACGTAGCGACCATCGTCGTCGTGGTCCTCGTCACCATCCTCCCGTTCGCCGCGCTGCTCGCCGGCGGCAACCTGCGGCAGCGCCGCGCGAATTCGGGAGCATTCCTCGTCGGTGAGACAGTTCTCCGCCAGGTCGATCGCCGCGAGATGCGCGAACCGCGCCGCATGTGCGAGGAGCTGCGCGGTCGCGACCGAGCCCATCGTGCCCTTCGACAGATCGAGCGAGCGCAGGCGGGGCAAGATCGCCGATCCGGCGAGCGCCGGGATCAGCGTGTCGAGGAGCTCGCAGTTCGCGAGCCCGAGGTGGCGGAGGTTCGGAAGGTCGCGACCTGCGAGGATCGGGAACAGGAGCTCGAGCGACGCCTCGCCCTCGTACGCGGCGGTGCCGAGCCAGACCTCGAGGTGCTCGAGCGCCGGCCAGTGCGCCTCGGTGATCGCGCGGAGCTCGTCCGCTCTCAGCCCACCGGAGATCCGCACGAACTTGTTCAGCGCCGGCAGGTCGAGCGTGCCGAGCGTGCCGCCCGCGCCGCTGCGGATCACCAGCTCCTCGAGGCGCGGCAGCTTCGGCCACGCGGCCGAGAAGTCGCCGAACGCGGTCCAGCTGATCTCCTGATCGGTGTACGTGTACGCGTCGAACTGGAGCGAGCGAATCTCGCCGGCACGCGCGGAGCTGGTGATCGCCTCCATCGTCGGCCCCCAGTCGTTGTTGCTCTCGAAGTGCGCGAGCCCGAACCGGAGCTGCTCGACGAACTGCGCGAGCGGCAGCGCGAGGAATTCACGCGTCGCATCGGCGAGGGCGAGCTCGGAGTCGTACGAGGTCTTCAACGTCGCGCCGAGCGGGAAGCCGTGGCGCCACGCCGTGAGCTCGAGCGCGTCGAACAGCTCGCCGCTGCCGAACAGAGCGATGCGGTGCGTGCGCAGGTGCTCCGCGATCGGCGCACCGCGCTGCTGCAGCGCCGCGAGCTCGCCGCGCGGATCGTTCTGCTGCATCAGCCAATCCGCGTAGACGCCGTACGTCGCGGCGTCCTCCGGCGCGGCGCGACACTGCGCCTCGAGCTCTGGGTTCGCCGCGGAGGCGAGCGCGGTGCCCTCGGGCTCCCACTCCATCGGCTCGCCCTCGTGCACGAGCTTGTAGCCGTCGGCGGCCGCGCGCGTGAGGATCCGCGTGATCGTGTCGCGCGCCTCGTTCTCGTCCTCGTGGTGATGGACCTCGAACCCCGTCGCCTTGTCCTCGTTGATGAAGCCGCGGCGCTGCGCGACGACGCGGCCGTCGACCTGGAGCTCGAGATAGGAAGCCGAGGTCTCGTAGCGGCGGAGCCAGCGCTCGCCGGCGTGGATCTCGACGTCGGGGACCTGGACCTCCTTGTAGCCGAGGCGCTGCTGGCGAATGATCTCCGCGCGCTCCTTGTCGTGCGCCGACGCGACCGAACCGCAGTCGCGATCGAGCGCCTGACCCGGTGTCCCGATCTCGCCCCAGCGCAGGCGCAGCCGCGTGCCTTCGACCGCGACCGCCCAGAACTTCCCGTTCGTCGGATGCTCGAACCGGCGCACGAGCTGATCTTATGACACGTGAACGCGCAGCCCGGTGAGGAGGTCGCCCCACCACATGCCGAGTCGGCGGATGAACTGGACCTCCGGCTCGCCGTGACGCACCGGGTGATCCGGCCGGAGCGCCGCGAACCCGCGATGCTCGACGGTGACCCGCGTGCCGCCGCTCTCGGTCGGCACGAACGTGACGGTGACCTGGGTGACCTCACCGGGAGCGAAGTTGGCGCCGCGCCACTCGAACTCGAGGCGCGAGGGTGGCTCCCAGACCGTGATCCGACCGGTCTCGTGGACGTGGGTCTCGTCGTAGAGCTCGAACAGCCGGCCGCCTTGCTTGGGCTCGAACTGGATCGTGCCGGGCTTGCGCCCCGCGACGCGAAACTGGACGCCGCGCCGCCACCACAGATCGGTCTCGCGCGTGAACACGTCGAACGCGAGCTCGGGCGCGCACGGCACGGTGACCATCGCGGTTGCCTTGTCGCCCGTCACTTCTTCACCTTGTGTGCGGCGTTGCGCGCGACGGTGCGGGTCACATGCGCGGCGAACGCGTCGAGCTGGGTGCCCCAGAACCGCTCGACCTGATCGAGCCAGTCGCGAAGCTCGCCGAACCGCTCGCGGCGCAGCGAGTACATGCGGACGCGAGCGTCCTCCTCGGCCGAGGTCTCGACGAGTCCGCTCGACCGGAGGATCCGGAGGTGCTTGCTCATCGCCGGGCGGCTCGTGTCTAGCGCGTCCGCGAGGTCGCTCGCCCTGCGCGGCTGGCGCCGCAACAGATCGATCACGCCGCGCCGGGTCGGATCCGCGAGGGCGGTGAAGGTCTGATCGAGCGCGCTCATCACTGCTTGTCGCGGACCCGGGTCATGAACCACCAGTGGTGCCCCTCGAGGTCGATCGCCTCGTAGCTCCGATCGGACCAGTAGTCGTCGCCGTAGTCGGTGGTCTTCGGATCGGCCACGATCGTCGCGCCGGCCTTGCGCGCGCGCTCGCAGTGCGAGTCGACGTCGTCGATGTAGACGCACAGGCACTGGGTGTTGGCGCCGTCCACAGATCGGGGGCTCTTGCGCCAGGGGCGGTCCTTCTCGACCTTGACGTCGCCGACGCTGATCAGGCCACCGCCGAGCACGAGCTCGGAGTGCTCGATCCGGCCGTTCTCGCCGTCGATCCGGAGCTGGACCTCGAAGCCGAACGCGGTGCACAGCCAGTCGATGGCCTTGCTCGCCTCGTCGTAGAAGACGCTCGAGGAGATGCGCGGCCAGCCTTTCGGAGCGGGTTTGGAAGCAATTGCCATGATGGAGAATGATTAACCCATAAGGAAACTATCGTCAAGGCCGCGACGGACGCTGCGACAACGCATGCGACAGGACGATCGTCGTCGGAGCAGCGTCAAGTCACTGATCGCTATGACGATCGCTCATGGCATCAACCGTGTACTAGCGACCGGTCATGATGAACACGACCCGCCTCGAAACGATCGCGAACCGCCAGCGCACCGGCCGGGTGCGTGACCTGTGCTTCGCAGCGCTGGTGGTGTTCGCCGGTGCGATGTCGCTGATGGGTGTCAGCAAGGCCGTCCAGGCCGCGCAGGTCACTCACGTGGCGCACCGCTAGGGCGACTGTCCCTGCGACAGGCCATGCGACATCGCAGGCAGCGCCGACCGGCTCGCAACCCACTGAATTCAAACGCTCTCGACCTGGCACTCTCCGTGAAAAAGGACCCGACCATGACCACCACGAACCACCTCGCTTCGATCACCGCTCGCCACAAGGGCTCGGGCCTGCGGGACGCGTTCTTCGCGGCCTGCGTGGCACTCGCCGCCGCGTTTGCGATCACGACCGTTTCGACCGCAGCCGATGCGGCAACGCCCGCACACATCTCCCGCTAAGGTTTTTGTTAGGGTGCGCCGGCATGGCCGGCCCCCGCTCGCTGCGAGACGTTCACGTCATCGATCATCCGCTCGTTCAGCACAAGCTGACGCTGATGCGGTCGAAGGAGACCAGCACCAGCAAGTTTCGGATGCTGCTGCGGGAGATCAGTACGCTGCTCGCCTACGAGGTGTGCAGGGACTTTCCGACGACGCTCGTCGAGGTCGAGACGCCGGTCGCCACGACCATGGCGCCGATGCTCGACGGTAAGAAGCTCGTCCTCATCTCGATCCTGCGCGCCGGCAACGGCTTGCTCGACGGGATGCTGGATCTGATCCCGTCTGCGCGCGTCGGCCACATCGGCCTCTATCGCGATCACCAGACGCTCGAGCCCGTCGAGTACTACTTCAAGGTGCCCGAGGCGATGACCGAGCGCGACGTGATCATCGTCGACCCGATGCTCGCGACCGGCAACTCGGCGGCGGCGGCGGTCGCGCGGATCAAGCAGACCGGTCCGCGCTCGATCAAGTTCATGTGCCTGTTGACCGTGCCCCAGGGCCTGCGCGTGTTTCACGCCGCGCATCCGGATGTCCCGGTCTACACCGCCTCGATCGACGAGCGGCTCAACGAGAAGAGCTACATCGTCCCCGGCCTCGGCGACGCCGGCGATCGCATGTTCGGGACGAAGTAGGTTCGTCGCTTGTAGCAGCGAGTTCTCGCGTCGGTTACCCGCCGGAAACATGGCCCGATCCAAAGTGGGCCCATGAGTGAAGGCGACACCGCTTGGCTCCTCGTGTCGGCCGGGCTGGTCATGTTGATGACGCCGGGCCTCGCGCTGTTCTACGGCGGCATGGTGCAAGGCAAGAACGTCCTGTCGACGTTCATGCACAGCTTCTTCGCGCTCGGGATCGTGAGCATCCAGTTCGCGGTGATCGGCTACTCGCTCGCTTTCGGCCAGACCCACGGCGGCGTGATCGGGGGTTTCGAGTACCTCGGGCTGAACGGCATCACCGAGACCAGCATGCACGACAAGGTGCCGACGCTCGCGTACGTCGCCTACCAGTGCATGTTCGCGGTGATCACGCCCGCGCTGATCTCGGGCGCGTTCGCCGAGCGGATGAAGTTCTCGGCGTTCGCGCTGTTCACGCTCGCGTGGACCACGCTGGTCTACGATCCGATCGCGCACTGGACGTGGGGGCCGGGTGGATGGCTCGCGAAGCTCGGTGCGATCGACTACGCGGGTGGCACGGTGGTGCATCTATCGTCGGGCGTGTCGGCGCTCGTGTGCGCGCTCGTCCTCGGCAAGCGCACCGGCTATCCGCACGTGCGCCATCCGCCTCACGACCTGACGATGACCGTCGTCGGCGCCGGCATCCTGTGGTTCGGCTGGTTCGGCTTCAACGCCGGCGGTGCGGGTGCGAACGGCACCGCCGCGCTTGCCCTGATCAACACGCACCTCGCGGCGGCGGCCGGCGCGGTGACGTGGGCGGTCGTCGAAGGATCGCGGATCCAGAAGTTCACGATGCTCGGTGTCGCGTCGGGGCTCGTCGCCGGGCTCGTCGCGATCACGCCGGCGGCCGGCTACGTGTCGCCGATGGTCGCGATCGGGATCGGCGTCGCGGCGGGTCTGGTCTGCTACGGCGCGGTGCTGCTCAAGAGCAAGCTCGGTTACGACGACGCGCTCGACGCGTTCGGCGTTCACGGCGTCGGCGGCGCGACGGGTGCGCTGCTCACCGGGGTGTTCGCGCGAGCAACGCTCAACAACGGCAACGGCGGCAGCCTGCACCTCGTCGGCGTCCAGGCGCTCGGCCTGCTCGCGGCCGGGGCCTGGGCCGCGGTGGTCTCGTACATCCTCTTGAAGGTGATCGACGCGACCGTCGGGCTCCGGGTCGACCAGGAAACCGAGTACGACGGCCTCGATACAGCGCTCCATGGTGAGTCCGCGTACGGTCATGTAAGCGCTCACGAGTCCTGAGATTTCAGTAGCCTGGCAGATCCTCCGTAAAAACAGATTGATCGTTTCCGCGATGGCGGATATAAATCTACTCATGCGCAGCTCAGCGGCAGCCGAGATCATCAGCCTCGACGAATTCCGCTCGCGCCGGCCCTCGACGGACCGGCGTGCGAGCACGCCCGGCATGCATGGCGCGCAGAGCCAGCCGGCCCAGGCCCGCCCTCCCGCGGTGTGGGTATACTGGGTTCCGGTTTGGGTCTGGTGAAAAAGAAAGCCGACAAGTCCGTGGCCATCACGACCAAGGTGCGCGAAGACGCGGCGACTGCATCCGCGGGCGCGCCCGCAGGCACCGCACCGGTGCCCAACGCGCCGACGACCGCCGGTGAAGCGACCGATCTCGCGCCCGTCGTCGGCGCGAATCTCCGGCGCCTTCGCACGCGCCGCGGGCTGTCGCTCGAGCGACTCGCCCAGATCTCCGGCGTGTCGCGCGCGATGCTCGGCCAGATCGAGCTCGGCCAGTCCGCGCCGACGATCAACGTCCTCTGGAAGATCGCCCGCGCGCTCGAGGTCACGTTCTCGGCACTGATCAGCGCGCGCACCCAGTCCGGGGCGCTCGTCCTCCGCTCGTCCGAGTCGAAGATCCTGACCAGCAAGGACCGCAGCTTCTCGTCGCGCGCGCTGTTCCCGTTCGACGAGCCGCGCCGGGTCGAGTTCTACGAGCTCCGCCTCTCCGCCGGCTCCGTCGAGGACGCCGACTCGCACCCGCCGGGCACGAGCGAGAACCTCGTCGTCACCGCGGGCACCGTCGAGATCGACGTCGCGGGTGACACCCACCGGCTCGAGGCCGGTGACTCGATCCTGTTCGAGGCCGACACGCCGCACGCGTATCGCAACGCGGGCAAGGCCGAGGCCGTGATGTATCTCGTGATGACGTACGCCGAAGAGATCGGCTAGCGCGCGCGGCGGGTGCGTTCGCGTTCGCGTTCGGCTGATGGCGCCTGCTTCGCGTAGCACCGCGAGAGATCGCGGACGGTCCGCCGGTCGGATCTGCACGGAGGCACGAGTCGAGAACACAACCCGCACGGAGCAGACCTGGCTGGCGGCTTCGCCGCGCACCGCAGCTCGGCACTGCGCGGTTCGAGCTCACACGATCGAACGTTGATCGTGTGTTCGGAATCAGAAACCGCCGACGTCTGCTCCGTGGATTTCGTGTTCTCGACTCGTGCCTCTGTGCAATTCCGGCGGGCGGACCGTCGGCGTTCTCCCGAACGGGCCAACCGCGCCGCGCGCTAGATCTCGACCACGATCTTGCCTCGCGCGCGACCACGCTCGAGCTCGGCGAACGCTTCCTTCGCTTCGGCGAGCGGGTACGTGCGGTGGAGATGTGGCACGAGCGTGCCGGCCTCGATCCAGCGCGCGAGCTCGGCGAGCTGGCTGCCCGACGGTTGCATGAACAGGTAGACGAAGCGGGCGCCGGCCAGCTTCGCGGCGCGGCGGCGTCGGATCGTCGCGAGCCACACGACCGGGCGCGTGAACCCGGGCAGCCATTCCTTCGCGAACGCCGCGTCGGGCATGCCGCCGATGCCGACGACGATGCCACCGGGCTTGACGACCGCGAGCGAGTCGAGCTCCGACGCGGGGCCGAGCGAGTCGAACACGGCGTCGAGATCGACGACGGCGTCGCGGAGCTTCTCTTTCGTGTAATCGATCACCTGGTCGGCGCCGAGCGATCTCGCGAACTCGACGTTCTTCGTGCTCGTCGTGGTCGCGACCCACAGGCCGAGCTGCTTCGCGATCTGGATCGCGTGACAGCCGACGCCACCCGCGCCGGCGTGGATCAGGATCCTCTGGCCGGCGGTCAGCTTCGCGCTGTCGCGCATGGCCTGGATCGAGGTCAGGCCGACGAGCGGGATCGCGGCGGCCTCGGCGAAGGAGATGTTGGTCGGCTTCTTGGCGACGACACCCTCGTCGGCGCAGACGTGCTCTGCGAGGCCGCCCATGCGGAGCTTTTCGAGGCGCGCGAACACCTCGTCGCCGACCGCGAAGCGCGTGACCTCGGCGCCGATCGCCTCGACGACGCCGGCGACATCGCAGCCGAGGTGGATCGGCGGCTTCAGCCGGAGCACGAGCTTGGTCTTGCCGTCGCGGATCTTGTAGTCGAGCGGGTTGAGGCTCGCGGCCTTGACGGCGATCTTGACGTCGCGCGGACCGGGCGACGGCTCGGGGACGTCGGCGACTTCGACGGCGGCGCCGTAGCGCGGTGCGATGACGGCCTTCACCCGCGGATTGAATCAGAAGCCGCCGGTGAGCGCGAGCCCGCCGCCGGTCGGAGTGGCCCAGCCGGTGACGATCGTGTGCTCGGTCGTCGTCGACGAGCGGGTCGCGTAGCGGATCACGCCGCCGATCACGAGCGCCGCGCCGGCCGACGTCGCGATCACGCCGTAGAGCCCGCGCGACGCGGCCTTGTCGTCGAGCGCCTGGAAGTGATCGTAGTCGACCGCGGTCTTGGACTGCGCCTCGGCGGAGCTCGCCGACACGAACAGCCCCGCGCCGACGGCGAGCCCGACGAGGCCGAGCACGACGAGCGTGTCGCCGGCCGGATCGCTGTACCAGGGATGCGTGATGGTGACGGCGGCGGCCGGCTCGCTGCGCGCCTCGATCAGGTGCTCGGGCGCGGCGGGCTCGGGTGCGACGACGACGGGCTTCGCGGCCTCCACACGCGCCTGCTCGGCACGAGCGGCCTCGGCGCGCGCTTCCTCGGCCTTCGCGGCGGCGGCGTTGGCCTTGTCGTCGGCGAGGATCCGCTTGCACTCGTCGAGCTGGTCCTTCACGACGGTCTTGTTCTCGGCCGGCATCTTCATCGCGAGCAACTGCACGTAGAGCTCGCTCGCCTTCGCGCAGTGACCTTGCTTGCGCTCGGCCTGCGCGTAGGCGAACAGGGTCTCGAGGTCGACCTCGAGCGCGAGCGAGCGATCGAACGCGATGCTCGCCGCGGCGAAGTCGTTCTTCTTGTACGCGGCGACGCCCTTGTCGAACTGGACCTTCGCCGCACGCGACTTCGGCGCCGCGAGCACGGGCGCCGAGATCGCGAGCAGTGCGATCAGCGCTTGTCGGTGCGGACCGGCAAGAACGGCGAGTCGGCGTCCCATCCAGGTTTCTCCTGTTTCGGTTTGGGCGTCGCGCGCGGACGCGGGCGTGCCGGTGGTGGCTTGCGCACGATCGCGGGGCGCTTGACGACGGGTTTCGGCGGCGGCTCGGCGATCACCGGCGGCGGCTCGGCCTTCACCGGCACCGGCGCCGGCGTCGGATCCGGCGCGGCGATCGGCGGTGGTGGCGCCACGAGATGCGCGGGCTCGGCGACCGGTGCGGGCGGCGGTGGTGGCGGGACCACCGCGGTCGAGCTTCCCCCGAACGCGATGAACGTCGCGATCCCACCAGCCGCCGCGGCGCAGAGCGCGAGCACGATGATCGGGCCCTTGCGGCGCGGTGCGGCGCGGACGAAGTTCGTCGGCGTCACGTGACGCCGCGTCTGGACCCGCTCGGTGACGTCGAACTGGCTCACCGGCATTGCGACGATCCCGTCGGCGAGCGCGCCGATGTCGACCGCGTGGCTCGGCGCGTGGCGCGCGTCGAGGGGCGTGTGGACGGCATCGACCGGCGTGTACGCCGGGCTCGCGCCGGGATGACTGACCATCGTGCCGGGCGTGGGGACGCCGTAGCTCAGGATCGGAACCATGCCCGGCATCGGCGTCGTGCGCGGGACCGCAGGAGGTGGGGGCAGCGCCGGTGCGGACGGACGCTTCGGCGGATCGACGCTGGCCGCCAGCACGCGATGCGTTGTCGGCAGCTCGTCCATGCCCGGCGGCATCATCAGGCGACCGGAGAGTGGCTCGACCGTGGTGGTCGCGGTCGAGTCGGCGCCCTCGAGTGGCTGGTTGACCGCGGTCGGATCCTCGTTGTCGAGTTGCTCCCGCAGCTCGTGGAGCTGTGCGCGCACCTCCGGGTCGTTCGGATCCGGCGTCTTGCCGCTCTCGATCAGCGTGCGCACCACGTGCTGCTCGACGAAGAACGCACCCTGCGTCTTCGCGTGGTGCCACTCCTCGAGCCGCGCCGGAAATAGCGTCCCCATCAACCGCGCGAGCACGAGCGGCGAGACCCGCAGGCGCATCTCGTGCGCGAAGTCCTCGAGCGCGCCCTGGAGCTCGACTGCGGTCGTGTAGCGATGGGCCGGCTCGCGGGCGAGTGCGCGCAACAAGATCTTCTCGAGTGCGGGCGGATAGTCGGGCACGAACCCAGTCGGCGGCGGGACGTCGGAGTTGACGATCTGGTTCAGCACCGCGTACTCGGTCTCGCCGGAGAACGGCGTGCGTCCCGTCGTCAGCTCGTAGAGCACGGTGCCGACCGCGTAGATATCGCTGCGCCGATCGATCGCGAGATCTGCGCGGCACTGCTCCGGAGACATGTACGTGATCTTGCCCTTGAGGCCGCCTCGGGTCGTCGGCTTGCCCGCGGCGCCCCGCGCGATGCCGAAGTCGACGAGCTTGATCGCGCCGTCGTAGCTGACGAGCACGTTCGACGGCGACACGTCGCGATGGACGATCTGCAGCGGCGTCCCATCCGGACCGATCTTCTCGTGCGCGTAGTGCAGCCCGGCGCACAGGCCCGCGACGAGGGTCAGCGCGGCGTCGAGCGAGATCGGGACACCCTGCTCGTTCGACTGCGACGAGATCCGATCGAGGTCCTCGCCGTGGACGTACTCCATCGCGAAGAAGTAGTCGCCGTCCTCGACCCCGATGTCGTACACCTGCGCCACGTTCGGGTGGTGCAGCGTCGCGGCGAGGCGCGCCTCGTTGAGGAACATGTTGACGAACGTCGCGTTGGTCGCGAACTGCGGGAGGATCCGCTTGATCACCGACAGCTTCTCGAAGCCCTCGATGCCGACCGTCCGCGCGAGATAAAGCTCGGCCATCCCCCCGATCGCGATCTGGCGGATCAGGTCGTACTTGCCGAGCCTGTCGCCCGGGCCCAGATGACGTGACTGCTGTGGCGCAGGCTTCATCACCCCACCGACAAGGTTAGCCCATCGGGTCGCGACCGGGGGTATTATCGACGGTGATGGCGCAGCGGGTACTGATCGCCGGAGCCGTGGCATTCGTCGCGGCTTGCAGTCCTTTCGGCGGCGGTGCGTTCTCCTGCGAGCGCGACGACCAGTGCGGCGCGACCGGCAAGTGCACGACCGGGTTCTGCAGCTTCCTCGACTCGAGCTGCACGTCGGGCTATCGGTTCGGCGAGGCGTCGGGCTCGCTCGCGAACACGTGCGTCGGCGACACGAATCCGACCGACGGCCACGTCGCGAGCGATGCGAAGGAGTTCCTCGACGCGCCGCCCGCCGGCGTCACCTGTTTCGGCACCGGCTTCGGCAAGACCTGCTTCAAGACCGAGAACGTGCCGAGCTCGCCGGTCACGCTGACCGCGCAGAACGTCGACACGAACACGTCCGCGCTGTGCTCGAACGTGGTCGAGAACAATCCCGGCTGGTGCGTGATCGCGGCGACGGATCTCTCGATCGCCGGCACCGTGACCGCGACCGGGGCCAAGCCGCTCGTGCTCGTCGCGACGAACGAGCTCCACGTCGACGGTACGCTCGACGTCGCGAGTCATCGCAACGGCGCGATCGTCGGCGCGGGCGCGGTCCCTCTCGCCGATACGACGCTGTGCGATCCGGGCACGCCGCCGAACAACAGCGGCGGTGGCGCGGGTGGCAGCTTCGGTGCGATCGGCGGCAACGGCGGGAACAACGGCGGCACCGCCGGCGCGGTGAAGCCGACGAGCGCGATGCGCGGCGGCTGCGCGGGTCAGGACGGCAAGTCGGGAACGTTCGGCGTGAAGGGGTTTGGGGGCGGTGTCACGTACCTGATCGCGAACACGATGATCACCGTCGGCGGTGCGATCAACGCGTCGGGAGCTGCCGGATCGCGGGGCGTGAACATGCTCGCCGGCGGCGGCGGCGGCGGCAGCGGTGGGTTGATCGGACTCGACGCGCCGATCGTCACGAACGGCGGTGCGATCTTCGCGAACGGTGGCGGAGGTGCAGAGGGCAGTAGCAACAACAACGACGGCGTCGACGGCAACGAGGCGGCGAACGGCAACATCGCGGCCGCGGCCGACGGTGGGTCGAACGGCGGCGGCGGTGGTGCCGGCGGCGGAGCCACCGCGGCCACGAACGGTGGCGATGCGGGTGGGTTCGGCGGCGGTGGCGGTGGTGGCGGCGCGGGTGCCGTGAAGCTGTTCCAGGCCGCGACGATCACTGGCGGTGTGGTGTCACCACCGCCCAGCTGATTCGAATCAGCCGCGGGTCACTACATCGACATCATCATCATCGGCATACCACCGCACATCATCATGCACGGCATGCCCTGCTGCATGGACTGCATCATCGTGTTCATGCGGTCCTTCATCATGTCCATCTGAGCGGGGTCCATCGGGACCATCTTGCAGACCATGCCGTCCTTGCCCATCTCCATGGTCATCTTGCACATCATCGGCTGCTGCATGCCCATCATCGGGTTCATCCCCATCATCGGCATCGGCATCATCATCGGCATGCCCATGCCCATCATCGGGTTCATCATGTTCATCATGGGGTTCATCCCCATCATGTTCATCATCATCGGGTTCATCATCCCCATTCCGGCCATCATCGGATTCATGCCCATCATCGGGTTCATGCCCATCATCGGCATGTGGTGGTGCATCATCGGCATCTGGTTCATCGGCATGGCGTTCATCATGATGAGGCCATCGTACGGACGGCCCGTGGCGGCGCAAGCGCGCGTCGGTGACGCGCCGCGCTTTCGTCCGTCGCTGCGGATAAATGAGCGCTGAGACCGGATCATCCGTCCGCCTCGACGGACAGAACGCTCGAAGGGGCGGATACTGACCACGAAATGTCGGAGTCCAACGGTCCCAAAGGCGCGCGGGGGCGCCGCTTCGAGGAGGCGCTCGACCCCACCGCGGCGGCCCTCAACGCGTCGGTGGAGTTCGATCGCCGGCTGCTCGTTCACGATGTCGCGGGATCGATCGCGCACGCCGAGATGCTCGCGATGCGCGGCCTGATCACGACGGAGGATCGCGACGCGATCACGACGGGGCTGCGCTCCGTCCAGACCCAGCTCGCGACCGGCAACCTCGCGTGGGATCGCACGCTCGAGGACGTCCACATGAACGTCGAGGCGCGCCTCGTCGATCAGATCGGCGACGCGGGGCGGCGGCTTCACACCGCGCGCAGTCGCAACGATCAGGTCGCGACCGACCTGCGGCTCTACGCGATCGCATCCGCCGAGCAGCTGATCGATCTGATCGACGAGCTCCGCCGCGCGCTCGTCGCCCAGGCGCGCGCGCACGTCGACACGCTGATGCCGGGCTACACGCACCTCCAGCGCGCGCAACCGGTGCGCCTCGCCCATCACCTGCTCGCGTACGAGGCGATGCTGTCGCGCGATCGCGGCCGGATCGCCGACGCGGCGTATCGCGCCGACGAGTCACCGCTCGGTTCGGGGGCGCTCGCGGCGACGACACTTCCGATCGATCGCGAGGCGACCGCGCGCGCGCTCGGGTTCGGCGACATCACCCGCAACTCGCTCGACGCGGTCGGTGATCGCGACTTCGCGATCGAGCTGGTCGCCGCGTGCGCGCTGGTCCAGTTACACCTGTCGCGGTTGGGCGAGGAGCTCGTGCTGTGGGCGTCGCAGGAGTTCGGGTTCGTCCGGATCGGCGAGGCGTACAGCTCCGGCAGCTCGCTGATGCCGCAGAAGAAGAACCCGGACCTCGCGGAGCTCATCCGCGCGAAGGCCGGCCGCGTCGTCGGCGCGTGGGTCACGCTCGCGACCGTCGTGAAGGGCTTGCCGCTCGCGTACAACAAGGACCTCCAGGAGACCCAGGAGCCGCTGTACGACGCGGTCGAGACCGTCAGCGCGTGCCTCGAGGTCGCGCGCGGCATGATCGCCACCGCGCAGTTCGACACCGCACGGATGCGCGCCGCGATCGACTCCGGCCACCTCGTCGCGACCGAGCTCGCCGACTACCTCGTCGCGAAGCGGGTCCCGTTCCGCGAGGCCCACGACATCGCGGGGCACCTCGTGCGGGTCGCCGACGAACGCCGCGTCGAGCTCGCGCAGCTCGATCTGGAGACGCTCCGCGCCGCGCACCCGCTGTTCGACGCCGACGTCGCCGAGTGGCTCGATCCGCACCGCGCCGTCGATCGCCGCGACCTCGTCGGTGGCCCCGCCCGCGATCGAGTGTTGGCCGAGATCGCACGCATCGCCGCCGAACTGGAGTAGAACCGCGAGCCGAGGTGACCATGTCCGCGCCCTTCGAGTACAAGCAAGGCGAGCTCCACTGCGAGGGCGTCGCGCTCTCGACCATCACGGAGGCCGTCGGAACGCCGGTCTACGTCTACTCGCGCGGCGACATAGAGCGCGCGTACCGTGCGTTCGACAGCGCGCTCGAGGGGATCCCCCACGAGATCTGTTACGCCGTGAAGGCGAACTCGTCGCTCGGTGTGCTCGGTGTGCTGGTCGAGCTCGGCGCCGGCGCCGACATCGTCTCGGTCGGCGAGCTCTATCGCTGGGTCCGCGCCGGTGGCTCGGCGGAGCACGTCGTGTTCAGCGGCGTCGGCAAGACCGAGAGCGAGATGAAGGCCGCGCTCGAGGCGAACATCGGTTGCTTCAACGTCGAGTCGGCCGAGGAGCTCGCGGTGCTCGACTCGGTCGCACGCAGCCTCGGCAAGCGCGCACCGGTGTCGCTGCGCGTGAACCCCGACGTCGATCCCGAGACCCACCCGTACATCTCGACCGGGCTCAAGCAGAACAAGTTCGGCGTGGCGATGGCAGAGGCGCCCGCGCTGTTCCGCGACGCCGCGAAGCGCGCCGGGCTCCAGGTGATCGGCGTGGACTGTCACATCGGCAGCCAGCTGACGAAGACCACGCCATTCGTCGACGCGATCGCCCGGCTCGTCGCGCTGGTCCAGAGCCTCGCGAAGGACGGCATCGAGCTCCGCCACGTCGACATCGGCGGCGGCCTCGGCATCGACTACGGCAAGGGCGATGGCGTGCCGCCGACCCCGGCCGAGTACGGCGCCGCGGTCCAGAAGGCGCTCGCGCCACTGACCTCGCTCGGCGTCACGCTGATGACCGAGCCCGGCCGCGTGCTCGTCGGCGGTGCCGGCGCGTTGATCACGAAGGTGCTCTACCGCAAGGAGAACGAGGCGAAGCACTTCACGATCGTCGACGCCGCGATGAACGATCTGATGCGGCCCGCGCTCTACAACTCGTTCCATCCGATCCAGCCTGTCCGCAACCCGGACCGTCCGCTGATCAAGACCGACGTCGTCGGCCCGATCTGCGAGACCGGCGACTTCTTCGCGCGCGACCGCGAGCTTCCCGCACTCGATGCCGGCGAGCTCGTGTGGATCGGCGCCGCGGGCGCGTACGGCGCCGCGATGGCCTCGAACTACAACACCCGACCCCGCGCGCCCGAAGTCCTCGTGACGGGCGACACGTACACCGTGATCCGCTCGCGCGAGACCTACGAACAGCTCGTCGCGAACGAGAAGCTGGCCTGACCTGAGCCGCCCCGATCGTCTCTACCGGCCCCGGTCCGTGGGCCTTCTTTCATCGGGGATTTTCGGTCGGTTCTCGTCGCCACGAGACCTGTTATCCTCGGACGCATGGGGTCTCGTATCGCGGTGGTCTGTTGCCTCGCGCTCGCCGCGTGCAGCGGCGACGACGGCGATGATGAAGCGCGCCAGGGTGGCGACACCACCGTCGACGATCGCACCGACATGGCGTTCTCGCATCCCGCGGCCAATCTGACGATGGCGCAGCTCTCGCAGTTCGAGCTCGGCACGAGCCCGTTCGACTTTCGCTGGGAGATCCCGCAGCTCGGCCCCCAGTTCAACAACGACTCGTGCTTCGGCTGTCACGGTGGATTCGGGCGCGGCCTCGCACAGATCGGCGACGGGGGCTTCATCGACATCAGCGGCCCACAGTCCGAGGCGCTCGTTCGCGTCAGCCTGCCCGAGGGCACACCCGACGTTCCCGGCGGTCCGGTCCCGGTGCCGGGGTACGGCACGCAGCTCCAGGATCACGCGACCGTCGGTGTCGCCGAGGCGAGCGTGATGCTGATGTGGAACGAGCACGTCGAGACGTTCGGCGACGGCACCGAGATCACGATGCGCGAGCCGCGCCTGATGATCCGCGATGGCAACGGCGAGGTCATCCCGGCCGACATGCGCCAGTCGTTCCGGATCGCACCGCCCGTGATCGGGCTCGGCCTGCTCGAGTCGCTCGACGAAGCGACGCTCGGCGCGCTCGCCGATCCGGACGACACCGACGGCGACGGGATCTCGGGTCGATTCAACCACTCGTGGAACGCGGAGACCAGCGCGACGGAGCGCGGCAAGTTCGGCTGGAAGGCCAACACGCCGTCGCTCCACATGCAGGCCGCGGCCGCCGCCGCGAACGACATGGGGCTGTCGAACTACATCTTCCCGGACGCGACGAACAACAACGATGTTCAGGACGACCAGATGGAGGGCATGGCGTTCATGGTCGCGACGGTCGCGGTGCCCGCCGCGGCGCCGCGCGACGACAAGGCGAAGCACGGCCGCCAGCTGTTCGATGATTTCGAGTGTTCCAGCTGCCACATCCCGACGCTGGTGACCGGCGACGCGATGATCCCGCAGCTGGCGCACCAGACGATCCATCCGTACACCGACCTGTTGCTCCACGACATGGGCGACCTCCTGACCGACTCGCGGCCCGACTTCGAGGCCGACGGGCGCGAGTGGCGGACGCCCGCGCTGTGGGGCCTCGGCCTCGCCCAGAAGATCCGCGACGGCATCACGTTCCTGCACGACGGGCGCGCGCGCACGTACGCCGAAGCCATCATGTGGCACGGCGGTGAAGCACAGGTCGCGCACGACAAGTTCCAGGCCGCTTCGCAGGCAGATCGCGACGCATTGGCCGCGTTCCTCGACACCCTTTGATACACTTCCGCGGGTGGAGGACGAAGAGGAGCGGCCGACGGAGGCGATGGCCGTCCCGCCCGTCCACGAGGATCCGATCCACGAGGGGCTGGTTCGACCCGAGATGGAGGGGCCGGGATTCACTTCCGGCCCCGGGATCGACGAACCCGAGGAGCGGGTCGAGCTCGTCGAGGGTACCGACGTCGGCGGCTACATCATCGACGGCGAGCTCGGCCGCGGTGGCATGGGCGTCGTGTACAGCGCGCGCCATCCGGTGATCGGCAAGCGCGCCGCGATCAAGGTGCTGAAGCCGTCGCTGTCGAACAACCCGGCGACGATCGAGCGCTTCATCCAGGAGGCGCGCTCGGTCAACGCGATCGGCCATCCGAACATCGTCGACATCTTCGACTTCGACGTGCTGCCCGACGGGCGCCGGTTCCTCGTGATGGACCTGCTCGACGGCGAGTCGCTGCGCAAGCGCGTGAAGCGCGGCGCGTTGCCGGTCCAGGAAGTCGTGATGGTGCTCGACGAGGTCGCCTCCGCGCTCGACGCCGCGCACGGCAAGGGTTTCATCCATCGCGACCTCAAGCCCGACAACGTGTTCCTCGTGGCGAACCCGGGCAGGTTCGACGTCAAGCTCCTCGATTTCGGCCTCGCGAAGCTCACGCCGAACAACACGATGGCGCTCGAGCGCGCGTATCGCACCGCCACCGGCGCGCAGCTCGGCACGCCCGACTACATGTCGCCCGAGCAGCTGCGCGGCGAGAAGAACATCGATCACCGGACCGACATCTACGCACTCGGGGTCGTCGCGTTCGAGATCATCACCGGCAAGCGACCGCGCAGGTTCTCCGACGGCTCGTTCGATCTCGTCGGTACACCGAGTGCGGTCGTCGGCGCGGTGGCGTTCGTCCCGGCCGAGCTCGCGCAGCTCGTGGAGACCATGCTCGCATCGGAGCGCGAGCTGCGGCCGACGCTCAACGCGGTGCGCGCGGTGTTGAAGCGCGTGCGGCCGTCACTACCGTCGGCGTCGAATGCCGCGATGCCGATCGCGCAGGGGTCGCAGCTCGAGGTCCGCAATCTCGACGTCCGTCCGTCGACGCTCGGTGCGACGCCGGTCCTGCCGACGCCGGGTGCGGGTAGCCCGACGTTCTCGGCGGCGGTCGCACCTCCGCCCGAGAAGCGGGCGCCGACCGGACCCAACCTGCCGATCCGCGCCCCGACCGAGCCGCACCCGCGCGCACCGTCGTCGCCTCCGCCATCGTCGCCGCCGCAGAGCCTGGTCCAGAACCTCAACGCGGTGTCGAACAGCGGCCTGCGGCCGTCCGGCTCGGCGATCCCGACGACGAAGATGGGCGTGCCACCGCCGCCGATGCAGACGAGCGCACCCGCACGCCGGGTCCGCCAGCCCGCAAAGCCGCGCGGCATGAGCATGTGGTGGATCGTGGCCGCGGTCCTCGCGATCGTCGCCGGCATCGCCATCGCGATCGTGATCGCCACCTAGCGAGGGGCTACAATCGGCGCGGTGTCGGAAGCCGACGATCGCCCTACCCTGAACGTCGGGCTCGCCGACGAGGAGGACACCGCGGTCGAGGGCAAGCAGCTCGCGCCGGGGACGAACGTCGGCGGCTACCTCGTCGAGGGCATCCTCGGCGGTGGCGGCATGGGCGTGGTCTATGCCGCGACCCATCCGATCATCGGCAAGCGCGCCGCGATCAAGGTGCTGAAGCCCGAGCTGTCGCACGAGCCCGCCGCGGTCGAGCGATTCGTGACCGAGGCGCGCTCGGTGAACCAGATCGGTCATCGCAACATCGTCGACATCTTCGACTTCGGCGCCCTGCCCGACGGCCGTCACTTCTATCTGATGGATCTGCTCGAGGGCGAGTCGCTGCGCGCGCGGCTGCGCCGGACCGGTGCGCTGCACGTCAGCGAGGCCGCGTCGATCATCGACGAGATCGCCGACGCGCTGATGGCGGCACACGGCAAGGGCATCGTCCATCGCGACCTCAAGCCCGACAACGTGTTCATGCTGAACGTCCCCGGCCGGTGGCCCGAGGTTCGCCTCCTCGACTGGGGGCTCGCGAAGCTGGTCGATCCCGGCAGCTCGAAGTTTCGCACCGCGACCGGCTCGGTGCTCGGGACGCCGGTCTACATGTCGCCCGAACAGGCCCGCGCGTCGGATCTCGTCGACGCGCGCACCGATATCTACGCGCTCGGCGTGCTGTCGTTCGAGCTCCTCTCCGGTCGCGTGCCGTTTCACAAGCAGAGCTCGATCGACACGCTGCTCGCGCACCAGGAGGACAAGATCCCGTCGCTCGCGCTGCGCGTCCCCGGCTTGCCCGAGGAGCTGGTCCAGCTGATCGAGGCGATGCTCGCAAAGGAGCCACCGGGTCGACCCACGCTCGCCGCGGTGCGTACGGTCCTCAAGCGGTTGAAGGGAACCAAGATCCCGACGCTGAGCGTCGCCGGGATCGAGATCTCGGTCCCGCCGTCCGTCCCCGACAAGCCCGTCGCGGTCCATTCCGCGTTCGACGAGATGGTCACCGTCGATCAGATCCGCACGGCGCGCGAGCCGATCGCGGCACCGCGCACGATCACCGGCATGCGCGCGCCGGCCCGGCCGCGGATGCAATCGCCGGCCCTCGACTCCCAGTACAGCGGCGCACCGCTGCCGCCGATGCCGAGCGTTCCGCCGCGCGCCGAGTCACCGTCGCCCGCGATGTCGTTCCCCGAGATCCAGATCTCGTACGCGCAGGACTCGATGCCGGCGATCGCGATCTCGCGCACACCGACGCCGCAGCCGCAGCCGGTGAAGAAGAGCCGGAGCGCGCTCGTGATCGTGATCGTCGCGCTGCTCGTGATCGCGCTCGGCGTCGTCATCCTGCTGAACATCTAGAACCGGTCGGAGCATGGCGTCTTTCCCGATCTTTGGCGTCGCGACGAACGAACGTCTGCGGGGTTTGGACGCGGGCCGGACGACGCCAAAGATCGGGAAAGACGCCAAACGAAACAGTGGCCGTCAGGTGCTGACGTGAACGATGCAGTGGCGCCGGTCCTCTACAGATCCAGTTCGCTGAGGGACAGCTGGGCTTAGAGCCCAGGTGGCTCGAGTCTACGCCTTCGCGACCTGGATCCGCGCGTCGTTGAACGCGCCCTGGCCGCCGAGGTCGGCGTACTTGGGTGGGATCAAGGCGTTCGCGGTGTAGCCGTTCGCGGTGTGCTTGCGCCACAGGCCCTTCGCGAGCACGCACACGCCCGGGCGGACGTCGCTCGTCACCTTCGCGAGGCAGAGCACTTCGCCCGTGGTGTTCCACGCGCGGACCGTGTCGCCGGTCGCGATGCCTCGCTCCGCGGCGTCCATCACCGAGATCTCCATCTCGCCGGGTGCATGACGGAGCTGACCGAACATCGAGCTGATCTGGGTCGCGAGCGCGGGCGAGATCAGCGCGAGCGGGAACTCGTCGGTCTCGGGATCGGGCTTGTAGATGTAGAGCCCACCGACCGCGTCGCGATCGAGCGCGGCGGGCACGAGGTGGACCTTGCCGGCGGGCGGGAAGGTGTCGACGAACAGCACGGGATGCGTCGCGTTCGCGGGCGTCGCGATCCCGTGCTCCGCGAGCTGGCGCTTCAGCGCCGGCCCGTGCGTCCCGGCCGCGAACGTCGCGTCGACGAGCTGCTGGTCGGTCATCGCGTCGCCGGCCTCGACGAGGTCGAACCGCTCGAGCAGCGCGCCGAACAGCTGGTTGTTGCTGCGCGCCTCGCCCGCCGGGGTCGCGACGGCCGGCGAGTCGTACATCTTCATGTTGCCGTAGCCGCGACGGAGCTCGCGGTGCTCGAGGAACGTGGTCGCCGGCAAGACGATGTCGGCGAGCTGCGCGGTGTCCGTCCAGACCTGCTCGTGGACGACGACGAACAGATCCTCGCGGCGCAGCTGCTCGACGAGCCGGCGCTGGTCCGGTGCGGTCGAGGCCGGGTTCGCGTTGTAGACGAACAACGCCTCGATCGGCGGATCCTTCAGCGTCGCGAGCGCCTCGGCGACGCCGCACTGGTTGACGAGGCGCGCGACCTGCGGCTCGGTGCCGATCGCGGTCTCGGCGTTGACCGTCCAGTTCGCATCGCTGTTCGACATCGTGAAGCCGCCGCCGCGCACGCCGAACTTGCCGGCGACCGCGGGGATCGCGATCACCGCCGCGATCGCGCTGCCGCCGTTGCGGTTGCGCTCGACGCCGTAGCCCGGCCGGATGATCGCGGGCGAGGTCGCGGCATAGAGCTCGACGAAGCGCTCGAGGAGCTCGGGATCGATCCGCGCCTCGCGCGCCGCCCGCTCGAGGGGCCACGCGGCCGCGCGCCGGCGCAGCTCGTCGACCTCCTCGCAGTGCGTCGCGAGGAACTCCTGATCCGCATGACCGCGCGTGAACAGCGCGTCGATGATGCCGAGCGCGACCGGCAGATCGGCGCCGGGCCGGATCGGCAGGTACAGATCCGCCTGGTGCGCGAGTGGCGTCGCGCGCGGATCGATCACGACGAGCTTCGCGCCGTGCTCTCGCGCGCGCTTCAGCACCGGCACGAGGTGGATGCCGGTCGCCGTGGGGTTGATCCCCCACAGGACGATCAGCTTCGCGTGCTCGTAGTCCTCGAGCACGACGCCCGGCATCTTGCCGTAGAGCCCGCGCGTCGCCTCGGTCGCAGCGGCGGAGCAGTAGGTCTTGACCAGCACGCTCGTGCGCATCCGCCGCCAGAACCGCTCGGCGAGCGCGCCATCGGTGAGCCAGCCGTTCGACCCACCGTAGTGGAACGGCAGGATCGCCTGACCGCCGTGCCGCGCTCGAATCGCCTCGAGTCTCACGGTGATCGCGTCGAGCGCGGCGTCCCAGCTCAGGCGCTCCCACTCGCCGCTGCCCTTGGGTCCCTTCCGGACCATCGGATGGAGCAGGCGATCGGGGCCGTAGAGGTGGTCGGCGATCTTGCGGACCTTGCCGCAGATCAGGCCGTTCGTGAACGGGCTGCGATGATCGCCGTCGACGGAGACCACCCGGCCCTGGTCGACGGTCACCGTCAGACCGCACAAGTCGGGGCAGTCCAGAGGACACGCGCTCGACTTCGTCTCCATGTCGCGAACCCTATCAGAAGGCGCCGGCGATGCCGATCGTCGTCGCGGTGGTCCCGTTCAACCCCGCGGTCTTGCTCATGGTCGGCGTGATCGCGAGCTTGGTGTCGTCCATCGTCCGCGTGAGGATGCCGCCGAGCACGAGCCCTGCGGTCAGGCCGCCGAGCGCGTAGTTCGCGGTGCGCTCCGAGCTCGAGGTCGCCGTGTTGTCGACCGCCTGCTGGACGAGGTTCTCCGTCGCGAGGCCGAGCACGATGCCGACGACGCCGCTCGCGTCGATCAGCGCGGCGCGCCCGCGCGAGACCGTGAAGTAGCGCTGGAGCAGCACGCCGCCGACCGTGCCCATACCGAGGCCCGACAGCACGAGTCCGGCGGAGATCCGATCGCTCGGTTCGAAGCTGAGCGCGAACAGCCCGCCCGCGACCGTGCCCCACAGCGCGCCGGAGTTGATCACCGCGGCGTCGCCCGGCGACGGATGCGTGCGATCGCCGACGAGATATCCGGCGACGCCGCCGATCACGAGACCACCGCCGATCAGCGGGGCGTAGACATCGACGTCGCTGTTGAACGTCGCGGCGAGGACGCCACCACCGACCGCACCGATCAGCGACGACGTCACCGTCAGCGAGCTCGTGCCGAGTGCGAGGTTGCGATCGGTGCCGTAGTACACGCCGAGGAAACCCGCACCGATCCCGCCGAGCGCGCTCGCGGTGATCAGCGTGCCGTTGCTCTGCGTCCCGGCGATCAGACCGCCCGCGATGCCACCGGCGATCGACGAGTAGCCGAGCAGCTGCTTGCGGCCGAACTCGGGCTCGGCCGGCAGCTCGATCGAGAGGTTCGTATCCTTGTCCGGAACGACCTCGATCGTCCGCGTCACCGTCACGCGGTCCTGGGCCTCGACCGACAGCGTGTACTTGCCGCCCGGCGAGTCGGTCTCGTAGACGCCCGTGGCGACGAGCCGCTTGTCGATGAAGATCCGCGCGTCGCCGGGGACGGTGCGGATCTTCAACCGGCCGTTGATCGGCGAGAGCGTCTCGAAGAACGTGTACGGCTTGCCGATCTCGGGGTGGATGTCGCGCGTGCTCGGGTGGTAGCCGTCGCGCTCGACGATCAGCTGATGAGGGCCGCCCGGCACGACGAGCTCGTCGCCCGAGCTGCCGAGCGCCTCGGTCACCGAGTCGCGCACGATCTTGACGTGGGCATCGCTCGGCGTGACCTGGACGCGGATCTTCGCCGGGAGCTTGGCGAGCACCTGGATCCGGGCGAGGACGTTCTTCTTGTCCTCCTGCGGATCCGTGGCGCACGCGTTCGTCCGCTTCGCGTCGGCGGGGACCTCGAGGACGTAGCGCGAGAAGTAGGCGAGCGCGCGGCCGTACTCGATCTCGCGCTCGTAGGCCTGCCCGATATCCTTCAGGATCGAATAGAACGGGACCTCGCAGTAGCTCTCGACGAGCTCCTTCACCGCGCCGCGATAGTCGCCCTGGAGGTAGAGCACCTCGCCGCGCTGGTAGTACTCCGCGCCGCGGCGGAGCATCTCGTCCTTCGAGATGTTCTTGTCGGGCGTGCACTGGTCGATCTCGAGCTCGACGATGTCCTTCGAGATGTAGCCGCGCTCGCTCGATTGATCGCTCGGATCGGCGGCGGCGACTGCGCTCCACAGCGCCGGCGCGAGCGCGAGGTATTTCATCGGACCCGCGAGCCCGCTCACTTCTGGCCCGGGTAACCCGTGAGCTCGCCGCCCGCGTTGTGCTGGACGGCGGCGGAGCCCGAACCGGTGCCCGGCACGCGATGCTGCTGCGGGGGGGCGTTCTTCGGCAGCTTCTTCAGCTTGATGTGCACGGTGCTGCCGTTGTCGCGTTCGAGCGGGTTGATGTCGGTGCCACCGTCGCCGTAGCCGTCGAGCTGCGCGTAGATGTGGACCTCCTTGTTCGTCTTCACCAGCTCGAGATCGAGCGGCGATTTACCGACGGGCTCGGACTCGCGGAAGATGTCCGCCCCCGGCGGATCGGTCACGATCGCGAGCTTGATCTTCTCCACGGGCGGTGCGGCATCGGGCGTGACGGCGATGACCGCGGCGTCGAGCTTGGCCGGCGGCGTGACACCCAGCGGGTCCTTCGCCTTCGGCTTGCCGCCGCCCATCAGCAGCACGACGATCAGCATCACCCCGCCGATCGCGATGCCGATGCCGCCGATCGCCCACGCCATCTTCGGGATCTTCGGCGCCTTCGGCAGCCGGCGGCGCGGACCGGTGATCTTCGCGCGCTCCGTCGAGTGGGTCGGATCCTCGAGCAGGAGGTTGAGATCCTTCAGCATCGCATCGGCGTCCTCGTAACGCTGGGTGCGATCCTTGGCCATCGCCTTCGCGATCACCGCCTCGAGCTCTTCGCTGATCTCGGGCCGGATCTCGCGGAGCGGCTTCGGCTCCTCGTTCAGCACCTGCGAGATCACCGACAGATAGTTCGTGCCCGCGAACGGCACGCGGCCGGCGAGCGACTCGTACATGATCACGCCCAGCGCGTAGATGTCGACCCGATGATCGAGATCCTCGTCGCCGCGCGCCTGCTCCGGCGACATGTAGAGCGGCGTGCCGAGGACCATGCCGGTCTGGGTCAGGCGCTGGGCCGCTTCTTCCTCGGTCGAGGCGCGCAGGGACTTCGAGATGCCGAAGTCCACGACCTTCACGAAGTCGGTGTTGTTGCGCTGCAGGAGGAACAGATTCTCGGGCTTGATGTCGCGGTGGACGATGCCCTTCGCGTGCGCGGCGCCGAGCGCGGATGCGGCCTGCTGCGCGATCCGCAGCGTGCGCTGCTCGCTCAGCTCGTGCTCGCGGCCGAGACACTCGGCGAGCGACTCGCCCTCGAGGTACTCCATCACGACGAACGTGCGGCCGTCGTCGGTGTTGCCGATGTCGGTGATGTCGATGATGTGCTCGTTGCGAATCGACGACGCGAGCTGCGCTTCCTTCTTGAGCCGCGTGACGATCGCCTCGCGCTGCGCGTACTTCTCGAGCAGGACCTTCACCGCGACGCGCTTGCCGATCAGCGTGTGCGTGGCCTCGTAGACCGCGCCCATCCCGCCCTGGCCGATCTGGCGCGTGACGAGGAACCGGCCGAGCAACATCGAGCCGACGATCTCGATGCTGGTGCCGCCGGACTTCGAAGCGCCGGCCTCGGTCGCCGCGCCGCCGGCTTCGGTCGGCGTCAGCCGCGGATCCATCGTCTCGTTGCTCGCCATTGCGACGGCGGTGTCGGAGGCGCCGTGCACCGAGTCGTTCTCTCCGCGCACGATCAACCGTTGCGGGGTGTCGGCCGCAGGCCGCCCCGGCGACGACCCCGAGGGTGGCTTGCCGCCAGTTTCCGCCGACATGTTGAACGCGTCGCTCTCTTCGATGGTAGGAGCCGCCGGGGGGCAAGTCAAACACCGGCCGGGCTTTACCCTGCCGGAATGTCACGCAGTTTGCCTACATACTTCGGGCTATTGCCTTCATGCGAATATTCGAATATAAGATGATTCGTGCAGTCGGTTCGCGCAGATCTGTTCCGGCTCCTCGGTGACGAGGATCGGCTCCGGCTGCTCGCGCTGTGCGCCGAGGAGGAGCTCACCGTCGGCGAGCTCGCCTCGCTCCTCGGGGAGAGCCAGCCGCAGATCACGAAAAAGACCCAGCCCCTACGCGAGGCTGGCCTGCTCGCCGCCCGCCGCGACGGGACCCGGACCCTCCTGAAAGCGGAGCTCGGCGCGCCCGGCGGCGACGACGTCGTGCTGTCGGCCGGGATCGGCGAGGGGCGCCGGCTGTGTACGAAAGACGGCAGCCTCGCGAAGGTCGCCCGCGTGATCGCCCAGCGTGAAGATCTCTCGAAGAAGCTGTTCGACGCCGTGCCGATCGAGCCCGAGACCAGCGGCACCGCGCCGCTCGATAGCCAGCTCGTCGGCTGGTTGCCGATCCTCGCGCCGTTGCTTCCTGGCCGCGCCTTGGCGATCGACGCCGGCACCGGTGAGGGCGCGCTGTTGCCGCTCCTCTCGCCGCTCTACCAGCGCGTCGTCGCGGTCGATCGCAGCGCCGCCCGCCTCGCTCGCTGCGCCGCGCGCCTCGAGCGGTGGGGCCTCACGAACGTGCGCCTGCGCGAGGGTTCGATCGAGGACGCCGCGTCGCTCGCCGAGGAAGTCTTGCCGCGCGGTGGCGCCGACCTCGTCGTGATCTCGCGCGTGCTGCATCACCTCGGCCGCCCGCAGGACGCGATCGCCGCGGCGACCCGCCTGCTCCGTCCCGGTGGTCACCTCGCGATCGTCGACTACCTCCCGCACGACGACGAGACGCTGCGCGAGCAGGGTCACGTCTGGCTCGGCTTCGAGCCCGACAAGCTCCATCACTGGATCGAGCAGGCGCAGCTCGTGCCGGTCGTCACCCAACCACTTCCCCATCCGCACCACCCACCGCTTCAGCTCGCGATCGGCCGGAAGCCGGCCCGAGACGCGAGACCGACTGCATAACCCGCACTGGAGAGAGACATGGAAACCCGCAACGAATTCCCCGCGTTCAAAGTCCAAGACATGAGCCTGGCCGAGCTGGGCCGCAAGAAGATCCGCATGGCCGAGAAGGAGATGCCCGGCCTGATGGCGCTGCGCGAGGAGTACAAGGGCAAGCACCCGCTCAAGGGCGCGCGCGTCGCGGGCTGTCTCCACATGACGATCGAGACCGCCGTGCTGATGGAGACGCTCGTCTCGCTCGGCGCCGAGGTCACGTGGACGTCGTGCAACATCTACTCGACCCAGGACGAGGCGGCCGCCGCGATGGCGAAGGCCGGCATCCCGGTGTTCGCGTGGAAGGGCGAGACGCTCGAGGACTACTGGCAGAACATCGAGATGCAGCTCACCGCGTTCCAGGGCGGCAAGGGTCCGAACCTCATCCTCGACGACGGCGGCGATCTGACGCTCCTCGTCCACAAGGGTGCCGAGGCCGAGAAGAAGGGCGTCGCGCCCGATCCGAAGACCGCGACGAGCGACGAGATGCGCGTGATCTACACGGTGCTGAGCGAATCGCTGAAGGCGTCGAAGACGCGCTTCACGACGATGGCGTCCGAGATCAAGGGCGTGTCCGAGGAGACCACGACCGGTGTCCACCGCCTGTACGAGATGGCGAAGAGCGGCTCGCTGCTGTTCCCGTGCATCAACGTGAACGACTCGGTGACGAAGTCGAAGTTCGACAACCTGTACGGCTGCCGCGAGTCGCTGTTCGACGGCATCAAGCGCGCGACCGACGTGATGGTCGCGGGCAAGGTCGTCGTCGTCGCCGGCTACGGTGACGTCGGCAAGGGTTGCTCGCACGCCGCGCGCGGCCTCGGCGCCCGCGTGCTGATCACCGAGATCGATCCGATCTGCGCGCTCCAGGCCGCGATGGAAGGCTTCGAGGTCGTGACGATGGAGACCGCCGCGCCGATGGGCGACATCTTCGTCACCGCGACCGGCTGCTTCGACGTGATCCGCGCCGAGCACTTCCAGGTCATGAAGGACGAGGCGATCCTCTCCAACATCGGCCACTTCGATAGCGAGATCCAGGTCGCCTGGTTGGAGAATAACAAGGAGATCAAGGAAGAGAACATCAAGCCGCAGGTCGATCAGTTCATCTTCCCGAACGGCAAGCGGATCACGCTGCTCGCCCGCGGTCGCCTCGTCAACCTCGGCTGCGCGACGGGTCACCCGTCGTTCGTGATGTCGAACTCGTTCACGAACCAGACGATGGCGCAGCTCGCGCTGTGGGCGAACGCGACCAAGGGCAAGGACGAGATGACCGGCATGAAGTTCGAGGCCGGCAAGGTCTACGTCCTGCCGAAGAAGCTCGACGAGAAGGTCGCGCGCCTTCACCTCGCGAAGGTCGGCGTGCACCTGACGACGCTCTCGAAGGAGCAGGCGGAGTACCTCGGTGTTCCGACGGACGGCCCGTTCAAGCCGGATCACTACCGCTACTAGCTTTCAACGGTGAAGGGCGACGGTGACGTGGAGCTCGCGCGGCGAGCCCGCGGCCGGAAACACGATCGCGAGCAGCGTGGCGCGCACGCACTCGCGCACGCTTCCCGCGATGGAGGGATCGAGCGCGAGCTCGGTCGCATGGCCATCGCGATCGATCGTCAACTTGGCCTGGGCTTCGAGGGTCGACGCATCGGAGCGCGCGACGCACGCGTCGAGCTCGTGCTGGTGCACGGCGATCGCGACGCTGTACGGATCGTTGACCATCACCGCGGGCGCGGAGCCCCGGTCGCGACGCTCGATGACGAAGAGTCCGATCGCGAGGCATCCGGCGGCGAGCCCGAGGATCCCCATCACGCGCCGCCGGTGCGAGGGAGGACGCTGCGACGGCGTGGTGCCGGCGACCGCGAGGGCTTCCGGCTGCGTCACTCCGGGCGGGACCTCGTCCTCCACATTGGTCTCGACGGCGAGGTAATCCGACGCGTCGGGGTCGGATGGGCTCTGCAGGATCACGGGCATCCGCTGGGTGCCGGCGGCAGGACGATTGACGACGCTCGAGATCTCGGTGTGATGCTGCGCGAGCTCGTCCGAGAAGTGCGCGTGGAGCAACTCGGCGAGGTCGGCCTGACTCGCGACGCGCTGGCCGGCGAGACTGCCCTGGACCGCGGCGTTGAGCTGGCGAACGGTCGGGAAGCGGTCGTCCGCCTCGATCGCGAGCGCGCGCTCGAGTGCTTCCATCAGGGTTGGCGGGGTGTCCTCGCGGACCTCGCGCAGATCCGGTAGCGGACGGTCCATCACCGCCTTGAACGTGAGGTAGTCGGTCTTGCGCTGGAACAGGTGTCGTCCCGTGATCAGCTCGTGGATCACCACGCCGAGCGCGAACACGTCGGCGCGACGGTCGATCGACTTGCCTCGCAGTTGCTCCGGCGCCATGTAGGCGTGCTTGCCCTTGACCGCGCCTGCATCAGTAGCGGCGGCGCTCTCGACCTTCGCGATGCCGAAGTCGTGCACCTTCACGATGCCGGTTTCGGTCAGGAAGATGTTCGAGGGCGTCACGTCGCGGTGCACCACGCCGAGCGGCTTGCCGTCGCGGTCGCGAAGCTCGTGCGCGTAGTGAAGGCCTTCGGAGACCTGCTGGACGATCCCCGCGATCATGTCGAAGCCCAGCCGGACGTGGCTACGACTGCATTTGCGCAGGAGCGCGAGGAGCGTCACGCCCTCGAGATACTCCATGACGATGTAGAGCTGACCGTCGGTCTCGTCGAGCTCGTAGACGTGACAGATATTCGCGTGCGACATGTTCGCCGCGATGCTGGCCTCGGCGATCAACATCGCGCGAAACCGTTGGTCCTGCGCGAGGTGCGGCAGGATCCGTTTGATCACGAACAGCTTCTGAAACCCGGCCGCGCCGTCGAGACGCGCGAGAAAGATCTCGCCCATGCCACCGGTCGCGATGCGCGCGATCAGCTCGTACCGGCCGAGGCGCGTCTGCACCGCCAACGGTCGCGAGACCTCGCGAGCTGCGACCGGTGGTTTCAAAAGCTCCCTCCGAACGAAGCGGTGACGCCGTTGGGACTCGCGATCAACGCCACCGGCAGTTGCTCGTCGGTGTCGTGCCAGCGCGTCCAGAAGGTCGCGATCAGGGCCGTCCCGAGCCCGACCGCCGCCGCGCCCCCGAACAGGAGGTTGGTGCGGAGCTGGCGAGAGCGCCCGTCGGTCCAGCCATCGGGTGTCGGTGCCGCGGTGTAGCGGTCGTGGGCTTTGACCGTGTCGAGCCCCGACCAGATCCCGAAACCGGCGAGTCCGAGCGCGACGACGCCCGTGGTGATCGGCACGACCGGCGAGAGCCCGTGATGCGGCTGCGGCTTGGCCGGACGCACGGGCGCCTGCACCGCCGCCTTGACGG
>Ga0307509_10002505_pt1 | contig 29612 bp, 44 predicted proteins | sample 10_EM_MG_FD_202245 | JGI IMG/M metagenome (GOLD analysis project Ga0307509, IMG submission 202245) | Populus trichocarpa ectomycorrhiza microbial communities from riparian zone in the Pacific Northwest, United States - 10_EM | ecosystem: Host-associated > Plants > Roots > Unclassified | place...
TGTGTGATGAAACGGTTTGGAGGCGTCAAGATCCCCGGATCACGTTTTATCATAAATTGGGCGGTGAGCAATAGAACAGGGTTACGAGCATTCGCATGCAGGAGAGAAGCTGATTGAAGCTGGGGGTGTCTGGGTCTTTCTGGCGGGGAGAGAGGATGGAGGAGGAGGAGAGAGGTCAAGCGAATCAAGAGACGGGACGTGGAATTGTTCTCGTCGATCGCGGCGGAACTCCCTTGGCGAAACGCAGGGGCGCTGAGGATCAACCAGTGTTCCACCCAAGGCCTCCCTGCAGGTGTTTCCGCTCGGCTCTCCCAATCATCATCTCACTGACCACCCAGTCCATCCAGGCACGTTTAGAGATACATCAGCTAACCTCCGATCACCCCTTTCCCCCAGCACGTGACACACACTCCATCCCTCCCAACACACCAAGCCAGCGCGCACGGCAGAGACAGATGTTGGCCACCATCAGGAGGCACGCCCGTCCTTCACGGTCGAAACTCCTCCGGAGATCGCTTAGCTCTCCTGTCCAACGGCAAGTAAAACCCCAGCCTTCACAATCCCCCCTCAAAACCTGACAGCCTTCCCAAGTCCTTCCGGAGTTGCTCTCGATCCCTCCGGACCTCCGACCGCCGCTGGTGAGCCACAGTGGGCCGCGGCCGCCGTTCACGGTCGCTCTCTCTATCTTCCGTACCAACATCCGAGGACACACAACATCCCAGTCGCCATGATCCATTTCCGTTCTTACTTCCCCCACCTTCTCGACCAGTTCACTCATTTCGCTTCTCATTCCGCGTCCGCCCTCGCCATCCCAATTTCGCGCCCAGTCGCTTTACCAACACAACGCTCTCTGTGGACCGTTCTTAAAGGCCCGTTCGCCCACAAGAAGAAACAAGAAAACTTTGAGCGCAAGGTCCACAAGCGCGCGATCAAGGCGTGGGACGCCGACCCCGAGGTCGTCGAACGTTGGGTAAAATACCTCGAGAACCACGCGGTGGGCGGTGTCGGCATGCGCACCATAAAGTGGGAGAGGGCCAGGGTCGGAGTCGGAAAGGATAGGCTAGCACACGTCAAGGGTCAAATGAGACTGGCGTCCGCGACAAGTTCTGACAAGGTCAAGGCGCTCGGTGAAAAGATCGTTAGGCAAGAGCTTGCCAGCAGCTCTGTCGACGCCTGAACGTATGGCCCCCCCTGCGTTACCATAGATTGCTATTTTACACCCTACACAAAAGCAGAGTATACATAATTTGCTTCGCACCCACCCGCCCTGAGTAGGTCCGGCGATTGCCGCCACAGGTTCAACATGTCCAGCCACGACAACGACCCATTCTACCTCAGGTGAGATTCCGTGGCTGTGCCCCAGAACCCAGCGCATGGGCAAAAGAACTCACCCATGGTTCTTTTGCCCACCATGTAAAGATACTAGTAAGCACGTCTATGGGTACTAGCCCCGTTAATCGTTTCTCACTTTCACCGCTTCCAGCACTGGACATTCCGGAAAACACGGCCACGAATTTCTTGAATTCGAATACAGTCATGGACGGCTGCGTTACGCCAACAACTCCAACTACCGCAACGACAGTTTGATCAGGAAAGAGAGTACGTGCCAGCTCATCCACCCCGCGCGCTTCGCCTTCTTATTCCCATCCTCCCCTAGTGTGGGTTGGACCACTGATCGTGAAGGAGCTCAAGAGGATTGTGGAGGCGAGCGAAATCACAAAGTACGTCACACACCGAAAGCTGTTGACCGCATACCCTGATCTCCGCCACGCACACAAAGGGAAGATGACACGAACTGGCCAAAAAAGAACATCGTTGGAAAGCAAGAGCTCGAGATTCGCGTTGGCAACGATCACATCGCGTTTGAGGTAAGGATACTGGACGTGTCCCGGTATAGCACCGTGGATCGCTGACGAACTATTGTTGGTAGACGGCAAAAATCGGCTCATTGGTCGACATACAGGACAGCGAAGATCCGGAAGGTCTTCGCGTTTTCTATTATCTCGTACAAGACTTGAAGGCAAGTTTTACCACGTCCGGACCGCAATTCAACCGCTGAGCGCCGTCGTGCAGTGCCTTATCTTTTCCCTGATTTCCCTCCACTTTAAGATCAAGCCTATCTAGATGGTGGTTGAGGGCATTGCCGCTGTGGATCACTGTTCTGGTAGTACGGACGAGGCGTCCACGTATGTAACCTGTGCTTTGTGTAGCCACGGACGAATGGAGAGAAATGGACAGCCTCCCACCGCCGTTTTCTCGGCTGACGATTGTTCGAGTGGCGCGCATGGGCTGAGGCAGAGCAAACTTATAATTGCCACCTTCTCTTTTCAGCCAGCACCAGGCCGCTGACACCTGGCGGACTCATCTAGAATCACCGCATGTTATCGTCTCTCTCCTAGGTCCGCCGGCTATAAAACATGGTCTCTCTTTCCGCCGTCTTCTCCTCCCTCTCCCCCCGGCGCAACCTCTTCACCATGGTCTCCACGCCAACGAGAAGGCTCTTCAGCAAGGAGGAAACCACGTATACCCCCTCTTCCGCCCCTCCATCCCTCCTACAACTTCCGCCAACCCCGAACACTCCCTCCCCCACCCCACCCAATCCAGAACCGCTACCTCCCCCCCAGAACGATGTCTCCAGCCCCGACTCACCGGATGGTTCTGGGGACGATTTTCTCATGGAGATATTCTCCGATAGCGATGACGATAGTGACAGCGATTCTGACGAAGACCGGCGGACGGTTCCAAAGTTCGACTACGACGCTCGGTTCCGGCCCCTCGAAAACCTCAACCTGTCCGCAGTACGGGACCCAGACCCGGAGGCTGAGCTCTGCTTCGTCCTGGAGGATTTTGGCCCTGAAAACATCAAGAGCTGGTGTCTCCCGGATTTCGTCTCGGCAGACGTCTTTGCAATCGTGAAGGGTGGAGAACCGGTCGATTTCATCACAGAATTTAACGAATTCTTCTGGCGTACGTGACTTCCCCATCCATCTGCGAATCGCGATGCTGAATGAACCAGTCGTTAGGGTGCATCGCACGAGCAAAGCAGGAGTTGTCCCCGCGTTTAACGTTGAAGGGCAATTCGAGAGAGAGGCCAGGTACAACAAAGAGGCTAACGAGAAGGTGTGCCTGCCTTCCTCGCTCACTCTCGGGTCTGTCGTTGACGCATGCTTCGGCAGCAATCGCACCAGAGAGCACCCACTAAACGATCGTTCAAAGATCCAAACACAACCCACGATGCAGACCTGCTGGAATCTGTGTTTGTGGAAGACGAACCCAATGAACAGCCACGAAATCCAAGATCTGTGGGCTTCAAATCGATTGTACCGCAGAAGGTGTTCCGATACGTCGCTCCCGATTATACCGCCGCCGGGAAGGAGTCCGCCGAGCCGGTGTCCTGGATAGATGGCTGGGTCGAGGTTGTATGTCCAGAAGACGAAGGTCTGGAGAACGCGGATGCCTGGCGTCCTGGGCGTGGCCGCATCCGTCACAATGGGTTCAGGAGGTTTAGAATGTGAACAACTTGGGTTTAAAGTAGATTCTCTTTTCGGACGACATTTCGCTTTGTATGTTCGTTGTCATGACCTGTAGCCCTTAACTTGTTTTGCTGTATACCATCCCCGGCTCCGAGTGTGTATTTCCTGTAATAGTGTGACGAAAGAGATGCGTGTGTCACGAGGGTTATGCGTGATTCCCACGTGGAAGGGGCTCGAACCAAAAATGTCGACAAACCCGTTGTCCTTGTTTGCTGCATCCCCACCGTGGAGAATCACTTCCGCTACAGTCCCCGCCTTCCTCCCCCCAGCTGGCCAACTTTGCGACTTCCTCGACACCACAGATTGTCGTCGCGACCGACGGCTGCTCATCGACAACGATAGGCCTGATCCCACCACCCTCTAATCCCTCAGGCCATGCAGCACACCTTCGGTGGCAAGTACAGAATCGAAGAAGCAATCGCGAACGGCGGTTGTGGTGCGCCATTCTCATTCACGCTCTCCCACTCACGCCCCTGGAGCACTAACCCCACGACAGGTTCAGTATACCTCGGCACGCATACAGTGGCCGGGAAAGAGGTCGCCATCAAACTCCAGCCCACCGTCCCCCGTAACAGTCCCATCCGACAGGAATCAAAGATATACAAAACCCTCTCTGGCTCACCCGGCATACCCTGGATTATGTGGTCTGGAAAGCACGGGGATTTCGATGTCATGATCCTTGACCTCCTCGGGCCCTCCCTAGAAGACCTGTTCAAGATGTGCAACAAGCACTTTTCCTTAAAGACCGTCCTTCTCATCGCAGACCAACTGGTGAGCCCTTCCCCGCACTTCCGCCCTCTCGACGTCACCCACGCGATATTTCCTTTTTGGGCGGCATTAACCTTGCCTCCTTGCCCACTCCCAGTTGGAGCGCGTAGAATTCATCCACTCTCACGATCTAGTCCACAGAGACGTCAAGCCCGCCAATTTCGTCATGGGTGTCGACAAATCAACCTCAGTGATCAACGTCATCGACTTTGGACTGGCCAAGAAATTCAGAGATCCCCGGACAACTATGCACATCCCGTACCAACAAGATGAGCAACATAGAGTTGGAACCTCACTCTTCGCGTCAATACATACCCACAATAGCATCGGTGAGCAGAACTCCCCCCATATAGTGTTTCCCTTTACACTAACACCCTTGTAGAGTGCTCTCGACGCGATGACCTAGAGTCCCTGGCTTACATGCTCATCTATTTTATTCGGGGGAACCTCCCATGGCGTCGTCTACACGGAGAGACGGTTGCGGAAACGTGGGACATCATCCGCGATAAGAAACTCGAGACCGAGCAACTTCTAACCGTTGGCCTCCCAGAAGAGTTCGACATCTTTTACAAGTACACCAGGAGTCTCGATTTCGACGATCTTCCGGACTACGAGGGGCTCCGAAACCTATTCCGAGGTCTTGCGGCCAAGCACGGTATCGAGTACGACTTCAAGTTTGACTGGGTTAGTGGGAGGCCGAAGAAGGCGAGGAAACGTCATTGTGCCGCGTGTCACGCCAAACATCAGTCGACCTGATATGAGGCGTTTACCGACCCCGCGGGTGGTTGGTTGTATACTATAGTGATCGGTGAGCCGTCCTGTGTCCACCCCGCTGTATTCCTCTAATCCCCCTACCTAGGCACCGTGATGCCATTCCCGTGCTACTTGCCTCCCTCCTGCAAATGGGTTCGCGATAGATGCTAAATGCGTTTATGACGCCCTTGTGTGCGGAAGATTATCCGATCCCTCCTATTCACTATCGTCCATTATCGATAACGCTACGAATAGAAGTTTGGCCCTGGTCCTTTCCCTTCCCTCCTCTCCCCGGAAGACCCGGGGCTGTGGCGTTTACGTGGGCTTCCGTCACCCTCCTGCGTTTTTTTCGTCAGCTGTTTGATGTGTATGGTCGTTAGATTAAGCTGTCGCCCTGGTTTTTTTATAATTCACCCATGACTTTGTTGTTTTGACATTCCGCCCCACTAACGCATCCTCGTGTTTTCAGCATGCCTTTTTTTATTTCCATACCATACCTTAATCAACCGGTTCGAGGACTATCCAACATTGGTCATTCCTTCTATCGCGCGTTCTGTCCCCTGCCCAAACGGAATCACCCGTTCCGCTGGTATTTGCGTACGGCTCCAGCGGTCCCGATCATTACACTGGTGATCGGGTTTCCTACCACCACACGCACCATCCTTGCAGTGAGGTGGGAACGAATATGAACGTCAAGGGGGTCGACACTTGGTCAGCGTCCGAATACAACAAAACTGCCTCGTTTGTATACTCTACGGAGCACACTACACCGATACTCACCCTGCTCGATCCAAAACCTGGAGACAAGGTTATCGATTTAGGATGTGGGACCGGGGAGGTTACTCTCAAGCTCTCAGGGGTCGTTACGGATGTCGGTATTGTTGTGGGTGTAGACTCCAGTCAGAACATGGCAAGCACAACATGACTTGGAAAGCGACGTGTCTCTCATTTTCAGTTTCAGATCGACAAGGCGAAGGCAAACGGGTTGGAAAACGCCACACCCAAGATATCCAGTCGCTGGACGATGGATTCGTGTCCGAACTTTTGGTCAAGCATGGGCAGTTCGATAAGGTCTTCAGCACCGCCGCCTTGCACTGGTGTAAACTGGATCCGGTGGGTGTTATCCGCAGCGCCAAGAAGGTTTTGGGGCCAGGTGGAACTTTCGCTGTAGAGTTCGGGGGGTGGGGTAACTGCGCTGGTAGGACTAACCTTCATCCGTGGTGTGATCACATTTGAGAACAGTGCGTAGGCGTGCGTTCCGCTTTACACTCCGCGCTGCGTAGGAGGGCTTACGACCCCATCGCGAGAGATCCTTGGTATTTCCCATCGGCAGAATCATACTCAAAGGTGTAAAATTCCTGCATGCTCCCGCCTTTTATACCGATGCTGATCCACCGTGGGGAGACAGCTCCTGATTTCCGAAGGGTTTGAAGTGATGAACATTTCTCTCGTTCCACGGCAGACACCGTTACCTGGGCATATCCTAGAATGGTTGCGCTTGTTCACCATGAAAACGACATTCTTTGAAGGCATTGGCCTTGACGAAACGGAGGCGACGCTCAGGGAAGTTGCCGACGCCTGCGAGGTTGACGTCAAGGATATGGACAACGACAGGTGGATGATAATGTATGTGAGACTCCGGGTGTTGGCCAAGCGTACACTGTAGGACCATGCGTGTAATGAGAGGTGCTGCGATTTTTTAGGAGTAAAAAGGACCCTAGAAGACACCCAGCGGCCCAGAGCACACGAGATATCCAACCCGGAAGCCTGGCTCGGAGCGTCACAACCGAAGGTGTGGAAAGTGAGAATATGCCAGCTATTGTCGCCCGAGATTTGGTGGGTAGGTCGGACAAGCAGAGTTCCCGCTCAGAACCTCACAGCACATTGTAAAACGGTAGACCAATTTCGAGAACGGAATGATTGTTTGTTCGTCCGGTGATGCACAAACAAAGATTTACACCAAGTGACAGAGATTGTATATCCCATTGCACTCTCCCCATTGTACTCTCCTGTACATCTCCGGAGTTACAACTGGAGATATAGTCGTGGGGTTGTGCTAGCCCACCAGCGAGGGGCGCAGGCGTGAGCATGGCGAGGCGTAGAGGTTGCTGAGGGGATCGCTGGTAGCGAATACCACTTCTTGACAACCGCGTAGGTCCCCGTAAGAGCACTCATTGGAGCGCAATCCTACGGCAGGAGCCTCCCTCCAGCTGCAGTCGTTGCAACTGGGTGAGGGGTTTGTCCATAGAAGCGCTTTCCCTCGGCATCCACAATATGTTTCCCCTTCCTCGGTACACCCCTGGCCCCGTAGGATTGTGGAGTCGGGGAGGCCAGCGCCTTGAACAGGGTAGTACGCGTCCAAAGCAAGGTACCTCCGACCGCCGGTGAGATCCTGGGTCAATGTTCACGACGTAAGGGGTAAGTTGGAGGAGAATGGACTGGGTCGCAGGGGGGAGTTTGTCAAGTTGTGGGGCGGGGCGGTTGTTTGGCAAGAGCGTCGGAACCAAACAAACGTTTGATGGTGGCAGAAATGTACAAAGGAGCGAGGGGCTCATGACATCACCTACCCCACCTACTAAACCATGACTTCCATCCTCTCCTCAGTTTCGCACCACGTTGCGGCTATGGCCAACAGGCAGATCCAGCCTGGCAGCAAGTTCCCCAGCAGTGCAGCAGTCAAGGAGGATGACCCAGAGAAAACTTTCCACATCACCGAACTCAAGGGCAGGAACGTCATCGTATGGCATTACGCGACCGTGCAAGAGTAGAATGGGACTCACCCCGTGTAGGTTGGCGTACCTGGCGCGTTCACCGGAACCTGTAGTGGGCACGTCCCTGGCTACATAACCGCCTACGAGCAGTTCAAAGAAAAGGGGATCGACAACGTGTATGTCGTTGTCGTTAACGACGTCTTTGTGCTTAAGTGGGTCTCTCCTTGCCTTATCCGACCGCTCCTTTAAACAGCGTTACAGGGCATGGAAAAACCAGCTGGCTCCTGACGGAACCAAGGTCCGGTTCATTGCAGACGACAAGGCCGAATTGACTCTTGCACTTGGGATGCTCTTCGACGCAACTCCTCTGCTTGGAGGCCCGAGGTCCAAGGTATGTTTCACCATCCCACATCCTCCAGAACGCACCGTTGATAGGTTCGGGCGAAAGCGCTACGTCGTTGTAACGGAAGGGGATAAGATAACTTCGGTCGCCGTCGAGGCTAAGCCCGGTGAAGTAACGATTACGGCCGCTGACAAGATCTTGCCGTTGTTGTAGTCGGCCTCCGTGAGAGAGAAGTGGAATGGTCCTTACCGTCGCCAATCGTAGTGTGATATTTAATGTTATCTTCCCGTGTGCCTCCGTGATAAGGTTGAGATTTTCCGGCCGGACTCCCGTCGCCGTTTTCCGCACCTTCTTGACCTCCAACTTCCACCATGGGTATTCTAGACATCGTTCCAGTAGGTAAATTCCTCCTCGCGCACACTCACTCCGCCTCACATCTCCAACTCTAGGCTGGTGTCTTGACCGGCGACAACGTCCGCAAGCTCTTCGAGTACACCAAAGAAAATGAGGTGAGATCCCCTCCCAGCTTTAATCCTCAGTTCCTCAGGCCCTGAACCTCCTCCCAGTTTGCCATCCCAGTAAGCTCTACCTTTTCGCGATCTCGCTGGATCTGACCCAATCGTGGGTTTATCTAGGCGATTGTAAGTAGCACCGTCGCCCGCCAGTTCGTCATGTCGCTTGATGTTCGTAATCCATTGTAGAACGTTACCTCTTCTTCCACCGCAAACGCGGTTCTTGAGGCCGCTCGGTACGTCTGGTTCTGCGACGGATCTCAGAGTTTGGATCAAATGAAAACTTCCACTCTCCCAGGGATATTAAATCCCCGATCATTCTTCAGGTCTCCCAAGGCGGCAGCGCTTACTATGCCGGAAAAGGTCTCGCGAACGACAAACAGCAAGCATCTGTCGCCGGTGCCATCGCCGCTGCTCTCCACATCCGTGCCGTCTCCAAGGCTTACGGCGTGTAAGTCCCGGTTAACCTCATGTTATTCTCCCGAAACTAACTTGGCCCCCACCAAGTCCCGTCGTCTTGCACTCTGACCATTGCGCTCACAAACTCTTACCCTGGTTCGACGGTATGCTCGAGGCCGATGAAGCCTACTTTAAGGAGCACCAGGAACCTCTCTTCTCCTCTCATATGCTTGACCTTTCCGAGGAGAGCAAAGAGGAGAATATCGCGACCTGTGTCAAGTACTTTAAACGTATGGCCCCCCTCGGCATCTGGCTCGAGATGGAGATCGGTATCACTGGTGGTGAGGAGGACGGTGTCGACAACACTGGTGTCGACAACTCCAAGCTCTACACTCAGCCGGAGGATATCTGGGATGTCTACTCGGCTCTGAATGCTATTAGCCCCAACTTCAGCATCGCGGCCGCTTTCGGAAACGTTCACGGTGTTTACAAGCCTGGCAATGTCAAACTTCACCCTGAGCTTTTGGGAAAACACCAGAAACATGTCAGCGAGAAGCTGGGTGGTAAAATCCCCAAGCCCTTGTGCGTGTGATTTCCCCCAACCACCGGTTTTTTCAAACCCTTTTCTCCAGGTTCCTCGTTTTCCACGGCGGTTCCGGTTCAACTAAGGAAGAGATCAAGACCGCCGTCGGCAACGGCGTCGTCAAAATGAATGTAGACACCGGTACGTTCTTTACCCGACTGTTGTCCCTCCTCGCTTACCTGGGTTGTAGATACCCAATGGGCATATCTCCTCGGGATCAGGGTACGTAATTAGTTCCTGGTTGGTGACGACCAGTTGGTATAACACGGTCGGCGATTTAGGATTTCGTCCTCAAGAAGAAGGATTATCTCATGGCACAGGTGGGCAACCCTGAGGGCGAGGATAAGCCAAACAAGAAGGTGGGTTCCCGACGACTTTAAATGGCTAATTTAAAACTAACGCGCACCGCAGTACTACGACCCCCGCGTCTGGGTCCGTGAGGGCGAAAAGACGCTCACCGTTCGTGTAAAGGAAGCTTGTACAGACTTGGGCAACGTTGGTGTGTGATATCTGTCGGTCTAACCTCTCCACATGCCCATCTGACCATTCGTTCCCAGACCGACTTTAAGGAGAACGGCGTGTCGCGCCATCACCCGGACGAGGCTAGAACAAATGTGTAACTTTTATCTCCTATGTAACGATGAGGTGACTGTCCGTAAGGCCATGTCATGCACGCACGAATAGCAGTATCCAGAGGCTTTTAAGGAAACCATAGCAGGACCCGGTCCATTCCGTCGGGTTGTGGAAGCTTAAGCGCTTACCGAGAACGAAACATTATCAATTGCTGGGAATCTTTTGAAACGTACGCACGTATTTTATGGATATAGACACTGGTCCCGGTCATTGGTCACCCCTACGGCCTGACCCGGAAGTTGCAAAGCAGACGGGTGGGGGGAGGGTTTGGTAGGTTGGCCGAGTTAAATTATTACGCCGCATGCCTCTCGCTGTTCCTGTTACTGACATATTGGGATCACACTCGCGCACTTTTGAGCTGGGTGTTCCTACTTGAGTCGTGGTCACGGATCCGGTCGTGGGGGACTTTTGGTCTGCCAGGCGAGAAGAACCCCTACGATTCGCCCTATCGGACCGGCCGGGTCCTGACAGCCGGGAGTGGGGTCAACGGTCAACGTAACGGAGTGGAGGGTGGATAATCGTGCAGGGCGAAATTAGCGGAGTCAAAAACTCTCCTTCCTAAACGGGGTGCTCGTGTGGCTGTTCGTCACGCTCAAACCACCCCATCTTTCAACATCCACTGTGAACCCCCGCTTGGGTAGAACCGGGCGGAAAAAATTGTCAAGATAAAATGGATGGAATATCAATTGTATCCCAAATCCCAGGCACTTTGGATGAGTGTGGGGCGAACCCGGGAGGATTCTGCGCCAAAACCACTGTATTTTGGGACATTTTGGCCTCGGGTGTCTCGGGTGTGCGAGGAAAAGAAAACTGACTAGATACATCTTGTGTACTCGTCCCCTAATATACTGGTAAATATTTTCAATGAGGAGGGACAAGTGGTGTACGAGATATAGGGGGTGCACGATTACTCTTCGCGCACGACTTCTGCGTGATCGATAGTACGTACTTACGTGGCACGTTGTTGTGGGGTGAGTTTGGGACCGGGAATGTGCGTCTTGCCGGGATGCCCAGCGCCATCAAGATCCGAATAACTGCCGGGGATGCATTCCATAGAAAACGGCTTCCCGGGGCACGACCAGCTGCAGAGCTTGGGGACTGTACCCTTAGTACACGGCACCCGAAGGAAGTCCCCTTATGTACTAGCTATTGGACTTCGTGTGGGACTCGCCCCGGGTGGCCTGCTGAAATCACCTGTTTCGTATGCGATGTCATTCGTCCCCGGTGGGTGTCGTTCTCGAACATGATCTCTAACGTGGGCTTTTGGGAAGCACGTCCCACGGTGTCAAGTTCCCTTCCACCAGTATTATCCCCTGGGCGACAGGATGGTCACGGTGGATTAAGCCTAAATGGGCACTCCCCACCACCAGATGCCGAACCTTATATCGGCCCTGGTGGTAGGTGGACTTCCTCCCACTTTCTTCTTCTGCAATTTCCTTCGGTTGTGGATGGCGACTTCACCCACTTCCGAGGATCTTTCTGCGCCTGTTGGCCTGGATTGGACGATTGGAATATCTTTCGTTGGTCTCGTCCTCTCCACGCTGTTGGTGTACGATTCATCGCAACACTCTGGGGGTCTGAACGATTTGGTATAGGTTGTTCGGGATCTCGAATCTCCAACTGTATGTCTACTACGCCCAGTACCCCAAGGACTGGGTTGTGTACAAGGTCTCGGTCAGTGCCCCACTTTACCTCCCGTGCCATGTTCTCAAATAAACCGACGCTCGACAGGCTGTGGTTTTATGGCAAGCCGAAATACTTCTAACCCTGGGTGGCTTCCGAATAAACCTACTCGTAGGCTTTTGGATGGATTGAACCTCGTATTCACAATTCATGGGGTCTACCATTATGTGGTACGCAACTTCGGTAAATATGACCAGTTGGACATCGTAGTGTGGAGCTTCAAGGTGCGTCGGTGTGACGATTCACGATTCCAGGCCTTTATTAATCTCCCCCATCCTAGGCGCGAATTGTTGTAAATGTACGGCGTTCTGTTCGGAGGTTTGCGGCTTGCACTCATTGAGTTCTACCCTAGGTCGTGATTGTCGTAATAGTGCAAGGGTTCGCGGCCGGCCCGCCCGTCGTTTACCCGTCATATTGACCATACGTATAAATTTCTAGCTTGTATACGACCCGCCTCTGGAGACGTAAGTGCAGCGTACACCCGAATAGGCCCCTACTCAACCTCATAACAGTTACTGTGGGCTGCCGAAGGCGATGGTATCCCAAGCTTGTGGTATGCCTCAGTTTATCGTGCCGCCCCCGCAACCTGACAGCCCACACTTCAGCCGCTTGCAATCGTTCTGGAGACAGGTGTGTTGTCGCCCGCGACTGCGGCTTGGGTTCAGTCGTTTAATTCCTACCCGAACACCAGCCATAGGAATCGGTGAGTACAAAAGATACTCTCAGTAAATATGTCATTAACTGGACTGTATACACCTAGCCCTCACAGTCGAGACTTTCCGCCTCCGTAGGTTTTCTCAATTGGGTCACATGGAGGTAGCTTGGTGCTGTTATTTCAACAGTAGGACCCTCGTTGACACGCACGCAACAGTGGGCGACGTATTCCTCGTTTGCTGCTTCAGTCACAGTGGACACCTGCATTGCTGCCGTGACGATGTGCTACCTTCGAGGTTCGAGGACTGGCTACGACCGGTGGGTAATCCTTTCCGGCGCATAACACTCCATTCATCTCCACCATTCCAGGACGAACAATATTCTTGCAACGTTGGTTGTCTGGGTGGTGGGCACCGGTGCTGCCACGAGGTCGGTGGGTTCACACCTTATACACTCGTTTGACACTGACACCTCTCCAGTCTCTGCGCTTTACTCGCCCTGATAGCGGTACGCCAGGTTCCACCATCCCCGAAACGAAAGCATGTGTTTACTCCTGATTTAGTACGCATGCCTGCCTGGGAAATTCGTGTTCCTTGCCGTTGAGCTCCTGCTCTCGAAATGTGAGCTCTCCTCTCGACAGAAGGTAACAGTCGAAGGCTAACCCAATGGCTAGTATACGTCAACTCCTTCCTGGCCTTGTAAGTATCCTGTGATAGATTTTCGGGTTTCCACTGAACCGTCGACTAGTTTAAATGCACGCAAACGTATCAGAAAGAGTCCCTCTACCGTTGTGGCGATTGAGGGCTTGAGGAGCCAGTCCCAACCAAGAATAACTATGACCACCATCTCAAAGGTATTCGATCCGAAATCCAAGTAATCCGCTGTCGCGGTCCTGATCACCAACCTTTATCTTCAACAGTCCGATACCCCCTCGCACCCTGCGGATCACGTTGAGGGTAAATCCGTTCCGATTGTCGTGGACGGCGTTCACGCGGAGCCGTGAGCGCATGGAACCCCAAGGACCCAGAGTGTTGGTAGAACGTGGAAGTTTCGGTACATAGGTGATGCGTCTCCCCAGGGGCGATGCAGGATGTACGGGAGTGATGACCCTTTCGCGTTCGACACATCAACAAGGTTAAGCAGAACGGAGTAACCAAAGCAGAGGACATTAATCATTCACCAAGCGATGGGACCTAGTTTTTGAGGCGGACGGTGAGCTAGTGATAGCGAACTCAAGTAATTAATGTAATCATGAGTCAACTTGTAGACGCGTGAAGCTCGTGAAGGCCTATCCTCGTCGATGAAACGTTTCGACTTATTCCTCCGTTTCGCCGGTTAATGGCTGAAGAATGGATGGCTTCGCGGCGGGAGATTTGACGAGTGATCACCCTGGGATGCGTATACGTACTGGAATGGCCAATAGTCAGCGAGGAGCTCGATGTTACGCTAGGCCACCCCCCGGCCGGTCTCAGGCACTCCACCGGGCAGTATCTGCTTCGTTTATGTTTCGCAATCCGAAGTCTCTGAATGTGATGCTGCACCGTTCCGTTCAGAATCGAGTGAGATGTGTTGTATATATAATATCTCGGCCCCCCCCCACCCAATCTTTCCTCTTATTTTGGACGGAAACAGAACCCAGAATGTGTGGTAAATGGGGCGCACCCCCAGATGCCATATCGGCACCCATCAACACCGCTCAGTGCTGGTTGGCAGTGCTGGTCAGGCCGTGCCCTTCCCGCGTCCGCACCGTCACCACTCATCAAGTACCGCATGTTTTCCTGATGAAAGGTAGCATCCAGGCCATGTGGACTCCGCTGTAGTCCACTCGTGCATAGTACTCGCAGCTCGTGATAGGGTGTGCTTGGAACCTAATGGTACAGTAGAAATTGTAATAATGCATACACTGAGAATGCATAATCAAATACATACAAACACCGCTTCCTAGTGCGAACCTCACAACCCGCTGCAACATCTCGTTTATTAGTGACAACCCATTGGAAGTCACTGCGGGGGCTTGGTCATGTAATGGAATTGCTTCTAAGAATTTATCGTTTTCCAGGTTCCTGGATATATTGGCTAACATCTTGTTCCCCGAAACCGTATATATATAGTATGTGCGGTCGTGCGGGTCGTTGCCTGTATCTCGGCCAGGCCAAGGCGGAGATGGTTTAGGGATTCCTGAACGTGCCAAATCATGCATCCCCCATTCTCCTCTCACTCACGGACCTCAAAACCGGCGAAGACAGAACAAATTACAAGCAATCTACCTACGACATGAGGGTAAGCGTGGTGAGTGCGTCGTTACCGCGGGGCTGGACCATCGTCATCCTGTGGCCGATGTCACTCAACTAAGTAACTAGCCTGACTCATCGTTACATCGGGGCGGTTGCCGGCAGAAACGATATCCTGGACACCGGGGCAGAGGGGGACTTTTGATCCTAGGTTAATGAGTGACCACAAGGGTCACGTTGCGAGAGATGCGAGTGCAACTCGGCAACCCCATGATGGGTAAGGATCAATCCTTGTTGGTCAGGGGGCTGACGGCCAGGTCAGACCCCCAAATTAGCCGGAGCGGGATCTGGGTGGGGGGGTGTATAAAAATGGGCCGGAAAAGTTGGTTACCAGCAGGCCAAACCTGTCCACCCGTGTTACCTTCTGGTCAACCTCCCCCCCACACACACACACGCACACACCAAGAATCTCTGCCGAAGAAGACGCCAGGTGCCGGTGAGGTTGCGAGTACCCCTCGGTCAACGCTGGAAATGGCGGGTGGTTGGGCCCGAGTGCCTTCCCTTTCCTCGGATCGATGAGCATCCCGCTTACTTAGTTTTACTCGGGTTTCTCCTGCGATCTGCAATATTATCCAGAGCAGTCGAGGTATCTGGAGGTTCGCGAACGGCATTTTCCGGGGCCCGACTCTGCTCGTAACGACGCTCACGGTCTGACGGGCGACAGTACCCTTGGCATGCCCCCAACCTACTCGACTCGGCTCTCGGACACGCTCTCGTTTGGGTCGGGACTTGATTTCCTCGACCTGGGCGAAACACATCGTGTCTGAGCTATGTGGCCCTGCCTGCGAACTTCGGCTTAAGAGTCGCCCAGTGGGGTCCCGGCCCGCGTCATCTCGCTAGCTATCATGTTGGGCTGTTTTCCCGCAAATCCGTGACATTGATGATCAGACCGCATCAGCAGATGGCTGGTTCCTGGAGCCAAGGCTTGGACCATCGCTTGTGTTTCTAGGCTGGCGGCAACGGACCGGTGGCTTAAATCATCAGCTATCAACTGGTTGGGGTTCGAGCGGATGGGTTCGGTCGTCTTCGGTGCGTCCCGGTATGTTGAGCGACCGAAGACGCCTACATTATTTTAGGTTGCTGTACAGAGCGATTCGGGAGTCGTAAGGGCAGAACTTCCAACCATATATACGACCTTATCTGGGCTGTGGAGGTCGTAAGTGGGTATCCTTTGTTGTATCGACTTACAATGGGATCAGGGGAAATGTATTGCTGGCAATACAGAATAATATGACGAGCACGTCGCCAGGATTTTGAGAGTCGTTGATAAATATATACCATTATAACCGGTTATAAGCGGCGGGTAGGGAGTGTATCGATTGCGTTGGATTATAGCGTAGGTGACCGGTTACAACGGCTTGTTGGACTTTCCTCGATTTGCTGATGTACCCATCGTCCATGGAGATTTTGGTGACCTCCCCACGCAATGTGAGTCTTCACCGTCCCAATAATGCGAGGCGCTTAAGGAACCCGCGATACGCATTATTATTATTTCTACCGTAATCTGTACTGGCTTGTACCTAAGTTCTTGGATGTCCGAAATGAACTGGAGGCGGAGAGGATCATGTTAGTTTTTTCTACCTCCAGACGAGATTTTCGTGGCACAGATGGAGTGGTCCGTCAGAACCGCACCAAACGGGTACCAAGTCCAGGGATGGTCCCGGGATTCTCCAAACGACTCGAGCACTTTGGATCTCAGCTTTGTGGCCTCCACTTTCGTCACGTTGGCGACTCGGGCGAGCTCTGTTGATGCCAGCGGCAGTCTCGCGCGCGCTTCAGCACCAGCGGAGAATCTCTGTGGCAAGCCCTTTTGCTCACCCTCTTTTTTAGGCTGAACTTCTGAGAACCTCAGCCCATTCGAGACAGGCTCACAAGTGGTCAGGGGGTGCACGCGAGACGGCAGGCGGTCATCTCGGGACCCCGGGCAGCGCGTCGCCGGAGACACCCGCTGTTTCCACACCAGGGGGGACGCGCGAGCGGGACTGCAAGATGGGTCACGCTCACATTCACATAAGGAGGGAGTTGCCTATATTTTTGTCGTTGGTTAGTTTCTGAAGCACGATAAACATATCGCGATTTTTACGCGCGGTGACATACATCCTCGTCCCCCTGTAGCTCACAATAATGGGGGGAACCCTTGAACATGTAGTGAGAGACGTTTTACTGCGCGACTTCTTGACCTGCCAGCCACACGGAGGGAGTATCATGGTACGTGGGGGGCTGGTGCCTAGCTGGGCTGACCATGACCAAGTCTCCCATCCTCCCAAACGCCCTTCAGCCGACGCTAAGTTGACATTTTTCCAGTCAAGTCAGTCCATTAGGTTCTTCGGGTGCCGGAAATCAAGTAAGATGGGTGCAAAATATTCATGTGGTTGAAGGGAGCGGTGGAAGAATCCCCACGAAAACCGCAATAGATGGCCAAGTCGTGTCTACGACAAGTGTGGGGAAAGGAAATGGTCAACAGTGTAGTCTAGGTGGTATGGGAGAATTTGTTGTACTGTATGGTATAGCCGGAATCATACGAATGGAGAGGTCATCGTGGCGGGGGGTGAAAAAAAAACGATGTAATGATGGTGACAGGGAACGGAGGGAATACGTTTCGGGTCGTTCATACGGCTGGGGGGATTAAAGGAATGGTGGCCTACTCTAGTCCGGTGTTGGAAGATTGAGGGTGCGTTCCGTCGTTGTGGGGATCGTAATACGAAGTGCCTGAGTGGAGTGGGATAATGCGATGATATGGTACTTGGATTGATTGGTGATTTTGTTGATGCTGCCGTTGTAAAAGCGATTGGATGTTGGGGATGGAGATGGGACCGAGACTTGTTCAAAGATTTGAGGCACCAGCGGACGTTGGCCAATAGATTGTGGACTGAGACACCACCTAAGAGATCTTTCTGTGCTTGGGCCGGCCCCTCGTAACCTGCTTGGCCGGCATGCTTCCGGGAGAGGGAGAGGAGTTGAGGCTACCGAGAAACTTGTCGAGGCCGAACGATTCTGCGATCCTCATCCTGACGTCTGATCCTCGCTCATCGCTCTGGCGGTGGTGTTGGACGGATGGCGATGGTGGTGTGGGTTGGGCGACGGAAAACTCGGGGCTGAAAACTCCCGAGCCGGTGGGCGGGGGGGAATGTGGGGTTGTCAGGATGTCGTCGAGGATGTCGACAGTCGCCCTGGTTTCCCGATCCAAAATTGGCGATGGATGAATACTCCCCGGGGTGGGGAGAAATTCATCCTCCTCATCACTCGTCGCCGACCCGGAGCATATCGGCGCACTCTGTAGGCGGGTCGACGAGGCAAAGGGCTTCAGCAGGGCATGGCGTTTGGACTTGGGTGTAACAGAGGCATGCTGCCTCAATGAAGATTTTGAGATCGTGGGGACCGGATACAACGACGGCTTTTCATCCTCCGTCTCCACGGGCTGGGACTGCGAATCGAAGAGGATACGGAAAGGGCGAGGGTTTTTTAAGGTAGAACGGTCAACGAGATGTTTGGTCGGGTGGCGGGTTGCAACCGTAGATTTTGTCGGCTGCAGACCACGGAAATCGTGCGGGATGTGGGGGAAAGTGTTCTGATCCGGGGACATGGCGAAGATGAGGTCTTCAGAATCTCGTCGCACAGTCGAGGGCCGGACGCGGATGGGTGAACTGGGGGGAGGCTTGGGTGCGCGGCATGGGGACGAAGTTGGGAGAGGGACCGAGATGAGGAGTGGCGCAGGAGAATTTTGGCTGCGTCGGGCGAGGATTTTTGAGGAATCTCGCTTGGATGGTGGCGAGGGCCACATTTTGTTGCGAGGATGAGGGGGAGAACGAAGGAGGATTATATACAAGGTAGAGGACGAACACCCTTTTGTGTTCTCACTGGCCGCCCGGAGGCTGTTCACGCCTTTCACACGCGGCCGTTCAATTTCTCGGTTCAATCCCTAAAATCTTACAAAAACCAATTACAAGGTGCCCATGTCCATAAACATAGCCTCGGAGGTCTCAAGCGGTTTTAGTACTCGCTTCCGCATCAGCGGGGGGTTCCTCGGGATTTGACTTATTCCACCCCGCAAGCCTCCTCGCCTCCTCGTGGATGTCTTGGACATGTTTCGCGGTCGTCGTGTAGAATGCTTGCATCTTCAAACCGATGGGCGAACCCAAAGTACGCGCATAGTACTGCACCACGATCGTCAATGCCACACGAGGGCGAACAATGGGAGAAGCGCGCTTACATCTCCAACCTTCTTGGTCACGCCCTTCTGTTCGTTGAACGACTTGGCCTGATTGATGCCGCCGCTCACGCTAGATTGTACCTTTCCAGAGATAGTCTGGTCAGGCCCAAGAGCCTTCTGCCCAAGAGTCGAATCTATTGAGCGGAAGTAGCTGATGAAGCGCTTTGAAATCCCTTGCTTCTCTATTGGGATGAAACCCGACGGACGGTCGTTGTGAGGGTCGGTGGAGACGGAGTGATAAACACGTACGGTCCAACTCAATCGCGCGTTGCAGGATCTGGTCAGAGAGCGCGTAGCCCTTCGCAAGATACTCGGCCGCAACTGGAACAGTTGTCAGTGTGGTTGTGCAACCCTGTGATTGCAACTCAGGTACACGCACTTGCAGCGCGTGGCTTATCGGTCTGGTCGAGACTTGCCCTTGGCGTGGACACCTGAGGCTCATCCTCATCGCTTTCAACCGCATCAGAAGTGACGGACAGATGAGCGTCATTGAGCGTCCCTCCGTTGAGCTACGCAACGCACCCATCAGTTGATGGTCCCGGTTAGAAGAAGGACAGGCGCTCACCATCAACGCAGTCTTCGCAGCGGGCGCCTTCTCGAAGTGGATCAGAGCAGATTTGGGGCTCGATTCCTCGTCAAAATCGATTGTGGCGATCCTTTCGCGGTCTTGGGTCAGATGCACCGTCGGAAATGAAGACTGTGCTCACTTTCCACAGAACCTGGAAGGCCGGGGATGTTAGGCACGCACGACCATCGCTAGAGGGGCTGGATGCGCTCACGTGAAATATTCGCGGAGCCGATCCTCCGTGGTGGACGGAGAAATGTTGGTGACCTATGGCGAAGAGTGCGGGTGGTTGAGGACTGGGACGTCGAGCTGCAGTGGCTAACGTACTTTTACAGAGTAAGGTGTGGTGGTGGTCATCGTGGTCGCGGAAGGAGGGGTCGGTGTGGTGTCTTGTGATCCACTCACTCGCTTTATCCTCCGTCTTATCTTTCGAGCCACCCCCTCTTGTCTCTTTGGGCGAGGCTACCCCTTCTGGGTTTTGACGTCACAACTCACGATTATCGCCCGATCCGTCCCAATCTCCCAGCCACTTACATATTTCCAGATCGTAACACAACATGCTGCCCACAACGTTCTCCTACACAGAGACCCCATTTTCGCTCCCGCGACCAGTTGTCGTGTTTGTTCGGATCGATACGCGATCGAACATGAGAAGAGTGCCTTGGGATGTGGGCCCCAGAATCACCGCTGGCACCTTGGATCCGACCAGGCCGAAATCACGACTTTATTCACCACGAACGTCCCTGCAGGAGTTAAGTATTACGTTCTCATCTCCGTCCACCGCCTTCCCGATATCCATCGTCGCGATAAAGTTTGCCACGCACAACCATAGGCCCGCCGCCGTGAGGGGTCTTCCGTCCAAACCCCTACACCTCTTCCACGTGCTATCGTGCCTGCCTGCGGGAACCGGTCTGGATCAAACACCTTCAGCTCGCGGGCAGCTCCCCGTTTCCCCCTACGGCCCTGTGCGATTGGATTGGCTCGGGCATAAACCCTTTGTGTGGTAGATCACCAACCAGACATTAAAGAAGGCACTCGGACCTCCGGGTGATAGGTCGCGGTCGTAAACGTCGTCTTGGATCAGAGGGTGTGAAACCCCTCTACTACTTCAGCGAGTCACGTTGGAGAACGTGGCGCTTACCAAATGGCACGGGGACACTCCACCTACAGTCCAAGGTTTATCGATGGTCGGGTGAACATACCATAAGGCCTCTTTTAACAGACGGGTGATATATGGGAGGTTTATCGGTCACTGGGTTTGTATATCAGGCGATCTGTTCCTATCTATTCATCGATTACCCTCTGAGCTTTCTTGTAGGCACCTGGATTCAATGCCATTGCAAGCAAGAAAGCCTCGAGGACGCGGATACGATCTGGCGCGCTGTTCTCAGCTATCGTCCAATTTGATAAACGTCACCTTCCCAGTGTCATACCCGGCTGATTGAGTTAGGATCTAGCTGGTTCAGTTCTATTGGGGGACAACCCACTCGCAGGAGAAGTGTTTGATATCTTGTAATCGGGTGTTTATCCGAATGTGATTTTCCCCTCCTTCATTCCGCCGAGGAGATAGCCGGTTAAGCCTCTACGTGTTCCGTTAGCCTGGGGATCCCGAAGTTAGTCCGGCCCGCACGATGACCAGATTACGTACGTACTACCCTCTGGTTCTCTGTCCAGTGGACCTAAAACTTCTCTACGGCGATCTGGGTGGAAGGGGCGTGCATCTGATAGAACGAAAGTGACGCCTACGTCGGCCGGTATTCTGCTTCCCTCGCCGTTGGACCCGAGGATATATGCGTGGAGAAAGGGGGAAGACCTACAAAATGGTACCAGGCCCCAGCGAGGATCGAGGTCCTCCGTAACAAAATGATTCAAATGTTGTCTCGCGAGCAAGTCGAACGAACCCGTCGTTGACATCGCGACCGTAGGGTAGAGGTCAACTAGCCGCAAGTTTTTGATAAAATTGCCGAAATACCTATACGAGGAACAAGGTGGGATGAGGGGACCATGTCGTCTCCTCGGAACCCCCACCCCTTGATACTGTACATCCTCGAAGTTCGTTGATTCGGTATAAAAAAGACGTACGTGTTGCCCTCTTCCAGGACGGGACGTATTCATCCACGTAGCAGGTACTCCTGCGGCGCGTCCGAAATTTAGGCCCGCCAGATAACTGGGACAGTACAGGTTAATTCAAGCCTCGGGCGAGTTCTCACGAGGAACGTTGGGGAGGATCACACTGTAAAGGCCAGACGCTATCAAACGAGGAGGAGACGGCTGGACATCTCAACAGCGTATAAGGACGTCTTATTCGGCTGGACATTCCGCAGAGCCTCGTAGTACTTAGGCCTCTGCCTTTTGGTTAGCGTCATTCTCTGTGCTCACGCGAATAGAGGACGTCACCGTTAGAACCAGCTCCTTCAAAGTCTACTCTTAGCGAATTGTTTCCTGCAGCAATGGCTACGGACTAGTGGACGCGGGCGCCAGCGGTGGTGACCCAATGAAGAAGGTTTTGACGCGTCTCTCAACCTCACCCTCACCACTTCCCGTTCGATCGTGGCTCGCAACGTGACCACAAACGGGCAACCTGTGACTCGACCGGAACTGGATGCGGTTGCATCGATATCTCTTCTCTCCCACTCGAAGATCACTCGGGTTTGTGAGAGCGATGTCGTCTCAGGAAGCCGTTCCAAGTCCATTCCCACCCGATGGGTCGACCTCAAACTCTAAGAGCGCAGGTGCGACCTGCAACTATCCCGCCGGAGACCCCAAATGTTTATGACTCCGATCGGCAGCCAAGAAAGAGGCAAAGAGGTTAGAGAAGGAGGCAAAACTCGCAGCCAAAACCGCGAAAGTCACCGCAAACACCACCGTTGGAGAGAAGAAGGTAAGAGTTGAGAAGGAGAAGAAGCAGACCGAAGCGGCATTCGTGAATATCACACCACCCGGAGAGAAGAAAGGTGAGAGTTAGACCCCAGCTTGATGTCATTATGTTGGTACCAACCCCTCCCTCCAAAGACCTCTCCCAGCCAATGGCCAGCGGTTATAACCCCATCGCCGTCGAGTCAGCCTGGTATGACTGGTGGCAGGCCCAAGGCTTCTTCAAACCACAAATCCGCCCAGGTGGACAACCAACATCCGAGGGTCTCTTCTACATTCCATTTCCTCCCCCCAACGTCACTGGGAGTCTGCACATTGGACATGCCCTGACCGTCGCGATCCAAGACTCACTGACCCGCTGGTGAGTCACGTCACCAATCCACTCTGAGATCCCCACCATAGCACAGTCACGTCAGGAATCGTATGCTCGGCAAGACGACGTTGTTTGTCCCAGGGTTTGACCATGCCGGTATATCGACCCAATCTGTAGTCGAAAAGCGTCTGTATAAATCTTCCGGGAAGACCAGGCACGACCTTGGTCGTGAAAAATTCCTCGAGACCGTGTTGGAATGGAAAGACGAGTACGCTCCATCGCATCCACACCCATGCAGTTTGTCGAACTACCCTCTTTCCAGCTACCAGAACCGTATCACCCGTCAATTACACCGGCTCGGTGCAAGCGCAGACTGGGACCGTGCTGCATTTACCATGAGCCCAAGCCTGTCAAAAGCCGTCATAGAAACATTTTGCCGTTTACATGAAGATGGAGTTCTGTATCGAGCCAACAGGCTCGTAAATTGGTGTGTAAAACTGAACACCACCCTGTCCAATCTGGAGGTGCATCGCCCGCCCGTGTGCCTGGTGTTGGTTACTCAAGCCTTTCAAGGTCGACCAGAAGGAGTTGACCGGGCGCACGCTTCTCAACGTTCCCGGCTACGACATAAAGGAAAAATTTGAATTCGGTGTTCTCACTTCCTTTGCGTACCCCATCGAGGGATCGGGCAGGTATCTTCAGAAAGCGTAAATTCTCCCTCTCATACTCCTTCACAGACGAAAGAATCGTCATTGCCACCACCCGACCTGAGACGATGCTTGGAGATACCGCAATTGCAGTCCATCCTGACGACCCCAGGTACACTGTAAGTACCCACAAACCCCTTTTCCGTGCTACTTGTTTCAACGAGTTGTAGCATCTTCACGGAAAATTTGCCACCCATCCGTTCATTGATCGTCGAATCCCAATCATCACGGACTCCATTATCGTCGACATGGAGTTCGGCACTGGAGCTGTCAAGATTACCCCTGCGCACGATGGAAACGATTATGAAGTTGGAGTCCGTCATAGCCTCCCCTTCATCAACATCCTCAACGACGATGGAACCCTCAATTCCAACGCCGGGGAGAGATTCAAGGTTTGTTGTGCGTGGTTTTAGCACCGGACGGTTTTGACGTCACTATAGGGTATGAAACGATTCCACGCCAGGGTGGACGTCGTGGCGGCCCTTAAGAAGGCCGGACTTTTTGTCGATACCAAAGACAACCCTATGCAAATACCCATCTGCAGGTAAGTGTACGGGGGTTGAGTGGCAGGAAAGGCTCATGCTCTCGTCACACAGTAAATCTGGAGACGTTATCGAACCGGTACTCAAGCCGCAATGGTGGGTGAATTGCAAACCCCTGGCGGAGGAGGCGCTCAAGGTGGGTTGCTACGTGGAACGTTACCGGCTCAAGACCTGACAAATTACTAGAGGACCAGAGCTGGAGAACTGACAATCTCCCCAAAAACCTCCGAGGCAGAATGGTACAGATGGTTGGAGAACATCCAGGATTGGTGTATTTCTCGACAGTTGTGGTGGGGCCATAGATGCCCGGCCTACTTTGTCCGAATCGAGGGACAAGAACAAGATGTACGTGCGCAGCGGTTCATCTGCCCCCCCCTCTCACTTCCCCTCATGAGGACAGGCCAAGGATGGAACGAATTGGGTTGTCGGGAGGACCATTGAAGAGGCCACGGGAAGGGCGACGGTACTTGCCGCTGGCGCCAATTTCACCCTTGAGCAGGATCACGACGTCTTGGACACCTGGTTCTCATCAGGCTTGTGGCCGTTCTCGATCCTGGGATGGCCAGACAAGGTAAGGACACCCCTGGTTGTCAATTGAAGGACCTAACGGTCGCGTCATCGATAGACTCCCGATTTGGATACCTTTTACCCCGCGACAATCCTAGAAACTGGGTGGGACATTTTGTTCTTCTGGGTGGCAAGGATGGTGCTATTGGGCGTCAAGTTGACTGGCCAGGTGCCGTTCAAGGAGGTGTATTGTCATGCAATGATTCGAGACGCGCACGGAAGGAAGATGAGCAAATCCCTTGGAAATGTCATCGACCCAATCGACGTCATCCAGGGAGTAGACCTCGAGTCCCTCCACAAACAGCTCTCCGAGGGCAACCTGGACGATAAAGAGATTACCAAGGCCAAAGCTGGCCAAAAGAAGGATTTCCCCAAGGGCATCCCCGAATGCGGAAGCGATGCGCTGAGGTTCGCGCTCTGCGCGTACTCTGCTGGAGGTACGACCTGACGTGACACGAACGGAAGCGGTCTGTTGAGAACCACTTCGATAGGCCGCGACATCAACCTTGAGATCCTCCGCGTGGAAGGATACAGAAAGTTCTGTAACAAGGTCTTCAACGCCACCAAGTTCGCCATGCTCAAACTTGATCAGGATTTCGTTCCTGGAGCCGCTTCGAAGGTACAAAATTGTCGCTGTATATTTTCCCATCCTAATCGTAGTCTAGCCCACCGGAAACGAGAGCCCTGTGGAAAAGTGGATCCTCGACCGATTGAACGCGGCGGCCGACGAGGTCAACAAACGCATGACCGAGAGGAACTTCTTGATGGCGACAAACGCTGTGTACAACTTCTGGCTTTACGAGTTGTGCGACGTATATATCGTGAGCTGTGTTCTAGGTTGACATTCACTGTTCCTCACCAAACGGCAGGAAGCGATGAAACCTATGACCGACGAATCCGCTTCCGTTACAACCAAGAAGTCCGCACAACAAACTCTGTACACCTGTTTGGATTATGGTCTGAGACTACTCCACCCTTTCATGCCCTTCGTGACTGAAGAATTATGGCAACGCTTGCCGAGGATCCCGAACGACACCACCCCCTCCATTATGGTTTCAAGATATCCCGTATTTGTGAGTGTGGGGAGCTCCTGTTCCCATCCACGTCCTCACCAGTCGACCCAGGATAAGGATTTCGTATTTGAGGATGCAGTGAAGGAATTTAACTTGACGTTTTCCGCTGTGAAAACTGGCCGTTCCCTCGCCGCCTCGTACAGCCTGCAAAACGATATCCAATGTAGGCGGTACTCCATGGAACCCCGGTGTACACCTGTTGCTGATGATCTCCAGTGTTCATTCAGGTTCGATCGGATCAGGAATTCAAACTGTTCGAATCGCAAGCGCCCACGATCGTCACGCTGATAAAAGGTTGCAAGACTGTAACGGTTGTCAGGGATATCAACGACCTCCCCGCTGGATGTGGTTCGGGGATCCTCACACCCACAGTGGTCATACACGCCCTCGTGCGGGTCAGTACACCTCCGTTGCTCATCTCCCTGCCGCTCAAACTTTCGCAGGGTCTCATCGATTTTGACGTGGAGATCGCGAAGTGCGAGAAGAAACTCAACCTTGCGAGATTAAATTTGGAGAAGATCCGAAAAGTCGAGTCTCAGCCAGATTATGAAGAGACCGTGCCCAAGGGCGTGAGGCTGGCCAATGAAGACAAGGTAGGTCCGAAGGTTTATCCGCTCTTTTATGACACCTGAGATGTATACCGTATCGCAGAGGAAGGCGTTCGAAGCAGAGGTCGCTACTTTAGAACAGTCGAAAGAGATGTTCGAAAAGTTGAAATAGGTTTGTCATGTGGTGGTAGGAAGGGTTTTTCATCAAGAGTAATACCACATCAGCCCTTCGTCTTCCCATGTCTGATGGCAATCCGCCCTGTTGGATAACGAGAGATGGGGCGTCGAAAGGAAGTATGGAAGCGTACCCTGATGAAGCGGAGCTATGCAGGCTGCCACCCCTCCTCGAGCAACTTTCGAAGCATCCGAGCGGGAAAGAATGAGACCTCTTGGGGGGACCTAATCGTGCACCCAAGAAGACACTTGGCAGGGTTTCAAATGTGCTTTCTCATGTGCTCTGGTTCGGTCCAACGCTCCTAGCCAAACTGAACCCACCATCACCCCCAGATTTCGGTGTGCTGGGAAGCCGACTGTCGTTCCGGGTGGGATGTACATGAGGGCCTTTGCTTGGCGTCCCTGACCATCTGGCCCTGGGGAGGCGTCACGATATCCACTGTCCCTCTGGAAGTCATAGGAACCGGAGGGTGGGGATGGGTAGCCTCCGGCTCCCGTTCAATACCTCCTTCGCTGGGATGGTTCGAAATGAATTACTGTTATCGTGATATGGGAAGGATGGTGTCACGTACTGGCATTTACGGCTCTGATGTTCCTCGTCTCAAGGGACCTGTTGCAACCAGGTCCCCAGGGCTTCCTCGCGCATGTTTTTCATCACACTGGGGTGTGGGCCGCGATTAGGGTTAGGAGCGACGACGTGCGTCGACGCGACCGGCCAAGCTGTTGCAACCCCCCATCGATTCGCGTTTACCGTATCACCACGAGAGGTGAACAGGAAACTCTTGAGTTGGTCACGAATCCTTGTCATATTTCCGTACAGGTTCAACACGACAGGGTTGCGATTCTGAGCGGGAGACTTGCGTGAGACACAAGTTCTGTGTTGTCGGTCAGGTACTCTAAGAACGTCACTCCTCGTCTGGGGTTCGCCTGCCAGGAACTCGAGGAACAGCCACGAAGGTGCCCTTGGGTCCCCGATCGACACGGTTTTTTTTATTCTCATCGAATGGGGAGTTGGGCTTATCCACGGCAGTAGAGTCGTACCCCACGGTATTCGGGCTACTCCCCGTTGGCTGAGAAGTGGGTATAGAAGCCTCGACCAACCAGAACTTTCCATTCCTTGGGGTCTATGCAAGAGAATGGCTGGGCTGCCCATCGTTGTTGCCTGCCAAGGGGGTTACGAAACGGGTGCAGAATATGCTGCGTAACACTCCCACTTTGTAGATTGTGTGTCGTAAGGTAGACGAGATCTCCAAGCTCTTAAAAAGCCTCACGACTTGAACCGAATGCCGAGGAGATACACAACCAACAGATGGTAAGGGGACCGTCAACATTCGTGGCTGATACACAAACGCAATGCCAGTAGGGCAGCTGCCCGAGAACGCTGGACGTGAACCGCCAACTTACCTCCTGGCTGGCTTCGTTAGGTCCTTTGGCAATGGCTGCCGTGGTCTCCGGCAGGGTGATCATCCGGGTGCCGGTATTGCGGTGGCCACACTGCACAGGGGGGATGATCGACCCTGACAATGGGAAACCGAAACAAGTTCGGCGGGAATCTGTGAAACCGAGGTGCTAACCCCGGTTTTGTCTCAAGGGAGGATAGTCTTTTACGATAACTGGCAGATTTGCTTCGTGGACGAGTGGGCGTCTGTCAAGATGTATTTGGCAAGCGAGAGAGACCGCAATCACGTCAGGGAAGCGGCGGGGCGGAGGAGGAAGCGTTGTTGAGGGGAACGAAATTTCGGGTAAACTCCTCCCGTGGCTTGTCCCAGGTCGGAGCGTAATTTTGGGTGTCAGACTGGCGGGAGAGGGGCGCGCTGCCGGCAACGAAGCTTATCGGGGAGTGGTCGATAAGGTTAAAGTGAGGAAGTGGAGGATGTCGATGAGGGCAAACGAAAAGCCGCTGACCGTCGTCACCGTCGATGGGGCGACAGGCCGGCGGTTGCATGATGGCTCGAATTTCATTCAGTCTCCGTATCTTGTGCGACGGCCCTCAACCCGCTCGTTGTCAACCGACGGACGCCGTCAAGGGTCCCTCTCCCGACAGCCGTTGGCGTTGCTACCGCGCCAGATCTTCTCCTCCTCCTCCGATGGACACTCACGTCCCCAGACCGCGCCCGAGGGCCAGGCGAAGGGATTCAGACACCGTCCTCCGAGCCTCCGTCTTGGACGCTGCGCTTGAGCTCGGCATCGGCAACAAGACCGTGGCAAAGTGGATGTTCAGCCCCGTAGAAGAAGGTGACGAAGAGGAAGAGTCCCAACAGGTCTGTCTCCCTCCTCCCCTTCTCCTCTCTACCATTGACCCGTTCGCGTCCACCAGCCATCACAGAGACCAATATCCCCCGTGCGTACCAACACCGCTACCACAGCTTCAGAAGAGCATCACCAGGTCCGTCATGCATAATCCCCCTTCCTGGCCTCCCCCCTGATTGGCTGTCGCTTCTACAATCAGAATCAATCACGCCTCGAGGATCAGACCATCGATGAAGCCTCAAAGCACCTCGTGCACTTCAGCACTTCTTCTTCCACCTCCACACACTCTAACCATGGGCCCCCACCCGCCTCCCCACGCAAGGCCAACCACAACAAGCTCCGCAAAGCACGACCAGACGGCTACGAGAGTGACGGGGGCTACGTGAGCGACGTTACCCGGAAGAAACCAAAGAACAGGTCCAAAAAGAAGGACAAAGAAGGCCCCGTGACTAACGACGCAGAGTCCGATGGCGGGTACCTCTCTGAAGCTTCCGCAAAACGCAAACTGTCCTTCTTTGGCCGAAAGAAGACGAAGAAGTCCAAGGACGAAGAGAGATTTCCCGTCCCCATCCCACCCGTTCCCCAACTGATCCCTCAACACCCTATCGCGGACAGATTCGGCGGCAGGAGCGACACCCCGAGTACTTTCATTTCCTCCAGTCGCTCTTCATGGACAGATGCTGGTACTTCTCGAAATGCCACCCCGATTCCACCCCCCTCCCACTCTCGAGAAGACGCCATCCAGGCACTCACACACGCGTTCAAGGAGGATGCCCAATCGATAGCCGGAAGTGTCGATTGGTCAAATACCTACAGTCACTTCCCCCGCGTTGTCCGGTCACCACAGCCTCCTTTACCTGGCTCGGGCAAACAAACACCTTCTAGTTCTCGGCCCGGTCCCCAACCTCCCCCTGCCCCTACGCTCA
>Ga0307509_10002506_pt1 | contig 29607 bp, 36 predicted proteins | sample 10_EM_MG_FD_202245 | JGI IMG/M metagenome (GOLD analysis project Ga0307509, IMG submission 202245) | Populus trichocarpa ectomycorrhiza microbial communities from riparian zone in the Pacific Northwest, United States - 10_EM | ecosystem: Host-associated > Plants > Roots > Unclassified | place...
ATCCTAAATGGTGGAACAAATCCATCGCAAACACCCACTGCGTCCTTCTACTACCCAAGTCAGGCCAATAGCTCTGTCCTCGAATTTAATTTCGACTATTCACTTGAAACAAATACAACTGTAATACCAGGAAACCTCAACTACCCTGGTCTCGTTTTTAATGCACCCGCGGGTTCTTCTTTCGCCCCTCCTGATATTGTGGCGATTTCATACGATATTCAAAACCAGACTATTTTTGCGGACTGTGCCAAGAGACTCTGTGCTTTCGGGAATTACAGCACAACACCCTACCTATCCTTCACACTTCAGGACTCACGCACGGGTGCATTAACACAGCTGCAATCCGTCGACAAGGAGTGGAAGTTCCCCGACGACGCTCCTTCTGTCGTACTCCGTTATCGGGGTGCGGATGGCAAATCAGGCGGCATAGCTCTTCAGAGTGCTGTGACCCAGAGGGACCACTGTGAAACGTTGAAGGTCTGTCTTTCGTCGAGGACACCTGACTTGGCTACACTCGCGCCCCTCGGTATTCTCTTAATGGCCCAGCAGAAGTATGCAGGATACTGCTTACAGCCTCGCATATACTCAGTTTAATTATAATGGTTGTTCCAAGGCTTTCGTATATGTACTCGGTATATACTCATGTTATGTAACCTTACATACTGTATTAATCCTGTAAGAATTTATAAAATGCACTTTTGATAAACGATGAGTAATTGTTTATTCGCTTATGAGCGATACAACTTGCCTCGCGGTGTTCTAATAAAGCACCCGCAAGGCCATGGTTACGTCCAAAGAGCTACTCTCCTTGACTCCTGTGGTGGAGACACTTTTTAGGACTAACTCTTTCTTGGATTTCATCTCCTCGACCCGTGTCGATGTTTCCTGTGTCGATGTTTGCTGATCGAATTCACGGAGCGTCTTATCGTCGAGGCATGCGCCATCGTCAGCGAGTCTCTGCTGCTTAGAGCTCTTTTGCGCGGGCGTAGGTGAACTCTGTTGTTCAGGATGTTTTCTCATTCGAAGTACGCGATGATTACCTGTGCGTACGCTATCATCGTCTCCGATGTCAGGGTCGTCGTTCTTAGGATTCATGTAGAAGGTTTTCCCCCTTGATTGACCTTTGTCGATTATCTGGCGCCATGCCTTCCAGATGTTTTGAACTTTGTTAAATCCCCGGCGTCGTCACGGTCAGGCCATATGGTGGGGCCAAGAAGTTTCATGCCGGTGTTGCATATGACGAAGCGAGGGTGGACATGTGAAACGATGACCAGGAAATAATCATAGGAGCGGGGATATAAAGTAAAATCGAGTGGCAGCTGATCTTCGTCGTTTGAAAGCGAATTTTGGCGATGAATCGGTACGTGAAGCATATTCGGATGTGCCACGACAGTGGATTTGTAGAATTGTTGCTGTTCTATAATTAAATAACAATGTAAAGGCGACAGAATACAAGCTTGTACGCACATCAATGATAGGGAACTTCTGATTTTTCTTCATTGCATTAATGTATATGTTGATGATTGAGGTCTCGGGGAGGAGCAGCCAACAGTTCGAGTCAAATAACTTGTGAAATTTTGAACTAACTACAGCAGACGTGAGGTCAAGAAAATATATTCAGGGAAAAACATACGGCGGAAAAGGTTGGCGCGAGTATCGACGTTCACTGTGAATCGGGGCATATTCCACGCAAATTCAAGTCTGTCGAGCTGGAAGAAAAATCAATGATAGGTCAGCCCGTTAGACCGCAATGAGGAAGCCTAAAGGCTTTTCGTCGACCTTGGCAAACAATGGGCATACTCCACAGCATTGGACTCATCCGTGTTTTCGATAAGGCAGCGTGTCCCGGCGAGATTCGAAGTAGCGCGGTCGACCCGTCGCTTGGCTGCCGCTGACATTGAGTCTTCGACAGCCTGCTGGGATGGTGTCGTTTCCGCATAGCTGGCTGCGTACAATTGCGAGAAGTACTCGTCGTCCGACATGGTTGGGGATGGACGCTCGTTATTGCTACCGAATCATAGTGGTGAACGAACTTGGCCCAATATCGGTGGGCCGCCGCTACGTGGTCATAATAACAAGCCGTTCTTCATAGTTTTTACTATGAAACCTCCTGAGTCCTGACCAAATTGTGGACACAGAGTGAAGTTTGAACACATGCATTTCGATCAATACTGTAAGAAGCATTTCGCAGAGATCCAACAGATGGCACGATTCACGTCCTCTGGCTGCTTGTTACATTGCTCGTCCTGGTTCTCCATGGTTGCATTCGTAGATAAGTAGATGGGTTGTAGATGGGTGAGAATCTTTGTCCAATAATAATATAAATTCCGGATGTTAATCACCCCGTGATCGCGTTCCGATCAGTATGTAATTACGTAATTTATTAATTGCAAGCCCTCTGCGGGTCAACTCAACTCCCATCTGCTTGCCATGCGGAAAAGAAACCATCCAGCGGACGATTGGAAAACCAGTGGCACCACCTTCAAGTGGCGAGTGGATCCTGCCATTTGTTCTGATGCTGAGCTCTCTGGGAATCGCTGTTGTAAAATGCTGAGAACACGGACGACCTCCAAATTGATTCAATGATGTAGAATCTGTCCACTATTTCCCGCTATGATCAGGAGACTTCCAGAAAATGGTTAATATGGAGGATTACCAAAGGATTGCTTGTTATTGTGACCGCGGGCCCACCAGTATTGGGCCAGGGTGGTTCACCGTCATGATCCGGCAGTAATAACGAGCATTCATCACCAACCATGTCGGACGACGAGTACCTCTCGCAAATCTATGTTTCCGGCCGTACGGAAACGACACCATCTCAGCAGGCTGTCAAAAACTCTATGTCAGCGGCGGCCAAGCGACGGGTCGACCGTGCTACTTCGAATCTCACCGGAACACGGTGCCTTATCGAAAACAGAGACGAGTCCAATGCTGTGGAGTATACTCACTGTTTGCCAAGGGCGACGAAAAGCCATGTGGTGAGCCCTCATCGCGGGTCTGACACGCCCGGTTGCCATTAAATCTTTTCCAGCTCGACAGTCTTGAGTATTCCTGGAATATGCCCCGGTTTACGTTGAATGTCGATACTCGCGCCAATGTTATCCGCCGTACGCATCCCCCTCCTCCATATACTTTCACGGCCCTTACCACCTTTTAGTCGGCTCAAAGCTCCACAGGCTATTTGATTCATGCCATTGGCTTCTCCTCCCCGAAACCTCAATCATTGACATGTATTACAGCGACAGATTTGGATCTGTATTCCCTATTATCGACGTTTGTGCCATCTTGCGTTTTATTTCCTACTGCCTAAATGCTAACACTGCATATCATACTAATAGCAACCAGCGTACCGTTACACCCTTCTCGCACACCCAGATATGATTCTTGTACCGATACACCGCTAAAACTCCCTTCCAACGGAACGTTCCCCACCAGGCGATTTTACCCTCTATACCCATCCCTATCACGACTTCCCAACTATCATCTCACATGTCCATCCTCGCTTTGTCTTGTGCAACACTGGCTTTAAAGTTAAAAATGCTCACAAGGTTTGGATTAAGCAAGGTGCGCGGAAACAAGACTTGTCAAAGGCTGCCGACATCTGGCTTGCTTGGTCCGAGAGAGTCAGTGATCGACCAGAAGGACAAGCTTTCCTCAATAATCCTCTCAATGGCGACCGTTACGTTGGCGACAACGATAGCGTACACACCGACAATCATCGCGTGTTTCGCAGTGGCGTGAAGCGAAAAATTCTCGAACAGCAAGGTTCACTTACACCCGCGCAAAAGAGCTCTAAGTACCAGAGACTCGCTGATAGCACATGGCTCGACAACGAGACGCTCCGTGAATTCGATCAACAAACATCGACGCACGTCGAGGAGATGAAATCCAAGAAGGAGTTAGTCCTGGACTGGCTGAACGGGGTCACTATCACAGGACTCAAGGAGTACATCAAGGGCGATCATGACGCTTTAGACGAAACCATGGCCCTTCCTGGTGCTTTCTTGGAGCATTCCTAGGCAAGTCATTTATATTGTCCGTTGATGTTCACGCCCTGACAAATTTAAATAGTCGGTTTTCCCTGGGTTCGCGAAAGAGGATAAGTCTTGTAACCAACAATCTGGATGAATAACGAAGAACAGGAACTGTTCAATTTTTGTAATGGAAATGGAAGTGTTGGTTGAACTTGGTTCGGCGTCAAAAATGCGTATAGATTGATATGATAATGGTCACAATACATCTGTAAGACGGCTTGGTTCTGTCTTTATTGCAAACGGGTAAAAACTGATGGGGCTTGTACGAATATTGGAATTTTGGTGGTTCAAATTCGAAATCCGTTGAAGCTCGATTCAGGTAGCGCCCTAAATTCCGCAGGATGCTGTAAACATGTACTCACTGTGAATGCAGGCGGAACCAGAGAACTGCGAAAGAACTCCTAAATAGACCAATTCATCTTATCATGATGGATTCGCTATTCGTCCAAATTGTTCGTTAAGACTTTTACACACGTATGGGTTGTATGTACATCGGTCAAAATCCCTTGAGAATCTCTAATACAATGCATGCCGAAATGGTAGTGATATATTGGGCTTTGGCTTGGATACATGGTTGATGCTTATCCTTGTTCTCATCTTCGGGGAGCTAGGGAAAAGTCACTATTTAAATACGTCAGGGTATGAACATCGACGGGCAATATGAATAACTTGCCTAGAAATGCTCCAAGAAAGCACCAGGAAGGGCCATGGTTACATCCGAAGCGTTATGATTGCTCTTGGTGTATTCCTGGAGTCCTGTGGTAGTGACCCCGTTCAGCCAGTCCAGGACGAGCTCTTTCTTGGATTTCGTCTTCTCGAAGGCGTGTGTCGATGTTTGCTGATTGAATTCACGGAGCGTCTCGTCGTCGAGCCATGCGCCATCATCAGCGAGTCTCTGCTGCTTAGAACTCTTTTGCGCGGGTGTAGGTGAACCTTGCTGTTCAGGAAGTTTTCTCTTCCGGAGAACGCGATGATTACCAGTGCGTACGCTGTCATTGTCGCCGACGTCAGAATCGTCGTTCCTAGGATTCAAGTAGAAGGCTTTTCCAGATGGTTGATCTCTGTCCACTTCCTTGCTCCATACCGTCCAGATATTTTGAATCTTTATCAAATCCACATTCCAGATATCTTCAGGCCACACGATACTAGGGCTACGAAATTTGGTGGCAGTATTGCATATGACGAAGCGAGGATGGACATGCGAGATGATAACGGGGAAATTCTCATAGGGGTGGGGATAGAAGGTAAAATCGACTGGCGGCTGATCTTCGTCGGTTGGAAGTGAGGTTTGGCGATGAATCGGTACCTGAAGCATAGTCGGATGCGCCATGACGGTGTATTTGTAGAATGGTTGCTGTTATAGAGGCTCAGTCAAGCAATCGAAGCTAAAGAAGTTATACGCACATTTATAATAGGGAATTTCTGTTTTTTTTTTATTGCATTGTTGTAGATGTTGATGATTGATGTCTCGGGGACGAGCAGCCAACGGTTCGAATCATATAACTTGTGAAATTTTGAACTGACTGAAGCGGACGTGAGGGTCAGGAAAATACGCCAGTGGGAAAACGTACGGCGGATAACGTTGGCACGAGTGTCGACGTTCAACGTAAACCGGGGCATATTCCATGAAAACTCAAGACTATCGAGCTGGAAGAGAAGATAAATGACAGCCGAGCGCGTCAGACCCGACGAGGAAGGCTCACCAGTCTGCTTTTCGTCGCCCTTGGCAAACAGTGGGCATACTCCACAGCGTTGGACTCGTCCGTGTTTTCGATAAGGCATCGCGTCCCGGTGAGACTCGAAGTAGCACGGTCGACCCGCCGCTTGGCTGCCGCTGACATTGAGTTTTCGATAACACGCTGGGATGGTGTCGTTTCTGCACAGCTGGGTGCGTAAACCTCAAGTTGCGGGAGGTACTCGTCGTCCGACATGGTTGGGGGGGTGTATCCTCGTTTCTGCTACTGCATCCTGGTGGTCACGGTTGAAGGTATAAGTAGTGAATTTCAACTGTGATGTAAGCACAATGGTTTGGCCCACTTTTTCAACTTGGCCTTGGCCCAATGTCGGTGGGCCAGTGCATGGTCACGATCAACAGGCAATTCTTGGGAAATCCTCCATATTTGCCATTCTCTTGAAGCGGCCTGACCATGATGGGCCAGGATGGGCCGAGTTGGGAAGAGCCAAGGGTCAGGTTTCCCATATTAGGCATGTTTCTCCTGATTTGAAAAATGTTCGAAAAATTGGCTGGCCGCTGTGTAGGTCGTCCTCACAAAGCATCATCATCAAGTCATCTCAAATGTCGAATTTTCGAAAATAGTGTAGGAACCCAAGTTCCCCCAGGCATTTCTGCTACTTAGGGGTATATTACCACAAAAGGGAATACTTTCTTAACATGGTAAATACACAACATCTTTATAAGTGGGAAGTGGGAGGGAATTCGTGAGTTGGATTTCCAATTCCCAAATGATCCCTCTCTGGAAAATTTTTAAACGCATTGTCGAAAGATAACGGTCACGGGAAGCATACAACAATAAAAGGGTATGAATTAATTTAACGACAGCCGACATGAATACACAAAAGGCAAGGAATAAAATAACGACGCAACATGGAAATAAAACCATAGACAAAATGAAGGAATAACACAAAGGCTTGGATGAACAAAATAACGAGATTGTGAACAGTATCCCTTTCTGCTTTGCTTCATGCTTTTCATCATTGCCCTCGGTTGGTGGTGACTCGCTTGTCACGATATTTATTCTGTTCAACATTGTCGCCGTCGCAGTCAAGGTTCATGGCCGGAGGCAGATTGATCAGGTCGTCCGTGAACTCCTCACTGTTCGCTGTCATAATAATTTATCTCGACACCAGCTCAAGAGGTGGAGAGAGGATGGAGAGACGGTGAGCACCGCGTAAATGAATGACGAAATGATTCAATAGGTTTGCTCACGGCGTGTCATATCCATGCGGTCGTCATACGAGATTAGAACTCGTCTTGAGGAAGGCTTGTGCATCCGGTTGACCACTGTCGACTACCTGGCTCCATGCCTTCCAGATGTTAAGAATCATCATCATATCATGTGTCCCGACATCATCAGGCCATGTGGGGCTCATCAGTTTAGCACCGGTGTTGCATATGACGAATCGAGGATGGACATGTGAGACGATGGTTGGGAAGTCATAGTAGGGATGGGTGTAGAGGGTGAAATCAACCGGTGGAGTGTCTTCATCGGTCGGAAGGGAGTTTTGACGATGAATCGGTACAAGGAGCATATCTGGGTGTGCAAGGAGCGTGTACCTGTAAACCGGCCACTATTTTCTCATGCCAAGTTGAGCATTGTATAGAAAACGAAGTTATAACATTTGCACACACATCAATAATAGGGAGTTTCAGTCCACGTTTTATTGCATCGTCGTATATGTCGATGATTGAGGTTTCGGGGAGAAGCAACCAACGACCCGAATCAAATAACGTGCGGAATTTTGAACTAACTATATGGATGTAAGCAATCCATCAGGAGCATACAGAGGAAAATGCATACGGAGGATAACATTGTAGCGTGAATCAACATTCAGCGTAAACCGGGGCATATTCCATGCAAACTCAAGGCTGTCGAGCTGGAGCCAAGAAGACATAATTGAGAGCCATCGGAGGCCAAAATATAGAAAACTCACTAAGCTCTCTTTCGTCTGCCTTGGCAAACAGTGAACATATTCTACATCATTGGAGTCGTCCGTGTTTTCGATAAGACAGCGTTTCCCAGAGAGCTCAGGATGGGAACAAGCGGCGCGATCGACCCGCCGTTTGGCCGCTGGTGACATTGGTTTTCCAATCATGCGCTGGGATGATATCGTTTCCGCATGGCAGGGTTCGTATGTAGATGGGTGAGAGTCTTGGTCCAACATGAGGATATCGATGAATGACCATTGTCGTGAATTTGAACTATTGATCGTGACGCAAATAGCAGATGAATTTCGATTACATAATTATGTAATCACATTCATGTCAGACGAAGGCTCTTACCTGGATTCTACCTACGAATCTAGCTATGAGAAAACAACATCATCCCAACGCTTCATTCGTGAAACAACAATATCGCAGGCAGGCAAGCGGCGGGTCGATCGTACTACTTGTTCCAATCCGGAGCTCATTGGGAAACGCTGTCTTGTCGAAAATACGGACGAATCCAATATCGTAGAATATGTTCACTGTTTGCCGAGGTCGACGAAAGGCGGACTGGTGAGCCTCCCCTATTTCAGTCTGATTGCTGGCAATAATGTTTGGATCCAGCTCGACAGCCTCGAGTTCGCCTGGAATATGCCCCGGTTTACGCTGAATGTTGATTCTCGTTACAACGTTATTCGGCGTAAGGTTTTTCTCAGGGTATGGTTACTCGTTTTGCTAAAGGCCTCCTAGTCAGTGCAAATTTTCAAAAGTTATATGACTCTGGCCGTTGGCTGCTCCTTCCCGAGACCTCAATCATAGATGAATATCACAAAGCAAGAAATAAACGCGAATTCCCTAACATTGATGTATGTACAATCTCGTGCGTCTATAACTCGACTAACTCTGTAATAATAGCAACCAGTTTACAGATACACTCTGGTTGCCCACCCGGATATGCGTCTTGTACCGATTCATCGCCAAAACTCAATTCCAACTGACGAAGATGTGCCACCGCTGGATTTTACCCTCTACACCCATCCCTATCACAATTTCCCTACCATAGTCTCACATGCCCATCCTCACTTCATCATATGCAACGCCGGCGCTAAACTCGCGGGCAACCTCAAAGTTTGGTCTCAACACGGTGTCAGGCTTCAAGATATGATAATGATTAATGATATCTGGAATGCATGGAGCAAGGTGGTCGACCAAGGTCAACCAGATGGACGAGCCTTCATCAAAACTAACCCTAGCAATGTTAACATCAGCGACACCGATAGTCAACACACCGCTCGTCACCGCATGCTTCGCAGGCGTCTGAAGCGAAAGAGTCCTGAAGAGCAAAATTCCCCAGAAAGGAACTCTAAACGCCAAAAAGGTGGTAGCAACAGCCCATGGCTAGATGATGAAACGCTCAGTGAGTTGAATCAACAAACATTCTTGCCTGCCGGGACGACGGATCGCAAAAAACAATCAGTACTGGATTGGCTAGGTGGTATTTCAGACACAGACGGTGACATTGGGGCCGAAGAAAATCCCCTGGAGCATGGTGATACTTTGGATGCGTCCATGGCCGACAGTACTTTGGCAGAGCATTCTTAGGTAATTTGTCCATCAGTCAGCGTGGTCAAGCTTTCCAAGTTATTATACCCATATTGTATACACTCCTCCCGTCCAATTAAATGTATCTATTTCTCAACCGGGGGCCGAATCCTTAGGGCAGTAGGGCAATCTAACCATGAATATTGCTAGATCTTGGGTCAGGACCATGTCCTATACCTAGCGTTATCGCAGATTCATGCGAGGCGAGGAAAAAAGAAACAGAGATGGAGAGTGCTTTGATAGCGGGGCGCAAAAATTGTTTTAGCCATCTTCAAAAAAAAATACCTGGCGATCAAACTCCGAAGAATTTAGACGCAGCGTGTGACCAACCCCACGTAGTCGAGAACCCCGGCGGCTGCACATAATAATCTGGGGTAGAGCTTCTTTGAACATGACGACGCGTGGAAAGGTCAGAGAAGTGATTCCGAAGCTGAGCAGGTGGTTGGTGGAGGTGATTTTGTCTGAAAGTTTATCAGCCGATGCCATATGGAACCAGGGAACGGTACTAGAAGAATTGAATCTTTCGTGGGAGCTAGAGGACCAATGCGCGTTATCAGTGTTCATCTCTCAGACGTTCTGACAAAAGAAGAAGCGGTTAAGATCTAAACGTTGAGTCGTCGTTCGAAGGTGGTTTTGTGGTCCAAAGCGGGGCTCGTATCGTGATATGTTACTGATCCTGAGTCTCCTTTGGGGTGGGCATGACTGGTGGAATGATAGTCATGACTGCGATGGATCATGGCAGGCACAAGACCGGTAACGGGTGAAGAAAAGTCAAGTTTTTTGGTCAACCTCTGGTCGTAAGTTCGAAGGTTCAATCTCGAATGTCTCTCAGCCCATATAGAGCTCGCAACCGGAGGTGTTCCTGGCGAATGCGATCGCATGTAAGGCAAATGTAAGGACAGAAGGACCGTGGGGACCGTGACTCTTGTTTGGTTACTTTCCTAAACGGGCCCTGAGAGTCTGAGAAGCCTCGTGGGAGACTCGGTGTCAACAGTTTGAAAGCAGCATCCAAGCAGCATCTGTGAGGAATGTTTCCCCATTGCAGATTTTGAACTAGTTGCGATTATTAGTTCGAGCTAAAGGTACTTATATTGTCTCCTGCTGGCAGATTCTCGTTGTCAGCTGACCTGACAGGCCGATCTGCCGCTTTTTCTACGTCATTTATGCGCTTTCACGATGGTTCGAACGACTGGTACCTCACAGTTCTCAACTCTGCAACGCATGCAGTCAAATCGCTTTCTGGGACTATTCCTGACCGTTTCATTCTTGCTTGCCCCGATTCTGTTTTTCCAATGGCCTTCGCAATTCTCTTTTGGATTCAAACATTATCGATTGCGAATCATCAACCCATCTTCCGCTTATAAAGAATCGTTATGGATGAGCATCTGCCCCACCGTCCAAATGATTCAGAAAACCACACTGCCTTCTATGCGTCCTATCCTCGCATTTGCCTTTTGTGCTGCGGGTTTCTCTCAGAACACCGCAGTCGACCAATTCGTTGCGAGTCAATATCCCATCTCCAAAGCCGGAGTTCTTGCAAATATTGGACCCTCAGGATCCAAGTCCTCTACGGCAAAAGTTTGCTTTTGTTTCACACCGACCTTACTTGTCTTTTTTTTAATCAAGTTCCAGGCTGGCGTGGTCATTGCGAGCCCTAGTATCTCAAATCCGGACTACCTCTACACTTGGGCCCGAGACTCAGCTTTGGTTTACAAAACCATCGTCAACTTGTAAGCCTTGTTAAAATATATTTATGTAAACTTTCTGACTCTTTCCAAGATATACACGCGGCGAAGACACCTCTCTACGAGCTACAATCGACAACTATGTCTTCTCGCAGGTTATTCAACAACAGGTGTCTAACCCTAGTGGCTCTGTCTCTTCGGGCGGTCTCGGAGAACCCAAATTTAACGTCGATCTTTCAGCTTTTACTGGCGGATGGGGAAGGTGATTCATCCTTCGGAATTGATCACTTATCGCTTACCAGTATCCCGCCCCGATCAGGCCTCAACGTGGTATATTCTCATTACCCAGTTTGAAGTTAACATTCTCCTTATGATTTATTGTAGATGGTCCAGCTTTGCGTGCTACAGCATTAATGGCTTACGGAAATTGGCTTGTGGCGAACTGCAACTCGAGCTATGCAGCGTCTACCTTGTGGCCAATCATCAAACTCGATCTCGATTATGTAGCATCGTCCTGGAATCTTACTGGGCAATTATATCATTATTGTTTCTCGAACCGACGATAATTTTTGCTCTGGCACTACTTAGGTTCGACCTCTGGGAGGAGGTGTATTCCAGTTCTTACTTCACATCCGCCGTTCAGCACCGCGCTTTGCGCGAAGGTGCCGTGTTTGCGACGAAGATTGGGAAAACTTCAGTAGTCTCTAGATATAACACTCAGGCCGCCAACATACTATGCTTTATGCAGGTGACGTTCCTTTCAATTATTAAATTTCTCCACTTTTTTAATACATAAAATTGCTTGTATAGTCTTACTGGAACCCAGCTGCCGGCTATATGACCGCGAACACCGGTGGCGGTCGTTCAGGAAAAGACGCAAATACGGCGTTGGCCTCTGTTCACACCTTCGATCCCGCTGCAGGATGTGACCCAGCCACGTTCCAACCATGCTCCGACAAGGCCCTGTCGAGTCTCAAAGTTTATGTTGACTCCTTCAGGTCTATCTACGCCATCAACAACGGGATTCCTTTTAGTGCCGCCGTTGCCACTGGTCGTTACTCTGAAGATTCATACTACGGAGGAAACGTAAAGTTCACCATGCTTTGTGAATTTCGCCTTTCTCACTGTCATCCATACATAGCCTTGGTATTTGACCACTACTGTAGTAGCCGAGCAACTTTACTATGCCCTTTACGTTTGGAACCAACAGGGCTCCTTGGACGTAACTAACACTTCGCTCGCTTTCTTCCAGCAGCTTCTGCCATCCGCGGCTGTTGGGTCCTATGCTTCCACAAGCACCACCTTCACAGCCCTGACCTCTGCTGTCAAGAACTATGCTGACGGATTCCTGGCTGTTGTGGCAAAATACACCCCGTCGAATGGTGCGCTCGCTGAGCAATATACCAGAGCGTGCGGAGTTCCTGTCAGCGCGACGGACTTGACCTGGAGTTATGCGGCTTCCTTAACGGCATTTTCGGCTCGAAAAGGGGTTGTACCCGATAGCTGGGGTGCCAAAGGACTTACCATTCCTAGTATCTGCAGCTCCGGTGGCTCGGGCGATGGAAATACTGTGCAAGTCACCTTCAAAGTTGACGCTACCACGGTTTTTGGAGGTAAGATTGATCCCATCTGCCGGAGAATCGGTTGTTGACATTTTCGCAGAGAATATCTTCTTGACGGGATCCATTCCTGCTCTTCAGAATTGGTCTCCTGACACTGCACTCGCTCTTTCTGCTGCTGGCTACCCGACCTGGAGCAGTGAGTACTTGATTGTGCCTTTAGTACGTATTTGACTTATGATCTTGCGCAGTAACTGTTTCGCTCCCTGTAAGCACGACTTTCCAGTACAAGTATATCAGAAAATACAACGCCGGCCCTACCTGGGAGTCAGATCCGAACCGCCAGCAGACCACGCCGGCATCCGGAACCTACACTATCAACGACTCATGGCGTTGAGACCAATGTCCGTCCAAAAAAAGAAAAAGAAAATATTTCCATCTGTATTCTAACTGTGATTTTTTGGCAAAGAAACCAGAACGTCTATTTATCTGTAATTGGTCAGATCGAAACAAGACCAAAATTAAAACGCTCACGGTATTGAAATGTTGGCGACTAACTTAGGACGGTTGGCTCTTGTCGCGTACCAAAACTCTGCTGCGCATTGCAGGCTACCACCAGTCAAGTTTGAATTCCCGGCTTTCGCGGATGGCATGCTTTGGAATCCCATGATGTCATGATCATTGTCAAGCAGGCTGGTTCTTGGGTGTTACATAAAATGTTAATGCTCTAAACTTGTTGGCCTTCTTCAACCAGAAATGAAGGGAGAATATACCAACTCTCTCCTTATCCTCATTCCGTTTGCGTTCTTGGCCTACTATGCGTCCCTCTGGTACTTCTCGGGATCGAGACTGAGAAAAGGACTGCAGAACCCCCCGGGTCCAAAGCCGAAGTTCATAACTGGAAACTTGCACCAGGTGTCTCCACTCGAACCTTGGCTCACATTCACTTCGTGGTCGAAGACTTATGGTACGCCCTCGAGTTCAAACCCTTCCGTACAGTCAACAATTGATTGTGCTGGCAATCTACTTTTAGGACCGATTGTTTATTTTAGGTTGTTCAACAGGAAGAGCATAATTTTGAATTCGGGAAGGGTCGCGTTGGACATATTGGACGCTCGATCTGCAATTTACTCGGATAGACCGGTAAATTGGATGGCAGGGGAGCTTGCTGGACGAAAGCGGGTTATTTTTCTAACCTCATTTATGGACCCTCGTTTCAAGATCTTGCGCCGACTTCTCCAAACTGATTGAATACAAGAGCAACTAAAAGCTATCGACCTATCCAGATGCAGGAGACACAAACACTTCTTCAAAATCTGGTAAATTTTTGGATCACATCTCTGTGAATGATGTTGGTATGACCATGTGTTGACAAGATTTCGTGAAGGAACGCAGTAGCTGTTGTATTGAAGGCTGCTTACGGATACCAAATAACTTCAAATGACGACCCTCTTGTCCACATTTTGGAAGAAGGGTTTCGTTTGATATCAACGATCACTATTCCCGGAAAATATTGGGTGAAATTCCTTCCAATGCACAAAGGGAGGTTTTACCTTCCCCGATAGTCCGATTCATCCCAGATTGGTTTCCTGGTGCGGAATTCAAACGACGAGCAAAATATGTAGGTCGAGAAACAAGCAAGATCGAATCTGTACCCTTCAATTGGACGAAAACGCAAATAGTAAGGAGGATTCATTGAAGAGGATTCATATTTTGAAGACAGTGCTTAGGCAAATGGTGGCTACGTCGAGTCATTTACCTCAAAGCACCTGCATCCTGAAGATGGACGGCCTCTCGACAGAGAGACAGAGGACAACATCAAATGGTGTAGTACAGCGCTTTATGCCGGTGGCGGCGAAACGGTTTGGAATTTCTATCTCATTCAAACATGATTTTCACTGACTCGTCTCTCTCGAAGACCGTATCTACCTTGATAAGTATTTTCTACCTGATGGCTACGAATCCATCTATCCGGGAGAAAGCACAAGCCGACATCGACCATGTTGCACCGAACCGCCTACCGACTCTGGATGATTACGACTCACTGCCTTATATCAGAGCCATCATCAAAGAAGTCATACGTTGGGGCCCTGTTGCGCCTTTAGGCTTTTCTTATTGATAACCCTCTCATTTCCACCTGACATTTGAACTCATCAAGGACTACCCCATCAGGCCATGCAAGATGACGTATATAATAACTACTACATCGAAAAAGATACCAGGGTCATTGCGAATATCTGGTTTGTCCTCCCTTAATGTTTTGGCTCATCCATCTTAATATTCCACGAGGGCGATCACACATGATGAAGAGATATACCCAGATCCCTCCATGCTTAATCCCAGCCCGATCCGTACAAGTTTGTTTTTGGATTCGGGAGGAGGGCATGCCCTGGTATGTTTTCAAGGCAAATAATTCTGCAGAAGAACTTAGAAACTAACCGTGTATTTCAGGGGCCCATTTGGCCGAAATGTCCTTATTTCTGAATGTATCGAATATCTTGGCCGTCTTCAACATCTCAAAGCAAGTAGATGAGCATGGAATTGAAGTCGAGCCGACAGTAGCCTGGACAACGGGCGCCACAACGTTGGTCCACGATACTTATTATTGAAGGGCAGTAAATCTAACCTGTCCCTACCAGAAATTTGAAGCCTTTCCAATGTCGAATTCAACCTCGTTCGAAAGAACACCTCATGCTTATCGGCACGTGAAACACTATTTTTCTATTGAGCCCTTGGTTGTATAGCATGGATATCTGAATCTTGCCGTGGTCGATAGGGGGTGGTCTTCTCTTGATTCAAAATTTCCTTCAATACTGGCTGTGGGATAGGCCACCCTGGAATAACATAGGGAATGTATCAATACAAACTACAAGTTTGCTTATCATGGCGTTGCAGAGGGAAATGGAATATTTGTCAAGATGCCGCCTCTACAGAAGGCACAGGAAGAGATCAGTACGGTTTGAACCGTCGTGACGCTTTTAGTTTCTCCACTTTGGCCTTGTCTTCTTCCCACTTCCTCTTCAATTCCAAAAGTCCTGAAAATGAAGCCATTAGGATGAATAAATTGAAATTTGACGGAAGAAATACACACCCGATCGTTGTTTCTCCGCTTTTTGGAAAGCGTAGAACCCCTCCTTCTCCTTTTTCTCCTTTTTATGGCTTCTATTTCGCGCCGCCTGTCCAGAGCGCTGGAACCGTTTGCTTGCCACAGCGACACCACCTCCAAGTGTTTTCCCATATGCGCCTCCTCTCGTGACGAGGGTGAATCCATCTGCGTCGACGATCGCCTCTCCCTTGCGGTATTTTGATTTTTGTTTCTTCTTTGCTTGTTCGTACTCGTACACTTCAATCGCGGAGTCAGCGAAGGCACGCACGGCATCCAGCGGAGGGCGTAAGGAATCGTAAAGAGCACGATAATGAGCAAGTCCAGAGGGTTCATCTGGTGAAGTCGGCCATGTTCTGGGTTTGCTCGTCGAAGCCAGGGCACGCTCCAGAGAAGATGAATCAAGAAATATAACATAAGCTGAAGAGCCTGTTTTCCGGAGCCTTCTACAAGATGTCGCGGGTAGGGGTATCAGAGTTGGGGCTACAGGTTTATCTTTCTGAGTTTTTCTCCTTTTCTTCGGCTTTTCGTCAGCGGCATCGTCCGCCTCGTCCATGCTGACGTCCTCATCCTCGCTATCCGTATCTTCGTTTTGCGGTTCCTTGACATCAAAATCGAATATAACTTTCTCTACCGTTCCACTATGCTTGAAAAACAGAACCAGTTCTCGGTCCATCGTATCGGGGGGAAGGTTCACCAGGAAGAGGGTTCGTCCCTCCGGGAGAACTTTCCGTGAATCCGTCTTCGATGATGCATGGGCGCGGGCGTAGAGATAGTGGGTGGTCGATGAGTTATATAGGACTGGAATGACACTGAAGCCACTGATATTTGAAGGAATATCCATGTCCAAGTCTCGAGGTTCGTTAATGGAATATTTTTGAGGGGTTGTTTGGATCAGGGGTAGCTGGTCAATACACGGGCCGATAATCCGCATATCCTAGACTTCAAGTTCTCATTTCAATCTTATGAATGGTGGTCGCCCTACCTTGCAAACTTGACCATTTGCTGCCGAATGGATGTGCCCCTAATTTATACTGTAATTCACCGTTCCTTGTCAAGGTCAGACTCGCTGACCCTCTTACGATACCACTCGATCGGCGCCTTGCCGCCCCCATAATAGAATGCAGATTTTTGCTTCAGAGCAACTTCAGAGCATCAATTCCAAAATATTTCATTTTATTGCATAGTCCATCTGGACTCTGGAATGTTAGGGATCGTTAACAGCCCCAATCGGGCGTTAACACGGCTCCAGAACCCAAATAAATTCCTATTGAATGGCAGTGTGCGCCTATGTTCAAACGTTCACGCCCACTGTTCAAGCCGCGTCCCAGGCCCATGGCTCAGGTAAAATTTTAAAAATTTACACTTGCCTTAACCCGAGGTACAAACCTTACCTGTCTCCATTGAGCTTGAATGGCTAAATGCACATGGGGGAAAATGTGAAAGCCTAACAAGGTGCAGCGGAACTGGTGAAAAGTACGAAGAATAGTGGTAGCCAATTTACGAAATCAGTTAGACCCTTCTATTGGCGTGTGAGATTCATGAGAATATCCAAAAAAATCTAAGCGCTCACCAGGGTTAAGCTGAGTGCATGCCTGATGTATCTCATGAACGACAGCCTTAAGGCGAGCCGCTCCCTCCGCCTCCAGCACATCACAATCCCAACGCCCCATTGGAGCGGTATCAGTGGCTAGCCGATGCGACAATTCTGGACGGAGTGATGGCACGCTCCGCTTCAGCAGTACAGAAACATAATTTGGTGCTGATTGCGCTGATCGCATGAAGCTTGGAGTGTGGGCAGATACCAATCAAATCCCTCAAGCGCCTACAAATTTGGAGATCAGCTTCTTCTCGAGCAGACACGAGGCCCAGTTTAGGCCCTGTCTGGATCTTGAGGATAAAGACCGGCGCATCTCCCCAGAACACCTGGTATTCGACCTGGAATTCGATAGACTCGCGGGACTCCGCAATTGAGTGAATCTGCGGTCCAATTGGTGAACGGGCCATCTGGAGGGAAGAGGACGTTCAGCAGTGAAGAGGATGTTCAAGAGTTTGTTGTATGGAGCGTAATAGTCATTCTCCCTGGGATTGGAATTTGGCAGGAATAGTCGCAAAACGGGTGAGAATGGATAGGGGCCAAACGGTATCCATTTCTGACAAAGGCCTATTGGACAATGTAAACGGGATTCTGAAGATTCGGGAGCCAAGCTAAAAATTAACTTGCCGGTCACCCATATGTGACCGGACCAAAATTCATTGTGGGCGTTTGCCCACATATGTACACACACGCATGTAGAATGTCGTAAACGATTATTCAGGTACCGGTTAAGTTTATTCAGGGATGACCAGCTGCCTGATACGCGAGCGCTTATCTGCAAAGAGCTTGAACCATGGAGGCCAAGTATTTCCGGTCAACCTTTCCCCGTCCCATCCTTGGGTGACACAAGGCTCGCTGGATAACAGCGGCGCCCCAGCGGATTACCCTGCCCACATTTCGGCCTAGCGACGGTTTTCTGCCTTAATAATTCTCCGTACTTAACTGCCCTCGTTACCATTTCAAATGGGGCCTTGGATATTAGATCAGGTAATTGTCCTTACATGGAAATTATTCTCGTTCTCCTGTCTATATCTGCCTATCACCTGCCAGGCCCAGGTCCATGGCGTAAAAAAACATATTGATTCCCGGTGCCCCAGCTACCGTGCTCGCAATAATATCTCCCCAAACGTTGAAGTACACCATCCCCACCTGACGATAATTATGACACGAAAACATAACCCCACACCCTTTATCCCAACCCAGAAAAGGACGCAGACAACCTAAAGCTGACCCCACCCAAAACGGGTAACTATCAGTGCTTAGATTTAGCGCCAAGTCCGGAACCCTATCACGATCATCGCTTCAATAAATCAGCGATCCGTAGATAGTAATGATCAACCTATCATGCATTACTGATGATTTTTTTTGATAACTCATGATTCGAACCAAGCACGCAATCCCAACTCCTTCCGAGCCCCTTGACCTTCTGAATCGAAACGAAGTACATGCCTTGATATTATCCTTATTCTCATCATCACGCTCGTTCCTCGTGTCCCTTGCCCTCAGAATCGAACACCAATCTTGGGCCCTTTCAAATTGCCACAACAGGAATGAGAGCTCGGAGCAGGGAGGAATATTATGACTCGGACCCAGGTCATACATACACAAATTTAGCTACTTACCATACCTACTCTAAAAATGCATGACTAATATTTCCAGCGGGGACAGCTGAGGGGTATCGCATAAGTAAGTAATCCTTCGTAGTAAAAAAAACAAGAGAAGCAAGAGCTACGTGCAACAAACAAGTCCCAATCTTTTCAAAAAAACACAAAAAAGGTATCATAGATTGCAGAACAAAAAAGAGAGACAAAACAACACGAAACGAGACAAAGCGAAAGACGACGGGGTAAAAGAAGACGAGAAATTTTCACATATCTCATCATCAATATCATGGCGGGGAATGACACGAAGGAGGAGGGAGGATTTGGGGAAACAATGAGATTCGTAGATATCGTTCGAATAACGAAACAAAACAAAAACGAAACAAAACGAAAATAGAAAATGGATACACACAAACTTGGGTAGTAGTAGTAGTAGTAGTATAGAATAACGAAACACACAAAACGAGATAAAAGAGACACAGATGGCGAGGACGGTCGACGGGCTAACAAAACAAGAATTCAACAATATAGACTGAGCGATAGGGGGAAAAGGCGGAGAGGGGTGGTAGAAATGCGCGAGAAGCTAAACGGCGAATGGACATGGATGAACAGACAGATAATGCGGAGTTCGATGGTGCCAATACGAGGCGGAGAATGGGATGAAGACAAGTGACTGTGGCAAACGGAGAAACCGCCCCATGATCTCAATGTCGAATAAATAAATAAAAATGGGAGAAAGGAAAGAACAAAAATGTATGTGTGTATGAGACCAAAGCCAGGCTCCGAATGTGTGGGATTTAGCGTGATGAGGTTGTAATATTTAGGAAAACAATGAATCGAGAAACCAAGAGAAGGTAGTGTTGGGGTTCAGACAGTTGATCATAATAGAGAAGGGTTTTTGCGTCGTGCGGAAATATCGTTATGCCGTCATCTCGTCGCAATGATTCATCATTTATCCATTATGGACAACTCAGGTGCTGGTCACCCTCTTTCCAATGTCGGGCGACTTCCATGGACGGTCGAGGTCCAGGCTCGCAAGAGTGCCGTTTAGGTCATGAATGCGGTCAGAGTCGATACCCCCACTGCTCGATGAGGCCATCTGACCCGAAGGGGGGCGTGAGATCGGGGCCTCCGCTCGTCCTGAAGCACGATTGAGTGGTGCGGGTGGGTCAGAATTTTCCCCAAACCCAAAGCGGTTTCCGCTTGCCGGACGCGTGGAAGCAGGTGACGCCCTACCATTGCCAGTCGTGTTGATCTTGAGATCCTGCGAGGGGAAGAATCCGGGGGCGTATGCCTTGGATGGATGAGGGAGCGTTTCAAGGCGTGAATAGGTCGAGTCGCGACGCGCACTCTCCGACGACATGTAGAGATTGTTCGGGTCAGGAGAGAAAGGAGAGAAGTTAGACTGCGCGCGATGTATCTCTGGGCGAGGAACGAAGGCGCTCATGCTCGATGGTCCGGCGTCAGGCTTCTTCTGGTCAGAATTGACGAAAGGACCTCCATAACTGGTGTTGAGAAGGAGGTTCTCAATCTCGCGGGTCTCAGGAGAGGCACTAGCACCACCACCTGTGAAATACCCTTGCGCAGTGAACTTGGAGAGAAGCGCAAGTGCTTGATCCTGAGTGAGCGCGCCAGGCAGAGGTGGCGGGGGTTGGGGGTTAAAATGAGCAGATTGCATCGCCGCAGTTTGTGCAGCTTGAGCAGCAGCCTGAGCAGCTTTGTCTGGTGCACAAATGAGGGGGACGTAAGTTAGATGACGAGCGGAATAAGACTCACATTGACTCCTCCCCCAACTCAAGCGAATCCGACTTCCTCCTATAGGAAAACCCTGCATCTTCTCAATCGCCTTCTCCGCATCCGCCTTGCGGACAAACTGCACGAAGCCGCAGTGCTTTCCGACAGGAACTTTGACCTGTAATGAACCGTCAATTACACGAGAGGGTGTGGCGCAAGTCCTTCACGTACGTAATGGATGTCTCCGAAAGGAGCAAAAAAGGTCCTCAGCGTTTCCTCCGAGATCAACGGAGACAGTCCCCCAACAAATACGGTAGTGTTATAGGGATCAGTCGACGTCAGCTGCTCGCCATTAGGACCGATGAGGTTCCCCAAGATAGCCCTGGCCTGCGCATGGTGTTTCCAAGACTCCTCCGATACGACATACCGCGGATTAGGATCCTCCATTTGTTGCTGCAAAACTTGTCGAATCTGGACCTCATGGAGATACGGATTGGTAAGACTCGCCATGGTGGTAGGACTGGTGTCGAATCCCATGTATTTCTGTGCAAGCGAAAGTGCGTGACTGGCCTCTTCTGGATTTCCAAAGGCGGAGGTAGATATACTAGCGCTCGAACCAGTGGTAGAGCTCAAAGAATTGGAAGAGCCGGAAGATGGCGCATTACTGCTAAGAGACATATTCGAGCCGGCAGCGGCGATCGGGGCCGATACACTTTTGGCTGGCGAGGGGCTGGGAAGCGGAAGAGCGACGGTAACGGACTGATTCGATGCATCGGGATTCGTTGGAGGGGTGAAGGATACCTGTGGAAGGTCAAATGCGGGTAGCGATGTAGGCTGTTTGAATTTGGCGGTCGCAGGGGAGATACGCACTTTTCGGGAAAAAAAGGTAAATATATGCGCACTATTTGGAGAAGGCGATACTTACTTGGCCGCGAGAGACAGTATAATCCGTGCATTTCTATCAGCGCACGCTGTTGGTCTGTTTCATCCGTGAAACTATTGGGGTACCGTGTAAGTATAGGTAAATATATGCGCCTGAAATTGAACGTACCGGACAAAGCCATAGCCCCGCGAGACGCCTGTCAGGGGATCCAGCATAATCTTGGCGCTCTTGCAGCTGAGGAAGGGTCTGATAAACTTTGGTTCTCTGTCATTGCGCAGGCCGAGGACTGGATTGCGGAAAACAGCCACAAGGTCAGAATTTGAGGTCTCTGGCGCCAAATCGCCGACAAAAATGCTGTACTCTTTGGGATACTGCTGAGGAGGAGGAGCAGGCTGGGTTCCGGCTACAGCGGGAAAAGCAGCAGATGTCGGGGATGCGGAAGTGATTGAGGACGCCCAGTTCATGACAAAAGGCTTTGAAGAGTTGGGCATAACCGGGACTGAACCTTTAGCACTGGAGATCTGGGCGAGGATGCTAGCTGCATGTGAGGGCGATGGAAAAGTGAGGAGGCAATAACCGGGGTTGTTAGCCTGCTGTCCGGTGCCAAGGTCTGGAGCGGGGTGAGGAACCTTGATGCTAACGGGCTCCCATTGCATGAGGTCACAGACCTGCTTGGCGTACTCTTCATCCATCCAGGGTTCAAGATCGCCCCACCAGAGAGTGGAGCGTGCGGCGAGAGAATTTGCGGCGGCGGAGGGCTGAGGTTGCCTGTAAAAAATAGGGTCGCGGTCGGAGGGACTGGAGGAGGGCGGGTGGTGATGGTGGTGGTGGTTGAAAGTAAAAGGAGTGGGTGCTGGGTTGTGTCTGTTTGGTTCACCATACCCGTACTCTTGCGCCAACGATCGCGATATAGGCAGTCCAAATCCGGAGAAGCCGACAGATGTACGTTGATCCAGATACTGATCTCGTTCATTCGCGCGCCCTGTGGATCCTGGTGGGTATTCAAAGTCGTGCTGGTCGGTTCGTGACATGATTTCTCTCTTCTGTTTCCTGAAAACGAAAGGTGGAAAACGACGGTACGAGATAGCGAGGACGGTGCAAGGACAACTGATGCGATACTGGAGAGCAACTGAGAAAAGAAAAGAAGAAGAAAAAACAAGCAAGCTGGAGGATAGCGAAAAAGACAAGGTCCAAGCCGCGAAAGAGACCACAAGTCATGCGTTTATGAGTTTCAAATTGGCGGAGTCCCACTAAAAAGTTTCCCGCGCCCCTGTCACTCTGCTTCCATTTATAGCGAACAATAGGATCTCGTAAAGATCGGCTGCTTCTTTTGCGGTTATGCTTGTAGGTCCACTCCAGTGGCTGTGCGCTCCCGATCTGCTCTGGTCTCTTGCCGGTTGCTTGGTAAACAATGCTCGATGCTCAGACACGCGTAAAACCATCTCTCATACACGAGAATATCTACATTGTTCTCCCTAGATCCTGTGGTTCCGGGCGCGCGGGTCACTCTCGCTAACGGCATGACGTTCCTCCGTTGTGCACTCCGACCCTTTCATTCCGACAGGACACAAAAGGATCCTTTCCCGTTCACTGCTGTTGTTTACTTACAGTTTCATCTCTTGCGGTATCTCCGTCCTAACTTATATATAGTCGCTTGTCTCTAATCCGTCGAACAATGGGTTTTCACAACATCACTTGGGGTATCTTCTTTCCCCATGCCTATAAGTCAACTATGACGACTATCATCGTTGTATTCGCAACATGCGACTGCAATCAACAGTCAACCACCTTGCGTACGGAGTGACAGCGTCCGCATGATTGCCAACTCACTTGTACTCACTTGTATTGCCCTTATAAATAAGAACGGCGCGCCCGCAGCTCAGCAATCTCGATTCCACCGCTACAAACGGGTGTTATTCTCCAGCGCTTTCGTGTTCCAGCGTTACATACGTGTCTCGAGGCTTGCCCTTGGAGCTTTGGGTCTGCTGCGTGCACTTTCTCTCATGCTTCCCATAAGCTCCGATGACATTTGAACGCCATTCAATGCGTGGAGTCGCATGCTTCGCCAGAACCCAAACTGTGTCCTTGTCGTCCCCCCATTGTTCGTACAGGTCATGCACCACGTCACAACACCCATCTGTCTGATTGTGATCAACCAATTGACTACGTATAGAATACTCGCCTTGCCAACTCGAGTCTCCCATTGTTGCCAATGGCGATTTATAGCCCCAAATCTCGGTGGTTTTAGCTGATAATCTTATCCTTCGGACAATTTGATAAAACTCAACCTATCTTATCTCATGCTTCAGAATGACTTGTGCATGTGTGAGATCGACAATCGTTGAATGGAATGCTTTCCCTGCGCACGCCGGTCCTTAGCCAACTTGTTGAATGCACTTTACCTTAAATACTCCGTCTTCCCAAACAATTTTACATCCCCGCTCACCCTCGAACTTTAATGTTTATTTAATAAAACTCGTGTTGATTATCTGTGGCGTTTGGAGTTCGGTATTTTCGGATGCTCAGTCCGGCGGCTGTCAGTTGCAAAACGTGAGGTCGACAACTCCAAAGTTCGTGTGGATTTATTTACTTTATTTTTCTTTCACCGATATAAGTCCTTCTGCCCTGCACCCTTTTTACATATTATTCGCCGGTGAGTGTGTACTAAGTGAAAATCGCCCTGGTTTTAGGTAAAAGGTCAGGGTAGAGTTAGCTGCTGTTAGCAACGGTGATTCAAATTAGGCAAGTTTTAATTGCTTAGTCAGCTCGTCACCCTTGGGCAAAGTGTCAAATCAATACAGGTGAGAAATCCCTGCATAACTTCGTTCGTCTTGAAGGGCACTTTTTTTTTTCAGTCGAAAGACTTTTTGGTTCTTCAGGGATTTCTTTCTTTTGCCTCAACCATTTCTTCTTGAGAATTTCTATCTCCACTCAACTCAAAGCAATTAAATCACCCTTGCGATTTTCACTACGACCACTATCGCCGACAAGCTGGAGAAGGCACGCCTTATAGGGATGCCACGAAGACCTTCAGCTTCTGTAGGACCCTCGACCGCCTCTACACCCAACACCAGCTCTATTCTCGTCCATAGACCAACGGAGTCTCATGTATTCGCTTTGGCTTCACCATCCGTGCATCAACATTCGTTGAACACGTTAGCGGCGTCAGCAACACCGCAACAGAGAATCGTACAAGTCCTCGTTAATAGACTAAAACACAAGGTAATTCCTTCTAGTCATCGTCGTTATATTCAGGTTTTGACTGTATCTTTAGCTTCCTTGTAATTCTGGCTTGTCGCTCGATCGCGTCGAGTCCGATCAGCCAACCCAGCAGGCCATTGAGACGCTCGTGGAGCTTTCTCGGGATTCACTGGATATGATCGGTTGGGCCCTGAGTGAGCTATTGGACCGCTTGGCCAAGGTGCGCACCGTTTTTAATGAAATCGAGCTTCTTCGGAATCAATTATCCTAACTTTTGGTATTCTTTTTGAAAAGCAAACCGACATGCAAACGGGGCATTTGACGATTGAAGTTCTCCAATCCCAGCTTTTCATTTTGAAAGTGCTGAATATGACCATGGCGTCACGGTGGATGCAGAACGAATCCAAGGGCGACGATCATCCGTTATCGGCCCCTAGTTCGCCTGTCCCTCCTGATTTGGAGACGAGTTGTGGTGGTGGTGGAGCGCCATCAGTGAATTCGACAACACCTTCGTGGCAGGAGCCACCTCCGCTGGACGATTCTTGTGTTAAATACATTCTGAGCGTTATGGTCCTTTTCATGCGACAAACAGCCTCGTCCGAGGTACCGCTCATGCTACAAACACGGACGACAGACGTGTCGTTCCGCGACTTTGAAGACACCGTCAACATCGCAGCTGTCCAACAATCAGCGCCTTCAGAGATTCCACTGCGCAGCCGACCTTCCTCCAACTCCGTCAGGTCCGGGCGGGTGAGCATCAAATCGACAGCGCATATCGCAGCAACGAATTCGGCATACGAGAAGACACACATGTCGCTTGTCAAATCCTCGTTGTCTGTTAACAACCTGATTGCGAAATATGTGGGGAGGATTATATTTCATATTTCGGCTTCAAATTGGAATGTGGTTTTTGAGCGTTTGTCGACGAAGATTGCGTTTTTGGCGACTCATCCGGAAGGGAACCCGGATACTGTAGATTTACAGTTGATGTCGCACAGTGTTCTCGATAGACATCGGTTGGTTTTGCTTCTCAATCGTATGTTTTTCTTATCTGGGAAAAGGCTTTTTGGTAAACACTAGGCTGAATGTGTTTTTTTTTGTTTGTTTGCAGAGCTTTCGTCGTTGCTGGTCAATATGAAAAAGGAGTCCCAGCTGGCCATTGCGGTGCACCTTAGAGCCGCTGTTTGGAATTGGATAGACATCTTTCCACACGAATTTAACGAAGCCATTCGAACGAGGGGAAAGATGGAAGGTGCACCTGAGCGTGTATTTGATTTATTGTATTCCATGGTCCCGACTGGGAGCGAGAAGATCTTTTGGCCGACCTTGATCATTTTGAACTGCATCACCTTCGATAGGATATCCCCCGATTTCCAGTATTCTACGCATAAGGCGCGAAAGGTTGGGGTCTTTCATTTCTTCGTGTTCCAATATACCCTTGTGCTGATTGGGGGCTTTAGGAACTTAAATTCACGGACACGGTTGTGAAGCACGTCACTAACTTTTCGAAGCTTTCCGAGGTTGCGTTGGCGTGTGTTGTAGATCTGTGTCGAGCGGCTGCCTACATTGACCCTGAAGCCGGTGATGTTCCTCTGCGTATTGTCGCAGGTGACATTGCGCATGATATCAAGGCAAGGACAATTGTTATCCTCGTCCATGAAACCTCTTCTTACCCTTTTCGATTGCTTCCCCTATCCACAGCAAGCGTTATTAAGTGGTGGATACCACCGGAAACCCTTCTGGGAATCGTACGATGACATTGACGTTGCGTTGTATGCAGACGCACTAGTGGCCATCTTCCGGTTCCTTCCCGTTGAAGACTCAACTCAGCTATTCCAACAATCTTCCGAGCCAGAAAGATCTGAACCGGTGAAGACATCTGCAATCCGAGCATGCGTCACTCTTGTCCAAGATGCACGTCGGTTCGATTGGCAGAAGCCCTTAATTGAGCTTGCCGACGCTGTGGCTACGCGGTGCAGAGATATCTTGAAGGTCAGTTTTGTGCCCACAATTTTTGCTTTGGTCTCTTACCGGCATTCTCTTGTATTTTTAGACAGCAGGCCTACGACGGATGGAAGTAGACCAAGGTGGTGTTCCGAAGCGTGTTGCCACTCGACCAAGGGCCAAGCGGATATATCCCGAACCACTCTCAGATCGAGAGGTTCTTATTCTCGGTATCCTTTCATTGTGGCGGGAATCGCCTCTCTTCTTTATGAAGGGCATAAACAGTGTCGAAGACATCGACAACTGGGTCAGTGTAGCTGTGAAATTATGGGAGGCTCCGATTGATATCTCGGTCAAAATATCGACGGCGAGTTGTATGCGGAAGGTCTCTGAACAGACGTTCATGACGCCTGCCACGGATGATAATTATAGCTTGATGGTCGATATCGTGAAATTATCACTGTAGGGTCACTCTTTGCTCGTTTCTTGATATTATTCGCTTATATTTGGTTCTGCAAAGGCCGGTGACCCTGCTCAGTGTTGTGAATAACCTTTTGACCACACGGCTGGACTTGGATGCACAGCGGTTGTGGATGGCTATTGCACATCAAGTACTAGAGGTATATTCAGCAAAGGTCGAGGTGAGTTGATCATTTTTTTTGCTTTTGTCAACCCTTGTAAATGAAATGATGAAAAATGCGTGTTAGATTGCACATGTAAAGGAGGTTCAAATAGATCCGCGACGCGTCCCCGCATTTGCCATGTCGGAAATATCGTTTTTAGTTGCGCTAACATCCGCAGATAACAGCATATCGCAATTGGCTGCCAAAGGACTTCGTCTTGTCTCCCACGCGGAGCGACAGCCTGGGGCGCCTCTTAACCCAACCGTCACTGAAGAGGATAGGTCCAAGAAGTATCCAATTTATGAGCAGTTGGGAGACCCTCGGATTACTGTTGTCGGTATGTTACACTTGCGATTGACAACAAGGTGCCTTCATGAACTTTTTTGATTTTTAACTCCCAGGTCGTCTGGATCATCAGAAGCGGATTAGGAAACTAGTCCGCCAACTAACGTTGTCGGCTGGAATTCATGTCGTCGTTTGGGAGGAGTGTTACTGGCGCTGGCGTGCGTTGAACGAAATTATCAACAATGCGATCAACGAAGCTGCTTTGGAGGCAGATGGTCGGACTCATGTTCCAATCGCACAGCAGGTAAGTTTTTTTGGTATCTTATCATCAAAAGCAATTCTTTTTAAATGGTGATACAAAAATAGGAGGTTCGGTACCAATGGCAAAACTTAGCAATGTTCCTCGCAGCCTTGGGTGGGACTTGCATGCAGGAAGGGCAAGATCTTACATCATTGGCGAAGGTTATTCCTCCTGCATTCTTGCCTGACAAGATGCGCGTTGTACAAAATCCAGCTCCATTGGTCGAAGCTTTTATTGGAGACCTCATCAATTTGCTTGTTGCCGGAGACATGCAGATACGAGATATCGTTCGAGAAGCTTTAGGTTCAGAGTTAAGCCCGCGCTTGTACGGCAAGCTGATAAGAAATCTTGAAGAGTGAGTTTATCCACTCGTTCATCAGTCGATGAGGCTCATTCGCAATAGGACACTCAGAGCACTATCAGAATCGGCGGATTCTTCTGATATTGAATCCTATTCCTTGATCCTTGAACAGGTTAGCCAATGCATGGGTTTGTTTGCAAGTCTTGATTCTAACTAGACACAAATAGATCATCGGCATATTGAAACTCATTGCTGAGAATAACGAGGTCAAGTTGGAAGAGGTGATGAATACTGACCTGAGCGGTATCATGGTTACTTTGGCAATGTTTATTCGAAGCTTCACGGGCCCGTCGTCCCACCGTACCAAAATCAAATACTGCAGCCTATGCGAAACTGTATGCAACCGGACAGATACGTTGACGATTCGCAAGGACAGTAATGCAAGGCACGAAATTCTTGGCACCGTCTTGGACTGGATGTTACTCCCATCAGTAGGCTTCCTTTCCTTGTTATGGTCTATAATACCATTCACTCACTCTACGCAGATTCACACTCGGGGTGACAAACCTCCGAACAACCCTTCTCCCAACGACCTCAACATGGCCTGTCTTCGTGCAATGGTGAAAATGCTGGATCGCATACAACTCCCACAGGTCGATTCGTCGAACACAGGCGATGATACTGTCCACGTTGTTTCTCGTCTCTTCAACAAGTATTCGACAGCTCTTTTGACAAGCATCGAGAGCTGCCAACCGGACTTGAGGGTTCGTATCCTCATCGAACGCCCAACATGATTCTAACGACTTTTCGTAGATATCGGACAGTACTTCAGAACTTGGATCCATTCATCAGGTACTTCGAATCGTTATCACACCAGGTTCCGACTAACTTTTCGTTTTCCAGAAAATGCGTGTCTCACAAAAGGAGGCAGAGCTTCGCGAGCTTGTCATCACCGGCCTTACCCATCTTGTCATCGCAAACAGCGAAAGCGGATTCAAGCAGTGCCTTCCTCTTGCCTATGACCAAGACAATCGCAAAAGGACTATTTTTGCACATGTGTTTGCCCGTGTCATTGGTCAAGGCACTGTGTTTGACCCGGTGGATAAGTCAATAGCCAAAGCCCGTCATATGGCACTCTGCGATGTAAGTACATTCTTTTCCTATGAGATATACCCCGTAATAAATTCTTTATAGTTGGTGCGCGGTCCAGATGTAAGCGACGTTTTGATATACACTGAGGATGTATGCTCATGCTCCATTGTAGATGGTGCTTGCGATGACCATTTGCGAAATTTGTCCACCCTCGGAAGTTGAGATTATGATTTCAGTTTTGCTGAATATCTTTGATTCTCGGTCTTCTTTATTGAGTCTCATCAAGCTCATGATTGAGCGCGAGGTGGCTCAGACAGGTACTTTTTCGTCATTGGAGAATGACTCGCTTCTAACTTGACAAAGATTCCGAGGCAAACCTGTTCAGAAGAAATTCAACG
>Ga0307509_10002507_pt1 | contig 29597 bp, 31 predicted proteins | sample 10_EM_MG_FD_202245 | JGI IMG/M metagenome (GOLD analysis project Ga0307509, IMG submission 202245) | Populus trichocarpa ectomycorrhiza microbial communities from riparian zone in the Pacific Northwest, United States - 10_EM | ecosystem: Host-associated > Plants > Roots > Unclassified | place...
GATCAGGCACTTGATGTATTTTACTATTAATTAAAAGGCTATTCTTTTCTCATATCATTATAGATATACTGTGGCTTGAACATATGAAAAATAACTATCAACACTTGGAGAATTGAACTTAGGTCCATTTTCTTAATTTGTGGCTGAATGCCAAGCCGTCCCCCGTTGCAAAATATTTAGTTAATAGTATAGACGGCCGGAACCATACTGCGACTTCGGTATGGCACTGTGTTCCCCTTTTTTATGCTATTCGGGGTATCTTGTACTATACTGTATATGGTAAATCTTTCCCAGACATGAGTGATATGCGGTCACTATTCATCACTCGATCCTTCCATTTCGAAATGATCTGGATTTCGATTTCGATTTCGATTTTTTTCTTCCCCTTCCGGGCACACCGACTCCTCCGACACTCACTCCCGCCACACCCTTCACCTTCTTTCTTCTTAGGAAAGAAGAATCACAAGTTTTGCGAGTGTTTCGATATCTTCATGTCCTACAATACCAATGTTGATGTCCTTCTATCCGATAATACTATACATCTAGCCGATAAGAGAAAGGCCACCGCATGCTTGGAAACACAGGGTGACAGCGCAAGTTACCGTATTCAATAGTGACCTACATGGCCTGTTACCTGTGAGATGGCATGGGCGGTTATGGCATGGCAATTTCACTGGAACTTGAAGAAAGATACAGTCGAAGGGCGTAGCAGGTAAAATCACTTCTTGTTGGGTACTACGGTATTGCACTGCGGAAAGAGCGAACGTCTAGTCAGCTAGGATACCGGCCTCTGGGCTTTAGACCACAATACTACCCTTCACTCTGTGCGTGTTCTTTCTAGAAAAGTGGAGGAAAAATGGTTCTACTAAACCAATGAAAGCCGAAAAACCATCCAGATCAGTACCGTCCAACACATCCATGAATCAATACGTTACTAATGTATCCCGAAACAATAGGTAAGCATAAACAGACATCTTTAAAAGTTCAGAAAACGTGAGCAAGCCTACCAGAGAAGCGCTGAGGGGTTCTTTAGATTAGAACCGCTTCTGAAGCCCATTTTGGAAAAAAATCAAATCATGGAATTAGAGCACCCGACCATAATACAATGCTGGGATGAGATTCTGAGGATGAAAAAACAAGATGATGAAAAAAGAAAAGAAAAACTAAGTTAGCTAGAACTTTGAGATAAGGGATACTATGTTCTAGCCACTTCAACCCCCCGCACCCCCCCGCACCCCACTATTCACCTATTTTCCCCTCACCCCCATAAACCCTCCTTGTTGCCATTCCCATCGTTATATTCCCATTGCCTTCGTCCCCTCCCGCTCCCCCACTCTCTTTCTCAAATATGGCACGCGCATGAGGCTTAGTAAGCTGTCACCGCCCTCTGACTAGTATCACTGACATCGAACATCACGTTATTGACTGTGTGATGATCGATGGTAGCAGGGGATCCCCTCTGTTGCTGCCCTCAGCGGCCATTCCTGTTGCCACCTTGCCATTTCTTCTTACGGTGTTAATTTTAAGGCCCGATCGGCTCGTAGCTACTCTCAGTAGAGAAAGGCTGAGTGCTGTTATTGAAGAACACAGTACGTCCACCAGAAGGGGAGTTATTGAACGATTGGTGGTACCCGCCATTACCTCCCGGTCTATTATTCCCGTAGAACCTGAAACCTCCGCGGCTGTAGCTTGGGTTCTGGTACGAGTAACCTGGGTAACCTCGCCCCGTTCCATTCTGACCATGATTGTGATACTGGGATCCATGGCCACGATTGCTGTTGTGCGGGCTTGGAGAGCGGTTGTCGTAATGTTGTTGCCTATGAAAGCCGTTACTTCCACTAGACTACAAGAAGTCTCCAGGGGAATCCGGGCGTGCAGATTCGCCTTGCAGCCTCTCGTCGTTGATTTGGTCGTGGAAATTAGACTCATGCACCTGCTCGGTAACAGCATCCAGAACATGCTCCTGAATTTTCTGCAGTGCTGGCTCAGTATATTCTGCAGTGTTATCAGTGTTGGCTGTCTCCAACGCTACTTCCTCCTCTTCTACTTCGGTAACTTCAATACGATAGTTAGCATTATCAGACAGTGTAGAAATTTCAATGTCAGAAAACTTACTCCCTGTAAATTGAGTCCTTCCACGCCATCCTGTCACCGATGTGGTGTCCTGTTCTACCATGATATGCTGAACGTTTTCAACAGGAGTGATAGGAGGGCGATCACCAATCGTAAGCGCTCCTGTGGCTGAATTATCTTGCTCGATGCCCTCGTCAATCTGAGATACCTCTAGAGATTCCCTGATTAAATCTCGGTCGTGGCTATGCTCAGGATGATTTGTGCTTTTCTCCAGCGGGGAACTTGGTGGTTCTTTCTCAATATGTCCAGCTTTCTCCCCCTTTTCAGTACCCTCTGTGCTTCCCTCCTCCCCGCTATCTGAAGGACGAACATGTGCGCTTTCGGGGTTACTGGGGTCGGGCTCCTTTCCATCACCCCGAAGACCATTCCTCCCCTTCTTAAAATGCAGCTTAAGTCTCTATGTCCGCTCTTCTTTTCATTCGGCGTAGCTCACGAATAGCCGCTTTTTGCCAACCATCGAGCCATTCAATTTTGATTTTGCGTTCGCTGCATCATCTGCTTTGGCGAATGCTACAAACCCATACCCGATGCTCCGATTAGTTCCAGGGATCATGGCAAGGTGAGCAGAGGCAACAGGGCCGTAGGGCTCAAATACTTTTTTGAGATCGTCAGGGCCTGAGATAATATCGTCATCAAAGTTGTTGACAAACAGATTGGCAGGGTCTGCTGGCTTTGGTGTTTCGGGCACAGCTTCTGGAACTATGGCCTGAAAGGAGGCCTTTGATGCGGACCTGGTTGGTGTTTCGGCTTCCCGAGAGGATCGCAAGGCTATTGGAGATGGTGTCGATTGCTCATCGGAAGGCGAGGTTTCATCCTTCAAACTGCGACCATTCTGAGGAGTACCATACCTGCAATACGGGTAGGAGCCATTGGCGATGACTGGGCCATGGGACTCCTTGTCAGACGAGCAGAAGACGAGTGTGCTAGACGAAGAGTTAGATATTGAATGGATGTGCTGATCTCCGCTCCCTACACCTGGAGAAGATGGAGTAAAATTCGAAGTCGTTTGACGGTATGATGAGCGGCGAGAAAAGTTTCTCCCGCTTTGGAAGGGGCGATTCATCGCACGTCCCTGAGCTTGCCATCCAAAAGCGTGGTTATGGAAAGGTGGTGAATTCGGTGGGGTACTATATTGCGCATAGGATTGCTCGAGACCTGGGGGTGGCATCGTATGAATCGGTTGATGGCCATATGCAAAAGGGGGAACGTGGCCAGGGGAGAATGGAAGGTAGGACTGATTGAAAGCCAGCATCTGTGGAGCAATCCCGGGGGGCGTAGGAATTTGTCCGATAAACGGATGCTGCGCCTAATTTTGGTGTGGGGCGGTCGGGCAATACATTGGGAAGGATGGGGTAGGGAGTCCTTGAAACCCAGGTTGTTGGGAATTGTATTCAATGCCACCCATGAGAGGCTCCAGATGCAGATAGCCAACTTCTAGGAGGCAATTTCGTATGGTGCATTTATAGAATGCTTCTTGAGCCTGGGATTTGTTAGGACTAAAACCGGGATAGTGGGTGGGGAGTTACAAGTACCTTCTAGGCGGCGAAAAATGTGGCCATGACCATATTTCCGAACCGACGCCCAAAGGGATCAAGGAATGGAAAAATGTAGCACCCTTCGACCGGGCCTTGCTCAGCAAAAAGCATGAATAGCTCCTTTGGAGACATATCGAAAGGTAGACCGGCAACAAATAACGCTTTACTCATCAACATTTTTGGGCGACAAGCATCACCACCGTTATCGGGCGATTTCATCCCAGAAGTAGGAGCAATGCTAGGGTTGTGAGTTAACCTCCAACCTGCCCATTAGGCGCAGCCGAGAGATCGGTTTGGCCCCCATTATGATCCCGGTGCTGTGGCTCGAAAGCTTGCTACTTCCTCGAATCAGGACGACAGGTTCCACGGATAGCGTTGAGAATTCTCTCGTTACCCTCAGTGTACTTATTGTGCCCGGAATCTTCTCTAGGAAAAAATCTGTGTGGGCGCCGTTCGCGTGGTTTAATAGTGCTATGAGGGAACTCGTAAGTAATTGATCCCAGAAGTTCTCTTTTTGTCAAACTGGGTGAAACATACAGCTTCCTATCTTCCAGGGTAACTTCACCTACCTGAAGGGCACGTTGAGCACTTTCAGCACTGGCATATCCAACAAATGCATATTGCTGGACACCTCTGATCTTGGTGTCAAACTCAACCGGGCGTCGGAGAATGTCGGCGGTTTTCCCTGAAAATGATTAACTAAGATTCACCTAGCGGGAGGGTTGTGTTTACCGAACTGACTAAACATTTTACACAAGGCAATGTCCTCGATATCATAGACGAGACCGGAGACGTAGATGACGTTGGCATCATCACCCTCATTGTAGCAAGTAATCCCTATATTCCCTCCGGGGATCAACCACACAATAGCTTACCTTAATTTGGCTTCCCGAACCGGAGTCTGCGTAGCTCTCATAAGGATCATTCCGGTTGTGGGTCATGTCGTTACTGAAAGAGTTTGTGCTCATGGTATTGCTGCGGGAGCGGTTTGTAGGGGTGACTGGACCATTCTCTTGGCCGCTGGTGGAATCCATTAGGTTAGACACGATGATTTTTTCCCCGACAAGATAGATTGAGCAAAGGTAAATATTTTTTCTGGATATTAACGTGGAGAAAAAGTGGTAAGAAAAGATAGTGTTGGTGAGAAGAAATATGAAGTTTGAGGAAAGAGAGGTGGAGGCGAAAGCAGAGGAGATGGGTTGAAGGATGGCAGAGGGGGGGAAAAGGTCTGAGACCTAAGAGAGGTATATGGTTAGGTGTGATGGAACGTGCCAGCAATTACGGATGCCTATGCGGAAATTCAGGTCGAAACAGAGAATAAGACGGGAGATTTGCTTGGGGATATAGAAGAGAGTGTTTTTTTTTGTCTCTTTGTATGCGGTGGGTGGGAGGTGGGAGAGGAGTAATCAGGATGCAGGGGAAGGTTTATGCGGAGGGGAAATGTTATGGCTGAGGCAAAGTGTGAGAAGCAGTGTTCGCAACGGTCCGGTCCGGGGCCCCCGTAGGGCCCGGCGGGGGGACTGCCAAGAGCCCTGGACCGGACGGGACGCCAGAATGCGGTCCACACCCGTCCTAGAAACCTCAGGACGGCCGTCATTGTGGAGGACGGCGGGCCCTACAAGGCAAGACATTTTAGCGTGGGAGGTTGCAGGGGACGGCAGGGGACTGTGGGGGACTGCGGGTGACTGCGGGTGACTACCGGGGACTACCGGGGACGACCAGGGACTACGGGTGACTGCGGGGGACCACGGGGGATTATGAATCCTATCAATATCATTTCATGACACCCTTCCCGAGCAAATGCAGAAATTCATCTAATAAGATTAAAAGAAAGCTGAGGCTATCTAGTAGATATAAATAGGTGTAGAATATATCCCATAATATACCGCTAGGGCAGGGCATCGGGCATATCGCTTAATCAAGAAACCTTACCTACTTACTATCCTCTTATTGCCACGTTTCTTACTTCTCTTACATATATGAGAGAAGCGTAAGATGAGAAAGAGTTGTGTCTATTTTCCTGAAAATGGTTCGGAGTATACAACTTCCGATGGAAAAACCTGGTAGCGTTGTGCTCGTTGTATGTTTCCCTGCTTCTTTTTTTCTATCATATACTAGCACTCGGATTCCTACCGTAAGAATATTCCCGACCCCCCGGCACTGAGGAACGCTGGGCACATAAGCAATCTCGCCCTAGAGGTGAGATTGCTTACTAATTCGGACGGTTTCCTTGGCATGAAACATGTTTCACGGGGGACGGCGGGGGACGGCGGGGCTATAGTCCTTTGAACAGGGTTGCAGGACAAGTCATTTCATTGCTTGGCGGACTGCCGACGGGGGGGTAACGGTCTTTGGCCGTGGGGCGCAGGGCAACTTTTGAAAAAGACCGGACGGGACGGCTGAACGCCGTCCACCGCCGTCCAGCTCCTGGACGGACGGACTGCCCCGTTGAGAACACTGGTGACTGGTGAGAAGTGGTAAAGAGGGTGAAATAATTCTATGTAAAGAGGGCATGGGGGAATGATTTTGAAAAGCGATTGCTTTAAGGTCATGTGACTGAGCTTTCTGATGGCCGGGGGCATATCTGCGCATCGTTTGTCACTCGTTACTGAGCCAACCACTACAAACAAGAGCAAGCAGCAATGAAAAACCCGAATAGGATGGGGGTCTAGCTTGATGCCACTATTTTGAACTCGATGTCGTAAGGGCTTAGGAAATCATTACTTGGCCGATAGTCTCCAACAAACACCGGGAAGCAATTGATGGGGGAATTGAAGTGCGGCAGCGGGCACGATAGTGTCTGGGAAATTCACGACCCTAATTTATGCGGAGACTGGCGGGGATGCCACACTACAACTAGTCTAGTAGGGTATGTATCCAGGTAGGCAAGAGTCCTCCCGGTGCTCCGAGGACATTTACCGATATCATTCCAATACATCAACGCAGGTGTAATATAAATGACCTACTACCAGAATGATCCTTATGAGAGCTACGCGGACTCCCGCTCGGGAAGCCAATTAATGAGGTAAGCTATTGTTGTGGTTGATCCCTGGAGGGAATATAAAGTTTACTTCTTACAAGGAGGGTGATGAGGCCAACGTCATCTACGTCTCCGGTCTCGTCTATGATATCGAGGACATTGCCTTGTGTAAAATGGTTAGTCAGTTCGGTAAACACAACCCTTCCGCTAGGTGAATTTTGGTTAATCATTTTCAGAGAAAATCGTCGACATTCTTCGACGCCCGGTTGGGTTTGACACCAAGACCAGCGGTGTCCAGCAATACGCATTTTTTAGATATGCCAGTGCTGAAGATGCCCAATGTGCCCTTCAGGTAGGTGAAGTTACCCTGGAAGACAGGAAGCTGTATGTTTCACCCAGTTTGACAAAAAGAGAACTTCCGGGATCAATTACTTACGAGTTCCCTCATAGCACTACTAAACCACGCGAGAGGCGCCCACACAGATTTTTTCCAAGAGAAGATTCCGGCACAATAAGTACACTGAGGGTAACTAGAAAATTCTCAACGCTATCCGTGGAACCTGTCGTCCTGATTCGAGGAAGGAGCAAGCTTTCGAGCCACAGCACCGGGTGGACATTGCTGCTCAACAGGACTACTGGTGGATTATGAGTGTGCTAGAGAGAGGCCAAACATGGGAAGCTATACTTATCTATGAAGGCTGCCGCTTCATAGTCGGTGGTTCGCGCACCGAACAAGTATACACCTTGAATTGCAGGTTTGTGCCCTGGCTTCACGGGCGCCGGTAGGCCTTCGGCATATTCTATATCACTAGTCAATATTTTAATGGGTGGCTGGTATCTGCAGATATCTGAAGATGCCTGCAGATATCCGAAGATACCTGGAGATATTGTCTCTCCGGTGTGGCAGTTTTATATGTGGATCAACGGTGGCAACAGCAAAACGCGACAGCGACAATAGAGAAACGAAATGGTGACTGCCAACCGCCAACATTTCTCACATGAAAACGATCGCACAACTTAGAAACGGGGAAGTTCACTTCATTCCCGACAACTCTCTCTCAACAATGCTAACTCACTAACTGTAACCTACTCCTAGGTATCTCGAGAATCCCAAATGGAACTCTGGAGATACTGATAGGATAGGAGGGAAAGTCTCGGTGGAGTATCTTCAAGAGATATAAGAAAGGTGAGGGACTAATAGAGTGACCGTTCAACTTGTAGTATATTAAAGAAGAGCATTTCTGTGAGGCTTGAGAGTCTAAATCCTTAAGGGATCATAGGCTCTTTAAATACAAATAAAACATAACAAAATATCCTGTGCCTAACGCAAACACTTACTATGCTGAGGTAGTATCCAAGCAAACAACTAAGTCCTAAAACATAGGTATAGAGGCGACAGGATATAACCAACAAACAAGTAATGGAATCAAACAATAAGGGATCGCTACTGATGTACTAATCCAGTAGTACTAGTATGAAAGCATAGGGTTGCCTAAAGGGTACAAGGATATCAAAAGGCGCTATAAGTGAACTTAAGGATAAATAACCCAATAGGAAACTATAACAAATAAGGAAAATACAAGGTAAGGAGAGCAGCGCTATTATTGTAGAACCTAAGTAGGAAACATCCAATATCAGGTAGGTACAGTAGCGAGAACAATAGGCAGATTCCGTTACACTAATGGTAAAGACAGGTGTTGATATAACTGCAACATTACATCCTCCTATCCTCCTAATGACCACCACACATGCCCTTACTATTCCATGTCAGTCTCCCTTCCCCTCGTCCACTCTCGTGCTAACAAAGGAAAGACAGCCTCCCACTGCCCATAGCTTCCATGCATATAGCACTCATACGTCTGACTCTTTCACTGTGACCTTACACCACTCCGGCCTTCCTCACAGATTTTTCCCGGTGACTGCACGATTCCAAACTCTCTCCATCTCTCTCCTACATTCGAAATGCTTTCCCGAAACACAATTGTTAAGGTTGACGGATCCGCACAGTTGTCAGAGGTAAAGAAAGCGGATAGATGGGACAAGACGGGATAAGTATTTTAACTTTTAGTGATTTTATTTGTTCTAGATGGAAAGATTAGCGTAAGGATAGACGGAAGGGCTTATGGTCATTTCATTCCTTTATTATAATTACGAAGGTATGTAGGCAAATAGGATTATGCATGAAGGAGAGATTGATAGGTGTGGCCAATGATAGAACGATTAAGATGATTTTATTATTCTTATATTATATAGATTTATGTTTGGTTAGTTAGTTTTGATGGAAATGACAACCAAATGAGGTTTCTAATTATACGTATTATATCCTATATTTTTGGCCCTAATCTAGTTCGACTTTTCGATTGTTACGCGATCTATCCTCCGCAACAAGTAAATGCCCGAAGCCAAAACGCGTTCCTAGAGGCTATCATATCTGAACAACAAAGGAACCATCACGGGAGCATGCCGAGGGGCTTGTCACTGTTTCCAATAGGCCATACTCTTGGCGTTCCAATTCATAATCACACCTTATCACTCGAAAGACGGCCGGGCCCTGGAGGCGATGACCGGGCTCTATGGGAAGGTACTATTTGGGCGAACACTGATGGGAATCATGCTGCACGAGGGAATGGGATGAGAGAAAAGATGATGGTGAAAATTTTTTTCAATACTAGACTTGCGTTGATTTATGCTAGTCATGATTTGACACTAAGTTTAAAAACAAGAAGCAAATGAGTCATAGGTTGTAGCTTACCAATGAATAGCGACAACTTGAAGATTTTCTTGGGCATTGCTGGGGAGCCTGGGACGCCCAAACCCAAACCCTAATCCCAACCTAAGCTTCGCACGGGCTGATCCAAATGCCTTGGACCCAATTGCGAAGCCTGAAGCCTCACCGCTTCATTACCACTTGAAAGAGAATACTACAGTAATCTCATGGTATTATAGACACTACTTTAGTCGGACTCGGCTAATCCTGCTAGCCGACCAAGGAACTCAAATTCCATCCTTTCCTCTGCCTTCGGACCATTCAAAATTTCGCCCATCACATCTGAGCCAGGAGGGAAATCACATTCGAAAAATGGCTCTCCTTGCCCCCTCATATTCGCGAGCACAGCCTGCCGGAAGTGCCACCGTAGGAGTTGATCGACGGGTCGCTGGGGGTCGTTAAGGAAGACTCGATCGAGATGGGTGCCAGCAATGCGCTTATTGCCATGGAAGAAGCTGACTATCTTGTAATTGTCCTAAAAGGCTTTGTAAGTAGTTAGAACAGTGTGAAAAATACCTGTGATACCTACATCCGGGTTGATGGAGAGAATGTAACACTCAAAGAAAGTGCGTATATCGCCCCTCAGCAAAATTCCATTCTGGACAGAATTGATAGATCCTTCTGATCCTGGAATAGTGATCCAACTGTCATAGCCATGATCAACCCAGTGTTGTTTGTACTCCAGTGGAAAAATATGGGTAGCCGTATACCCGCTCCAGAACCCATATTCTGCCATAGGTGCATAATCCCCCGTTATAACACACCGGAAATCGCGCTGACGTACTGCGTCACGAAATCCTTTCGTGGCGTCCTCGGAAGCCACGGATTTAGTACGGACCAGCCAGGGCTCATTATTGATAGAGAGGGTGCCGGGCGTATCGACAAGGTAGTTCCCTACTTGAAGGGGATGGTCATCCCTCGGTACACTTGTGCCATTTTCATTAAGCAATGTGTAGTAATTGTCGAATTTAATGATAATCTCCACCATGGAGTAGAAATTGGCATTTGTCATACCATTGGTGACAGACAAACCACCGAGGACAGTGTCGGTGTCTCTCGCGCTGTAGATGTGGACATTGCGTCCGGGAGCACGATTAGACATTTTGGTTAAGAATTATTGTCTTTGATAAGGGTGAGGATTAGGAATCGAGGGGAGAGATGAGAGAGGAAATCCAAGGTTGTAGTCTTCTTCGAGAAGGGGACAATAGGCTCTCCGGCTGCGGGCTAGGCTTAAAAAGAAAAAAAAAACAAGCTTGTGGAAAGAGCAAACAGTCACATGCTGAAACTTGAAAGAAGGGAAGGGCTTGGGAAACCCCTAAAGCGATCTGTTCTTAACACTAATTAACGAGCCTATTGGCGCCTATTAGGCCTGGTAGGTTTCGTAGGCCGATCGAATTCGGCCTAGATCAGCCTAGGCCTTTTTCCGCAGTGGTCTGCCTTGACCTGGCCCGTTGGGAACAGTGAAGGTGCCTCGAGGACGTGAAGGAAAGGCTTCTCAAAATTATCCTGAAATGTGCTAAACTAGGTGAAGCTAAGCCGAAGCCAGTCGAACTCCAACACCGTCTGGCCACAATTCCACTCGGGAGCATTAATGTCCCCTCCCTCCCTATATTCTTTAGTGTTCGTGTCAAACCCTTCACATGATTCTTCATGAAGATAATCAAATCCTCGATTGGTGATAGCAAGCTTATCTGAAAATAGACCGGTAACATGATTGAGAAGCTTGCTCAACCACTCAATGAATACTTTGGGTACTTGCACAAGTTGGCTAATAGCCCACGGATCAGTTAGATTTTTGCTAATTAGGACAAGTACAAAGACCCTGTCGCCTCGGCTAGAACAGCTCCTTAATTTCTCCTTCTTCTCTTTTTTCCATGTTTCTCCGCCTCAGTTTCCATGTTTGTGTTATGGCTTTGGGCGGGATTACAATTTCCTTTCTTATTTCGTGTAAATTCTGCCCGGGCCGTGAGCTGTACAGTATATAGTATTTGGAATTCATTAGATTACAGAACACGGAGTTTATTTTACACCTGCATTGATGTATTGGAATGATATCGATATATGTCTTCGGAGCACCGGGTGGACTATTGCCTTCCTGGATACATATCCTACTAGACATGTTCTAGCGTGGCATCCCCGCCAGTCTCCTGTCATCCACATAGATTAGGTCGTGAATTTCCCTGACGCTATCGTGCCCGCTGCCGCACTTCAATTTCCCGATCAATTGCTTTCCGGTGTTTATTGGAGGCTATAGGCGAAGTAATGATTTCCGAAGCCCTATGACATAGAGTTCAAAATAATGGCATCAAGCTAGACCCCCATCCCATTCGGGCTTTTTATTGCTGCTTGATCTTGTTTGTAGTGGTTGACTCGGGAACGAGTGACAAACGATGTGCAGATATCCCCAAGCCAGCAGAAAGCACAGTCACATGACCTTAAAGGAATCGCTTTTCAAAATCATTTCCCCCATGCCCTCTTTACATAGACTTATTTCACCCTCCATATCATACCACTTCGCACGTCTTGCCTCAGCTATAACATTTCTCCTCCGTGTAAACCTCCTCCCGCATGCCGATTAATCGTGCCAAGTTTGTGACTGCCCAGTGTTCCCAACCGTCCCGTCCGGACGCCAGGGCCCTGGCGTCCAATAGTCCCGTCCGTCCCGGGCGGTGTGGGTAAGGACGGCGGGGACGGCGTCCGTCTCGTCTAATGAACGCCGTCCTGTAGGTTGACGGGCGTCACCTGCAGGGCCGGCCGTCCTAAGTAAGGACGGGCGTCATTTGTAAATACCCGCCGTCCTGAGTAAGGACGGGCGTCACCCGCAGGTACCTGCCGTCACCTGCCGTCACCTGTAGGTACCTGGCGTCTTGAATAAAGACGGGCGTCACCTGTAGGTTACCTACCGTCATTTATACACCCGTTATCTCCATCAGTTTAGTGAGTAAGCCAGGCAAAGCAAGCAAGCCAATTACGCAGAGAATAGCACTACCTTGCTCGCTATCATTGTTCCCTCGCCCACTGTTGCCCTTTCGGTGCCGTATTTACTCTTTTATTTTCTTTAGTTGATTGATAGCGAAATTTGATACATGATAGTAGAGCCTGAGCTTCTCTACATTAGAATAAAAATGTTTCACTTCTTAATAATACTGACATAATGCTCATGAAATTCGAAAATGAAACATAAACTAAGACACCTAAAGGGCCCGGCCGTCCGTCCCGTCCAAAGGTCAGGACGGACTGTAACTGGGCGTCCGTCCCGTCCAAAGGTCTCAAACTTGGCGTCCGTCCCGTCCTAGGCGAAAGACGGACGGACTGGACGCTTGGGAACACTGTGACTGCCCCACAACCCCAGGTCGTTCGCAGGCTCGACCTTGGGCACTCTCAAGAGAGTGCCTGACAGCTCAACGGCCCTTTACAGCTCAACGGTCCTCAACATGTGGTTGTCATAAGAGCGATATTGCCAAACATTATTTCTGGCAGAATTAAAGGTGTATATTAAAGATAAATGTAGCATTCAAGTCTAAAAAAAGAACATGCCTAGAGTACAAAATGGAGAGAAGCCTATTTCCATAGCAGAAATAGTCATTGAGCCGAACACTTCTGTTTTTATCAAACAGCCCTTAATCCATTTACATGTTTGCCCTACATGCTGGGCTAAAGCTTAGTTAAGCTAGTACAGTTTCTATGGCAACCCCCCATTGAGTTCTCAGGACCGTTGAGCTGTCAGGAACTCTCTTGAGAGTGCCCAAGGTCAGGAGCCTGCGAACGACCGGAGGTTGTGGCGCAGTCACAACCTTGGCACAAGTACTCCCTCCCACCTCCCACCTACCGTACAAAAAAACAAAAAAAACACTCTTCCTGATACCCACGCAAATCTTCCTTCTTCTTCTCTGTTTCGACCTGAATTTTCGCATAGGCATCCGTAATTGCTGGCACGTTCCATCACACCTAACCATATACCTCTCTTAGGTCTCAGACCTTTTTCCCCCCTCTGCCATCCTTCAACCCATCTCCTCTGCTTTCGCCTCCACCTCTCTTTCCTCAAACTTCATATTTCTTCTCGCCAACACTATCTATTCTTACCACTTTTTCTCCACGTTAATATCCAGAAAGAATATCTACCTTTGCTCAATCTATCTTGTCGGGGAAAAAATCATCGTGTCTAACCTAATGGATTCCACCAGCGGCCAAGAGAATGGTCCAGTCACCCCTACAAACCGCTCCCGCAGCAATACCATGAGCACAAACCCTTTCAGTAACGACATGACCCATTACAGGAATGACCCTTATGAGAGCTATGCGGACTCCCGCTCGGGAAGCCAAATTAATGAGGTAAGCTATTGGTGTGGTTGGCCCCTGGAGGTAATATAAGGCTTACTTGTTACAAGGAGGGTGATGATGATGCCAACGTCATCTACGTCTCCGGTCTCGTCTATGCTATCGAGGACATTGCCTTGTTTGAAATGTTTAGTCAGTTCGGTAAACACGACCCTTCAGCTACGCTAGGTGAATCTTAGTTAATCATTTTCAGGGAAAATCGTCGACATTCTTCGACGCCCGGTTGAGTTTAACACCGGGACCAGCGGTGTCCAGCAATATGCATTTATTACATATGCCAGGGCTGAAGATGCCCAACGTGCCACTCAGGTAGCTGAAGTTACCCTGGAAGATAGGAAGCTGTATGTTTCACCCAGTTTGACAAAAAGAGAACTTCCGGGATCAATTACTTACGAGTTCCCTCATAGCACTATCAAACCACGCGAGAGGCGCCCACGCAGATTTTTTCCTAGAGAAGATTCCGGGTACAATAAGTACACGGAGGGTAACGAGAGAATTCTCAACGCTATCCGTGGAACCTGTCGTCCTGATTCGAGGAAGGAGCAAGCTTTCGAGCCACAGCACCGGGATCATAATGGGGGCCAAACCGATCTCTCGGCTGCGCCTAATGGGCAGGTTGGAGGTTACAACCCTAGCATTGCTCCTACTTCTGGGATGAAATCGCCTGATAACGGTGGTGATGCTTGTCGCCCGAAAATGTTGATGAGTAAAGCGTTATTTGTTGCCGGTCTACCTTTCGATATGTCTCCAAAGGAGCTATTCATGCTTTTTGCTGAGCAAGGCCCGGTCGAAGGGTCCTACATTTTTCCATTCCTTGATCCCTTTGGGCGTCGGTTCGGTCATATGGTCATGGCCACATTTTTCGCCGCCCAGAAGGTACTTGTAACCCCCCACCCACTATTCCAGTTTTAGTCCTAACAAATCCCAGGCTCAAAAAGCATTCGATAAACGCACCATACGAAATTGTCTCCTAGAAGTTGGCTATCTGCATCTGGAACCTCTCATTGGTGGCATTGAATACAATTCCCAACTGTTATGATTCACCGGCGCTCTCCGGACACTCATCCCACACCTCTAGTTCTTAGAACATGCGAGAAGAATTCCGGGGAATTCACCGTAGTCGCATACTCGGTGAAGGATGCGAAGTGAGGGGTAAGCGGGGTAAAGGCAAACCAAAGCGGGGAGGCAAAACGGAGAAGGAGGGGTATGGCGATGGCGTGAGAAAGTTCAGAAATCGTCTGATTCTGTTCTAGAGATGTCCGGAAGAGTTAGCATTTTTCATGTATTTAAAAGGGTCCCTTCGGGCCACAAACCTAGGGAGAATAGGTCAACGAATAACAAGTCTCGCTTTGGTAAACTCGTTCTATTTCTTTGTACGCTTTTTTTCTTTCAACCACTGCCCTTATCCCCTTCACAATTTTTTAGACCAACAACCTGGGTTTCAAGGACTGCCTACCCCATCCTTCCCAATGTATTGCCCGACAGACCCACACCAGAATTGGGCGCAGCATCCGTTTATCAGACAAATTCCTACGCCCCCCGGGATTGCCCCACAGATGCTGGCTTTCAATCAGTCCTACCTTCTATTCTCCCCTGTCAACGTTCCCCCTTCTGCATATGGTCATCGCTCATCATACCGTCAAACGCCTTCCAACCTCACTCCATCTTCTCCAGGGGCAGGGAGCGGAGATCAGCACATCCCCCCAATCTCTAACTCATCGTCTGGCACACTCGTCTCCGGTGCATCTGAGAAGAAGTCCCCCCCCCAGTCATCGCCAATGACTTCTATCCGTATTGTGGGTATGGTACTCCTCAGAATGGTCGCAGTTTGAAGGATGAAACCTCGCCTTCCGATGAGCAATCGACACCATCCCCAATAGCCTTGCGATCCTCTCAGGAAGCCGAAACACCAACCAGGTCCGCATCAAAGACCTCCTTTCAGGCCATAGTTCCAGAAGCCGTGCCCGAAACACCAAAGCCAGCAGACCCTGCCAATCTGTTTGTCAGCAACTTTGATGACGGTATTACCTCAGACCCTGACGATCTCAAAAAACTATTTGAGCCCTACGGCCTTGTTGCCTCTGCTCATCTTGCAATGATCCCTGGAACTAATCCGAGCATCGGGTTGGGTTTGTAGCATTCGCCAAAGCAGATGATGCAGCGAACCCAAAATCAAAATTGAATGGCTCGATGGTTGGCAAAAAGCGGCTATTCGTGAGCTACGCCGAAAGGAAAGAAGAGCGGACACAGAGACTTAAGCTGCATTTTAAGAAGGGGAGGAATGGTCTCCAGGGTGATGGAAAGAAGATTGACCCCAGTAACCCCGAAAGTGCACATGTTCGTCCTTCGGGTAGAGGGGAGGAGGGAAGCACAGAAGGTACTGAAAAAGGGGAGAAGGCTGGAAATATTGAGAAAGAACCACCAAGTTCCCCGCCGGAGAATAGGACAAATCATCCTGAGCATAGCCACGACCGAGATTTAATCGGGGAATCTCTAGAGGTATCTCAGATTGACGAGGGCATCGAGCAAGATAATTCAGCCACAGGAGCGCTTACCATTGGTGATCGCCCTCCTATCACTCCTGTTGAAAACGTTCAGCATATCATGGTAGAACAGGACACCACATCGGTGACAGGATGGCGTGGAAGGACTCAATTGACAGGGAGTAAGTTTTCTAACAGCAAAATCTCTACACTGTCTGATAATGCTAACTATCGTATTGGGGATACAGAAGTAGAAGAGGAGGAAGTAGCGTTGGAGACAGCCAACAGTGATAACACTGCAGAATATGCTGAGCCAGCACTGCAGAAAATTCAGGAGCATGTTCTGGATGCTGTTACCGAGCAGGTGCATGAGTCTAATTTCCACGACCAAATCAATGACGAGAGGCTGCAAGGCGAATCTGCACGCCCGGATTCCCCTGGAGACTTCTTGCAGCCTAGTGGAAGTAACGGCTTTCATAGGCAACAACATTACGACAATCGCTCTCCAAGCCCGCACAACGGCAATCGTGGCCATGGAGCCCAGTATCACAATCACGGCCAGAATGGAACGGGGCGGGGTTACAGAGGTTACTCGTACCAGAACCCAAGCTACAGCCGCGGAGGTTTCAGGTTCTACGGGAATAATAGACCGGGAGGTAATGGCGGGTACCACCAATCGTTCAATAACTCCCCTTCTGGTGGACGTACTGTGTTCTTCAATAGCGGCACTCAGCCTTTCTCTACCGAGAGTAGCTACGAACCGATCGGGCCTCAAAAGCTACACCGTAAGAAGAAATGGCAAGGTGGCAACAGGAATGGCCGCTGAGGGCAGCACCAGAGGGGATCGCCTGCTGCCATCGATCATCATCACACGGTCAATAACCTGATGCTGGATGTCAGTGATACTAGAGCAGGGGGGAGTGACGGCTTACTAAGCTGCATGGGCATGCCATATTGGAGAAAGAGAGTGGGGGAGCGGGAGGGGACGAAGGTAATAGGAATAGCGATGAGAATAGCATAGGGAGGGTTTATAGGGGTGAGGGGAAAATAGGTGAATATTGGGGTGTGGGTGGGTGGGTCCGGGGGGGTCCGGGGGGACATCAAGTGGCTAGAACATAGTATCCCTTATCTCAAAGTTCTAGCTAACTTACTGTAGTTTTTCTTTTTTCTTCCTCTTGTTTTTTCATCCTCAGAATCTCATCCCAGCATTGCACCATGGTCGGGTGCTCTAATTACGTGTTTTGATTTTTTTTTTTTCTAAAATTTATTTCAGAAGCGGTTCTAATCTAAAGAACCCTCCCTATCTTCCATAGTGGGCTTGCTCACGTTTACTGCACTTTTAAGGATGTCTGTTTATGCTTAGCTATTGTTTCGGGATACATTAGCAACGTATTGATTGGCGAATGTGTTGGACGGTGCTGATCTGGATGGTTTTCCGGCTTCCATCGGTTTAGCAGAACCATTTTCCCTCCATCTTTCTCCAAAAAACAGGCGCACAGTGAAGGGTAGTATTGTGGTCTAAAGCCCAGAGGCGGGTATCCTAGCTAACCAGGCGTTCGCTCTTTCCGCGGTGCAATCGGTCCTAACAGGAAGTGCTTTTAGCTGCTACACTCTTGTACTGTATCTTTCTTCAAGTTCACGAGAAATTGCCATGCCATAACCCCATGCCATCTCACAGGTAACAGGCCATGTGGATCACTAATGAATGCGGTAACTTGCGCTGCCACCTCGTGTTTCCAAGCATGCGATGACCCTTCTCTTCTGGGCTAGACGTATCATGTTATCGGATAGAAGGACATCAACATTGGTATTGTAGGACATGAAGATACCGAAACACGCGCAAAACTTGTGATTCTTCTTTCCTGGGAAGAAAGAAAGTAAAGAATATGGAGAGAGTCTGTGCCAAAAGTCATTTCCCTCTTCATCCAGCAGGGGTCCGGCGTGCGCGGGGTTATGCAAAATTTCCTCTCGCGCTTTTTCTTTTTTTCTCCTTCACGCATTGGGGCTGGGGGCCGTGAGGGTGAGGGGGTTGGCGATGGAGAGTGGAATATGGATGGGGAAGGGATTGGTGCGGAACTTTGTAGGGGGGAGCGCTCTGCCCAGAGGCATTAAAAACAGGAGGCTCCGGAATGCCTTTTAATCATCACTCCTTCCGTTCCATTCTCTCCTTTTCCCGCCGTAGACTCTCCACCCCACTATCATGTTGAGTGACAGATTTCCTCACTTCTTTGCCATTTCGCGTTTCTTCCGCTCGTTCTTTTCAATCACTTTTTCCCACTCTTTGACTGTTTTTTTCGTAATTTTTCACCCTCTCCTCCCCTACTTTCATTGTCCGTGTAGCCCCTCCCCTAGAGGCTTTACGCGGAGTTAGGTCAAGGATTTTCAAGTAGTCGAATTCAGTTGGTCTTGGTGGCGGCGGTGAGACCACTGGGGATGCCGGTGCAGGAGTGGGGAATTCAGTAGGGATAAAAGAGGGACTATGGTCGGGCATCAGGGTTCAGGCTCTCCCATCCGGGTTCCGACTATAGGCACAGGAGTAGATCTCAATTGTCCTGCGTTTTGTCGGACGCCCCATTATCGGATACCGGATGTGGATCGAGATGTGTCATTGCCCCACCTCTAGAGGAGATTGTGCTTGTGCCAACCTTCCTGGCGTGTGGTTTAGGGGTGAGCGGGTCAATTCCAAGATGCATCTCTCCCAAGCCACCCCCTGTAGCGTGCTACCGCCTGTGCCCTAGGCTCTCGCATCTGCGAGGTCAAATGAGTGCTCAGGATGTGCTCACCACTGTCGAGCTTCCGAATGGCATTGTAGCGATTAATCAAACGCGGGGGATCAGCCAGGCAGCCACTATTTCATCAATTTAGTGGTTTCAGCAAAGAGGGTTGGTAGAATAGGGAACGAACCTGAACTCAAGATGCGAGATCAAGCGCAGCCCCGTTGCGATGGTAAACTGCGAAAGGTGCTTATTAGTAAAATTTATCGTCGAATCCCACATTCCTTCTAGTTCTCACATTAGCGCCTCCACCACACCGCGGGTATATTATTATTAGCATATTCCCTGTTACTCTACACAATCGTGAAATTCCGCTCAGGCCTTCGGCGCTTGGTGGAGGAGATGACGGAATAACGGGTTCCTGTGGTGGCGACCGAGGCAGCACGCATGGCTTGAGAAAGTTTGGAATGCGGTTATTCCTATCGGGCATCTTTGTTTCGTGTTTGTCTGTGGGTTTGTTTCTTCGACCGCTTCCCTCATCTGAAGTCAAGCTATGTTGACTAAAGACGTTGAAGGGCTTGGCACAAGGTTTGCTAAGCTTGAAATGCAGCTGACACGACCACATCCTATCCTATTGGCTCGCTGAGCTCAAGCCTGTTCTATCTCCCGAACGCTAATCAGTGGCGATAGATTAGGATACTCTTACCCACTAAGTTACCAGCATCATGATAACCTGCTTATGGTTATGAGGGGTACTTGAACTTTTATCCACCGTTATCTGTGTCGGGTTTGCCTGAGCTCCAGGCACACTGACTGGCTGGACAAAGGTGGGAATAAGGCAGCATCGTGTGGGCTAATTTCAGTGTTTCCACTGATTCAAGCTTGTTTCACGGTGTGGTGGAGTATGGTAGTCGGGGGTAGTTTCCCACCATACAATACCCCAAGGTGCCGGCTCAGATGTATAGTATAAGAAACGGGGGGCTGTGTTCTGTCAGGCGCCGCACTGGAACTGTATGCGAGTTCCCTTTGGTTATTGTGGGATTGAGTCTTTCAACACTACGGGACAAGCCCCAATACTGCACTCCTCAGACAAGTACCACACACACGGATCCGGGCAAGAATAACATATCACATCGCACCCCGCATCCTACTTGACTCAAGTAAGCTTTCTGGACATTTTCCAGAAACAAGCCGGCTAATGGCGCTTGTAATTAATGTGTATGATATAGTTAAACCGGTGCATTAACTTGTTACTCAAAATGCACCTGTACTAACCGCCCGCATCACAACTGAGGCCATAGTTAGTTGCCCTGATAGCCTCATGCGGCCCTAGGACCTTCAATTACTAGCCCATGTCATACCGTCTCCGCCATCAATTATTCCCTGGGTACTGAGGGGTTACCTCACTAACTTCCTGAACATAGAGGCTTCACCCCTGTGCCCAGCAGTACCGGTCGAGTAGGGGCCCTTACAGTCAGGTTTTCGGCTGAGGTTGCTCAAAAGTCTCCTCTGTAAGTCTCTGCAACCACCACAGCTAGAAGGTACAAAAGGATATTGTTCCTAACAGATGACAGAAATCTGCAGGATAAATCAATCTCCGAGTGATAGTCTATGAACATGATCCTGCTATATGTGGGTTGGTGATGGATTCGCATCCGCCTGTTAACACGCCTTGAAGCATCTCCAATGTTATCAGATGGCTCTATAGCACTAGTCTAGTCATTGCTGGGAGCATGCTGATTGCTCCACCTGCTTCGCGGGTTCACATTGTCCTGGCGTTCCTGCATCTGACTTCTTGAGTTTCCACGCCAAGTTACCCTCTCACCCCCGATCCCAACATCCCACCGTTGTGTATGTGAGAACGCATGATCCTTCTTGCTCGTGCGCCACATATTATTTCCATTCCACCCTTCGGAGGTTTCCTGGTTTGAGATATATGATGGCAGGGGATGCTGTGAATTTTGTGATTCCTCGTCGAAACTCAAGATCGGGTAGACCTGCCGCTGTGGATTGGAAAATTAACCGAGTTTGTCAAGCCTCGACAATTGATCGACAACTAGAATAGGTCCTTCAGGAGAGGTAAACCCGCACATCTCTTTTGCAAGGATAGTCTACCGAAATCGTAAATAATTGGGTGGCCCTGGGGTTTTTGAAGCTTGGTTGGGTTACTATTATAGTATCATAGGTTGAACATCAATGGTGGAGGATCGGGGGAGGAAAAAAACCTACTGATGGAGAGTTGCGACTCGGCTAGATCTTGGTGATCACCTACTTGGCCTCGTGAGATGAGATGTAGTATAACTTACTTGCCACTCCCCGAATATCGCATCTCTCCCAACTAGTTTCTTCGATTGAACAATTTTCAAAAACTACTTTCATAAGACGCATCCCTAGTGTGCATAATCCGAGAGCAATCAGATTCATCAACTAACTCAATACCACAAGCCCAGGGACAACCGGCCCCCCAATCCGGATGCGCATACCGCTTTGGTAAACCAGAACGGTCGGAAAAATCGGATCACGCTCATAGGCCAGTTGACTAAATATATTTCACTTTGAATCCGATTTCCCCTCCTAGTGGTTGCCGGTCTACACCTGATTCTATGTCGCAGGGTTAGTGTTCCTGACAGCCGTGGTTGATTATTGTGGTGTTGGGCTGTCGAAGACCGAGTGCATCCTACCTTCATCGAGGGGATATAAGGGGGGGGAGGGAATCGAGAATGTGTTCCCTTTGGCTTGTTTTCTTGCTACTACGGCAAGTCGACTCATGTGCACCATAGACATTTGGATTTGTGAATTCATTTATCTCAGTAAGCAAAGTTGATCGGAGCTGATAATGATAGACAGGAAGCACTTGCATACACAATGTCTAGCCATTACTACGAGCCTGCTGCGGGAAGTCTCCGAACCTTGTCCAGATGTGTTCCTACCTCCACTTCTAATGGATATTTCAAGCCGGTGTCGACTCCCTCCCGCCGCCTGGCTTCTTGTTCCTCCTGAGGAAACTATTTGGTAGGAATCACAACCCCAAGGAAGGAGTCGCTGCCCATCCCAAGATTCCGCAGGATGGGACATTCTTCGATAACTACCGGGCATAGACTATCTCTTCTTCCTGCTTCACCGCCTAACTCTACTCTGGTATTTAAGAGGGTGGTTATCTTCTTGATGGTAATCTACTAGCATTCACTCCCAGGGAGGTTTCGCACCAAGTGAGGTTTCGCACCAGGAGTGAAGTAGCTTTGTCGGGATCAGTTCTTAATCCACCACCAACGCCACCATATTGCATGCCTTCACCAAGTTCGAAACTGAGATCTCAACTCGCTAGCCGCTCACAGTGCTCAACCGGATTGCGTTCCCCGTTAACGATTATTCATGGTGATAGTCGCAATGTTGTTTGGCCCCCTCCCCCATAGAAATTTCTATTCCCCCGCCACTGGTGGATCAGAAGCCAATTTACAGTCAAAGACACTCGTATTGGAAATCGGGTGCCTCAATAATTTCTCTTTTGCCAGCAACTGTATATGTCCCCGGAGAAAGAGATGGAGAAGATGGGCTGCTACCAGAGCGAGAGGAGCACCGGTACGAACTACACATCCAACTTATGAATCATGAACAGGGTCTACCCTGCCTCACTTAAGTCCACGCAAAACTCAATAGCCCCGATGTCGAGTTTCCAAGAAAGGTCCTTACCAACATAGCTCCACCTGGATGTATTGAATACATTCCTCTCCCTACCGCGAGCACTGTCCTACAGTGAACACACACAGGCAGATTTGGTTAGCCTCTGTGTCTGGCCTAGGGAGCAAAGCGCATTCCCTGTCACAGGAAATGGAGCAGGAAGAATTTTCGCTCTGAACATGTATCGGTCAGCATTCCATAGCCATGCGATAAATTCAATATTCTAACAACCTCTTAGACGCGCGCCATTACAATACCCAAACCCATTACAACTCTCCCTATCCTTCCCCGAACAGTTCACCTTTGGCACTTCCCCAAATATCCACTTCAACACAATCTATGCAATGCGCCAAACCTCGCAAGATGAAGCCTTCAATGGGCTCACACTCCTACTCTGAGACCCCATTACGGGTACGGATTCAAGCGCAATAACCTTGGGCCTAGAGCCTCCTTCCTGCGGAATCCTCCCGGAGGTGACAGCCTGATCACACTGATAGACCTGAAAGAAGTAGTCCTCTCCGCAATCTCCTCTGGCATACCTCTCACCTGCGGCGGCAACACTGGCTTTCCAGCCACCTTCCAACAATCCAAAACCCAAGAAACCTATGCAAAAGCATGCATACAAAAGGCATATGGAATATAATGCTGTCGACTACGATGGAATGCTCAGTGCCAACGATACTACCTTTACCACCCTTCGTGCGGAGGGCGGCGATGCATATCTCATCAACATCACAGGGGAAGTTGGCTTTTACCGTTTCGGCAGCATGGGAAGAATCAAAGTGATCAAGGTGGACTCGAAGGGAACTATGGTCGAATCGGACTTTGCCCGGAGTCATCTATTTGTCACCATAAGAGGTACCGGGAAAATTCCGAAAGATTTCATTGTTGATGTGACGGTATGCCCGGTGCTAATGGTTGCCACGCAGGAGGGATGGTGCATGTGGATTTTCCACCCAGTCCGAGTAGTTGCTCAATAACCCTGAGCAGGCTGGAAAACTTGGGTGACGAGGGTCGTTGTCTAGTGGTACGGGAGTGCTGTAGTTACTGGGGTAGCATGGCTTCATGGGTTGGAAACATATTTAAGAGAGGTCCCGAGGAGAAATATCAATCTGCTTAGATTATTTCCTGCATGTTTTTTGATGTAGTTATTGTTTGCTCACTTAATCCTTTATTGAAGACAAAAGGTTCCAATAGCAATTCTGGGTTAGATTGTATGCGGCGTGAGGATGTTGGAAATCGCGGTTCAATGATGGCACTTGGTGCAGGATGTGCCAACACTCCAACGTCGCACTGGCTTCTCTGGCACATGTATGCACTAGTTATAGGACGCGTGGGCATAGTAAACTGTTTTCACACCCATTTTTCCCTCTGTATTAATGTGATCTCTCACAACACACCTCCCCCGCCGCACACAACCTTTCCCGTCTCCCTCCTCTAATAACAATCTACGTCTCGACTGCAGTTTGCCCCCTCCGCTACATACCATCATAACCATCAATAATTTCCAATAATGGCCGGGCCAAAGCATGAGGAGGCCAAGGGCTTACTGGGCAGCATGATCTATTTCCAGATTGGGCTGATGGGACTGATGTTCCATTGTATACGGATGGATGAAACCCGATACCAGGGATTTATAAATGGAAAGGAGGCCGACCTCGTGTGGAGGCCGAATGAGACTCGCCCGGATGACGACGATTGGCCCACGCTCGTCGTAGAGGTCGGGGTCACCCAATCTGAAAACAGCTTGATCAATGCCGCAAACTGGTGGCTCTCAAACTCCGGGGGCGAGGTCAAAAATGTGCTGTTGGACAAAGTTTACAAGGCCGAGAGCAGCGTTCCCAAGCGTCCCGTCCGCCCTGTAGGCACCTACAGGACTCCTGTCCCGTCCGTCCCGGGCGTCTGTCTCAAGCTGTAGGGCAAGGGCGTCCGTCCTTGGGAAAGACTACCATCTAACAGGGTGACTGTAGGTCCCTACAGTCCTCTACGGATCGGTAACTCCCGAACGGTACATGCAGTCCTCACCCGTCATCCGCAGTCCTCACGCGTCTTATGCAGTCCTCGCCTATTACCTGTAGGGCCCGGCCGTCCGTCCCGGGTATGGGTTAGGACGGACTACAATTTGGCGTCCGTCCCGTCCAAAGGTCGGACATTTGGCGTCCGTCCCGTCCTAGGCAAAAGACGGACGGACTGGACGCTTGGGAACACTGTCCGAGAGGAGATTACACTTCGCGCAATGGGCAATGGGGCCGGTTACAAATCGGTATGACCTCCGAGACCGCGCAGGCCCGGAAACAACTCTCCCGAAGATGGTTCACGAATTTGACATCGTGGAAGGGAGGGCCCCGGGTGCTTCATTGACTATCAAGTTTGAAAACATTTTCCTCCATCCCCCCGTGCAAGGGGACGTGACTCAGGGTTCCGCTCCTTCTCCTTCTCCCTCTTCAGTTCCCTCCCCCGATCCTGCCTCCGATTCTGCCTCCGATTCTGCCTCCGATACTGCCTCTGATACTGTCTCTGGTCCTGGCTCTGATCCCGCCTAGTGTTGTGCACGAGCCGAGCCGGCTCGAGTCTCTTGGCAACCGGTCTCTTGGCGGCTCGAACAGGGGTCCACGAGCGGACTCGAGTCTCTTGGCGGCTCGAGCGGGCTCGGACAGGGGTCCACGAGCCGACTCGACTCTAGACTCGAGCCTCTTGGCGGTTTCTTGGCGGTTTCTTGGTGGGTTCTTGGCGGCTCGAGCCGGCTCGTGAACAACACTAATCGGAGGCGGGAATCCCGCCTCCGATCCCCCCGCTCATCCCTCCTCTGAGCCCTCCCCCGATTCCCCCCCGATTCCCCCCCAGATTCCTCCTCCAATTCCTCCCCCAATTCCTCCCCCAATTCCTCCCCCAATTCCTCCCCCAATTCCTCCTCCGATCCCTCTTCTAAGACAGCTGTTGGGCTGGCCATGAACGAAAGAGATATTGTGTTTAAGCAAGAGGACCTAGAGGCATATGCGAGATGTGTCTGGAACCATGCTTCGTATGTCAAGCTTTCCCTTTTGATTTTTTATGTTAAGCTTGCCTTACGTATAATTGAAACTGAATTCAAGACTAATTTTTATAACAGGGCAACGAGTGGAAGGGGAGGGAGGGCAACCGGTGGAAGGGGAGGGAGAGCGAGGGCTGGAAGTGGAAGGGGTTCTAGGGGTGGAAGGGGGAGGAGGTAGTACTGTAGTACTGTTACGGACAAATCTTGTCTGTACTTAGTTAAAACATTTTTAACTCGGGATGAGCTTGAGTGGGTTGGTTGAGTGGCGGTAGCTGCATGCTACTCAAGTGCTCTCACACGACAAGCCACATCCCCCCGCTTTTATTTTTCCGCCCCCCTCACCGTCACTCTGGGAGCTCTCCTGATATAGCTACAAATTACCGAACTATTTCTACCATGAACCAATATTTGGGAATGAGCACTAGGGCGCAGGCTACACTCATGAATACTCAGTTAACACTGGGGACAACAATGAGCTCTGGGGGAACATAATAGGTAGTTTAAACAATACCCTCCATCAATTCAATGGAGGGGCGTAGATTATGCGATGGTTCTCCTTACTAGAGCCAAGTAATAGGAATCAAAGCATGCGAAATGACGGATTCGGTAGTGTCTGGAATGTGCTTTTGGAAACTAGTGAGTTGTGTGGGTGGAGGAGGGGTCAGGTGGGACCGGGTAAAGGCTCTTGTAGTTTTCTCCGAAGGTGAAGGGGTATAGGCAAGGCATACCTGAAGTAAATGGCGGGATTCCTTGAGAGAAGCAAATATGGATGATGGCGAGAAATAATAGCCTCGTGACTGACAGCCTGTAGGATCAAGTATATGATGGAGATATTACAGTTGCAGGCTTCTACTACTACTGCGTTACTCACAATAGTAGACTATCCTGAACATGATGGGAGTTAATCTAAAGAAAGTAGAAGGTGGTGAGAATCAGGGTTCAGGATAGTACAACCGGTCAAATCTTGGAAGCTGGACCAGGCTCACCGATCCTGATCGATGTCCATGACTGGACCTAACTAACTCAGGTGGTTCAGTGTGGACCGGAACGCTCTCATACCAGTCTTTCTAAAAGATTGCATAGTTAAGTAATATCACCAACTTAGGTCACTGAAAAAAGTTAGATACACGGAAACATAATTTTGCTGCCCTTAATCTAAGTGTGGCACAATCTCAGTTCCTACTCTGCTGAGATTCTACAATATAACCTATGGAAACAATGAGTTTAATTAAGAAAAGCTGAATTTGAGGGTAATATATTGTGATAAAAGTAGTAAAAAGGAAGATATGATGTGAATTTGATAAGAGTGCCATGAATAGACTGGTGTGGCAGGCCTGGTCAGACCAATTTTGGTCAAGAGGGGTCCGATAATTATGACTCTCAAGCAGGTTTGTTTTACACAATTAAACTAGACTTGACTTTTGACACAGCTAGATGGTAGAGACCAGTTCTAATAGCTTGCTAGGTGGTTGAACTATTGAACAATAATATTGAGATTGACTTTAACCAAACCAGCAATATGAATAAGTTTAATTGCCTGAGAGGCCAACCAGTTATTGAGTAGACTATATTACTTGATTGAAACTTCCACAAGAAGGGTGAATCTATTAAGCCTGTGCAATGCTGGAGGATTGCTGTAGCAAACAGTGATAACCCAATGATAGGTAGCTACAAGGACTACCACCTTAGCCCAAATGGTATACTAAGGGGTAACCAGGAGTGGTATAGTCTGGTATAAATTTTATGCCAAGGGTATACATAATCTGATATAAGTGTTTACTAAAGCTGGCAACCTTAGGCAAGGCCTACAGAATGCTGGGGTGACCTGGGTACTCTACTACACAGGGTAACATTTCGGGAGCATGCATGTATCAAGTTAAGGAAACTATAGAAACATTATACTGGTCACCGGGGTGCTCTTAGATGTTGTCATGCAGACTGGAAGAGATAATAGAGATTTAAGATAGGGCAGTTACCAATCCTTAGGAACTGCTCTATCATGCGCAGGGGTTCTAGTGCCCCTATTAAGGAACCCCAATTACACTACCTTGAGCAGAAAAGTCATCCTAGGACTTAGAGGGTAATTGCTCTAAGGACAAGGAGCTCTTAGATATAACAGGTCACACAGGCTGCTGCACGAGAAGGTCTATAGAGTGTGTAAGAGTGTTCTGAATTCTCTGAAACAAGGAGTGATGATTGCTACCATCCTCTTGCCCTACTAAAGGAACAGCATTTCATGGGCTTATATTTGTAAAGCATTCTAGTAAAAGGTAATTGTTAGAGAAGCTGTCATAAGAGTGTATGAGTTGTTGCTGCCAATCTACCGGAATGTCTTCTCAATTATTTATAAGTAGGATGAGGGTAACTGGCCATTGATGTGTCTGCTAGAAATATTCCTAAAGATACCTGAAAGTCTATTTCAGCTGACAGGAAGTAGAGAAGGCTTCTGGAAAGTCCATGGGTGGTTGGTCAAAGTCAGGAAATGTTCAGGACAACTACACCAATGCATAGCGAGGGCTTACCGCTGGAATTATAGCATAACTATGGGTTGTCAATGGAGTCTAGAGCGATGAGTCTTGTTAAGGTAGCTACTATTCAGAGAAGTTGGCTGTGGGTTGTGACAATTGAGCCACACCATTAACTGAATCTGACCTGGAGAGCTTTGCATATCTACATGTCAAATAGTTTAGCTATGTAGATTAAGTAATAGGCTGCATTGCTTGAATAGATGAAATTACAACTGGGCCAGTGAGTTTACCACCTAGCTATATACTTCAGAAGTTGTTATGGAAGTTAGACATTGACATAACTAGGAAGGGAAGAGGTTTTCCTCTTGCACTTGTATTAGAAGTACAATGCAGAACCTTCCTTCCAATTTATGGAGTTAGATATGCCCTTATAGGTCCCATTACTTGAAGAGAATACTTTCTGATAGAGGGTAGACCTTGGACAGCTCTGAGAAGGACTGGGTGTAAGCCCAAGGTCAGATTAGTGGTGAATATCGAAGGTTTACAAGTGATATGTATATAAGTATAAGTGTTTCATCTGCAAAAGGTTACCATGTCTCTGATAAATCAACCTTGTGTCCTGATTAACATGACATTGAGTTTGCATTCCTTACATCCTGTGCATGCTGAGTTGTGTCCTGTGCTTCCTGTACATCCTGAGTTGGGTGACAACATCTAGTCTGATCCCTCGTGTCCTGAGTTCTGTTGCAAAATCTGATATGATCCAACTCCAGCTATCCCCCAGTGATATGTTCTTTCTCTCCAGATATGACATTGCCTCATATGGGAGTCCTGAATCTGCCCAGGCTTCTGTTCATATTACTTCTTTCTCCTGCTAGATGTAGCCTGGTTTTGAGTCTTGATTCTGTTGGGATAATTAAATCATGGCAGCTTCTGGCAGCTTCTGGCAGCTTCTGGCAGCTTCTGGCAGCTATTAGGCTCAGGAGTAGGAGTACTCTTTTCTTAGATCTATTCTCTTCTCTAGGTTGGTAATCTACTAAACCACAAGCATTGTAACAATCCTACACGGGTGCGGTTATTTATGCAACAGGTAACGAATTACTTGCGTGTTTCTTATTAGACTATTCTTATAGCCTTGATCGTTCTTGAATATCTGAGAGAGTATTCTTCTTTCCGAGATTAACTTATAATCTCTTCTTCGTTGATAGACTATCTTATAGTCTTCGTATCTCACACCAATATCTTATTGAGGAGAGGTGTAGAGGGAACTTCTTCGTAACTAGACTAACTTATAGTCTTCGTATCTTGATAAGGTCTTAATTGCTCGTACGCTAAGAGCTCGGTGTTTCGCACATAAGCGAGAGGTAAAGGTAAAGTTATATTGTAAGAAAGTACTTAGATGGTCGCGTGAAGATCCTATATCTACGGCCCGTCGCGATCCTTTATATAGGCCTCTTCCCGCAACAACCC
>Ga0307509_10002508_pt1 | contig 29592 bp, 25 predicted proteins | sample 10_EM_MG_FD_202245 | JGI IMG/M metagenome (GOLD analysis project Ga0307509, IMG submission 202245) | Populus trichocarpa ectomycorrhiza microbial communities from riparian zone in the Pacific Northwest, United States - 10_EM | ecosystem: Host-associated > Plants > Roots > Unclassified | place...
ACTGTATACAGGAGCGGAGTGCAGGATTTCCTATGTTTAGTTTGATTACTTTGCTTACTTTGATTAGTTTGATTGTTTTACAGCCCCGGAGCTATATTAAGGCCCGGTAGCTTGTGTTAAGTTTAGCTTTGCATGTTGATTGTTTTATTTAGGAACACAAGTGAAGGAACGGTCATGTAAGCTGACGATAGCATTGAGGCAGTGTTATGACTCTTAGGTTTCATGTGGGATCACAGGACATGCAGGGCAAGGTGCACTGCCCGGTAATGATCGTGGTTGCAGGATATCTGATTACTATCGCTCTGGGAGAACTCTTGTATTTAAACTCATCTCCTGGCTAGCAGGAGAACGGCAGACTTCAGCAGACTCATGTTTTATGAATATACTTGGTTGAACGGCGATCTCAGAGTTCCACTTACCCTTTAACTATTATCCCTCATTACCTTCGAGTTCTCTGAAGCCTCCCTTAGACCTAGCGCTTGCCGGTCAACCGCTAGCCCTCTATTGTACCTTTTCGTTAGACAGGAGTAAACCTGTTACAGTGGTGTCAAATGCTAGGGTAATTGTTTTTGATGGGTAATAAAGAACACGAGCAATTGAATGTATAGGAACGCGAGGTGAAGCAAGGGTGGTGGCTCGGAGCTGGGAGGAACTATGGAACTGAGGTATGTAAAGGAGGTGAGGCCCACGGCCCCCCATGGACCAGCTATGACCCCACAGTGCCCTGGCAACCGGCCATACCTTTTTCCGCTGTCTCCCGAGACAGTGTGGTCGATCCCTAGAAGCAGACGCTAATACGCTTTGCCCAATTGGCAACGGGTTCTCCCAACCCTACATCATTTCACCCACAGCCAAGAAAATATTTCTTCAACTTTTGGGTGAGAAAACACAATCACAAAAATTCCTAAAAAATTAAATGTTTTTTTAAAAAAACAAACAATACCTAGGTGTATTTATTAGTATTTTTTTGCTTCAAAAGCAAGCTGGTAGAGAAATGCAATGTATGTAAAAAACCGATTTCTTCTAGTGCCAAGCAAGGCTTAACACAGCTTGGCGAGATGACTGGCTAGGTCTTTTCCTAAACAGGAGATCTTTTACTTAATATTCAAGCTGTATGTGAAACGTTGCGTTTTTGCTGGGATAAAAAAACTTGGATGATATCCTGTAGGGAGGGTCCGAGACTCCCTGGTATTGAATAGGTTTTCTCGCTCAAAACCAGTGTTCACGCCTCCGTGGATTACTGGAACCAGTGGTTGATTTCTAGTCAGCAAGCGGGCGGTTGTGATACAATCCCTTTGTCTGTCCCGAATTTCACTCACTTTTAGCGTTGCACTGCTAGGACGATTGGGGTTACATATGACAGGAAAGGTAATGATAGACAACACACCAAGATAAATTAAAAGTACGGTACTCGTACTTGTACCATTGTTGGGAGCAAATTTATGCAGATAACCCAGTTTCCATCATGACCATGCTGAACAGTACTCACTTAGCACTATTCTGAGCACTACACCACTTCGGAGAGGTACAAAGTTTTTCATATCACGAGGACCTGAATAGGCTAGTGTTTAAGATTTTCAAACACCAGTACCACCCTTCATGTTCATCATATGATACTTACATCATAGTTTTCATGATTATTCTTAACTTTGCTCTCTTTAGCTACCTCACCACCAATCCTTTCCGCTACCAGCTGGACCCGCACTTAGTGCCAGTACTTGAATACAGTTAAAGGGATAATATTACCCGTCGAGGGCGAATTGGGCACTTGATGTATTTCACAAGCTTGATTACCCAGCTGAGGCCTAGGCGCGATAGGGACGGACTCCTGCCGCGCCAGGTGGGTGTATGCTGCGGGCGGCTACGGATTCAGTCTTGGCTCGTGCTTGTGCATTGGTGGAGGCTGCTTTCGATTGGAGTTTCTTGCAGAGCCAGCCACCAAGGCTTGAGTGCTTTATCGCTGTGGCTGGGCTTACGCTGCCGGCGATAACCGAGTTTTTATGGGTGGTCAGTGCACTGCATATCGGGGGCCGGCGAGATAGGCAAGGGCTTAGCGATGATTTGGATGATGTAAAATTTGTGTGATAAAGTTTGACGGTGGCCTCTCAACATCATTTTTCGATCGATGTATCTACTTCATTTTCTATCATACATTACTAAATTCTTGTAGCTCGATGATTAAAACGTGACCTTCCCTCCAAGGTGCGTTTTTAGATTCTACTAGTACCTATGACAGGCGGCATGCTGTTGTAGATAAACACCCTCTACATGCGCGCACACTTTCTCATACCTCCAACCACCAAACCCTTCATAAATGCCTGTGGCGTCGCGAGCTACTAGACAGTAGCTTATATCGGGCCATGGGTCCGGAGTCAATGGTGCAACCATGATCACTCAAAATTCGGCTATCATGATAACCATAACCACACCCACAATCCTAACTCCAACTATAGTAATTGTTGGTTAATATCATTGAAAATATAGGGGACCCATGAATTAGGTTTCCTCCCCCTTGCTTATAGGATTATTGAGAGATTTCCGGATATCAATCCAGCCGAGACCGTTGGCTTATTTGGGGTGAAAAAAAATGGGGGAGGGGGGAGAAACTAGAAGAGAGACAATGACAGTGGGGGCGAGCACTCAGATGTGAATCGACCTTCTCCCTTTGTCTTTGTTCATTGAGGGTGATTTTTATCCTCTCTGCTTCCCTAATTTGCAATCCATGGATGGTACTTTTCAGTTTCCTTCTTTGTGAGTTGGTGATTTTCCAATTCCGGTTCCAGTGTTCATTTTCCTACCTTTCTGTCATTTCCTCTTAGGATTGCTTTCCCTCGTGAGAAGTGGGTATTCAGGAGGGGGGAAGAATACTCCCTTGGCCAAAAGCCAGCAATTTCAGTATCCGTCAAGAGCAATACTATACCACTTGTTAGGCCGAATATTTTATAGCAACAGACCTCCATTAATAGATCCAGGTGAGGGCTTTATATTGATCAAAATGGTTTTGAGGACCCTTCTACTGACAAAATTAATCGATTATCCGGATGAGCTTGGCAACCGATCGCTTCCGGACCCCTACAAAAATTATTACCTCAACAGGCACCTCATAATACCTTCTCTTTTTTCTTTTCCTTTTCTGTTTATTAAAGCGGATGGATGGTTTACTAAGTATCATACTGATTGCCATGTATTTAAATTATTTTTACTTATTTTTCTCAGCTGGGTTGGAGTGGTTGTACAAAGGAGGTTGACAACATCGCAACGAGAATTATGAGCGTTCGTTGACCGGTTAATTTTGTCCACGCCCAATACCTTATACCGCTGTTCCTCTGCTGAGAAGAAAAAAACACTGTATATTATATGACTCTGAGAAGAGGTTAGGTAGAGAGAGAATGAAGAGGTAGAAGAAAAAAAGAGTATTGGGGCAAAAGATAAAAAAGGCGCAGAAAAGAATTCATGACTAGAGGGAAACAAAATGATTGAAAACCACAACTGAACCTTTCTCCATAATAGAAATATTCCACCCCACTAACTGCGCTCTAATATACTATATTAACGGAAGATCATACCTCATCAATCTACTATTAGACAGGGAGTTTCTCACGATGATAATATGTGCATTCCCATCTCTTAGGATTTCGTTCATCTGAAAAGGATCATGTCGACAGACAACTTCCACGAACAAAACGGCTTGGAAAGGAAGGAATGAGGGTTGTTTCCATAAAGTGGTGTCTCCTAGGGCTCAAGTCGCGCCGGGGGTTGGCACTTGGCGGGCTTGTAACCGTGCTATCACATTCTTATGGCCATTCCTAACTGCGTACATTAGCGCTGTTTCGCCGGACTTATCTAGCTCGTCGGGGGTGACCTCTTTCCGTCCAAGTAACTTAGTAGTTTGACCACTTCCTCACGCCCCACGGAGGCGGCACCCAAGAGCGGTGTTCGTCCGTAGTTATCAGGCTTGTCGGGGTTAACCTCCTCACGGCTCAGTAGTATTTTGACTACTTCTTTATATCCCATAAAGGCGGCATACCAGAGAGGTGTTCTGCCGTCATTATTAGGCTTGTCAGGATTAACTTCCTGACTGCTGAGTAGTATTTTGACTACTTCCTCATGTCCCCACGAGGCGGCATGTGAGAGCGGTGTTTTGCCGAAATTATCTGGCTTGCCGGGATTGACCTCTTTACACCCGAGTAATATCTTTACTACTCCCTTATGTCCATTCGAGGCAGCATGCGAGAGGAGTGTTTTACCGTAATTATCTGCCTTGTCGGGATCAGCCTCTTCGCGTCTGAGTAGTACTTTTGCCGCTTCCTCATCTCCACCCGCAGCAGCATCCCAGAGTAGTGTTGAGTCCCATGTATGGGGCTTGTCGGGGTCGATATCTTGATATGCGAGAAGTATGTTTACCACTTCTTTATGTCCCCTATGAGCGGCATGTGTGAACGGTGTATTACCAGTATCATCTGGCCTGTGGGGGTTGATATCTTCCCGTGCAATAAGCATTTTCACCATTCCCTCATGTCCATACATCGCAGCGCATGAGAACGGTGTTTGGCCGCAATAATTTGGCTGGTCGGGGTTGACCTCTTGCCGACCGAGCAGTACCTTGGCCACTCCTTCGTGTCCATTCTCAGCAGCATAAAAGAAGGGTGTAGCCTTGCAACTATCTGGCTTGTTTGGGCTGACTTCCACCTGCTCGAGTAATATTCTTACTATTTCCTCATGACCTTTCCGAGCAGCCCATGCAATTGGTGTCATCCCATGAAAATCCGAGGCATTAGTATCATAACATCCCATTTCTGTCAATGCAGCCACAGCCTCAACGACTCCGAAAAAAGAGGCCCAGTGTAGCCCGCTGAACTGCAAACTCATTCCACCCACAACCCCACGAAACCAAAACCCTTCTTCTTCAAAAAGATATTTGATAGAAATGTGGCCATCGCATTCCTGGAGCAGCTGCAGCGCAAGTGATCTTGCATGGTCCGATAGTTCCCTTTTTGCGTGGACTCCCCAATAGAGAGAACAGTATTTTAGAAAGGGCATGTTGGGTATGCCGGGAAAACAATCAGCTGCAATGGCCTTGACCGGCTCGGAATTCAGATACGTCAAGCAAATCTCAGCTAGTACCGAATGCGGACTATGGGAAATATCGCCGGAGGAGGAAAGATATTCTTGTAGAGTAAAGTGGATGAGTCGCACGGTTGATGCCTCCTTGTCCACTGTGATAAGCCCTTGACAGCAACCCACCAATGTCGACATTGAAGGGACATTGTCGGCATTGAAACTCGGGGAGCCAAGCTCAATCGCTAGAGCATGGCAGAGCTCATCCGCCTTCAACGGCCGTTCCGCATAACAGATCCACATTAAAGCTTCCATCCCGAGTCTCGGTCTATCCCCACCCTGCGCCTTTATCCGCTCTATCGTCACGCTGTAGGCATCTCCCAGTCCCAATCCACCAGTTATTTTCCTCAGCCTCTCTCGTCTCCGATATATTGTTGATTCTTTCAAGATTGCCTCAATATTTAGGGAAATGAGTAAAAACCTAAAAACCTATTGATTAGCCGATGACGTCACATGGGGTTCTTTCCCTCTACGCACGTTTCGGATATATTCTCAGGAATCTTCTCCAAAATTTCTGCCTCTAGAATCCCATTCATTGCATCCGGCGTTTCATCTTCGCTTAGTTTGATACGAAGGTATCCAATAATATCGCCTTTTGTGGGGGATAGATGGAGGCTTGTCATTCGTTCAGCAAGACGCTTTTCCATCTCTGCCAGAATGTGGGGCCTGCCAGTCACGAATATCCGTGTACTCGGGGATGTCTCAAGGATTTGTTTCAACGAATCAAGGACCCTCACTCGTTGCGCTCCGACACATTCGTCGAGGGCGTCAATACATATAAACGGGGGTTGGGAGGACGTGATAACCTCTAGCATCTTTACGATATCAACGAGTTGTGGTCCACATCCACCGATGGCCCGTTTCTGCTTCCGGAAAGCACTCGATATTTCCTCCGGAATCCTCTCCATTCCGTTAACCATTTGTTTCAACAAAGGAACCGAACATATTGGTTGCAGTCTGCTCCTTTCGTGCCGCGAACTCGAAGCAAAAACACGTGATGGGGGTGTTTTGTCCTATGGCCTGGTCGCACAGCCTATCTACCACTAGCGAATTGTTATCGTCACTTGTTAGCACGAGTTCTCTTGCTTCTTTCTTCGTAGGATAATCCTCGTTACCTAATAAACGTCTTGCCGACACCCGGATCTCCATATCAAAATAGAACTGGGTTTGCACCATTACCTTCCCCACTCAACCCGCACCATCTTTTGAATTCGGCGTTTTGTGTGAGCCATTCCCCAACACCGTTTACACGGCGCTCCCGAATGTCCCGATGCCGTGAGCTAGGCTCCAGTGGTGATAGCCAGGTTAGGAGTTGGGGTCTATCATCGGCGAGAGTATAGTAATTCCACACATTATTATTAGAGTTCGTAGTATTGTGGCAGTTGGTGCTATCATCAATGGTGTATTGAGACATCTTTTACTGTTTATCACTTGCTCTGTTGAACGGGAGTGGAAATTGGGTATGGTTGGTCGATGGTATTCCTCGTGGTGGGAGAAAAGCGGGGCCTGGCTAAGAAGCAGGGGTCACTGGTGTTATGGCTGTATCGCAGATCGCCACAGATGGTAAATTACCTAGAAACAACTTAAGTAAACCACCCGAAGGGAGTGAGGCTGGTATCATTCTTCCCGCAATTCCACTGTGTTTCTAAATAAGATTAAATGTGCGAATGGTTTTGTTGAAGCTCCTTATTCACAGTACGGTTTCTGACTCCAAGTTTATCGGACCAGTTAAGCATTACTTGTATAATACTATGATATCCTTGTAGTGAGCAACTAATACTCCGACACGCGGGTGGTAGGACAAGCCAAGCTAGATCTATTATTCTAGCCTCACTTCTGAGGCGATATCACCTTTAACCGTCTCGCAACAAGAATTTAGGACCGCAGAAAATAGGGTAAAAACTCTGGCATGGTCTATTAGATTATGATGCCTGTTGAGACACCACTGTCTAAGTTACTCTAGTTTTATCACCCAAATTTTAGAATCCGACAGTCAGCGCGTGTTTGGATGCGACGGTTCAGTTGCACAGATGGTGAGAGAACACTGGAGCAGAACTAGGCGGAGATGAATTCCTGTTTATTAATAGTCTAATCCGTTAATCCGCCAAGAATAGGTTTTTCGTAGGTTAACTCTTGGCATATATCGATGAATAGTTGGCACCAAGGAGGCTAACAGCAATTAACCAGCCCCGGGTCCAATATATGAAGGAAAACTTGGGGTAGAGAATCACTCTATCACCTAATAGAGTTGTAATTCTGATTCGACTTGGGGGTGAAAACCCTTTGGTGGTTTCAAGATAGTCAATATTTTCCCAGCAAAAACACCGAGATCCCTCCCTCACTGTTGCCACGAAGGAGGGCTTTCGACCCAAAATGATCGAGGGACGGGGGACGAGCTTTCTTGAACCGGGGGTTATATGATAGAATCCCTCCGAACAAAATGGTAAACAATGATATTTAAAGGCAGTTGGAAGCCAGGGGGAGAATGAAACGGTGGGGGGGGGGCGGGGTCTGGTAGAGGAAACAAATAAACTACCACCAGCAGTCTTGTTCCCCTGCTCCGCGCAATAAATACTGGATTGGGGGAGAGGATTCCCATGGGAGTTCCTACTATTTTTGCTTACTAAGACATTAAAGAACTCCCCATTTCCAGAAGCCCGACGCAACCCCCCCATTCTAACCCCCGGGTTCGATTATCGAAGGCCTTTTTTGCAACACTGCCCTCTTCTCACAAATCACCGTTCCCAAAATGCGGTTCCTACAGGTAAAATACCGGTAGTCTCAAGACGTATCCCTCCCCCGTTTTTGCCAAGGAGGCTCCGAGATAAACGAACCCGAAGTTTGCCAAGGTCGGCTAGACCTCCCGTTCAAGCTTAGCACCACAGCACTTGACTTGTCATAATAAACCCTAATCAGAATGCGAAAAACCTCAGCACCAACATTGCGGCTAACTCCAGACATCGCAGAAAGGTTTTCATCTGGCGTGTGGAGAGGGCGGAGAGCCCTGCCCGGGACCGGTCGAATGTTCTATAGTGCAAAGGCTCACAGGGATCTTGTTTTCTGGTCAGTAGCGACATTCCAATAACCGAACACTGTGCACCTAACAGCCGGGCACCGAGGCGTGGCAGGTCACTGCATCGGCAAAGCAAATCCGTTAAAACCAAAACCCCCGCTCAAAGTATCGTCTACCAATACATAGGCAGACCTAGAGTCTCTATTCGCTTACAGCTTACTTCCACTTGGGGGCCGCTGGGGCTTGCGCACCAACTAGGCAATTGAGATTGGGTCCGCCAAATCCCACCTAGCGCCGGACCCCCCGGCGGATAGCAGGTCCTTTACCCTGCGATCGCTATAACCAGAAATCTGACCGTAGGTTACCGTAGCCCATGGCGAGTGGAAGATAAGACGAGGCGGGGGGACAGCGAAGCGAGAACGCTCACAGAATTCTTTGTAGGGCATCGATTATTTGCACGGGTATTCTCGCTATGGTCGGGTCGTTTTACCTTGGATATTATGATCTCAGCACACTAATTCCAGCCCGACACCACCGCAGAAACAAAAACCCCCATTCATCTTACTTTTCCCCACCTCCAATCCACCGGTAGATGGAACCATACGAGGCAGTTGGCTCTCCGGTTTGGCTATTTGCGGCCTAGACGGCAGCATCTCTAGCACGAGGGTTGAAGAGCTGGATTCATGTTTCGTTGAAACTTTCATAGGTTGATTCGGAAGGAGCTCTGTATTGTGAGGTAGCCTTTAGGTACCGGTAGTGCCGAAGAATACTACAATTAAACCATCCCAAAGGTGTGCAACATATATCATTCTGGTGGATACTCTGCCATTCCGGTGGATGAGGCGTGACATATGGGGGTTTCTATGTCCTTCCGTACTCGACCACAGCAGCCTACCGTAAAAACTGGAATAATTGAGAACGCCACTTTGACGTTGGACTTGCCTCTCCTAGTAAGGTCTATGTCTCAAGTGAGGGCTGAAGGAGGATCTCCTCGCTGTGTCCCCTCCCCCTAATCCAAAGCCGGGAATTCTGGACGTCTTAGCGCCATTCTCAATTATTTCGGTTTTTACGGTACAGCACAGGTTTTCCCCAGGACGGTGTAAATCCTACCAGCCACACACGAAAACTCCCAAGCACGATCCCAAAATAAGTGACAACCTCACCCATTTTACAGCAAAAAAGGCTGTTTTAAAACTCTCCTAGCTCATCTAGTAGCAATACAATATTAGCGAAATCAAGCCGTAGTATAGGCAATTGACTATACTCTCTAAGCCTCAGTACATGCGGCCCGATAGATCAGTAACCGTCTCGGATAGAGACTACTGGTAATGATCAAATGCACAGAGGCATATCTGAGCATGCAAATCAGTAGACAGCACCAACTCAGGAAAGTGTTATGCGCTGGAAATTCCCAGACAAAGTGGCTGCTATTTTTGCTTACTAAGAATTTAAAGTAAGTATTTTACCCCACCTTCAATCCACCTGCTCGGCAGTCTCGAATCAACCCCCGCCCCCCCCGCCTCCGCTCCAATCCCCGGATTCGATTACCGCAGGTATGATAAATTATCCTTTGCAAAACTGATCGCGGATAACCCTATCTCAACCACATGTTCACTAACCAAGAATCTAATCTTATCCATACCGCAGTCCATCACGCCGCGCCACACGAATTCCGATCCGACTTTCCACCACCGGGCACAGGGTTAACCACCATTCACCCCTCTTTCTCCAATTCGCTGGCAGATTGGACACCGCGATTCCGCGGGCTCTTTTTTCACTTCGTTTCCAACCTAGCTGCGGGCTGCCCTTAGTCTCGGTACGGGAGTAGAGGGAGCCAGGGTTGTTGAAATCCTTTTCCGGCCAATTTTACGACTCTGACGACTAGGTGGTGAGCGCATGGTGGCACCATTTCGATATGGGCTACGGTGTATCTCTCTGATTGTTCCCTTGTCGGTATATTCAATGCCGTCGGGCATATCGCGATACGGGTGAGTTTTTCAAGTGACTGGGTTGGTTTGTTGGGTCCCCACACGTACGCTTGCTTATAGCGGGGGTGGGTAGCTGGTAGGTATCCACGAAGCGAAATGCTATACTCTTCCTTAAGCCACAACATCTATGATAACCAGTCTCCTATCCTTGGTACCACCTTTATACAATTGTTTACAATCACATCAAGGACCCTTGCGCTATTGTAGACCGTTTTTTCTCTACTTAATAAAAACGCCCTATCTAGAGCCGACTTGTGACTGATTTGTTTAGTGGGGGGAGCAAAGGAAGAGAAGAAAGAAAACAACCGAGGATGGTAGAAAAAAGAGAAGAAGGAAAAGGCACAGGGAAGGAATTGCAGCTCGGGGGGAATTAAATATGATAGGATAGAAATCTAGAGCTATAAACCAAACCTTTTCACAAGAATGAAACCATTCTTCCCCACCTACAAGACCACCGCGCTTTGTAATTCGGAATTCATGCATCCTGCTCAACTGAGCTAGATCGGGTGTTTAAAACGGGCAATAGCATAGGTGCGCATCTCCAGCTCAGGGGCCTCCGTAGATTGCGAAGCGCAATGTCAAAGAGATACTTCCGTGAGCAACGTGAGATGAAAGAGAAAGGATCCGAGTGATTTCAATGAGGTGTCGACTCCTGGGCCTCGGGCTGCGCTGGGGTTTCAGCCTCGTGGGACTGTAGCAGAGTTGTCACCTCCTGGAAGCCCAACCTAGTTGCGAGCATGAGCGGTGTTTGGCCTTGGTTATCTGGCTTTCTAGGGTTGACCTCCTCTCGCCCGAGTAGTATTTTAACCACTCCCGTATGCCCACCTGAAGCCGCACACATGAGCGGTGTTCGGCCCTCTTTGTCCGGCTTGTCGGGGTTAACACCTCTCCACCCGAGTAATATTTTTACCACTTCCTCATGTCCACCAGAAGCCGCGTACGAGAGCGGCGTTTGGCCATCAAGGTCCGGCATGTCAGGGCTGACTGTCCGCCCGAGCAATATTTCCACCACTCGGTCATGCCCGCTCCTCGCAGCAAAAGAAAGTGGTGTTTTTCTAGAATTATCAGGTTTGTTTGGGTTACCTCCCCTCTCAAGCAGCATTTTGACTGCTCCCACAAGTCCATTCTGAGCAGCGTAGGAGAGTGGTGTCTTCCCGAGGCCATCCGGGAAGTCAGGGTCGGCCCCTCTCTGCCTGAGTAGTATTTCCACCACTCGCTCATGTCTATACCCAATGGCATACAATAGCGGTGTCATCCCAGTAAAATCAGGCAGGTTTGGGCGGACCTCGTAACACCCAAGCATTTCCACCACCTTCTCATGTCCATTGCGAGCAGCCCACATAAGGGGAGTAGACCCTCGAGCATCTGTTCCGTCGATATTGAGATCCATCCCTAATAAAGTAGACACAAGCTCTACACTGCCGAAGAATGATGCGCAGTGTAATGGACCGAAGGAGCTGACACCGCCAGTGCTACCAGAAACGTTACCTAAGTAGCTAGCAGAGCGCCCGCCATCCAGGTATTTTACCTGTCCTAAAAGCAACTTGCTAGAAATGTGGCCATCGTATTTCCGAAACAGCTCTAATGCAACTGACCTTGCGTCGTCCGAGAGATCCCTTTTCGCATGGACTCCCCAGTACAGCGAACAATATTCTAGAAAGGGAGTATCATGGATCGCGGGGCAGTGATCAGCTGCGAGGCTCTTGACTTGTTCGGAATTCAAATAGGTTAAGCAAATCTCTGCTATTGTCGAATGAGGTCTACTGAAAATATCGGTACGGTTGGAAAAGTACTCTTTCAGAGTAGGGTGGACGAGTCGCAAAGTCGATGTCTCATTATCCACTGTGATAAGCCCTAGACAACAGCCCACCAATGTCGAGATCGAAGGAGCGTTGCCGGCATTGAAATCTTTGGACCCTAGCTCCACCGCAAGGGCATGGCAGAGCTCATCCGCCCTCAACGGCCTCTCCGCGTAAATGACCCACATCAAAGCTGCTACCCCAAGCCCTGATTTACCCTCATCCTGCGCCTTTATCCGTTCGATCGTCGAACTGTAGGCATCTCTCCACCCCACCCCATCGGTCATTTTTCTAAGCATTTCCTTTCTCCGGTAAATGGTTGGTTCTCGCAAGATTGCCTCGATATTTAAGCGAACAAGTAGAAACCTAATTATTTCCATTAGTGGATAATCGGGGTATAATTCTCAGAACCATTGGCCCTACTCACACCTCCGATACATTTGCCGGAACCTTCTCCAGAATACCTGCCTCCAGACTGTCGTCCATAGCATCGGGCGTTGCATCCTGGTGGAGTTTAGTCCGAAGGTATCCGGTGATATCCTTTCCGATGGGACTTATATAGACACTTTCCACATGTCCAGAAAGGCGCTTCTCGATCTCAGCCCGAATATAGGGCCTTCCAGTTGCAAATATTCGGGCGTCCGGGAATTTCTGAAGGATTTGTTGAAGCGAATCAAGGAGCCTGACTCGCTGAACTTCGGTGCATTCGTCTAGCGCGTCAATACAGATAAATGTCCGCCGTGAGGACGCGATAAGCTGCAGCATCTTCACGATGTCAACGAGTTGGGGCCTGCGCCCACCAATGCTCGTTTTCTGCTGTTGAAAGACCCGCGATATTTCCTCCGGAATCCTTTCCATTCCACCAACCATCTGCTTCAGCAAAGAGCCCAGCACATTGGTCGCACATTGTTCTTTTCGTGCTGCGAAGTCCAAGTAAAAACACGCAACGGAAGTGTTTTGTCCGCTAGTCTGATCGCATAGCCTGTCCACCACTAGCGAGCTATATCACGCTCGTTAGTACGGGCTCGCTTCCTTCTCTCCCCAGTGAAAGATCCTGTGCTACATACCTCATAAATGTCTTTCCGACCCCAGGGTCTCCATAACAAAACAGAACAGCGCGTTCACCTTCCCCTCTCCCACTACCTGCATACCATCTTTTGAATTCCTCCGTTTCTAAGAGCCATTCCCAAACACCATTGGCACGGTGTTCTTGAATGTCCCAATGCCGAGAGCCAGGATTTAGTGGTGATAACCAGGCAAGGAGTTGGGACCGATCATCGGTAATAGTATCACTATCCCATTCTCCAGAGGTGTTCCCATTACCGGAGAAGGTGGTGCTGAGATTGACGGTATATTGAGGCATCTTCCACTCTTTGTCGCTCGCACGGTTGAAATGGAGGGGCTTCTGGGTATGTTTGGTTGATATTCCTGTGACGGGGAGATAGTGGATCTAGTTTAGGAAAAGCGGGGGTGATGTCGGTGTTAGAGCAGCATCGCAGGCACCCTTATTTGGTTGGCTACTCTTGGCGGTTCCTCAGAGCGTTCCAATTCAGCCGCCTGGACCGTGTGTAACTAACTTGATTCTGCTGGTTGTCATGTCGGTACCCGAGGGCTCATCCGAGTACTGTACTCGAGCATATTCGGGCTTCTAATTACTCGCCCGAAACAAAAGTCTGCCCGCGACCTTTACCTACACGCTGGGAGCATCAGAACTGCTCTTCGCTCATGGCAACAGGTGGCGCCCTAGTATAATACTCTAGTATGTTTAAAGGTCGGGGACAGACATGATTTTTGGACGAGTACTAATCTACTCGTATCACACAACCCTACTACCTCGTATAATATTGATACTTATGGTAGTCTCTTAGTCTTTATAACTATACCAAGGCCGGCTAGACCTCCCCCCCACTCGGTCTTTTTGCTTTTGCACCAGGTAGCTTAACTTAGCTGACCTTAATAAACCGCAACAATCATCTGAAAGGCGTTAGCACCAACATGGCGGCTAACATCCAGCATCGTAGAAAGGTTTGAGACTCGGGACTCTTTCTTGCTCTATAAAATTACCGTACCTTATCTTGGGGATCCCGTTTTCCGGCTATCGGCGAGAATAGCGAAAAACTCGACATCTAAGACGGGAGAGCGTCACAATGTGGCTTGTTACAGCAGTGAAAAGCAAATACGCCACGGCCGGAAACACCCATCAAAAGCAACGCCACAGATACCGGTACTCAAGTAGATCTAGACTTTAGGGTGGCTCTGGATAGACCAGGAGTGGCTAGACTACGTCTTGCGAAACCATTGAGCTCGCGAGAGCCTCTCCACCCACCCGCAGATAACAGCGCTCAAACCTTATGCTCGCTAACCCGAAATCTAATCGCAGTCTACAATACAATAGCCCACAACGAAGCGAAACCGCTCATAGTGCTTTTGTAGAATAGGGATTATTTACATGGGTATTCTCGTTAAACACTGTGCTCGCTTCACCGTTGGGTATCGTACACTTCCGTTCGCAAAGTCTTCGCGGAAGGACAGGTACTGTGGCAAAGTCTTGGTGGCAATGAAAGTACCAGAACAACCTTTTCAGTTCAAATTATATACAAATTCTTGTACCAGTACCTCTATTGCCGCCAAGACATCGCCACAGTACCTCTCTCTCAGCGAAAACTTTGCGAATGGAAGTGTACCGGTATCGTATCACTCTCTACTAATCCGAACTCATCCAAAGCCACACGGCACGGAAGAAAACCATAATTCATCCTATTGGCTAGCCAATGAAACAGTACTGTGGCCTGTGCTGTGGCCCTCCTGTGAGGCCCTGCTTACCTAACCATCTTATTCAAAGATTTCGGTTTCCTCTAAAAGTTGACCATCATCATATTTGTTCGCACCACCAAAAGTCTTGTGTTTTTCGGTCATTAAGGATTGGATCCGCTGCGCCCCGCCATCCTCATATTTGTTCAAGAGTGTGTTACCGGGCCACCCTTTCGATAATTACACCTATGGCACTGTAGACGATGCCGTATCGTAGGTAAGGAGATATTTCACAATTGCCATAGAAACCCTTGCGGTAGCGCATACCATCTGTGCTTTAACCAAATGGAAAACAAACATCCCATGCACAACTTATCTATAACTCAGGGAATTCTGTCGGACCGAAGGAGCAGGGGAGAGTAAAAATAAAGCGGAGAACAAAGAAGGGCAGAATAAAAAGGGCGAAACCAAGGGCTTAGAACTAGTCTTAGAAGCAAATTAAAGAGGATAAGATGGAAAAAGCGAACCATGAACAGAACATTCTCGCGGTAATAAAAAGATTGCACCCTCCCTAACCCGTACTGTACTCTTTAAAACGAAACTCCCATTACAACATCGCTAAGTTGAACACGGGATTTCAAGAGGATGTGAGAGCTATTGTATATGCGGGCTCGTCATTCGGGATGCCCTTCTCTGCAAAAGAGGTCCAAGGATAGCTTCCATAAGTAAGGCGCTCTGAGACAGAATACATGGCAGTGATGGTTTGTAAGGGGTTGTGTCTCCTAATCCGGAGGGAGTGCCGCGAGTTACCTCTTCGTGAGGCTGTAGCAGCTCAATCACCCTGTGATGACCATGCCTAGCCTCACACATGTGTGGGGTAGGGCCTCCATTGTCTCTTCTGTTGGGGTTGACCTCATTCAGATCGAGCAGTATTTTTAACACCCCTTCATCTCCCTAACACGCCGAGTGCAAGAGTGGCGTTTGACTACCACTACCTGGCTTCTCGGGATTGATCACCTTCCTCGCCAACAATATATCCGCCACATGAACATGTCCCCACGAAACGGCATACAAGAGCGCTGAATTGCCGCTATCATCTAGGTGGCCAGCATCGACCTGGTCTCGCCCCAGGAGTATTTTCACAACTTCCGCCTGTCCATTTAGAGCTGCATGTAAGAGCGGAGTTTTGCCGTTATCATCTGGGCGGTTGGGGTCGACTTCTTCCCGGGCAAGTAATATTATTACTACTTCGTCATGTCCACCCTCAGCGGCACGCGAGAGTGGTGTTCGGTTCCTATTATCGAGTCTGTCCGGGTCAACATCTTTCCGCCCAAGCAGTATTTTTGCCACAGCCAGGTGGCCTGTTTGCGCAGCCTGTGAGAGCGGTGTTACGCCGTAATCATCGGGTCTGTCGGGGTTGACCTCTTCCCGCTCGAGCAGTCTCTTTACGGCTCCCTCATGCCCACCCCAAGCGGCAAGCGACAGCGGGGTTCTGCCGGTAACATTTGCCCTGTCGGGGCGAACCTCCTGCCGCCCAAGTAGTATTTTCACCACTTCCTCATGCCCAGCCCACGAAGCATGAAAGAGTGGCGTCTGGCCGAAACAATCAGTCGAATCAGGGTTGACCTCTGGCTGTTGGAGCAGCGCTTTCACCACTCCCTTGTGCCCGTTCCGAGCGGCATTCATGAGCGGTGTTCTGCTGTCATTACTTGGTCCATCGGGGCTGATCCCCGCGTGCCGGAGTAGCACTGTCACTACTTCCTCACGCCCACTGCGGGCTGCCCTTGAGAGCGGTGTTAGGCCCCGATATCCGGCTCGGCTGGTTTTACCTCCCCTCGCCCGAGTAGAATTTCCACCACTCCCCCATGTCCATTCTCAGCAGCATGTGACAGAGGCGTTTTTCCGTAACTATTTGGCTGGTTGGCATCGACTGCTTCCTCCTCGAGCAGAATTTTTACAATTTCGTCATGTCCATTATAAGCTGCCCATGCAAGCGGTGTGTGCCCCCAGAGGTCTCCTCCGTTGATATCAAAACGTTGTATCTGTATCAATGCAGCTACTAGCTCATTAATTCCGAAGAATGATGCGCAGTGCAGTCCACCAAACCGGAAACCAGTTTGAAAAGGTGAAAGATAGACATCTTCTACTTGTTCTAAAAGTAATTTTGCGGATATGTGACCATCGTATCCCTCAAGCAAGCACAGGGCAAGTGCCATTGCGTCGTCAGAGAGTTCCCATTTTGCATGGACCCCCCAATATGCCGAACAATATTCTAGGAAGGATGTTCCAAGGACGTCAGAAGAGGAATCGGCTGAAAGAGCTTCGACCTGTTCGGAATTCAGATATGTCAAGCAGGTCTCGGCCATTGTCGAGTGAGGTCTACTGAAAAAATCTGGATGGGCGGAAAGATACTCTTGCAGAGTAAAATGAATCAGTCGCACTGTTGATGCTTTTTTATCCACGGTGATCAGCCCTTGACAGCAGCTCAGTATTGTCGAGATCGAAGGGATATTCTGAGAATTGAAATCAGTGGAGCCTAACTCGACTGCCAGGGCGTGGCACAATTCCTCTGCCCCTAACGGCCGCCCCGCATGGCTGACCCACATCAAAGCTTCCATCCCAAGCCTGGGTTTATCTCCGCTCTGCGCTTTTATCCGTACAATCGTCGCTTGGTAAGCATCTCCTAATCCCAGTCTATCTGTAATTTTCCCGAGTCTCTCTCGTCTCCGATATATTGTTGATTCTTGCAAGATTCCTTTGATATTTAACGAAACGAGTAGAAACCTGAACCTATCTATTAGCGGGAAAAGCGGAACGTGATTGGCAGCACTATTGCTCCTACATACATTTCTGATATATTTTCGCTAATCTTCTCCAGAATTTCTGCCTTCAGACCATCGTCCATGGCATCCGGGGTTTCATCGTGGCCCAGCCTAGCATGAAGGTATCTCGTGATATCGGCTCTGGTAGAACTTACAAGCAAACTTGCCACATGACCAGCAAGACGGCGTTCAACCTGGTCCCGAATGTGGGGCCTCCCAGTCACGAATATCCGGGTTCCCGGGGACTGCTTAAGGATTTCATTTAGCGAATCAAGCAACTTGGGTCGTTCCCCTTCGGCGCATTCGTCAAGGGCGTCAATGCATATAAACGTTGGGCGTGAGGATGCGATTGCCTTCAGCATTTTTACGAGAGAAGCGTGTTGAGGTCTGCGCCCACCGATCGACCTTTCGTGCTCCTGAAAGGCCCCCATTATATCCTCCGGAATATTTTCCATCCCGCTCACCATTTGTTTTACCAGAGAGCCCAACATACTGGTCGCTGATTGCTCCTTTCGCTCCGCAAAGTCAAAGTAAAAACATGTAACTGCGGTGTTCTGTCCTCTGGCCTGATCGCACAGCCTGTCCACCACAAGCGAACTGCAATCAGTACCTGTTAGCTCGAGCTCTCTTTCTTCTTCTCTCGCCAATGAGTAATCCTTCTTACCTAATAAATGTTTTACCGACTCCCGGATCTCCATAACAATGCAGAACTGCCTTCTCACAATCACCTTCCCCTCTCAATCCGCACCATCTTTTGAATTCCTCAGTTTCCGGGAGCCATTCCCCGATATCGTCTAAACGGCGCTCTTGAATGTCGCAATGCCGTAAGCTAGGCCTCAGTGGTGATAGCCAGGTCAGGAGTTGAGACCGACCATCGGCAAAAGTACAGTTGTTCCATACATTATTACTAAAGTTCGTAGTATTGAGGCAGTTGTTGCTATCGTTGATTGTATATTGGGACATCTTTCGCTCTTTATTGTTTGTTTTTTTCGTTAAAGACAAGTTGCTGGGTAAGTTGAGTGATGGTATTCCCAGCAGTGTGAGAAAAGCGGGGTAAAGTATAAGCCAAGCCGTGGTCTCTGATGCTCAAGCAGGGTTGAGCATCCAGCCACCTAGTTGCTGGGTGGTACGACTAAGCCACCCGAAAGCTGCGAAACCAATGTCATTCTAGTGGCTGCTTTATCGGCACTGCAGGGTGAGGTGCCTATGTCCAGTTTTCTAGGTCCTCGCCTGTTGCGCGAGTCCCACTGGCCACAATCTTACCAGCCCCAAGAAAACTCCTTTATGCCGGCACTAGAATAAGCCCAGCTACATCTATGCTACTACGTTCTTGACCCACGACGCTGGGGAGCAATCTTTCGGTTGAAACTTCAAATGCCCTGGGTATTGATAATATCGTGAGTTCCAAACTAGGGCATGCCAAGCCTCCTTACCCATTTTGATACCATAGAAGACTCTTTCCAACCTACTCAGCACATGGCCACCACGATTGCATATAAAAGCCACATCCTCTCTTATCAAAGACTAGGTACCCCAGGTAACTTACAAGGACCTTACGTAAGGAAGATGAGGGTGAGTTTTTCGGTTAGACTGGAGGACAAAAGAGCATGAATTTTTCGCAGTACAACCGTCGACAAAAAGAAATTCACATCCGAAATAGAACACAATGCATAGATCACCACCACAATGCCTTTATGAACCCCTTGCACAGAGTCCCCGCATGTTCAAGCCAAGTCTCTCTTAGAACTCGCCATTTCTGTAAAGAAGATAGGTTCTCTTGTCAAAGTTCTGATTGTATATAGTGGAACCTCCGATATCTCGCACCTCCAAGACTTCCAACCCTCTAGTAACCCCTCTGTTCACAGAGTCACAATACATGAAGTATGGGAAATCCCTCTCAAAATTCTACCCCTCCTTTAGTTTCCAATCCCAGGGCATTCCGCGGATCTTAATTCCAGCAAAACCCCTACAGGAGAGAGAAATTAGCGGGAAAGTTCAACTTGTAAAAAAACCGGAAGCGCAAGGGAAAAAGGATGGAATGGAGGGGAGAAATAAAGTAACAAACCCCATTCGCCTGAAAATCCGAAGGGGCCTCTAGTAGTATCCATGTGCAGAAAAACTATGATAGCCGGAGAGAGAATCACCACTGTCCAAATGTCTGAGGAAAATGCCTAGCCAGGGAGTTAGCCGGGTTCAATAACTGGCTAACCAAGAAAAATACCAGCGACGCAAGCATCAAACCTCCCACGCACCTTGTGAAGTTTCAACTCTATAAGGATAAATTTCCTCCAAACGGGTATAAACCCCCTTGAAGTACCTTTCTTGTTGCTAAATATTGTATTGATAGCGGAACTGTCATTAACATAATATTATTATTATCCAAGTTCTATGATACACAAATTTTCCCTTTCACTTCAATTATGGGATGGTACAACCCGGTGCCAATAGGGCAGGGCACACAGGCTCAGTCCGGAGGAAGAAAGTCATGTCTCTGAGGTGCACGGAGAAAGGTATATCCGGTTGCCGGGCCAGTGAGGGGTCATAGCTCCTAGGTACTGGGTCCGTGGACACCCATTCGAATACCCTGCTGCCACTGTAACCTACTCCTAAGTATCTCAAGAATCCCAAAGAGAACTCTGGAGATACTAATATGATAGGAGGGAAAGACTCAGTGGAATATCTTCAAGAGATATAAGAAAGATAAGGGACTAATGGAGTGACCGTTCAACTTGTAGTATATTAAAGAAGAGCGTTCCTGTGAGGCTTGAGAGACTGAATCCTTAGGGGATCTCAGGCTCTTTAAATATAAATAAAACATAACCAAATATCCTGTGCCTAACGCAAAGACTTACTATGCTGAGATAGTATCAAAGTAAACAACTAAGTCCTAGAACATAGGTATAGAGGCGACAGGATGTAACTAACAAAACAAGTAATGGAATCAAACAATAAGGGATCGCTACTAATGTACTAAACCAGTAGTACTAGTGGGAAAGTATAGGGTTGCCTAAAGGGTACAAGGGTAGCAAAGGATGCTATAAGCGAGCTTAAGGATAAATAACCCAATAGGAAACGATAACACAGAAGGAAAGTACAAAGTAACAAGGGTAATGCTACTATTATAGAACCTAGATAGGAAACATCCAACATCAGGTAAGTACAGTAGTGAGAACAATAGGCAGATTCTGTTACAGCCACCATCCTAGATCTCGACATCTTCATCCTTGCTATATATCGTGTTCTTTATTGACTGCTCGCGTTTTTTCATTTCTTACCTGCCTCCCTTGAGCAACATCGAGGCGCCCTCATTGCCACATGGGGACACATTGGTGGTAACAATCTCCCTAGGCAAGGGGAGAGACCACCTCACCAAAGCCTCCGGCAGTGGAATCCTACCATCAGTGGAACAGGCGATATTCTCTTCTTGCAGTGTTGTTGTTTAATTCCGTTACTTTTCCTTTATGCTATACACCAGCTTCCAAAAGGTTCTCGTAACGCTGCAGGTATACCCGGTGGTGACCTGGTGCCAAGGATGTACCCCATCTCACAATTTTTGGCCACGATTATCGGCAACAGTCATAGCCCTCCACATCATCCGAAGAAGTCAGAGTTTGCAAGAGCACGGTACGATAAAAATCACGATATTGCTTTGCTAGCAGATCTTTGGTATGGGATACAGAGAGATAGTATGATTGATAAATTGGTTGATCAGATGCCACAGTGTATTGTTGCTGTGGTAGATAATAATGGAAGTCATATAAAGTGGTAGATTCAATATAGCATAATGACTTCTAGTAGAAAATCTCTTTGCTGAATGCTCTCCTTCTCAGATAAAGTCCTCCCTAAGTAAGCTTTGTCATTGCTGAGTTTTACAATAATCATGGCTGAAAATCATGAGATGGTGTACATGCTTGGCGCCCAGTCACCGCCGGGTATACCTGCGGCGTTACGAGAACTTTTTGGAAGCGAGTGTATCTAGTTTTTCCTATGACACTTTCTTAGGCTTTGGAAAATTGGCTATCATGATATATCACTCGATTTAAACAGTTATGTTTGGTTGCCCCCTGTGCCAATACCCCCCTCCTCTTTCCATCCTCCCTTTATTTCCAGCCTCGTGCTACTCCCTACAGACTGGAATTACCGGAGGTTTCATTGTAGTCCACTGCTTCCATATCAGTTGCTTGTAGCAGCAGGATAGCCTAAGTTGCTGTCTGCGGCACACTTGCTTTGCTGTACTAGACTCTCAACTATCATCACGATTATGCTCTATCTACCTAGAAAGTTAAGGCGCTACAAGAGAAAGCAAGGCTTATGCACTCTCTCGGTATTCTTTCTTTCGGAAGTGCTGGTATAGCGTGTTCCTCGCATTGTGCTTGATTCTGACCTTCACGAGTGTTGGGGTGATCTGTCTTTTTTGGCGATAGTTGCATTGCAGAAAAACTCATGCACTTTTGTCCTCCAGTGCGAGAAATCGATTATCTTTACCATGGACACACAAGATATTCCCTAATAGTTGCTCGACATTGCGTATTGAGGCACGTATCTCCAACCGATATTCTTTTTGGGAGTACTGAGGCCGGTCGGGGGCCCGGAAGGTTTCTGCCCCTCGATCGCTTAGTGCGTCATAATCAACATTTGCATGTATGTTATAAACCGCGGGATAAACACAGTACAGGTAGTTAACTACACTTGACAGCAGAAAAGCGGCACCTGACTAAATATTCGGTCGCTGTTTCTCATGCTAATTGAATGGCTAAAAAGGCAGATTAAGACCGTCATAGTACAACAAGCCATTGCACTAGTAGTCATCCACCAGCGGTCTATAGAAACCCGAGGTGATATAAATTAGTAAAAAAATGGCCCCACCTGCAGGCAGAATAAGTACTGTACTTGAGTACAGTACACTACCTTACCCTTTTCTATCCATATCAGCCTTGTGGGTCCACATCTCCTTCATCCAACCCCTTGCCTACCACTCTTCTCCAAACTGCTCCAGTTGCTGCAAAGACCAGAATTGGTGCTAGGTGTTGCGCAGTATATTCCAAGAAGCACCCTTTATTTAGATATTATTTAACGGATAAGATGTCTCTTGAATCCCGCACCGGCTCTGCCAGAAGCTTGTGTCAGGGTAAGTTTCATGTTGGCCTAAAGCGCCGTGAGCCAACATTTTCCTCTTTGGTACCCAAATCAGGGAGATCTCTTTCCTCATTCTGACTTCCTAGCCTTCCTTTTGATGCGGAGGAGGAGACCTGAGGGAATGAAGCGATCTCACGCTCAGAGCATTCGCCCAACAGCTTCTGGATTTTCTGGAGGGGTTCACCTAGACGCTCCAAGGATATCTAGACACCAGAAATGTTCGCAATGTCAGGAATGTGTCGTATTGGGGTTTGTAGACCATTTTCCTAACGGTTAAAAGGGCTAGGAATTTATGCTTTGGAATCGGAAGGATTCGATAAGCAGAAAGGTGCTTGGTGTCAGAGTTTTTCCAGTGAAGAACCCTTGGCGGTAAGCCTATTCGTATCCCACGACTGTAACAAGCGCACAAAGCACCAATTCTGTTTTCGGCCACTGGAAGTCTCTCATTAAACACCTAAGGAGTAAGGAGCGCTTCTTTGGGATCTACCCGCAACTCATGAGGAGACACGCTACCCACTCATTAAAATCGCGAAATCGGGCTTCCCATAGGATAAGTATTAGTTCCCAATTGATCTTTCATGAAATACCCAGCTGGCCCAGTGGTTAAACCTTCTGTCGCAATTAGCGGGAGCCCAGGAGTTCAATCCATGCTGACAATCAGTTATTATTGAACGATCCGTTATGTAGGGCAGGAAAACTGAGAATTTCTCAAATCTTGGCCGATGGGGACTGGGAGATTGGAGAACTTGGCCTTCATCAAAAGGGCTCTGGGGTTTGGCGGGCCTGCTGCGAGGTGGTAGAATCCGACTCTAGACCTTAAAGGTTGGCGATCGGCAGGTAGCAGTATCGAATTGGAGTAGGGTTGGTAAAAAAATTTTAAAAAAGTAAAAAAAATCAAGAATTTTTTTTCTTATTTTGTCTTGCGAAGGCAGCTGTGGCTATAGCCGTTTTAGTTGTTTTAGTTCTGGTAAGATACTCCCTCCCCATTTATTTTCTTGTATATATAGGTTTTTTTCTAGTGGCGCTGACAGTACTACTACTGTACTCCCACAAGGGTGCAAGTACGATCACCCGAAAAGTTTAACCCTCACGATAATTTGACCATGATGGCGATTAAAATTGCAACTATAACTGTCGTGAGTATCAATAATAATAAATCCTTTCTATTTGGGTCACTCCTGCTCCCTCTGGTGTTTGGCATCTGGTAATAAGACTTTTAATTTTGACCGCGGCACCGACTTAAGTCTTGTTATGAGGTGCCGATTGGGGGTTTGAGATGAGTCAGCGAGGGAAATAAAGTGAAGTCAAGGAGGAAACGGCCGATTATTCTTCGGAATCGTATCTTCCTTGTTATATCCAAGACGGGACAGAGGGTTTATATAGATAATACAATGAGCTTCTCCAGCCTTCTTATCGTGTGGAAATTGTTCCGGGACACGCATACAACAGAGGAGTTCCTGTCGCGATTCCTGTCAGTTTTCTGATTCATCCCTTGCTCTACTCTCCGTTTCCCTCCAGCCATTTGTGGGAATCTTCACATACAGGGTATGAATGATTTATTCCCATTTCCCCTGATGATCGATAATGACTAACAAAGGAAACTAATAACAAGAGACTAACAGGATAGGAAAGGGTACAAAGGAAACTCGCATTGCTGCAGAGTGATCGCCGGTGATTTTCAACAAGTTTTACTGCTTGATGTGTGCAGATTGATACGATATTCTCGCTATCTAGTTGACTCGCTCTGCTGTGGAAAACTGTAACCTACCGGCATCCTATCGCACTCCACTAATTCTAACCCAACCGACACTACCGCGTACGAAGGATAAGCACCATTCATCCTACGAGCACTTCCGCCCTCTAATTCGCCAGTAGAGGGAATCATACAAGGCGGCGAACTCTTTGGTCTCTCTACTTTCGACCTAGACCGACATATCCTTAGTATGGGAGCTAAAGAGCGGGTATTATGTATCCTAAAAGCCACCACAGGTTAATTAGGAGCTCTGTAGTGCTGTGTAACCTCTCGCCAAGTAGGCCCGGGAGGCTCTTTCCCGCCTGTTCCAGAACGCATACTATTAAGGTGGTAAGCATTCGGCGGCATTGACTGGGCCCGCTCCGGGAGAGAATAGTAGTCTCTAAATACAAGGAGCGGAGCTTCCCCAAACCTTTCCTTGCCCGTATTTTCCTACTATCAAATCGATTTCTAGAAGGGTGAGAGTTGTGAGTGAAATGAAAAGCCAGTCTCCCAGGCTCCTACCCGCCAGAGTCACGTCAATGGCTGGGGGGGCTAGTCGGTATCCACCATGTGGAACACTCTACCATACGTTAAGCCGTATAATTCATAACACCTAGCCCCCTATGATAAATCGAGGAACGGTCTTTATATTCGCAATTGCCTCAAGAGTGCTTGCTCTATCGCACCAATGTCCCTCTATCTGGCGAAGATGAAAATGCTCTATATACAGTCTATCCATCACTTGAAGAAAAGAGAGGGTGATGAGATTAGGAAGAGGAAGAAAAAAAACAGCACGAGAAAAAAAAAGATAAAAAAGGCGCAAGGAAGAATTTACAACTAGAGGAAAACAAAATATGAAAACCGTAAGCTGTAAACTGAACCTTCCTTCCATAATACAAGTATTTTATCCCACCTGGACTCTAGTATATCCTATAAACAAAAACTGATATATCATGACTCGACGGATTGGGTGGGGAGTTTCACACCTCGGTGATAATATATTTGTACACTCCAACTCATTTACTTCGCCTGAAAAGGACACTACTCACCGACAGCTTCGACGAACAACACAGCCTTTAAGGGAAAGATAGGTGATTTTCACAAGGTGTCTCCTAGGCTCAAGTCGGGCTAGGGGTTGGCAGTTTGCAGGCCTGGAAGAGCGCTACCACCTTCTTATGGCCATGCCTAACTGCCTGCATGAGCGGTGTTTGGCCCTGATCATCCGGCTTGTCGTGCTCGACCTCTTTCAGCCCGAGTAGTATTTTGACCACCTCCTCATGTCCAAGCTGAGCAGCGTACGAAAGCGGTGTTCGGCCGAAAGCGTTTGGCTGGTCGGGGTAGACCTCTTCCCGCTCGAGTAGTATTTTCACTATTCCCACGCGCCCCTCGAAAACGGCATATGAGAACGGTGTTCTGCCGTACTTATCTGGCTTGTCGGGATTGACCTCCCTGCACTCGAGTAATATTTTTACTACGTCCTCATGTCCATTCGAGGCGGCATGCGAGAGCAGTGTCCTACCGCGATCGTCTGGCGTATTGGGATCAACCTCTTCACGCCTCAGTAGTATATTTGCCGCTCCTTCATCTCCACCCGCAGCCGCATGCCAGAGTAGTGTTGCGTCCCATGTATCGGGCTTGTCAGGGTCGACCTCTTGATACATAAGAAATATTTTTACCACTCCTTTATGTCCTCTCTGAGCCGCATACGCGAGCGGTGTAGTACCGAAACCATCAGGCCTGTGGGGGTTGACATCTTCCCGTGCGATGAGTATTTTCACCACTCCCTCATGTCCATACTCAGCCGCGCGTGAGAGCGGGGTTTGGCCCCAAACAGTTGGCTGGTCGGGGTTGACCTCTTCTCGCCCGAGCAATAGCTTCACCACCCCCTCGTGCCCACGGCAAGCGGCATGAATGAGGGGCGTTCCGCTAGAATCATCCGTCTTGTTGGGGCAGACCCCCCCCCGCTCGAATAATATTTTCACTACTTCCTCATGGCCATTCTGAGCAGCCCATGCAAGCGGCGTGCGTCCAGAAAAATCCCCCGCGTCAGTCTCATACCATCCCATTTCTATCAAAGTACCCACCACTTCAGCAACCCCGAAAAACGACGCCCAGTGTAGCCCGCTGAACTGCAAACCCATGCCAATATCCCCACGATACCGATACTCGTTTTGTTCTTGCAAAAAACATTTGATGGATATGTGGCCATCGCATTCCTTGAGCAGCTGAAGTGCAAGTGATCTTCCGTGGCCCGAAAGTTCCCTTTTCGCGTGGACTCCCCAGTAGAGAGAAGAGTATTTTAGAAAGGGCATGTTAAGGATGCTGTGGGTTGAATTGGTCGGAAGGACCTTAACCTGCTCCGAATTCAGATACGTCAAGCAGATCTCGGCAATTGTCGAGTGGGGGGTGCTGAAAATATCGGGGGAGGTGGAAAGATATTCTTGTAGAGTAAAGTGGATTAGTCGGACAGTTGATGCCTCTTTATCCATAGTGATAAGCCCTTGGCAGCAGCCCACTAGCGTGGACATTGAAGGGATGTTGTCGGAATTGAAATTCTGGGAGCCAAGCTCAATCGCTAGAGCATGGCAGAGCTCATCCGCCATCAACGGCCGTTCCGCATGACTTATCCACATTAAAGCTCCCATCCCGAGTCTCGGCCTATCCCCACCCTGGGCCTTTATGCGCTCTATTGTCGCACCGTAGGCATCTCCTAGTCCCAACCCGCCCGTTATTTGCCTTAGCCTCTCTCGTCTCCGATATATCGTCGACTCTTTCAAGATTCCCTCGATATTTAGGGAAACGAGTAAAAACCTAAATATATCCATTAGCGAACCATGTCAGATGGGGTTCTTTGCTCCTACTCACATTTCGGATACATTCTCGGGAATCTTCTCCAAAATCTCTGCCTCTAGAATCTGATTCATTGCATCGGGCGTTTCATCTTCGCTTAGTTTGACACGAAGGTATCCGGTGATATCGCCTTTAGCTGGGGATAGATAGACGCTTGCCATTCGTGCAGCAAGACGCTTTTCCACCTCCACTCGAATGTGAGGCCTGCCGGTCACAAATATCCGGGTAGCCGGGGACTTTTCAAGGATTTGTCTCAACGAATCAAGGATCTTCACTCGTTGTACACCGACACATTCATCGAGGGCGTCAATACATATAAACGTGGGTCGTGAGGACGTGATAGCCTCTAGCATCTTTACAATATCAACGAGTTGTGGTCCACATCCACCAATGGCCTGTTCCTGCTGTTGGAAGGCCGTGCATATATCCTCCGGAATCCTCTCCACCCCGCTAACCATCTGTTTCAACAAGGAACCCAACATATTCGTAGCAGACTGCTCCTTTCGTGCAGCGAAGTCGAAGTAAAAACACGTGACGGAGGTGTTTTTTCCTCTGGCCTGATCACATAGCCTATCTACCACCAGTGAACTGTCATCGTGGCTTGTTAGCACATGTTCCCCTGCTTCTCTCCTCGCCGGACAATCCTCGTTACCTAATAAACGTCTTGCCAACCCCCGGATCTCCATAGCAAAATAGAACTGTGCTGGCATCTTTATCTTCCCCACTCAACCCGCACCATCTTCTGAATTCCTCACTTTGTACGAGCCATTCCCCAACATCGTGAACACGGCGCTCTCGAATGTCCCGATGGCGTAAGCTTGGCTCCAGGGGCGACAGCCAGGTTAGGAGTTGGGGCCCATAATCGGTAAAAGTACAGTTGTTCCACACATTGAAAGAGTTCGCATTATTGGAGATGTTACTATGGTTGATGGTATGTTGGGGCATCTTGAACCGCTTATTGTTCGTTTGTTGGAAAGGAAGTTACTGGGTAAGTTATGGTTGGGTGATGTTATTTCGAGTAGTGGGAGAAAAAAAGCGGGGTCAGGCTGAGAAAAGGCAGCGGTTACCTGTGTTGAGACCGAGTCCCTGATGGCTCCTTACAGGGTACCTGGGTACAGCTTAAATAAACCCCCCGAATGGTGTGAGGCTGGTTTCATTCTTCTAGCTAGTCTACAACGTTTCTAAGCAAGCTACAATAATCTAATGGCTTTTGTTGAAGTGTCTTATTTACAGCATGGCTCCTTGGTCCTAGATTGTCCGGCTAGTTAAGCAGTATGGTTATTCTAGTAGCGACCTACAAATACTCCTAAATACTCCTAAAGGCCGGTGATAGGACAAGCCAAGCTAATAGGTCACAAACCATAGTGGCCCAATATCCAAGGCGATATCACGTTTTGGCTAATAAGAATAATTTAGGACGACAGGAAATTGGGTAAATACAAGTACCCTTGCATGGTTTATTGGATAATGAGGCTGGTTGAGACGCCACCGTCTAAGTTACTCTAGTTTTATCGCAAATTTTACAATCCGACCATTAAAGCCTATTTGGATGCGACGGTTCGGTTGCAAGGGAACTGTGTTTCCGGAACAGGCGAACATTCATTTTCGTTCAAAAGGTTAATTCACCAAGACTCACCTTTTATAGGTTAATATCCTGGCAAATGTCAATTAATAATCGCTGCTAAGGATGTAAACAACAATTAACCTGCTGCGGGCCGAATATCTCAATCAGGGCTAGAGGTATTTTCTCTATTAGTGTGTAGAGGACCTAACAGCGCTTTAATTCTCATGAAACTTGTAGGTAAAGACCTTCAAAAATACTGCGGTTACCAAGTTCCCTCCCCGAATGTGGCAACGAAGGGGGGGGGGGTTGGATCAAAAATGAGCGAAGGATGCAGTAGGGAAAGCGGTTTTTCAAACCGCAAGATAAGATAGAACCCCTTCTAGCAAAATAGTCAACAACGATATTTGAAGACAGTTAGAAGCAAAGAAACAAATGAAATCAAAAGGAAGCAAAATCCAGCTAAAGAAACAAATAAACCACCCCTAGCACTCTACTTCCCCTGCTTCGAAGAATAAATACTCACAGAACTCACAGAGCGTGATTGAAGGTAGAAATTCCCAAGAGTTCCTAACTATTTTTGCTTACCAAGACATTAAAGAACCCTGCTATTTCTAGAAGCCCAAGGAACCCCCCCTTCCAACCCCCCGGGTTCGTTTATCGAAGGCCTTCTTTGAAACACTGCCCTCTCCATACCGTATTTTTTGGTGTTATCCGGTTTTCTGCCAAGAAAGTGCGTCACTTAAGGTTGGATGGTGCCCGTAGTCTGAAATAGGTCCTTTGATCCTCCCCAGTTATCATAGTAACTAAGGAACGGAT
>Ga0307509_10002509_pt1 | contig 29591 bp, 25 predicted proteins | sample 10_EM_MG_FD_202245 | JGI IMG/M metagenome (GOLD analysis project Ga0307509, IMG submission 202245) | Populus trichocarpa ectomycorrhiza microbial communities from riparian zone in the Pacific Northwest, United States - 10_EM | ecosystem: Host-associated > Plants > Roots > Unclassified | place...
CCCTGGGGAGAATAAAAAAAGCCATTGTACTAGTACCGCATTTTCTGGTTAAGCTCTTTTTCACGCTAAGAGGTCAAAAGAAAGTGTGGCGAAATACGAGAGCTTCTTTGGGCAGAGAGTTGCCTTTAGGGGTGGATTTTCATAGATATTTACCGTAGGCATTGGTTTTGAGACTTTTGCCATCTATCTAGGGGAAACAACTAACCTGGAAGGGTTACTTTATGAAAAATCCTGGCTCACACCTTATTCTGACATCTCAGCGCGAAAACGAGAAAATGCGGTATTATACTTGCCGACAGGAGCTATCACTCGCTTTCTCTCCCCCGTGTATCCGCGTAATTCGCCACCACCCCAAAAATCGCGCCACATGTTTATCCTTCGTGTTAGCGCGATTTATGGTATACTCTAATTTCCATAAGACCAAGTGGCTTCTGCCTCGTTGTTCAACTAGACACTAGCGACCGACTCACTCTCATCCTACTACTGCAATACGCAAACGACACAATCGTCATGGACACCAATTCCGCCACATACCGGGAGATTCAGATTGAATGCAAGCGGCTTGGCCTTAAGGCTGCCGGGACCAGGGAGGAGTTAATAAAATGCCTGGAGTCAAGCACGAGCCACCAGCAGAATTCTTTTACGCAGCAGAACCGGGAGGATACAGAATTCCAACCCAGCCACGTTGACGGAGCTGAAATCCATGAAGAGGGTGAAATCCATGAAGAGGGTGAAATCCATGAAGAGGATGAAATCCATGAAGAGGATGAAATCCATGAAGAGTGTGAAATCCATGAAGAGGGAATACCAGAACTGGCCACGATCTCCCTGGTGCCGGTAATTCAAGAGCGCAGAGGGGACCTGGAGGGTGAGATCTCTGATCGGTTGGTCGAACGTCGCCGTGGCCCTCGCGTTGATCTTGCCACACTCGTGGAGTCTGCATACAAGACCCTTGCAGTAAGTAGGAGGGAGCGCGAATTGCAAGCTAAGGAGCTTGCCGAAAACCAGCTCCGCCTAGATTCGCTCGAAGAGTCTGTTGGCAGGATGACGGCTTCTATGGGTACCTACCGCTTTTTGCGCAACCGGTTCCTAAGTACCTTTAAAAGAGATAAGCTTGGTACAGCCACGAAATTCGATTTGAGTATCATTGCCGGAGGAAAGTCCGTTCCTGATGGGGGGGATGCTGCCACTGATGCAATGCTGTACCAAGGGACTCGTGGCAGAAGAGACACTGTAACATTCCGGAAGCTGTATGGTTTGGAACCGGAGACGGTACTAAAGATTCGTAAGTCATCCTGCTATTTGTAAACCCAAAATTAGTATCCATCTAACCCCGTCAGACCACACTGGTACCCTTATGCTCCTGAGCACTCATGCCTGGGTTCTCGCTTCCCACAAGCAGACGGGTAGCCCCAAGTTTTACAAGCTCTTTGCCGATTTTATTAAGCTGTTTGTGGAATCGGGCAACGGCTGTGATGTGGGGTACTTGGTTGGTAACCCAACGGAGGTGACAAAAGCATACTGGGCATTTATCACTTGTGTTGAGACTGAGGTCACCTCGGTGGCACAGGAATCATAGACACTTTGGTCTCCGGTGTTTCACTGAACTGATACGGTAAAAACTCTTATAACCCACTATCTCTGTAGCAGGGGCTGACCACCATATTTAAAGGCAAACCCCTCTAAGACGGGTTGGTGTTTTCCTCGGGTAAAGCTTGGGGGTGCTGGGTGTGTTGGGATCTCATTCACTGGCGTACGCAATTCTTGTAACCTAGCGGACTAAAACAATTGTGGGTGGACCAGGGATTAACCCTTCTATGGATATCGTGAGCTATAAGTGCTTTCACAGTAGTTCATTATGGCTTGCAAGTTTGATTGTTTTCCTAATTTTTCTGTCTGCTGAATCCTGCAGTTCATCTCTATACGTCCTCCAACTTTAAAAACTACAAAATGTATCACAAAAATCAATTACACTTTATCTTGCTGGAGTTACCCACCGGAGGAGGTATAAGTGAGGATGGAAGTTTTGCTTTGACTCTTTCTTCGCGCTCCTTTGCCTCCTCTTCTAATATTTTCCTAAGAGCCTCCTTTCTCTGACGGATCTTCTCCATTAGTCCCTTATCCTCTTCGTCTGGCTTTGACTCACTCTTTACATCTTCCCGAGCCCTTTCTTCGCCTTGCTCCTTGGCGCGTTCGATGCCTCCTGCCTCTCCAGTGTCCTTGATCATGAGTTCGGCGAGTTCCTACTACTTTTTTCCAAGTTCTGGTGAAGTGAGCTCATCTGCAGCGTACCTGCAGAACCCTAATTAGCACAATACTAAGCTTTGCAATGAGCCGCCTCTCTTACTTATATTTCGAAACCAACCCCCAGATCGGCCATGTCACGAAATAAATTCCCAACCCCCAGAGACAACCCATAGTAATCCATCTCCTAGAACCAGGCGTGCGTACGAGCCCTGGATCGGTGTTATAAATACGAACATTGTTCGACTGCTTATCTGATAGAGAGGGTGGGGATCTAGGCGCCTTCGAAACTCGAGGCTGTAAGCCATCAAGGCCTTTTTGGAAGCCCCATAGCACAGCCATGGTGTTCCGAGAAGATACATTCGTCGGAAGAACTGAGGGTAGTTAAGATCGAGATCGCCGGTGATATAACCAGAGCACGTAGGAAGTAAAATACGTAAAATACGGACATCTCTGCCTGGAGGCTGAGCTCTCAAGCACAGCGCAAGAATAATCAACAGTTAGAAGTTGCCAGAAAGTTCGATCCCCAGTGGGGTTTGATTCAGCCATTAGTCGTAGTTCTAGGGGTATACGGCGGTGCTATCACTGCGGCACGACAGACAATCATATTGAGTCTTCGAGGGGGGTGTTGTCAATCAACTTGGTGGAAAAGAGACGGATGCTGTTCAGAGACGAGAGGTCGCATTCTTTCGCATAGATAAAGGGATTTCCATGACGTTCACGAAGATCTTCGATGTAATCAACCGTGAAAATATCTGATGCATTCCGGACAAGAATCAAGTGTGCCCCTCTTGCAGCAAGATCGTGGACTATAGCAGCGCCTACTCCCGATGTTCCGCCCTGGAACCCAGAGCTTTAGCCTTCCATCTTTATGGAGGCGGTCGAAAGAGTGGACGTGCCATTACCACCGCGACCTTCCCAAGCATCACGCTCATTTCTATTTTGGTATCTGTTGGAGTATATCTTCAGGTAGCTGTAAAACCTATGGTACGGTCTTGGGAACCGGTAATAGATATGGAATTAAATCGATATTTATGTTGGAAATAATGGTCATGTTGTGATATTCGCCAAGTCTTGCATTGGGCCGGCCCCGGCTGGTTCAAAAACCCAAGGCGCAATTGCGAAGCTTGATATTTGCTGTTTCTGCGGTCACGAGTGACCCCTTGTGACCTATTGGGCCACCTCCTATCTCCACTCTTATTTCCCCACCCCCTCCGGTGGAAATTGTGTTCACAGTGAAGTAAATGGAGAGTTTCGTGAAGCGTTTCGGTGGAGAATTTGAATATATCTGGGTGAGAATTGTTAACCGTTGATTCACTTTTTCTCTCCTCTCCACCGACCATGAAGGTCGATGATAACTATATACTACATAATGGTCAACCTTGCAGATATCCGCCACATCTGGGGGCTCCGTCCCTTCCAATCCGTAAGACCCTTCGCTCCATCCTAAACGACTCCCAAACCACTACTCGCACCTCCTCGCATAAGTTCAGACTGCTCCTCGTTTGAGGTTATCAGGAAGCCCGTGACCGCCAGCGCCACATTACAACTCACAGTCGTACGCTAATATTCTCTGTTGCAATATGCGATCAGAACTTGGACGAAGAAGTGATAATAGAAAGTAGTCAAGATTTCTTATTGTGATAACGCTTATCAATTGAATAAAAAGAAAGACATAGCTCTGCTATATAGTACAGTGATTGAGTCCAGCCATTACCACCGCGATTCCTCCACAAGGAAAAACAAAGACTATCAAAGAAGTAACCTGAGAGGAACAATAGGAACAATGAAAGAACGCACATTAGGCTTCAACCAGGAACGAGTATGGAAAAACGTAAAGAGCTGAAAGAAACAATTAAGAGGAGAAAGAAACCATATTTGAGAGGAGCAAGAAATCATATACGAACATTCTCTGTTCCTGTGGCCACGAGTGACACTTCGTGACTGTTTGTGTCACCCCCTGTTCCAATCCCACTTCTACACCCCTCACTTTCTCCTCCCTTCTATTCTCTCTTGATTTTTCCTCCATCTCCTTCTTCTCTTGTTCTATAAGCAATACAAGTTGCCCGCTTGCGTTAGAGACCGCTCTCCTCTTGAAACTTGTGATACCCCTCGTTTCCACTAGTTCGCTCCTGTTGGGAATAATCCGTAACGGGGCGAGTACTTTAAGCGGTGGGCAGAATGAAGTGTTGGTAAGCCGCTTGATGGGTACAGATAGTGTGGGAAGGACTTTACTGAGCGTGAGAACAAGAGAGAGATTAAAGGTTAAAGTGAGAGTCGTGTTAAGAGCGGTTTTGTTGGCTTTCATTCACTGTCTAGAAAGAACTTGTTGAGTGGAGAGAAGAGAAGAGAAGCGAAACAAAACAGAGCGTAAAGAAGACAAGTGGACCCCATAACCGATGGCAGCCAAGTCAACCGTATGACTAGGTTTCGGCGAACAACCCCTGATATTCAACAACTCCCAGTAGTTCTCATCATACTCTATTCTTTCTTCGTTTCTCTTCTCTTTCTTTCTCTCTTCTTCTTCTTAGCAATACAGGCTGCTCGCTTGCCTCTGTGATCGCTCGTTTCTCAGTTACTTGTAGCACACTGAACTTTCCTCGTTCGCTCGCAATACGACTCAACAATTTGACGACCCTAATCCCCTATTGTCAACTCCGAATTGCCTACTCGGTGTAATTCGAGTCACATTCTAGCTTCCTACCACTAACTTTACGATATTACCAATATCCGAGACCGCCGAAATTGTGTATGACGCATGCAAGAAACGAGGACACGGCCATCCGGGGATGGGTGAGGGACTGCCGGGGACGGTGGGGGACTACGGGGCACAGCTGGGAAGGATATCTGATATGACAGCACGAGTGATATCTTATGATGTGAAAAGAATTTGTTTTGAGGTGTATGATTTCAGTTTGGCTAGTACTGGAGGCCCAAGCGCTGGAACTACAGTCCCCTATAGTCCGTCTGGTCCTCACCTTCCCGGGCGTAGTCTGTCCTGGCACCCCCAAAAAGGCGGACTATGAGCCGTAGTCCGTCCAGTCCTCTCTCGAAGACGGACGGACTGGACGGTTGGGAACACTGCTTACAGACTTTCCCGCCACCGCTTTATCAGTACATTCAAGCGTGACAAGTTCGGAAATCTGACAACTGCTGACCATGGGATTATTCACGATCGTAATGTAGCCGTAACTGGCGGGGATGCCATTGCCGATGCCTATCTCTATTCTATCATGGGCGGGTGACGTCTGCTTTCCGGGCACTTTATGGGTTTTTGCCAAAGACTGTGGCAAATTTGTTAGAAATCAGCTAGTTCTGCTTGACATGCTATAGTTTCTTTTGTTATATGCAAGTGCGGAAGCATGGGAAATATGTTTCCGTTGATGATGGGAAGGAGAATGGACTGTTAAAGGAACGCATGACGGAAAAGAAGATGGAGGAAGAACAAGAGTTGGGAATTGGATCAAAGGCGCAGGAGAGCAGGAGTCTTTGTGATGGATTTCATTTGTTTAGAGATTACAACAGAATGTTTCTTTCTTTTGTTTGGAACACGGGGGAAGGAAAACGGAGATGTGTGGTGATCGATAGGAGGATCAGGGCTTGGTTTTATTTTTGATATATACTTCTGTCCTTACTACTAGATTAGCAAGCAAGAACGAAGAGAAGGCGTTGGGCGCTATCCATCCCAGCTGCCATTTCGGTGACGTATATTTGACCATTTTGAATAAAAGTTCAGTAAGTAATATTTATCATTGTTAATTTTATGCTATAGTATTTGTCCTAAGTTAATAAGAGCTTCCGGAGACTATAAATATCTTAAATATCCATGTAAGTGTTCGAGCGTCTAACTATCGTAGGAAATAAACCCAAATATCTCGTGGCACCGCGCCGGACTTACCCTTGTGCCCCAGCACTGGTACAAGTACCCGTGACAACCAAGACAGCCCCATGACCTAACCAACTGCCAGACAGCGTGCAACCCACACTGCCTAATATGGAAAAATGGTCATCAGGTTGTGGGGAATCTTAAGCCCAGAATACTGCGCAAAGTGACCTAGTCCGACACCTGTTTCAAACCTCACCCACACGGGCTGTCCGTGGAGGAATTTGAACTCCGGGACCTTGATTCATCCGACATTATCAGTCCGGCCAGGAATACCGGACCTTCTCGTGCCAGTATCATAGTAATTCCCAAGGGTCAAAGGTTTCACAGAGCGGTAGATACCGCACGCTAGAGTGTTCCCCCCCAAAAAACATCCGTCCTATCATACCATGCCCCCTTTTTACTTCTAAACTTTCCCTACCTATAGACCAACTTACTTCCTTAATCTCATCTAAGAATGTTTCTTTCTCGCTTATGACGGTTTCCTTTTGTGCTCGCGTCCAGTGATACTTTTAGCAGCCCTCGGCGGAGTAGAAATATCCTGTTACAGTGCTCTGGGGCTTGGGGGTCTCCTGCGGAAGTCACCAAGAGATCATAGATCGTCACTCGCTCCCGAGCTTGCTCATATCGCGGAAGCAACTTGGGACATCCGTGTGCGGGTAAGCGATACGCGGGGGGTCCTAAAACTGACCGATTCCCGGGCGCCGTGCGGTGGGGGCCTTACCCGCGCCCTTTCACCCGAGTGTGACCTCCGTGCTTACCGACGAACTTGGTGTATGATCCAGTACTCGTAATGTCCTGACGTTTGTGAACACAACTGCTATTGCATACCGCCAAAATTCAGCTTTTTTGCCCTGATCTTGGCATCATGCAATAGCAGTTGTGTTCACAAACGTCAGGACATTACGAGTACTGTGCATGGTGATATATGCTAGCACGACGTCCTTTTCAAATTTAGTGAAATATGACACATTTGATAGAATGGGTTTACCAAGCTAGACTAACAAAGCCAGACCAAACGACCCCTTGCACACTAATCACTCCCGTCCCCCCTTCCGTCACCTGGGCGCGGGGAAACGCACCAGCAATGCACGTTCTCGTAACCGGCACAGGGCGATTCACCTTCCATGATGTCCTCGGTAGCAGGGTGATTTAAAACTGGAAAATTATTTATACCGACCCCACATAATGCTTTACAGAGAGAAAGGCTGTTTCCTCCGGTTTTGATGGATCGTCCTTCCGGCCATTGCGCAAAGGGCGGAAGTTCGTACAGTACTTGAGTAATTAGGTACATAACCGCGCGCTCAAGGGAGAAACTCCATGTCCCGTATTAGTCATGGAGCTCCAAGGGTGGGGGCGGCTGAATGCCACTCAGGCGTTGTCACACCACGAGCCACATCACCCCGCTTTCTTCATCTCGGTTTATAGAAAGTCCCTAAACCCCCGCGATACCACGACGAATGGCTATTTCTACTTCTAATAAGAACTTTGTATAGGACACCATGGCCAAGGTTCCGCATACACATTCCGTCATCATCGGCGATGGCAATTACCACAGCGGAAATATAATGGGTAGTTTCAACACCACTTTCTATAAGTCTGACGAGGATGCGCAGATTATGCGCTGGCTCTCCCCACTGGAGCCTGGTGACAGGCATCACGGCGTGCGCAACGACCGGTTCGCTGGTGTTGGGGATTGGCTTTTGCAAACAAGAGGGTTTCAAGAGTGGAGGAGGGGTAAGGGTGGAGCCGATAAGGCTATCTTGTTTTGCTCCGGGGGTCCGGGAGTGGGGAAGACATATATGAGGTAAGTGGCAGCATTCTGTGAAACAAGCGACTGGGGCTGATGGTTAGAAACACTAGTTCACTAGTGATCGACAGCATATACGATTAGGCAAGAGATGAAGATATCACCGTTATATACCTGTACTGTGACTTTCTTGCCCAACAAGAACAGACGATCACCAGCATGATGGGAGCTATTCCGAAACAGCTAATCGGCAAGGGTGACATCCCAATCTACCTACGCGAGGCGTTTCAACAAGGGAAACAGGAGATTGGTGGCAGGGCACTGCTATTTGCAGATTTGATGCGAATGTTGAAGATGACTATTGCTTCATTGCCCCAGGTTTTCATCTGCATCGATGCGCTCGATGAATTCTTACCGAAGGATGTCCCAGTGCTTCTTGAATCGCTTAGAGATATCGTTCGGGAGTCGCCTAACACGAGGATATTCCTCACCGGGAGGCCCCATGTTAAGGAAGATATTCAAGATATTTCCCCGGGGTAGTTTTGATACCCGTCAGTCCGAGACAGATGGTGTCAGAAATTATATAGAGATGAGGTTAGACAGGGACCGAGCCGGAGGCGATGAGCAATGGTTTGCGGGCGGATATCATCAGGATTATGATGGAAAAGACATCTGGTATGTGCGTAAGAACATTTAGCGTTTCCAGTGTATCACTGATGTATACTTATCATCGATTGTGTATAGATTCCTCCTTGTTGCGCTAAACATCGATGCTGTTCTAGGAGAGGTGACAATTCGCCAGCGGAGAAGGAAACTTGAAGAGATGGTACATGGCAACAGACAAAGCGACGCCTACGCGGAAACTCTGACCCGGATAAAGGCGCAGAAGGGAAATAAAGCAGTACTCGGGCTAAAGGTTCTGATGTGGGTGTTGTATTCGGAACGGCAATTACGAGCCCAGGAGCTCTGTCATGCCTTGGGGGTGGAGATAGGGTCCTCAGATCTGGATTTGGAAAACATTCCTGCATTACGGACACTTCTAGCATCCTGTCTTGGTCTTGTAACAATCGAGGAGTCTTCGTCCACAGTTAGACTAGCGCACTTCACTCTGCAGGAGCATCTCTTGAGTAATCCGACCCTATTCCGTAACCCCCATTCAACAATTGGCGAGATTTGTTTGACCTACCTGAATTATCGATCGGTTTGTGACCTTTCTCCAACTCTATACCCTCCCCTTGGCAATGCCCCTTCTGGAGTATGCTTCTTGTTACTAGGGAAAGCGCGCAAGAATGGGGATGACGGAAAATGCCAAAATTCTTGCGCTGAGGCTTCTTGATAGATTTAATGAGCATATATCTGCACAGTTACTGTTATTGCGCTACCAGGGCATGGTAACCTCGTGTCCCTATTTTTCCGGGCGGAAGGGACCTGTGGGATTTAGAGGACTCCACGGAGTATCATTTCTCGGGATAGTGGAGATGGTTGATATTGGATTAGAAACGAACAAGTGGGATCTTAACCAAAGCGATTACATGGGGTGTACGGCTCTCATATGGGCAGCAATGAAAGGGTATGAGGGGGTTGTAAAGATTCTGTTGGAACGAGAAGGCATCGGTCCAGACCGGACAGGCACTATATATGGCCAAACGCCACCCTGCTGGGCTGCCGAGAAGGGGGATGAGGGGCAGTGTTCCGAACCGTCCGGGGGCCCCACAGGGACGGCGGGGATAATGCCAAGAAGACGGGACGGGACGGGGCCGCTAACCGTGGTCCTGTGTAGGTCAAGTTACGCGGGGGACGGCCGGGCTAGGTTGGGACGGCCGGGCCCTACACGCTAGGCCTTTCTTGGTGTGGTGGGACACACGTAATAGCGGTTGCTAAGGGGGACGCCAGGGGAGATGGAAGGACGGCCGGGGTTTTGCGGGGGACTATAGGGGGTATCAAAAGACTGTAGTGTGTAGGCAAGGACTATAGGGTGTAGGCAAGGACTGCGGGGGGGGATACAAACGGCAGGTATTAGGAATGACGGCCGGGCACATGAGGATAAATAATGAGGGGGGCCAAAGATGACGGCCGGGGATGCTTGAGAACGGCCGGGGGTGCCTGAGGACGGCCGGGGATGGCAGGCAGCAGGCCAACTATGCATCTGATTTTCCAGACGAGTTAGCGGGAAACTCGATCGACTCTCTCGGATCCGGATATCTACATCCAATATCAGAACTTTCCGACTGCGATAGTACGAGTGCTCTTTCTAGTGCACTGTTGGAGGGAAGGGACGGATATTCAAAAGGTTCAGGATATTATTGCGGCCTTGCAGATCCATGCCTGTGGTTTTTGAGTTCTATTGGGGCAAAGGCTTTTATCTATTTTATTTCTTAAAGATGTATTCTTTAATTATTTGTTTACGAACATCACACGATTTGCGAAATAATAACGCATGAGGGAGATGAAATCATGAACCCCAAGTTTGTGAGTATGCGAGCTGAAGAAATGTAACAGCAAAACTGCATAGGGCCCTACCGGGCCCGGTAACTTAGGGCGTCCGGTCCTACCTCCATCTGCCCTAGTCCGTCCATGGAGTTGAAAAAAGACGGACTACCGCCGGCGGTCCGTCCGGTCCTACCTCCAAGACGGACGGACTGGACGGTTCGGAGCACTGATGAGGGGGCGGTAAGGATACTCTTGCGACGTGAGGACGTCAATCCAGACCAGGAAGACCCCAGTGGCCGAACGCCCCTCTCATGGGCTGCTGGGAACGGACGCGAGAGGGTAGTAAGAATGCTTTTCGAACAAGACGTCAATCCCAAACAGGCAGACACCCGATGCCCGAACGCCACTCTCGTCGGCGCCTGGGCGCGGGCATCTCGCGGTAGTCAAGATTGAAAATATTTGTATCTATGTCACTAACTATCAAGAAGATGAAGTGATCACGATGCTCAAAATATAACTTTAAGACTTAAAGATTAATCCAAGCTTGCGCTATCCTATCTAACAGGAGGGAGAAAATTGCCCTTTATATGCACTTCCTCCATTACACAAAACACAGCCCATACCAAGGAAATCTCTAGAGACTACTAGAATACAATAGTATACCTGGTCATGTGGCCGAATCATCTGACTCGGTCATCTGACCAGATGAGAAAGAATAAGGTAAAAATTAAACTGTGATTTGTTAGCGTGAAACACTCATAAAAAAAGTCATAACTTTAAAGCTTCAAATCGCACTTTGAAAATTTCCCAAATCAAGACTCGAAGTTCTCCCAAAATTTAATTAGAACTTGGAGACACCACCAAGCCAAACACCCCGAACATCTCAAAATATGAATTAGGTCCAAATAGTGATTTGACATAGTGAATAGCTCAAAATTTAATCATAGTGCACCAAACATCCCGTAGGGCACTCGTGGCCAAATGCAGGGAGTATCATACTAAATAGTTCCTTGCCCTGCCTGCCTCTTCGCCCTAACTCTACCCTTAGGGTTTGCGCGGCTGTAACAAGATACTAATAAACAGACTACAAGTAGCATATTAATCATGGCAACCTTCCTGTTGTACTGGCACCCTGTAAAGTATACAGCCAATACCCAGAGAGAAACAAGGTTCAGAAATGGCCTGGTTCGGAACCTGGAGAAAAGGGCTTTTTCACGTGAGCAGATAATTATAATCAGTTAGCAATTGGGATTCACATCCTGTGGACGCTCGAAGCTAATCAAAGAATGGTGGGCCTGTTTACTGACCTTGTAGCAGGTAGCTGACGATACCGATCCGAGCATGGGTTTCATTTGCCTTTGGTGACGCTCCCTCCCTAGAACTCCCTCTACTAGCAACATCCTGAAGCCTAGATTCGTGCACCGGGAAGGTAGGCTTGGTCAAAGCTCCCCACACCCTCTTCTCTATCAATTTCAACTCATCCGGCTCCTCAATTCGGCCCGAGGGAGCAGGTTTTGGTAGTTTCATCTCGCCAATGGAATGTCGGTCTTCGGAGGAACTAAAAGAATCGGGGAACACAACAACGATTTCGTTAATAAATGTGTTTATCAAGGCACCTTGGAGGAGGGAGGAAAGGGAGGGGTACCAGGCATTCAAGGTATCAATCGGTTGGTGTAAAGTGGAAGTAGAGGAGGTACGCCTATAGCGTTGGGATGATGGGCCTGAGGGCCGTGCATCTCTGATCTGCTCGTTGTAATAGTGCTTTGCGAGTCCTGAGATGCTACCCGGGGACTGGGGTATGTAGCAGATTTTAGTAGGCATGTTTGACGAGGGGTTGGAGTGGTTGTTCTTTCTGATATTTGGGGGTGGTGTCAGCTTATTGGATGCTGTATTCTTTCCAGTTGGATATATGTAGGATGCTGGAGGGAGAGGTCTGAGTGTGCTGGGAGATTGGTGGGAAAAGAGTTGATGGAATGAGAGTTTATGTACCTGCGTGTACGAATTGATGGAAGTGGCAGGATCGCGCAGGTGTGTGGACGGGAGGAGATGTCAAGGTGTACTTGCTTATCCATTGAAGGTTGATAGCTAACGGCTACTTAAGTAGTGAAAATTTCTACATATATAACCCTATATATCCGTTCATGCCCTAGTGTAGCCACACACGTCCACACTTCAGTGTTCCTCCATACTATGTGCGCTTCCCATTGCCCGCGCCTCTCGATGCTTCTATCATAATCCAACATTCTATCATACTACTGGGATTATTATACCATCGGGAATTCTATGGTGTTGCCGACCGCCGTATTGCAGCACATGGTATGGTATATATAGGCACAAAAATACTATTGGCTCCAACTCCACACTTTTACCAAATCGGATGATTAAGTAGAGTCAAGACGGTGCAGGAGGCTGTTCGAGATATCTCCTCCCTTCTATTTCTTTGAGGTTCGGGGGGGGGGGGGCACGGAGTGTGATGGTATGAGTGATAATTTATGATTTCGGCTGTTTGCTCATCTCTGGGTTATGATACTCTAGAATCTTGTCAAACAAATGGAAGGAATCACCCGGATGGGAACCTCGGAATCTAATTTGTGAATATACCTTCTCATCGGGCACGAATCTTGGGGTTTTATCTGCCTCTGTTAATGACAAGTTTAGGTGCATTCCACAATTCAAGGGAGCATTACTGGACTAGTAACGATACCAACTCTATAGGATGGTGAAGCACTCACCCGCATAGGGGCCTAAGTTAAATGGGCTTACGAGAGATGGATAAAGTGGTGCCCCGCCGTAAAGGGTACCTTTTAGTCGCGTGACATAAGCAGGGTCGGGGGACACGAGGGCCCGAGTGTAAGAGGCCAGAGTTCGCAGCTCACAGGGCGCCGGGACCCGCAGTCCGTCTGTATCTTCGGCCGTTAGGAGTAGGGGGTCCGGCCACGCAAAAGGTGACTGGACATTGCCCGTGGTCAGTTGGATCCTACCTCAAAGACTGCTGACTGGACCGTTGGGATCACCGGATTTATCTGTTCCCTCTGGCTCGGGTTCAAACGGCGGGTTTATATGGGGTACGGTACCACTCAACATGATATAGTATGGGCCCTGACCGCAAACCCACAGGGCGCTGCCAGTGGACAAGTACGAAAATGACGCTTCCACACCTGAATGATGATGTAAGGTGGGGGGATTACATACGGCAGATAGCCCAGAAAATGAGATCCAAATTTAGGGGTTTAAATACACAATTGACTCCCCGGAATTGTGGATGAGGATATCGTGGACTAAACCTGGCTTTGCCTTTGAAGGGCCCTCCGGCATACAATCTCCAGATTCTACCAAAGTCACTCTTAAGCTTTCAATCAAACTATCCTCTACCCTTCTCAGGGGGGCTATCCGAAAGTCTACTTGCGATAACGGGGGTCAATTAATCAGCATTTTCTGCAACCTAAGCTCTTATGACAAGACAACATCACCGAGCGTAAAATCTGAGTATATGAGATCTACCGTCTGGAACGGTATCTTACAGCCGTAATTTATAGTATGATGATAGTGGCATACTGGAGTGCACCGTTCCATTGGAAGGCTATATCTGACTTTACCTTGAGATACTGGATAATCCCATTCAGTACTTTCTTGATACACCAGGTAAGTAACCCCCCCCTTTGAATTCCCCCAGTAGGTAACAGCTCTCGCTCGTTGGCAGCTCTTATACTAGAGAAACTAGAATTGAGAGTTAGTAACCAATGTAATTACATTGCTTCGGCCGGGGGGGAGTCGGATCTCTGATGGGGTAGGTTTGGGGCGGCTTGGCCGGTTTGTTACCTATGCATACACATTGAGGAGGTTAACGAGCCGCCCTAAGAGGCCACTCCCTCAGACCCCTCCGGGCCTAGCCAATAGTCGTAATGGCCCAAATATTTGCTAGGATAGCCGGGGCTGACATGGGAGCATGGGGTTTGAAAGTTTTACTTTTACCAGGGGTAAGAAACAAAATGGAACAAGCTTGTGGTTAGTGGCTAGCTGAGGTATCACTAGATTGCCTGGCTGCGTTTCTCGTTGGTTGGGCTTTGGTTGCTTCAGATATCGGCCTCATAATCAGCGGCGTACCGGTGGGGTCTGGTAGTTTGGTTATAATTTTTGCCGGACTGAGCCGGTCTCTCTGAGATCATGAAGGAGCTAGACTGGCTACTAAAGGTCGAAGCGATTGCTTGTGATTACTCGCCTTTACCAGCGGAACACCTCCAATCCCATCCTTCCTCCCTACCTTCCACTATACCTCTACTATGGATCTCAGAATAATGGGCCTGTGTGTTAGGTAGTTCAAATTCCCTCTAGGAAAGGGCGAAATATATAGCAAAACATAAGCTATTCAGAACCTCAGAGACAGAGCAACCATGGTGGTATCTATGAAGCGATAACTTTGTTTAGCCAAGAGAATGGAATTATTGCCTCCAGCTCCGGAAGTGATAATTCCATTCACTGTTTGAGGGGAGTTATAGCATTACTCCTGAGAAAGTAATACTTGTGTCCTATGCGCAAACCAAACTATACCCTAACGGGGTAGCGTGTAAATTGAGAAATCACTTACCGTACGGCAGGATCTCGGATAATTGGACCATGTGCCATGTAGTTAAGAATTCCCTACCTCGGAATGGGGGGGTAATTGCGGCAAAAAAAAGAGCTGTTGAGCTAGAAACAAAAAAGCGAAGAGGGGGCAAAAAAAACACCTGGCTTTACCAGAGGAGGCAACCCCAACGACATAGTTCCAGTTCATAGTTGATTATTTGAGATTCTACAGCATTTGGGATCTAGGGAAAGCTCTGGAGGATCACCAGAGCCTTTAGACTCTGACCTTAATATTCATCTTTTATGAAGACCAAAAGAAGACTTGTGTAACTGATCTATAAAGATAAACATAGGTTCTCCGGTACGTGAGTTGGGAGTTCACAATGAACAGGAGGAGGAAATGAATACCAAAAATTACAATACTAGTGGCTCTTACTCAGAGATATTCTGATTGACTTCTTTTAGGACAGAAAACTTTCCGGCCTGTACTGTACTAATAATTTCAATTAAAATCATTTTTTTCTGTATCATGCTATTCGAAGTCCTGGGCAAATAAATACAGGTAGTGCTTCTTACTACCGAAGTATTTTCTCCCTTAAGTGGTGAACATAAGGAATGGCTACCCTAATGGAAGCTATATTCTTGTTAAAATTGCGGATATAATTACTTTACCAGTTCCATTGCTTCTATTACCGGTTTCGATTGTTGCCACCTCTCTTGTTTTTGGACTTGTGAATAAATGCTATCAGAGAAACAAAAAATGCGCACACTTAACCAGAGGCAGACTGAGCGGCATGTTGGTAGAACACGATTCGATTATTTGGGATATCACAGTGCAATAATTGGCTATAACTCAGTATCCCTCTCTTATATGAGCTAATGGCTCGTTCCATGTGGCCCCGAGCTAGGGAAATATAAACTCACACAAGTTAATCTAGTTGACAGCTGCAAGTGCTTGGAGTCTCCTCCTAATGCCAACTCTATTAGGGAAACACCTTGGCCACATGGGTTGAGATTGTAAGTCCTTTAATCAAGGTCGGCTGTGTGGCAAGCCCGGCTAATACCTGAGTCACAGCAAGTATTCTGAAACTGATGATTAGTCCAATATAACTGTCTGTGATTCTACCATGAGCATCGTGATGGGCGACATAAAGCTGGGATGGGGGGGTCATGATGAGTGATAACGTCGCTCGTTGAGGTCGCCCAACAATTTATTTACGTGTTTATTGATCCAAATACCTGAACACAGCAGCAGTTCCAGTTGAGACCGAAACACGCTCACAGCACTCATGCAAGCATTATTCAATAAATTCGAAAAATCTAGACACAAAAGTGCCTCTTGCTGTAATTAGCCGTCACTTAGCGTGTAACGGGTTGACCAAGATACAAGAAAGCAGTTAGTAAACCATAGCGTCCATTGGGGCTGGCCGTACTCGGGGGCAGCTAAAAGTCGGGCCCACCTCCATTACGAGGCGCGGAATTCGTATAGGGACCAAGCCGGATTAGGAAATTCGAGTGATATCCTGTGAGGGTTTTTTAGTGGTGGCAAAAAGTCGGGACCGGTGACACAAGCACTTTCGCTGCGTTTTCTCAAGCAATACGCTGCACGAGTGTGTTCGTGTTACCGGGCCCCAATTACCCTTGTACCCGAGTACACGGAGAGTTATTAAGAGCCGGATGACCCTTATCTCGACAAAAGAATCCCGCATTGGATCAACGGAAATAGTTTCCTGTTTTTAATACCCCCGAGTACTGCTGACACTACATGTTTTACCCCGCTCAAAAGAAAAGTCTCTAAAAAATTCTGAGAGGGTTGGCGTCCCTGTGTTTTGATAGAAGATAATGAACTGCCCTTGTCTAGGACGGCTTGATATCCCTTTGGTGGTGTGAAACAGTGAGATTCGTTCCTAGCACGCTAAGCCTGTTATGGAACGATATTTGAGAGTACCGCATAATCTGGTGAAACTCATTTTCTCTCTAAGAGGTCAGAATAAGGTGGGAGTCAGGATTCCTCAAAGAAACCCTTCCGGGTTAGCTGTGCCTGAAATAGGGGACAAATTCTGTGAAAAACATACCGAGCGTATCATAAATATTTGTGAAAATCCTACCCCTGAAGGTTATTCTCTACTCAGCAAAGCTCGCTATTTCGCCGGGCTTTCTTTCAACCCTTTAGCGTGAAAACGAGCCTCACCAGATTATGCGGTATCTAAGCTGACCTACAGTGCTAAGTCATTATATACACCCGCGTAAATATGTATGACTTATGAATACCGCCTAAAGCGAAATAATTGGGAATGGTGCTAGGACGTCCAGAACCCCCCCCCCTTTGGATTAGGGGGAGAAAAGCACATCAATAAGATTCTCTTTCAGCCCTCACTTCAGGCAAGGAAAAAGAGAAAAATACAACAGACCTTACCGGGAGGGGCAACTCCAGCGTCCTAGCGTGATTCCCAATTATTTCGGTTTTTACGGTATTCCCTTAATAGCTTAGGTACGTGACAGAACTTGGGTAGGTATTCCCTTAGATCCAGATTGTCTCAATAGCGCACGTGTGAAATTTTATCTTAAAGCCTAAACTATATTGTGTCCAATTCTCATTGCTATCAGTTATCTGCAACGCCTACGAAATTATACCAATATTTTCAATTTAAGCATTAAAAGGCTGAAAAATCTGATTTTCCACTGAACATGTATTGCGCGATACGCAGGATTAGGTTGGCTTCCCAGATTGTAAGGCTGTTAGGTGCACCTAAGCACGGAAAGGTGGCTGCTCCTGCAGTCTATAATACAAATGATAATATTATGATGTCATATTGAAACCAAGCATAACTAATAGCTGCCCGATCTGGCCTTGGCGTGCTGGGAGCGAATATTACTGTTTCACACCACCCAAGGAATAAACCCTGTCGTGACACAAGTAGGGCCATGGTATCCGGCTCATAAACCTGCGGTAGCCTACCGGTTCCATAAAATCCTGTAATTCTACCAGTACCGCATCTGTGTCACACTAGCCTTTTTTTAAAGCCTCCGGAACTAGAGACTTTTTTAAAAAAACAGATAGTATTATACCTATGATACCGCGAGGATGTGAGATGGGGTATTTCCTTGGCATGGAAATAATTAGCCCACTCCCCCTTGCGAAAGGACCACTAGACACCAAAGGCGGTCCCCGCTCTTCTTTGTGCAAAAAGCGGAGGCGTCTGTCGACCGCCCCGGTAGACTACACCTACCACCGAGCCTTTTCCGGTTTTCATACATCACCTATGGAGTATCCGGGATCAAATCCCGTCGGCTGTCCTGGCCGGGATAGATTATCCAATATTGTTACCGGCCACTTCAATACGAATGTCGGGAATGTGGCAAACAGCTTTAACACCAACATCAATACCCACATCAGCGTGGGAGTGGATCAGGAGTCTTTCTGGATCCAAACATGGCTGTCGCCACTTGAACCCCATAAAAGGCATAACTATGTGAGTTGCCGGCGGCAGGATGGTATCGGGGATTGGGTTATAGGAAAGAGCGAGTTCGAGTCATGGAGCAAGGGCCAGGACGGCGCTGTGAATCCTACCTTGCTATGTTATGGGGACCCTGGAGTTGGAAAAACCTACATAAGGTAAAAGGATATTCTCTAGAAATGATGGATGATACTTACGAGTGATGGTGCTAGCTCGCTAGTAATAGACAGATTGAATCGCCAGACTCCCGGACAGAATACGGCCGTTTTGGCTCTCTATTGCGATTACCAGACTCAGGGGGAGCAATCAGCGATAGACATGATCGGGGGTCTACTCAGGCAGGTTTGGGGGGAAGCGGGGATTCCAGGCGAAATTCGAAGGGCTTTCAACGATTCGAAAAGGAGCGGTGGTCGGGGCCTTCGCATGCCGGGCATGCTGAAGTTATTCATCAAAGTAGCCAGTTCCATTGACCGAGTATACATCTGTGTTGACGCTGTGGATGAGTTACTGCCAAAGGATCGGCTAGAGTTTCTTCGAGGACTGCAACAGATTATCCAAGATGCGCCAAATACACGGCTGTTTCTTACAACGCGGCCATCTATTCAGGCAGAACTTGTCAGGCAGCTAGAAGGGGCATATGTCATAAAGATAGTGGCAGACCAAGGAGATATCGCGAGTTATTTGACCCAGAAGATAAAGGATGACAATGCCCAAGATCCAGACTTGATGACCGGGGATCTGAAAAATGATATAATAAGAACAATGTTGGGAAAGGCTTCGGAGATGTGAGTAGGAGCAACTCTATTTCAACTTTGAATTACTCACTGATGTTCTGGTAAGGTTTCTACTCGTTGCATTGAATATCGATGCAATATTGGGGGAGACCTCCCTAGCGGGGAGACGGGAAATGTTATCGAAGGTGGCGGTAACCGGCGTGGATCTGGATAGCGTGTATGCCCAAACGCTACAACGAATAAGAGAACAGAAGGGCGACCGATCCAGCCTTGGAATCAAGGTGTTGATGTGGATATCCCACGCGGAGCGACCGTTGCGAATTGATGAACTCTGCCATGCTCTGGCGGTCCGCATGGAGAAGACGAATCTAGACCCTGAGGACATCCGGCCGAAAGATGTGGTTCTAGGGTCGTGCCTGGGGCTTGCTGTAATTGACGAGGAGGCATCAACAGTTCGGCCGATACACTACACACTTCAGGAATACCTTTCCGACCCGCGTATCCTGCCCGATGCCCATGAAGCCATTGGGGAGACGTGCTTGGCTTATCTAAATTATGAGCAGATCAAGGGACTCCCCGCCAATAGGATCCCTAACCCCCGAGATAGCCCCTTCCTCGAATTTTCTTCCCTCTATTGGGGAAGCCATGCAAAACGGGGACTTTCAGGTTGCGGGAAATCACTTGCGATGGAGCTTCTAACTATGTATGGCGACCATGTGTCTGCCACCCTACTTTTCAACCATCTCCAGAGCTACGATTCTCCTCCAGTTACTGATCACCAATTCACCGGTTTGCACTGTGCATCCTACTTCGGAGTCGTTGAGATTGTGGCTGCCTTGATCAAGATGGAAAGCTGTGATGTCAATCAAAGCGATTGTGAGGGGTTCACACCGCTCATGTGGGCAGCTCGGAGGGGGAACGAAGGGGTGGTGAGACTGCTACTCACGCTGGGCGACATTAATCCCGACATACCAGACATCTATGGTCAAACACCATTCTGGACCGCTTCTTTGGAGGGGCACGATGGGGTTGTGAGGATACTGCTCGAACGGGCTGATGTCGATCCCGATAGGCCAGAAAATCATGGCCAAACACCGCTCTGGCGCGCATCCTCAGATGGGCATGAGGGGCTTGTGAGACTGCTGCTTGCACGGAGGGATGTCAATCCTGACAAGCCGAGTGACAGTGGAGAAACGCCACTCTGGCGCGCTTGTTTGCATGGGCACGATGAGGTTGTGGAACTGCTGCTCGCACGGGACGACGTCAACCCTGACAAGCCAGACAACTATGGTCGAACACCGCTTTCGTGGGCTTCTGGGAGTGGGAACGAGGCAGTGGTCACGCGACTTCTCGCACGCAGCGGTGTCGATCCTGAGAGACCAGACCACATTGGTCGAACGCCACTCCTAATCGCATATATGCATGGGCATCAGGAGATCATAACTGACCTCAAGGGGAAAACTGCTCGAAGATATCCAATCGTCGATTTCCCTCGGGATACGGCGGAACATGTTTTGCCCTGGTCAGTACGGTCTCCGCAAAGTTTTTGCGGAAAGAGTGGCACCCCAGCGACAACCTGGAATCAAGAATGGTTCCGGTACTAGCACAAGGCTCGGCCAAATATTGACCTATAGATAGTATACCGGAGCAGTTGGCAGATGTGATTCAGGACAGGATAGCCACATTAAGTGGTATCATGGCTGCAAGGTTTACATGTATTTCTTATGGTGTAGCCCTTAGAAAGTGACTAGTGATGAGGGTGTTGCTGCCGAATCTTAAATTCAGACCTTGGATACCTGGTGAAATCTTGTACCTGAACTTTTTCTGCCACCAAGACATTGCTGTGGTACCTCTTTTTCCTCGAAAACTCCGCGGAGGGGAGTGTATCTGCTGAAAAAAATTAAAAAATGGATACACACAGTAATTTCATCCCATGAGCCAAAATTCGACAGACTAATGCTCGCCCCCCAGTACCGTAAAAACTAGAATAATAGACCCTACGAGTATTATCTAGAGAGAATTGACTCAGGGCGTCCGAGTTTCCTATTTAGATGTTGGCGGGAGAAAATGCCAGCAAAACAAAAGGCCGCCTTACTTAGAAGGGATGTTTAGACGACCGGAGATACCGGTATTCTCTCTTATTCAAGACAATACGGTATCATTGAGGGTTCCCTACTTTGGAATCGGGACGAGGAACGCCGCAAGGGGCCCCTCTGAGAGGAATAGAAAGAAAGAAAGAAAGAAAGAAACACCAGACCTTACCAGAAGGGTCAACTCTGACTACACAGCACACGACTCGATTACCGGTATTCCAATTTTTACGGTACTATTCAAAAACAGTAGAGTAGCATTGTAACTTGTGTAGCACGATATTTTCCCACCGGTTAAGGGGATAGATTCATTCGCGGTAGAATATCGTATTTGCTCCATACAGGCACATGCTACCTGTAAGAACAAAGAAATAGAGAACCCGCCGAGGCTCGCCGAGCGGCAGTTGTGGGTTCGTGAGAGAGCCTCAAAACGCTTCCAGGATGTTTCCTTCCTTTATCTGGTTCGTCAGCCCCTACCGAAACCGAAGTTCGCAACACAACCAGTCCTGTTTAAAACAGGGCCACGAAGAACACTTTAGAACGGATAATCGGCCCAACGCTCAAGTCCTCTACCGGTAGTACTTGTACTGCAGAGTGCATCACCAGGGTAGGGAAATTCCTACGAATCACTTCTTACCGAACCCTGGTTCTGGTACTCTAAGTTACTCGTAATTTTCTGACGTTTGTGAACGCTGCTATTGCATACCAGCAAACTCCTAAGACTTGGCTAGTCCGAGTGAGCGCCCGCGAGAGCGGCAGGCTAAGCGGTTTTGTGGTTCCCTAATGTGGAGGTCTTTGGGATGCGAGGCGGTTTTTGGCGGTTTTAGAGTTTTAGAGTTTTGTTTCTCTAGTGGAAGCCTTGTTGGTGTAACTAGGGTAAAATATGTTGAATTACTGATACTCGGGCTGATTTTTTGCCTGTATGCAATAGCAGTTGTGTTTACTAACGTCAGAAAATTACAAGTCCTTGTGGTACGAGTACTGCGCGTATTCCTTCAGGCCCCGGCAATGACTACCTCACAGCCCATACAAAAGTGCCTCACAGGGTGATGTGATGATACCTCCCTTTGTGATGAGCCAAGATTTGAAACTTCCAACGTGGCCGCCGGGGCACAAGAGGCCACCAGGCGAGTGGTTGTGTCCATCGAGGCTGTTTGTGATATACTCAAGTTTTACGATGCGGGTAGGGTTTCCGACCCGATAAACTTGCAGTCGTGAGAGCCTACAGATATCGTAATACTCGTAATTTTCTGACGTTTGTGGGCATGGCTGCAATTGCATGCCACCAAATTCCCGAGACTCCGGCAGATCTTTTGCCCTTATGTGATAGCAGCAGTGTTCACAAACGTGAGAGAATTCCGAATACTTTATAATTCTACCATATCTGTGCCTCACTCACATGGGGGTGAAAGTGGGGTATTTCCTTAGAATGTAAATAATTAGCCCATTCTCGTAAAATGACCAGTCGACACCGTTCAAGAGAGCCATCCGCGCTCAGCTCCGCACAACAGAAAGAGCAGTCCGTCAACCGCCCCGAGAAACCACAGCGCTGTTATACAATATATCATTTACCACCGAATCTTATCCGCTATGAGTGCACCCCCGACCGGTGACGTAGGATCTAGTGGTAGTGATAATCCTCGCCCGGATGGCATGTCTAATACCCTTACTACTTGGATCCAATCCCCTAACTACCCACTATGGCGGAACGGGTCCTTCTGGAATGCGGCAGACTTTGGAATCTCAATATGCTGTAGTCTTTCAGCTGGCTACGCCAACATCAAGGTGGGAATATATGAAGAGTCTTCGCGGATCCAAGCATGGTTATCACCACTCAGCCCAGGTAGGAGGTATCAAGAGCTTTGTTGGGGTCGGTTTGGTGGCATTGGAGATTGGGTTTTACAGAAGAATGAGTTCCAGACATGGTTCAAGGGTGAGGATGGTTCAGTAGATCCTATCTTGCTATGTTATGGGGACCGGGGGGTTGGAAAGACCTATCTAAGGTAGGAGAATATTCACCAGAAGTCATGGGCGATGCTAACAAGTAATGGAATTAGTGCCCTAGTGATAGACACCTTATGCAGGCAATCTCCTCTGAAGAATACTGTCATTTTATGTCACTATTGCGATTACCAGGTGCAGAAGGAACAATCGGCGGTAAACATCATAGGGAGCCTATTCAGGCAGGTTAATTGGAAGCTGCCAGTAATTCAGAGCGAAATTCGGAGGGTTTTCAATGAGTCGAAAAAGAGGAGTGGTAAAAGCCTTCAATTAACGGACATGATCCAATTGTTTGTCCAAGCAATCAGTTCCATCCGCCGAGCATACATCTGTGTTGACGCTGTTGATGTGTTGCTACCCGAGGATCGATCAGAGCTTCTTCGCGCGCTACAACGGATTATTCAGGAAGCACCAAATGCCCGACTATTTCTTACAACGAGGCCGCATATCCGCCCAGAATTTGTCAAACATTTCGCGAAAGAGGGCTGTGTCATAGACGTGGTGGCCGACCAGGGAGATATCGCTAGCTACGTAAGCATAAAGATAGAATACTCCAAACACCAGTGTCCAGGGCCGGTCACAGAAAATTTGAAAGATGATATCATGAAAATAGTCCCCGGACAGGCTTTAGGGACGTAAGTAAGAATAGATACATTACAAGTTTAGATCGCTTGCTGACGCTTTGCTAAGGTTTCTGATTGCTAAATTGAATATCAACGCAATCTTGGAGGAGACATCCATGGAAAAGGGAAGAGAGATGTTGCAGAAGGTGGCGACCACTAGCTCGGACCTGGAGAGTGTGTATTCCCGAACGCTACAGCGAATAAGAGAACAGGAGGGTGGCCGATCAAGACTTGGGATCGAGGCACTGATGTGGGTATCACACTCGGAGCGACCGTTAAAGATTGACGAACTCCGCCATGCTCTCGCGGTAGAACCTGGGTCGATGGGCGTAGACCCAAAGAATATCTTGCAGCAAGACGAAGTCCGAAAGATATGCTCAGGGCTCGTTGTAATTGACTGGGAGACATCGACATTCCGGCTGATCGACTACACTCTTCAAGAATACCTTTCCAAGCCTGATGTCCTACCACATGCCCACAAAACACTTGCCGAGAGATGCTTGGCCTATTTAAACTATGAGCAGGTCAAGGGGCTTAGAGCCGATCGCTTCCCCGACCTCCTTGAAAACCCCTTTCTGGAATACTCATCTCTCTATTGGGGAAGCCACGCAAAAATAGAACTATCAGATTACGCGAAATCGCTTGCAGTGGAGCACTTAGCCCCGTATCGTAACCATATATCTGCTACCTTGCTCTTCAACCAAGCGCAGAGTCACGATTCTCCCCCAGTTATCAGGCGCCAGTTTACGGGTTTACACTGCGCATCCTACTTGGGAGTTGTGGAGGTTGTGGCTGCTCTGATCCAGTTGGAAGGCTGTGATATCAACCAGCAGGACGGTGAAGGTTTCACACCACTCATGTGGGCCGCTCGGAGGGGGAATGAAGCGGTTGTGGGACTACTACTCACACGGGACGATGTTAATCCCGACATACCAGACAACGAAGGTCGGACACCACTCTGGTGTGCTTCTGAGAATGGGAATGAATCGGTGGTCGGACTACTTATCGCACGCGACGGCGTCGACCCTGACAAGCCAGACAACAACGGTCGGACACCACTCTGGTGCGCTTCTGAGAATGGGCATGAGGCAGTAGTGAGGCTGTTTCTCGCACTGAACAATGTCAATCCAGATAAACAGGACGATAATGGTCAGACACCACTGTGGCCCGCTTCATTGAATGGGCATGTATCGGTGGTGGGACTACTGCTCAAACGGAACGACGTAAACCCTGACAAGCCAGACAGCTATGGTAGAACACTCCTCTGGTGGGCTTCCGGGAGCGGGAAAAAGGAAGTAGTCGCCCAACTGCTCGGACACGGTGCCAATCCCGACCAGCCAGACGCTGTTGGTCGGACGCCATTCCTGGTTGCTTCTATGAATGGGCATAGGGAGATTGCCGCATTCCTCCAGTCTCGGACAACGGAAATCCCTAATGCCGATTAAAAAAAGACATCGACCTACATTTCCCTCTCCTCCACCCAGGTAATTCTCACCCCTTTCGCAACGTTTTTCACATACACACTCGTTACCGGCATCACCATGGTTCCCATCCTATTTTATAGTCCCTTTCAAGTCGCTCGGTGTATCCCTCTACCATCGCGTAGATACTCTCTCCCCCGTTTCCTGTTTTTTCAGCTTTCCCAAACCCCGATCCTCGAAACTGTCTTGGTCATGAGCCTATCGCAGGAAACACTTTGATATGCATAATATTCGCGTTCAATATTCTCGGGTCCTTTTTTCTCATGGTGTTTCGCAGAGGGTGCTGTGATCGTATCGAGCCTCGAAAGACTTTGTTCGTCTATTCATATATATCCTCTTATCTGATATCATGCCATATTAAAGGCCATTTTCTCCCATGTTTTGCGGTATAATTCTAGCCCCCCATACCCCCTGCTAATAGAGATCCACCCCAGTGGCCGAACACAGAAGCGAGAGTACCGGTAGTAGGGAAAACATACTAATACTGAGGATTCCCAAGAGAGAACAGACCCCATCAAGACCTAAAACATGTCAAGGTCTCTCACACATCCAAAAAAAATTATGGAAGGGGCGGGAAATTTTCATATTTGCATTTCTTTCTCTACTTCTACCATTGTAGTGCAGCATAGCAAAAAAAATATTAGAAATGGCGACATATCTCAGACTAAGCGAGAGTATATTATGGGAGTGTGCCAGAGTTAACCTGGCCCATTCCTGTTGAGGACAGTTCTAGATATATGAGAGTGAAAGGTTGGCAATATGAGTGGGCTGTATCGCTCTTCAGGCGTATCCTCATGGTTTAATGTATATTTCTGGCTGATTCTCAGGCCTTTTTTTTTGGCCGGGGGAGGGGTAAAAATCCCGGCACGTTTTTTTTTGGTTGTGTCCTGTCTTCAACGTTTCCCGATTACAACAGACTGGCGAGCCCACCCTCAAAACTATACCTAGTAGCACCCCCGGCCGTAATGCTAGAATTGGTGGACTGGTACTGGTATTATTTATGCTTTTCATTAGTTGAGTTTTTTTTAGCCTATAAGGCGAGTGAGAGAACGGGATCAGAGCACCGGCCACCCGGCACCCAGACTGATGAATCTCGACGGAGATGGAGATAAGGCCAGTGGAGCCCTGCACAAAGATGTATTGTATGGGGTATTAGAAGGATGTGACTGGCTTTTGATGGTTGCGGTGTGACGGGTCGTCCGGGCGCTCTGCGGATGGCTCGGGTATGAGATAGATTGTTTAACAACGGATTATGCCGATACGCCTTTCCGTTGCTAACACGGGAGTGCACGGAGGAATAAGGGCATGTGGGGACATACAGAGATAGGTATGGTGGACCATGGAAGGGTCAGGATGTGTTATTTGTTTTTTTACTTATACACCTGTCTTTATCGTTGGTTTAGTATTAGAGAGTGTTAACGAAAGAAGTACTAGCGATGGAAGTTCCATTTTCATATCCTTCCTACAGGGTGCTTAAGCTCCACGTGAATTCTCTTACTCTATCGTCTATCGCTGTGTGGCCCTTATTTCCCACACTGGCACGGGAGCTCTCTCACCCCCGGGAGGCAAGAGGTGGCAATGGAAAAGGATCATTGTGGAAAGCTAGGAGCAAGTTTTCATCAAAAGTAGCGACACGGGCTTTTTGGGGGCGGGCCTGAGGCGGCTCTCACACCCACATTACTTTCCCTACGCATAAACTCTATCGAGGGATTGCTACTACTTAGTCTCTTTCCCCGCAAGAGAAAAGGCACTTCTATCTAAGGGAATTTGTAAGAGCACGCGCGTTATAAGCACCTATGTCGGCGGGTAGCCCAGGTTTTATAAGGCGGAATGAGTCTTCTAGCGAGGAGAATAATTTTCCTATCCACTGTGCTTGATGTTGCTAAGTTACCTTGCAGTCTTGAGATATTTTTACCAGTGGGGGTAGTGGCTGAGGGAAAGGTGGAGACGCCCAGTACTGTACAATCTTTATCTTAGCAAGTTCTACATCATATCTAGGTTTCTCACTAGATCCAACATATCTGTTCCTCTTATTTCGTATATGATCTACGCCCTTAGTGCTCCCTTTTGCTCCTTCCGCCCTCCTCTCTATCGTATTTCTTTTCTCTTACGAGCTAGGAGCATCAGTGTTCCGAACTGTCCAGTCCGTCCATCTTGGAGGTAGGACCGGACGGACGGCCAGTGGTATTCCGTCTTTTTTCAAGTCCATGGACGGACTAGGGCAGATGGAGGTAGGGCCGGATGCCCTACCGGACCCGGTAGTGCCCTGTGGTATTTTTCTGTTACATCTCTTTGGCTGGTATGCTCAGAAGCTTCAAGCTCATGATTGGATTCCACTCATAGTTTATAATCTAATATGCGAGGAAGAATGCATCTTTAAGGAATAAAAAAGCCAAAAAGTGTTTTCCAAATTATAACTCAGGGGCCACCTGCGCGAATCTACAAGCATACCCCCACCGGAGAGGGCCCCAGCACCATCGCCTTCGGAAAGTTCTGATATTGGTTTCAGATATCCGGATCCGAGAGGGTCAATTGAGTTTCCCTGTAACTCTTCTGGAAAATCCCAGGCATTGTGCCGCGAGTCAACTTCGGTTGCATCGGTTCTTTGGCTTTGTTGTGCCACCACCAGCTTGACTATGGTTTAAGCAAAAGACTTATGGGAGTATTTAAAAGAGAAAATAAGGTCCGTAGCGGAATGATTGGCTCAGTCTTATCTTAACACTTAGAGCGCCCGATGATCTATTTAACCTTCATCTCTTTCTTGCAGATATCCTTTATTGTGTCTGTTACATAGCATCACAATATATCACTCATAGTTTGTCTACAGCCCCGGCGGTCCTCAACCATCCCCTGCGGTCCCTCATTTCTTTCCTACATGTGTCCGGCGTCATTCCTCATACCTGCCGTCTGTTGGACCCCCCCCCCCCCAGCATTGTTACCAACATCCTACTGGTATGTAATTACTCTGTGGGCATCCCTGACTTGCCAGTGAATAGTAACCGAAGACAAATGCCTAGTACGGAGACTATTCCTCCCGTATAAAGAAGTCGGATTAGATTGCACGACAGGTATCATGTACAATCAAGGACCTTTCCATATCATAATTGCCTTCCTGCAGAACAGGGGGGCCAAATTGGAGTAATAAAAGGTTATTACTTGGTACGAGTGACACCATCCCAATCTGCTATAATTTCGTCTCTCAAATAACTTGTACAGAAAATTTTTCCACATCCTAGATTCAGCCTCCCCTGTTTCAGCAAATATATCGTGCAAGAATGGGTGCTAACTGCAGCGGGGGATATAAGTATCAGAGTATGAACTACGATAACAGCGGTCCGGGGAGCTAGAGCACTATTAAAGGTTATAATTAATATATAGGGAGCAGGGAAAGGAGGGACCTTTGGATTCAAGCCCCGCGAAGGAGCATTCTTGCAGTTGATTTCGTGAGAAGAAATTGTGCGGGTCAAGTAGAAAGCTGAAACAAGAACTTAGCTTTGAGGGAAAAGGCAAGGGATTTTAGGAATTGCCAGAACACATCCATGAGTGGTGTCCTGATAAAAGCCATCGTTAGTAGCCGCTTTACACCAGGAATGATATTTTTTCAAGCACTAGAACTAGACCACCTGCAGGACAAGTAAATCAATTCTTGGTGAAATAGTGTTCCTATTCTAATTGTGATATTTAAGTATTGGGGCATATGATGTCGTATTAAATGAACTATGGCTACGCTATTCAGTTCAGAGCCAACGGTAGTAATTTCCAAAACATGTATTTTTCTACGGGAACCGATACGAATTCTTGGCACTTTGCTCCATTTGAGGATAGGGCCCGCCAATTGACCAGCGCTACCCACAGAACAAAGGAATTTGTTACAGAAATCTGAATTTTACATTTACTAGATATTTAGCTATCTATTGATATTTCCTTTGTGTTAACCGATTAAGAGGTAGGCCTGCCAATCGGTATTCCAGGGACTGTGGATTTCGGCTGTTTTTGTATTTCAGGAGTACTATCGCGCCCGGGTCTACCGGCGGCAACTTTTGTCCAAGAGGTAGGTAATAGAAAATGCACCGCTTTAGTAGAGCGACAGGCAGCCGAACTCTGGACTTGCCGGGAGGGAATTCCGAGGACACGTTAAAAGCTGAAGCCTCACTGAGGTTCTCCTATAGATCATCTACTCTCAGAGCCAGTTCAATACTAACCCGTTCGTACCCAGCACTAACAGAGTCCCAATCCTTCCACTGTCATACAGTCTGGTACTTGAACACGTCCATAGAATGTTGGAAATGATGCTGCTTGCCATACGCTCACGTTGCGGGGGGGGGGCCCGGGCC
>Ga0307509_10002510_pt1 | contig 29591 bp, 34 predicted proteins | sample 10_EM_MG_FD_202245 | JGI IMG/M metagenome (GOLD analysis project Ga0307509, IMG submission 202245) | Populus trichocarpa ectomycorrhiza microbial communities from riparian zone in the Pacific Northwest, United States - 10_EM | ecosystem: Host-associated > Plants > Roots > Unclassified | place...
AATAATTTTCATTCTCATTTTTTTTCGGGTTTCCGGTATCTTCAGCTCATGTGTGCATGTAGAGGGTTGCCGGACATCAGATGTATGTAAAAAAAAAGGGGGGAGAACACTGGGGTTGAGAGGATTGGAAGAGGCTCATTTTTTTGAGGTTCTGAAAAACCCTTTCGTATATTATATTGTATATATCATAAGTCCTTTCGTTTCCCAGTCCATATTTCGGGGAGTTTTTTTGTCCTCATTTCTTCTATCATACAAGGCTTTCATTGGGATTTTGACGGATATCCCCTCGACCCTTTCGAGATTTCCACGCCACTCGGCTACTGTATCGTTGAAATTCTGTAAACGGAAAGCCTAACAATTATTATTTGCCTATGATTTCATCTTCAAAAATTCAAAAGTGGGATGGATGTAAGCCAGCGCTCCCGTCTTGGGTATATCTTGGCACTGCGGTTTGCCACTTGAACAGAGCCAGGATTCGGCACCAAGAAGGCCCTTCCCTCCCTCTAACCACCAACAACCACATCATCGTCGAACTGCTTCCACTTCGGGCCCCTTCCTCTGTGCCCGGACATTTTCACCCCTCCCTTTCCCCCCCTTAGCACCAGTGACAAGATGTTCTCCCTCCGCCGTATTGCGCTGACCTTGCGCTTCGGCGGTGCCCCAGCCGTGCTTCCCCGCTCAATGGTATCTAAACAAACTACCTCCCCCGCTATCCATATCCAACCAAGGTTGAGACCTTACTCCTCATCGTCTTCCTCCAAGCCGTCGAATCCTTCTGATGGAGCATCTGGTAGCAATATCGCCGGAACACCTACCGTTCGAAGGTCAACTAGGACAGGGGCGAAAAACTCTACAACATCAACGGCGGCAAAGGTGCGATCAAAAGTCCCCGTGGTACCCAGCACCGACCACCTCCACCCAGCTGGTACATCCTCACCTTTTTACCCTATTCCCCTCTTCACCGTCCCTCACTTCCTCTTTACATAATTTCTTGCTAAACAATCTACTTTGACAGACGTAGCGATATCAACCTTCTTTGCCCAACATCGGCCTGTCAGTATCTCTCACCCGGTCCCATTAAACCACTCGGAAACCCTTTTCGGACATATTTTCTCCTCGGCAAGACCTGCCTTTGAGCGCCCTATATACCAGAACTCCCCATCGCCGACAGACTTTGAGCACATAGACGTGGTGGTCGAGTCCGGATGGTTAGAATCCGCCATCCGATCAGCCTCGAACAACTCTCAGCAACCACAACAGCAGCAAGCGGCAGTAGAACAACCACAGGCACATCAGTCTACACAAGATGCCCCCGACTCGGCGAATCTGGGCCCAGACTATTTCTCCTACAGACCTTTCTGTCCGCCCCCACCGCCCAGGGCGCAAACCGCCTTCCTGAGGCCGAGACTTCAAAGGCAGTTCATCCGGCTCCTCCTCCGAGCCGTGACACAAGGAGGGGGAACCGTCGCCATCTCTGGTAACAGCAAACTCCTTCTTGAGAACATGATCCGCCAGCGGCGCATTAGCGAGGACATGCGTGATGAGAACCCTGGGCAAGTGGTCATGCGCCTTATTTCCGTCAAGAGGATCAGAAAACTCAAGATGAAGAAGCATAAGTTGAAGAAACTCCGAAAGAGGACCAGATCACTGAGGAGGAGGATTGAGTCTCAGAGGAAGTAGGCTTAGATTTGGGGGTTGTGTGTGATGTGGCCGATGGGGCAGTCGGGGGCAAGCGAGAAAGTTGGATGGTCTTTAGTTCCGTTTCTTTCTTCTTTCTTGTCTTCTCTTCTCTTCTAAATAGATAGAAACCTTCCGTGTAGCGAATTGCCTTTTTTCGTGAAACTTTCCCCGTGTTTCGAGGGAAGTGCGTAGACAGGATATCTTTTATTTCTGAGTTGTGTATCCATCTATCTGTCTTTATTATTTTGTAGGTGGTGACAGCAATCGTGGGATTGATGGACCGAGGTTATATGGGGTCTTTTCTTCTTTTTATTCCCTCTTCACATGTGGAATGGGAAGAGAGGGTACAGACTATGAGTGTGGTATGAATGCGGTAGGTGTTTGGCGCCGTTCTTGCGTTGAATAAGTTTAGCGGTGTGAGTTTGTGTCTAATGTACCTGATAATAAAATATTTGGATGGAGCAACTTGCAGTGCCGCCTCATGATAAAATAGGGGAATACTGTACGTCGGTTCAAGTGAGCGCAGAGTGAATACTAGGGAGAAACATAGCATGATTAATTTTGATGTCTTAACTCTTCATGGTGGATCACCCTTAACGTCTGCCAAGTCCAAGTTTTCACACTTGTGTCTGGGTTGCCCCCGTTGTGCCTGTTGCTTCCACCACAGCACAATAGTTCTAATTCGTGCACAATCTTGGCAACAAAAGTTTCTGTTTCACACCTCGCCCACCTTTGGGTTTTCTGTATGCACGGTATGGAATCATAATTTTTAATGCGCACTTATCTAGCGGTAAAGAAATCTGTGATGCACAGTACATGTATTGAGTAGAGTCTGAGTGGTTAAATACCAGGCCGTCATCATACCAGAATTGTTCTGTAGGGTCATCTGAAAAGTGGGATGTGAAAAAGCCACGATGGGATTAGGAGTTTGTGCAGTACTAGTACTCTGCCCTTAGAATATCGTGGGTGCTGCACTGTGGCTTTATATCCTTGGTATTATGGTTAGTATTATAACTTATTCATGACGGGTCGATTATAAAAATTGGAAAAATTCATAAAGCATTGTCGGGGTCTTGGAAGGCATCGATTATTATGTGGCCGTTTTTTCTATAATAGTTTTCCGGCAGCTGGTTGAGGATTTGAATTTCGTATTGGGGGAAACCGGACTGGGGGTTGTGATGGCTTGTTCTTCTCTTCTCTTCTCTTCTTCTCTTCTTTTCTTTTTGCTTGCTAGAGAACTTGTGAAGGAGAGAAGGTACTCCAGTGTGCTAGATAACATAATATGGTATAGCGAGGGGGGGACCCCTCAGTGGGATATTCGGGATAAGTTAGGCACGTGCCCCCCTCTCTCTGTCTGGTGATTGTTTTATCGAATGGGCTCTTTACAGTTTTGTTTTGTACAGTTTGCCGTATTAACTTGAATAAGAGAGCGGTGTGCTATGCTATATAATATGTCCTTGGAGTTGCCCCCCCCCGGTAATGTCTGGCATTTTTTTTTTTTCCCCTTAGCTCGTTTTACTGTCCCAAAGTAGGGAATTCTTGACTACATTAGACTACATAGCACGCCGCTCTCTCTTTGTTCAGGGTAATGCGGTACAACTGGTGTAGTGCCTGGTGAATATCTATTGGGCAATTTTGTACCAAGGGAGAGAATGTGGTAATTGGCAGATCTCGAATATTCCCACCCTTCCTCCTCCTCTTGTTAAAATTTGGGCGGATTCTGGCTCGGGCCCGGATATTTCTACATATTATGAAAAAAACTTGAGATGTGCAGGTTTTCTCTACTACTACTGCTGATAGAGTTGTATAGGGTGGCGTGCATGCAGATTGGTTGCGGATGTGGGTTGGTTGGATTACACGGGTATTAGATCTTTTTTTTATTTTTGGGGGGGGGGAGGTTGAGATGGGTGGTGGGGTGCATAGCCGTTGCGTGTACAGTACATACTTGGCTTGTAGCGTTGGAGAGTTGTGAGGTTGATCGGTTGTGTGGGAGGGAGGGTGGTGGGAGAGTAGTACTATACTTGTGACGGGTCTTGGGGTATTACCGTTTTTTTGCTTATATCGTGCTAATGCTCATTGAAACTCACGACTATAGGATGTCTCGGGCGTGGAGAAGTGGGGAGTATTTTTTCATTGCATTAGCTGATAGGGCAGACGAGAAGGAGCAGCAGGAGGAGGTATGTTTGTACCGGTACTGCGCGTAGAAGTTACCGGGATGTGTCTCTGAGTTCCAGATGGGAGTCCAGTGATGTCATGGCCACAGGAAAAACCAAGGACACTATATTGTGCTGTAAGATCGGTTCACCCTTCAATTGTCGTTGGGTGAGGATGAGACTACCACTTCCCGAGTGATTAAGATCGATCCGTGTGCGTTCTGGTGCCAGGAGTGTGATATGAAGGATCTTCCATGGATCTAGTACAGGGATGGGATTCTTCTGCTGGATCTGTTGGCAGCGGGGTGGGGGGGGGGGGGACTATTAGTTTGTGATGTGCATCGATTTGTGAGATGCTTGGGAATAATCTTAATTCTGGGTATTGTGCTTGTAATTACCCGGCGGCAAAAGTGATTGGGGGATGGTTTTTTTTGTCCGATCCTGGATATGGTATATCGTTTGTGAGCTGAGAATATACTGGTCTATAGGGGTGGTGCTCCTTTCACTCACGGGGGGTCTACTGATGTGTTTCTGGGGTGGGTGAATTTTTGATCATCGCTGGTCACTCGCTCGTGCTGACACTGCGCACGAAATGTTTTTGCCTGGATACGGTACTTTTCAATACTGCTAGAGATAGGGGTTGGTAAATAGGCCCAATTTTCATGAATGTATTGGGCGTATGGGGGCTTAAGGTGAGAGTTGCATGGTGTTTAGGTGGGGTACATAATCGATAGTGCTGGTCTTCCTGTGGAATATAGCATCCTTACTGAGAAGGATAGGTTCTATGTCCCTTTGATAGGCTATAGCCTATGCTAACGTATGGTAGCATTATAACCTCCCAGAAGTCTACTTTGGGACCCCAATATAATAAGTATGATATAGATAAGTTAGACAAAACAGGTAACTGGTCAAAAACCCTCGGTCTCCCCAATAGGTCCGCACACAATAGGATACCCCAAACAGGGGGAAAGCACACCCCTGGTCTCCCGCACATGCCTGCTTGATACTATATCTGCGCCGAAAGAAATGTGCATACTGTAGGCCACATAGAATGGGAATGGTACAGCCCACCCCGCACGACCAAAAGTCGATACCTCCATATAAGCAACACCAGCCTGCCCACCAGCCCCTCAACCCTGCGCGTGGGCTAAATTTTACGGGATGACAAGAAGGACCTTCGCAATTCGCCTAGCAATCCGCGAAATAACCAGCCTGCTGGCTGTGTCCTCTACCGGATGGGTATTTCTATTGGATAGTGGAGGTAAAGCTCCCAAATACCTGGCGGCGGGCTTTCCCATGGATGTCTCGGGGGGGGGGGGTGTGAGCTTATGTATAGCCGGCTGAGTCTACAAATGAAGGAACGGAAGGCGAGACTGTCTGCCGAATTGGTTGCGTTGCTTCCGACGGGATGCACAGTAGGTGCTTGGGAAGGACATAATTGTGCAGGAATAAGGATAGGGCTTGTCTTTGCCTTTCTGATGGATGGGATTATCTAAAGGAGTTGGTCATGTTACTTGGATTTCCGTTTTCTTCTCAACTCCTAGTTTTCGTCTTTTTTCTCTCGTGTCTATGTCGCAGGCGGGTCGGGGCTTGTTGGAATGTAAGTACTGTAGATATTTTGGGGGGTTTTATTAAAGGTTCGGTAGGGCGAATTATAGTGCGAAGTGGAGGTTCCCATAAAGGGTTGGTGATTCGCTGGGCTATCTTTGTTGTGTGAATACTTGTAATAATATGTATCCGCAGGTTGATGTTGGGGTGCTATGGCTAGGCCTTATTGTAGGACTGTGTGTACGGGGCGCGTAGGGAGGTAGGAGGGTGTAGGTTTCAGCCTTCCTGGTCATACTAGCATCGGGGCATGAGTGCACTGCTATAGCTGTCGATGTCGTAGTTGCAAGTATGTCGAGATTGTTTTGGTTAGCAGTTTGACTTACGGCTACATCAAGCAGCAGCATTCACTGTGGAGATGTAGAAAAACTCTAAGTGGAGGCAGCTCATTGAAAGCCGGCCGACGCCCACCTCCCGAGGTGACTCCAGGCACAATTTCCCCATTGAAGACAACCCAACAACCAAAATCACACCCTCCGGGTCGATAGATGTTTCCTTCTTCCTAGGTAATATCCGGGGGAATGCTTGGCTGGAGTGGTGGTTAATAAGGGTTACCGAATTTTTAGAAAGTCTGTGTAGTGCCCAGAACTAGCAGATGCTTTCCCAAATCAAAGGGGACAAACCAATCATTTCTCATGTTCCATTCTCCCATTCCTCTTCTGCTTCCCTACCTATCGCCTACCCACCTCTAGATGTGTGGTCTAGAGTTGGATTCTGCCATCACACCTTAGCAGCATTGATTTTGGCTACAGATTTATCCTGGGGAGCTAAGGTCTTCAGTCCCCCAGTTCCCATAGGGCAAGTTCTCTTGCTGCACTACTCTATACTATGAGTTCAATAATAATTCAGACGGCGGGCGAAATTGAACGCCTAGACCGCTGCTAACTGCACAGGGTTAATTCGTTCCTGAACTCTGAACCACCACCACGCTAGCTAAATTTTTTATACATAGGATATTTCCATGGGAAGAAATACTTGCCCTGTCAGCAGGTGTATCCAGATATCTCTTCAACTCAAGAACAACAATATTATATTAAATATTGAATACTCTATGGTGCCGGTACATCCCCGAGGCAGTTGAAATTATAATCACTGATGGCTGATATCTAGAAGCAGGACTACTTCGTGTGTGTGCAAAGGAACAACCGTGGCTAGGATACTTACCAGAGATGAAAAAAGGTAGGTTTAATTGTAGGCAGGGCGGGACTTGGGGGGCGATTGATTGGGGGTGTCTGGTTGAAGGTCGTCATGTTGGTGTGCATTGGTTAGTGTATGACAGAGTATTATGATGAAGTATTAATTCATCGCTTATGGCGATCAAGTCTAGGGTATTGCGTCCGGCTTTCAAGTTGGATGTCACTGGTATATCGGAATTTCATGTCTGTGCTTCTGTTACTAGAGGTCACTCGTGTTCCAAACTTTTCGTTCTCTTATTATTGTGAAGGCATAGTTTTGTAGCCTATCGCCGTGGCGGAAGTTATTTTGATGGTTTGATACTAGATTTGGTCGTAGGGGCGGTGCTTGTCTCCGTGGGGCATATATCTAGGCCTGTAGGGGATCACCGCTTTGTGTTGGCAAAGTAAATGCCCTGTTACAGCAGCTCAGAATGGGGTTTTTTTCTGGGGGGGGGGGGGAGGGTATGTAATTAGGATTATACTCGAGCACTCTAGCTTGGCCGTGGATTCGTTATTCGTGTTTCGTATCTGATTTGCGGTGTTTTTTTTCCACAGTACTGCAGTCGATTTGCATGCAGTCCTATCCAGGCCTGGACCTAAGATATTTTCTCCAAACCGGGGGGCGGATAGTAGTGTATACCATGTGATCACCGGGAAGTAGCAACCGTACTAGACGGCCGGTGGGTAGCAGATCCCGCTTATAGGCCGGAAACTTGAGACCACGGTGTTGAATGTTCTTTGCGCTACTGCTGCCGTTACGCATGGGAGTCCTCTACATCACCTTTTAGGGATTCCCCACAGAGGAGCTTTCACCACGCCAGGAGCCCTTGAATGGGCCTTCGTTTACGCCCTAGATATCGCATCAACAAAATCTATCCAAATCCCCCCAACTAAAAAAAGAAGCAGTATTAATGGTAGGGGTTCAAGGTCGTGCTATCTCTAGTATCCACAGCATACCTAACCCTCTCCCCATATCTCCTGCAGGCCCCGGACCTCGAAGCCTCCGTTACTGGTGGCCAGCCATCCCCAAATGGCTAGTAGGGCTGGGTACGGAAGAATCCAATCCCTCACCCTAAGCTCAAGCCCTAAAACCAATAGCCGAATCATTAGGAGGATAAAGGCCTCCCCTCCCCTTCCAGGATCTGGGCTTCCGATTCCCCCTCAGTTGAGAGAAGGAATCCCTGTATGATACTCTTCCCCGGCTCCCAATGACCCCGGGCTCCCAGCCCACCCAGCGGGCACCGGGAGGCTATAGTTCCCGGAGCCCCGGGGATAGTGTCTCAAGCCATAGGGCGAGTGCCTTCGTCCTTTGGGGAAACTGCCGCCTAAAGGGGTGATAGTAGTCCCCCGCACTCCCTTAGCTAGCTGTAACTCCCACGGATGGCGTTTAAGGCCCTGAAATCTCTGCCCGTAACCGATATGGAACCAGTGTATTCGAAAATCCGAGACATCTACAGGCCCCCCATTCCTGTCTGGAGTGGTTGCGCGGACCGACGACTACATGGTTGTTCATACCGGACACCTCTCAAGCTCTACCGTTTGTCTAGTCGGGACCCTGGCGGTCTGGGCGCCGGGATCCAGTGCCTCCAAGTCTGTAGTTCTAGGGAGGCATGCGCTATGCAAGTCATGGCGTTGCGAGCCTGGCTGCCGATACTGGTCACCAGGCCCGCCCCGGGCTACGGCAATCCCGTAAGGCACAGGCTGGCACGACCGAATTTCGGCGATATACGGTAGCGCTCGGGCGTTTTTGCCGAGCGATAGAGAGTGACGGATAGAGAGTGACGTAGTGTAGGTCTTGGATGGAACCGGAGGGCTAGGTTCGTGGCCCGGAGGAGAGCGTTTTTGCGACTCCTTGGGCTAGAGCGGGGCGGGCTCTGGAGTTCGTAGGACATGCATATGATGAAGTTGATTCAGTTCAAGGCTTGGGTGGATGGCCCGCATGCGGTTCATAGCGGGGTGTTTGTTAGAGGGTTGTCATTCTCCCGATCATCTCTGTTCTTGTCCTGTGCTGGGCGTGGAAAGTGCATCAGATGGCTTTGCCTTTGGAAAGTTGGTGGGGGTTTGTGGGTTAGTTGGAGAGGGGAAGAAGGGGAAGGTGGGAGGAAAGGCGGGGGTAATAGCAGGGCTTTTGCTGACGGAGATGGCGGTGGGGGGTTACAACGACGGGGAGTGTTGGGTGGGCAGTGGTTGCAGTAGTGAGGGTTACTTGTTGTAAGGGTGATCGGGATGTCGATCATAGAGTTACCTGCGGCAGAGCAATCCCGCGCACAAGTGCCAGAAAGGATGCCGTACGTGTCAGGAGTGTGGAGGCATCTGACCAGAATTTCTAGTCAGGGCACCCTACCCCACCTCCGTCGAAGGCAGTGAGTTACCCAGTTCGCGGAAGTGACAGCGTGTGGTTCGCATCTCTACGAGGGTTCGGGTATTCTTCATGGCTTCTCAATATATCGATACTGCGGCCTGGTGGGTCCTCTTTCTCAAGAGGTGCTAGAAAAGTCGTTACATGATTTTTGTTCTGGGTCGGCGGTGTGTGTTTGGCGATTTTTGTCTATGGGGTCTAGCTTGAATGGAAACATCAAACTCTGCCTGAGACGGTATGAGTTGGACAGCGAAGCCAGCAGTTAGAACCAAGGTCTACCATAAGCCTTACATACTGCAACTAGTCCGAAATCACCCATCTAGACTCATCCCCTTGAAAACCCCACCGCCCAAGGCACAGTGTAGCGTAAACAAAGTAAATGCCATTGCTACCATATTTAGCCCCACTCCGGAATCAATTATTTGCTTACAAATCAACAACCTTGTACCACCAGCAAGTCTACCCCACTATGCAGTACTCGAGTACAATTCTCTTCTGCCCACTCCACTGCAAGCACTCCACGGGTACCCCACAAGCTTGGTGAAACTTCAACCCGGAGATCGCCCAATTAATCGAACGCAAACAAATTCCCGCCCCCACGCACAAATAGAATTGCTCCTAGACTCGCAGTACCAGTATGTACTCGAGTACTCGAGTATCTGGTGGATTCCCACCTGTCCAATCAGAAACATAAGCTTATGCCCGGCCCGCAAACAAAACTTGGGTATGGTGTCACACCACTGTGTTTTCATTGGGTGAGGTTCTATCCCACTAGCGGCATTACCGTATGTGCAGTACAGTGGACATCGCTGGGCGTAAGGCACAGCACAAGTTTAAGTAAGGAATATTGTAATGATGACAGGAGCGGGTGAAAAAAAAAAGGGGAGAAAAAAGTTGTGGTGGAGAGAGAAAAAACACATCTGTCACTCAGTGGTTTCGGTTTCTTTTTGGTATAACAAATTGGACCAGGAAGTATGATACTTGTAGGTAAGCCCGAAGAGTGGAAAATTGGGAAATCCCAATTGACCCCACAACAAGCCGGTGAGGGGGTAAGACGCAGTTTTTTTTTCTCCCTGGATAGCAAAATTTGTTGGGCCTACCCTCCCGCTTGTGGTCCGAATTCGGAGGTTTGATTATCATCCCCTCCCGGAGGTCCTGCACAGGATTCGATAAGACCGGCCCAAATACAAAGAAAACTCCATACTTTAGTCACATCTTTCCCCACCTCTAGTTCAAGAGTTAGCATTAGTAGGCGATATTCTTCTTCCATTTCCTTTGCCCCCATTACCACCACCAGGCGAAAATAAAAGCCCGAGTGACCCCAAGGTGCTTGCACGCGACACCACCCTCTAGGGCAAACATCCCCTCACCCAATTACCATCCTGCGGGGCGTTTCTTCCTCTGTTTTCATGCACCGCAGCTACAGTAAGGTAGTGCACGGGTGCTCGTATCATGCTTATCGTAAATCGCGATGAACAGTACCAACAAGTATCATAGCATATTCAGCCCCATGTTAAAAAAAAGCAACTATGAAAGTTGCGGACACTGTGCCAACAAAAACTTTTAAAGGATATTCCCTCGAAACATACCTCCCTCTTATTCCCTGCGGTATGGGTCTCCTCGGGAGGGGTATGTGCACCTACTCTGTGATATCTTGGTCCGAACGACCACAGATCCCGGCTTGGTCACTACAAGTGCAGTACCGTCTCTGCTGAGTAAACCCACCCCCCTCCTGGGAGGGTGCCGATTCCGATCTAGTTATGTAGTGGTATCCGAACCCCCGGCGGCGTCTCTCAGAGGCCATTTTTTCTCTATTCGCATCACCCAATCCCAATCCACCGCTTGGGCCAAAATTTTGAGTGATAGGGTACCTGACTCAGGCGGAGCTGACACATCCTGGGCGGACTTAGCAAATTTGATCGGTAGATACAGTACGTCGTGCGGGGAGCACGGGTTATGCCGGCGTGCGCAGTTTGATCGGATCGAACCTCCAAGGCCCTGGACCATGCTCGGGGGTAAGAGTAAAAATGGGAGAACTACTACTACTAATCCTATATAAACCTATGCGGAAGCAAGCGCTATACCTTCCGATACACCCGAGCAGACAGATAATAATAAAAACCCAGCTATCGTACCCAGCAGTCACAAAAATGGCGGGGGGGGGGGGGCCTCACTGTGCATTGCATGCTGACCAGTCGAGTGATGGATTATGAACGCTTGGGTTTGCCAAAAGCCAGGGGGAAGGGAGTTGACTAGACCTGGGTCCCCGACCGCGCTGGCAGCCCCACCCAAAACCCAGAAAATGTGACAACACTGGGTGTGGCGAATGTAATTACAGTTGTGGCGTAAAGGCCCCATATAGGTAGTAACCCGATTCTGATCATGGTAGTGTAAAGAGCACACCCCCTCCTCCCTCGGAGGAGATATCCCACTTAACCCAAATGAGGGAAGAACGCTGACTCGTTTGTAATACCCACTATCCTGTCCTACTCGCCGCTGGGCCAACTGGTTTGAAGGTGACAGAGCAATGAACAGGGAGAAAAAATAAGGCCCATACCTTGTCTTCTGGGTGGTAAGGATTTCTTTATCGTGCTCTATTAAGTAATTGGATACGCAATCAATCAATCACTTGAACTATCCGCCACTGTTTTGCTTCTTATTAGAGTATTTACATATCACAAACGCCGCGATCGGATACTCTTCCTCCGAATAGAGATCGGGCTGTATCACCGAGTGATAAAACGTGAATTAGGGTGGGGTCCTCTGGGTCTATTTTTTCCTTCCCGAGGGTGAGCCTGCACGCGAACACGCCCGCAGTGTCCAGGAGAGGTCAGGAATGAACGTATCGGGATCTCTCATATTCCGGTCAAGCAAGAATCAGAAATAATATTCAACAGTAAACATGAAACACACGAGTGACACTCGATGATTTGATAATCAACCTCAATTTCATCTGCAACACGGTATCTAACATCGCTCAAGCAGTCTTATACACAACAACTCCGAACTCTAGCCAGAGCTGTAAACAATTTCTCAAGGGTCATTGACAACAGGGATGAAAGGAAGAAATACAAAAGCAAGGTCATAAAATGACCTCCCGGATCCAATCACCGGGTCACTCATACTCATCGGAAGGTTAAACAATAAAGGCCTTATCGAGCCAGTGCGCCACCACAACCCTCCCCTCATCCCACCTTTTTGCCCATGGCTTTCTAACGATAATCGCCGCGTGGGAATGCCTGTCATTATGTATGAAGACGGGATACTTTCTGAAATTGAGCTCGTCGATGTTGTTGATCATCTCGAATTGTTGGTGTGATAAAGCGAGTGTAGGGAATTCAAGTTTCTCTTGCGTTGGCGGAGGTAAATGTTTCATAATTGACTTGGGCGCTGGAGCGCTCTTTGGCGGCGGTGGACCGGAATCGCTAGTCACACTCTCTTCCTGTGGGACAGTTCCATTTGTAAGAGTAATCAATACCGAATCCCTAACACCCTCCTGAATACGGACCGTCTTCCGGGGAGTGATCGCGTTGACAAGTCTCTCGCCAGCACTCTCCTCTGAATTAGCAGTCAGATGTTGCGGAATCATCTCGTGGTGAATGTCCTCGATGAGCTCTTCGGCAGCTTCCTGCATTTCCTCAACCAAGGGTGGAAGTCTGTCGTAACCTAACTTATCGCTAGAGTGAAGCCTGATCCTTATCATGCTGGACATCGTTTGGATGAGAGAATTGAGTAAGAATATTACCATCCCAATTGGAATGACAATCGTATATATGAGCACCATCGGCCATCGCATGGCCGTGCCGTGAGTAGTTCCACTGATCTGATGTGCAACGGGAAGTTTTTCATCCCCCCCTTCGGTCGCTGTCGAGATCGGGTTGTCAGGGTCGAGGACAATTGGGGAATAACCAGGAATGTAATTGAGCGAGATACCCGACATATCTACGTACGGATCGAACCGGGAGATACCCGCCGTGTAATAACACGTCGCACGATCGTTGACAACATTGGCGTATAGGACCCTATTCTGAAACCTTCCGAGTCCCTTGAAAAACGCAGAATCCTTGTCTGCCAGGACAGAGAGCAAGGGCCTTCCTGTATTCCGAAAATTATCTATAGCAAATAGTTGCCGGCCAGAAGCAGACAACAGGCGGGCACCGATAACGTTCCTAGCCAAGAGCTGATAAGTAAAACCAAGCTGCAAATGGGGATTTCCGGAAGAAAGTACCAGATATGGTTATGCCAACCAAGCAGCGGGGTCCTAACCCCTAAATGGGGGGATACAAATGTGCAAAAGTTCTGTAGTCCGTGAGTCAAAAAATTTTGCTCTCACAACAGCAGAATACCAAGAGCAGTGTAACAGGAGGGAACTCACCACCGGTCTAATCTTATCAAAATAACCCTTGGAATACAATAGGCCGACGGTATATCTAGCAACAAGACCACCTAAACAATTGGAACACAATTCACCTTGTTAGCCTCATCGATTCTCACCCGTCAAACCTATCACACAAAACACGCTCACTACATCCGTCCAGTCGGGGCACATTACCCGCGGAACTAGACAGAGCTATGAGTTTATCCAGTACAAGCTTTTCGAGCTACCTACCTAAAGAATAGCCCACGATGCTAATCTTGCGAATCTCCACCCCGTTCCTAGCGTGCTCCTCTATGGCGTCCTCAATCTCCCTGGTAACACGCTCGCCACCGAGCTCGATTCCATCATAAGTGAAGGTCCCGGAGTTACGTTTAACAACAAGAATGTGTAATTTTGTGTCGTCGTAACGTTGGCGGATAGCGGTAGTTAGGTACTCGAGATGTCTGGGGTTTCCCCACAAACTGCAAACGTCTATGAGTAACAGAGCAAACTTCTGAGGAATCAACTACCAGCACTTACCCGTGAATAAGTACGCAAAGGTGGTCACCTCCACTAGGAACTCCCATCACGAATTATAGTTGGAGTAATAACGACACAGGCAGTGGGAAGTATAGAGGGAATGGTGGGCTCGGAAGGTTAAAGAAGAGTGCAAAAGCAGTTCTATAGGATGTTTGTGACTTGATAGGGCGGGCCGAGAGAGATATATATGAGGAGGGAAGGAGGAGAGGGAGAGTAAATATATGGGGAGGGGCGGGGGGCACAACAGAGAGGGGTATCGGAATCCTGTAGAAAGCGAAGGGAAGAACTACTAGAGAAGCATGCGTCGGCACAGTTGGCTATCACCGGTACTGCACACCGGGCGGGATAGGGGAAACGATAGTGCAATGTACGAGTACAATACCGGAGCTAACCAAGTAGGCGTGGCGGTGGTAAACAAGTGAAGACTACTAGTACAGTACCGGAGCCAAACGAGGGCTCAAACCAACCACCTTCCTACTGTAGGGAGTTGTTGTGGACACTGATATGATACTTGAGATATTCAGTTCGTTCTTGCCCCTCCTTCGCCAGCTTGAGTCGTGGCCCCCCTCCCCTCACCCCCACGAGAGCTGAGAAAAAAGTTTTTTTCCATCCAGCGAGGTAAATAAGCTTGCATCACCCCCCCCCCCCTTTTTTTTATGAGAGTGGCACGTGCCTAGAAATTCCGGGGGTCCAACATCTGGTACCGATACTGGTAACTACTCCGACTATTGACGTGTCAAACAAGAGCTTCCCGTTTTGATGAGAAACAAAACGAACTGGCGAGTGGGAATGAGATATTATTTGGCGTTGTTTGCAAGGAAAGACATCAGCATCACCAAAAACCCACGAGTAAGAAGAGATGGATAGCACGCGACACTTCCCGACCATGTGAGTTGAGATAGCGAGATGCAGAGTGCTCAATCGCAGGGATCAGAAGGAAGCCTCTCGAGTATGCACGAGAGGGTAACCTGGGTGAACCCATTGGTTACAGACTTCTATTGCTTTCACTTTTTGAATCTGACTGGTGATATGGTGGGTAGGGTTTGAGATATTTTCTTCGAAATCGAAGGGCTGAAACAGATCGCATTATTAAAATTTTTGACGGTTCGAGTGGCTGGCGTATTTGCGTGGGATGGGGATCATGATGGGGTCAGATGGACTTTGGATACCGGTATGTGAGATGTGAAATGCACTGGTATGCCCTCCCGAGACCTCCTGGTCGTTGAAAGGCCAGAGATAGCCAGTCCTCCCTGCAGAGCCTCATCCTCCGGCAAGCCCACCGACGGCTTCTTCCACGGCAAGCTGCAACCCTCTTTATCTCCGCAGCCGAATGTCACACCGCATCGGAAATACATTTCTCCACAGCCGCAACCAATCTTCATCCACATCGCCACCACTCTACCAACAAACAGGTTTCAATTACCACTAGCAACCGAAGACCTAAAACGAGATATCAAGACCGGAAAACATCCAAAAATGCCTTCTTCATTAAACAAGCCCCCTACCGCACCTATCGTACCTCCGCCCCTCCTCTGCCCCTCACCCCCGCAACTTTCCAGCATACCCTTCCAACAGCCCATCCGAAGAATCCTCACACCAGCTGATCTCGCTCTCTTCCAATCTTCACAAACCCATATCCTAATAACGTCTTTTATAAGAGACCTCAACAACAGCGTTCTCAACCTCCCACTCTCTCATCCGGCTCCTCGGCCTGTGATCGTCGATAAACTAATCGGTGTCTTGGACGTAGTAGATGCCATCGTCGACCGCCACCCGGCAGAGGAAGCCGGCGGGAGCCGGTTTGGGAATGCCGCGTTTCGGGGGTTCTACGACGAAGTTGGTGAGAAGTTTGAGGGCTTGCATGAGGGAATTTTAGAGGGGTTGGAAGAAGAGGGAGCAAAAAGGGGGGCAATGGAGGAGATCAAAGCTTATTTTACCGAAGCCTTCGGAAACAGGACTAGGATTGATTACGGGTCAGGACATGAGCTTAACTACCTAATTTACTTGTTTGTCCCCCCTCCTGTCCCCTCCCTCCCTCCCTCCCGGCGAAGCTAAATTTGGATAGACTTTGCCTCCACCAACTCTCCCTCCTCGAACCCTCCACTTACGCCACCTTAGTCCTCCACCTCTTTACTCGCTACCTAACCCTCATGCGTAAGATCCAAACAACATACTACCTCGAGCCAGCAGGCAGCCACGGAGTTTGGGGCCTGGACGACTACCAATTCCTCCCTTTCCTATTCGGCAGCAGCCAACTTTACTCACACCCATACCTCCGCCCAAAATCCATCCATGACGATGAGATCCTTGAGCAGTTCTCCAAGGATTACATCTACCTCTCCTGTATCTCCTTCATCAACAGCATAAAGGTCACCGCCGGGTTACGCTGGCACAGTCCCATGCTGGATGATATATCCAACGCAAGGAATTGGGCGAAGATCAACAGCGGGATGATGACCATGCACGAGAAGGAGGTGTTGGGGAAGTTACCGATTATGCAGCATTTCTTGTTTGGCGGGTTGGTGAGTGCTGTTGAGGGGATGGGAGGGGATGATGGGGAGGAGGAGGAAGGGGAGAGGGAGGTGGTCGATAGGGAGGGAATGACTCATGTGCATAGTACCTGGGGAGAATGTTGCGGGATTAAGGTACCTGCAGCGATTGGTGCTAGGAGAGCTGGGGAGCAGGCGAGTTTGAGAAAGGTACCGAGGATCCCGTTTGACTAAGTCGAAGGTTTCCTTTTTTAGCTAGTTGGTTAGTTCACTTAGCCTTCCGGCATGATATACACGGTAGCTTGAATAAATGAAAAATACCCTCATCCTGTCCGGCGAGAAAGCACTAATATTAACACTCCATAATTTAGATCCCTTTATCATTTAACTGCTCCCGTTTTCCCGCTAATGCCACAGCTATCACAACAGATCACTCGAATTCCAATAGTGCAACACAAGGACAATACCGTACCTACTGGAGTAATTGAAGTTTGCGCTAGAGCGTTGGAGTTACCTTTGCTGCTAAGGTCCGGCATCTCTGCTCTTTTTTGTCTTGGGCTAGGGCTTAGGTTGTTAGTTTTCGCAGTGCTCCTCCCCCCCCCCACTATCCAGGAGAGGGAATTTTGGACGCCTTAATGCGAGGTTCAGCTATTCCAGTAGAGATGGTACCAGAGCAAAAATCCTATTGTGACATAGCGCAAAACTCGCCAAAATCGAGGGTCCCGGAGCGCCTAAAAATCTACCGGTTCGCGCAGATCTAACCCTGGAGAAACAAGTGGTATGATAAAACACTCAACCATCCAAGATATGGTACAACATGTTACATTTTTCCCATTTTAGTCCCATTGGTATTTACAGTGGGGAGCATTTGAAGGGGATGAAGTCGAAATTTATGAACAATCCTATAATACTTGTACAAAAACGCCCTCTTGGCGGATACCCCGAGATTCCTGGGGAACCCTTAGCCCGTGACTCCCGGCTCTCCAGTCGGGCGGGTGCCCAAACGAAAGAGATAATTATGTGCTATTATTAGACCATCCATCGTGTAGGGTAGGGAAACGTGATGAATCTTTCACTATGGGGGATTTGTGACCTTGGCTTTGCTCGGGAACACTGTAGCGCATATCAGCCCTGTTGCGAGGTATGATATATAGAGCACAGCACTGCAATTCGGACCTTGAGTGAGAGGGTGAGGCCTGCGGCTTCGGGGTTAGCAGGGGAAGACAAAAAAAAAACCAATTATGATAATAATTATTTGGATAATTTTATTTGAAAAAAATGGCAACGGTAAATACTGGGTGTGAAAGTATCTGAATTGAGCCGTGGGGTAGCCGTGCACCAGCAGATTGCCCTTTTATCATGCTACCACTCACCCCGCCAACTTGCTGTATTTTCGGAGAAAAGAAAAAAAAAGGCAGATGCGAATAGTTGTTGCTGATAAAGGATGTATTTTTTCAATGTTTGTAGAAAAACCCAAGCGCTGGTCAGAAGTTTGTTTGGGAATTTTATTGTTCAAAAGAGTGATATTGGGCTGGCTGGATGCGAACCTTGATGAGGGGGCGTGTTCAGGATGTGATTCCGTTCTAGCTACAATTTCTTAGACATTCTTCACATAGGGTTGTGTAGTTCGTGAAAAGGAGTGCCTGGTATTGCCGGTCATCAGCTAGGATTTGGCACCCTAGTAATCTGTTGTCACAGGAAATCACTCGTATAATTTTCCCTGGGCCAATTGCCTGCTATATGGTACCAGTACTGGCGACGATCCACTTGGAAAATCGGGCATAGCTCCCTAAGTGAGGTTTCAGTATACAAGGTATATTTCAGTACTTGTGCCCTCGGTGTATGGGTGTATTTGGCACGGGGGTTGTCAATCCAGAAAACACTACTCGAAATTCTTCCGAGGGTACGGTGTTGCGAATTTGTTCTGAAGAAGCGTTGGTTTTGCTGTTACGAGAGAGGACAAGCATATACATGGAACAACGCGAGAACCAAGAAGAGCTTCGCCAGAGGTCTATTGCAACATACAGCCAAAAAAAAAGTTCACGTTTCTCTGTGCCCGTTTCCCAGTTCTAACTATGATACCCCTTTGAGCATGGGGAAATTTCGGTGTTAGTAAGCGACGCCCAGCGTCTATAGATTTGTCCCTTGAAGACATATTCCCCCTTGATGCTCACTGTAGCGCTCTATTATACGGGGGGATGACTTGTTCCTGTCATGCACCTATAATAACTCACGCACCCGAAAATCCTCCATCGCCGATCTTAGTGATTCACGAATCCTTCAGGCTCTTTCAAGTGATAACTAAAGTACATTTCCCTTTGCTGCGCAGATGAGATTCTTGTTATAGACGCATTGTTTTTTCTTTCATGAGGCCAGGCCTCCTCCTAGGTAGAGTCATGCTTGCCACTTACCCCTCCTCATTCCCGGGGGGTATAGCGAATTCCTAGGTGCTATTGAAGCTGAACTATAAGTCAGCTAGTAGAGTGATATGAGTTGGGTTGTTTTATCGATGAATCAGTGAGCTTTAGGAATATCGTGTGTAAGTTGACGAATAAGTCTTCAACGAGCACTAGGGTCTATCAGGCACAATTTCCCCTCTCCACATCCTCAGGGCTACCCCCCCCCCCCCCTTTCCTTCTCACCCACAGTGGCAACCAAAATCCTGACCAACGATGTGTGAGCTTCCCAGGGAAACTAGTATTGCATTCTTTATATTCTTGATATCTCTCAGACTAGCCGTCGTTTCTCTTTAAAGGAGGGAGAGAAAAGGCTAGTGGCCTTTGAGTGATGGTAGGGCGTAGGGTGCAGCAATGTGGCAAGGAGTGATATCAGGTGAACCCAGACTCAACTGCTTTTTTTGTTTTGGTGGGGTTTGAGGTCACGGTGGCCAAGTTAGCTCTTCATCATCGAATTTCAGCTGAAAGATTTCTTACTGCATCAGCATATACATCACCCCAGCCAAACAAAGACAGATTTCTTAGTGTTGTGTTGCCCAAAACTATGGGCGAGGGAGGGGGTGGCTTCCCAAACAGGATCAATAAGGGCTTGTGTCAGAGGTCATACAGAAGAGGCCAGAGTAGAAGGGTAAAGTAATGGGACAGATTGACGAAAGAGAGAAAGAGAGAGTTGCTGACTTTCTTGCTCGTCTATACTCGAGTAGACACGCCTGAAACTGCCATACTTATAACAATCTGTAACATGAATATACAAGTTAAGGGCGTATCGTACCCGAACACTAGCCAGCAGCGCCACCGCAATATTTGGCAGGAATTGACCAAAGGGCATTACCAACCCCAGACCTACCCCCTAGCAAAAAAGTGGTTCGCCGAGCTTTTTTTTTAAATGCTCAACTACTCCACCGCCCCCGGATTCGAACTCATGATGGTCCCTGCTTCAAATCAGCCGACCAGTCTCCTAAGCCGTTAGACAATAGGAACTAGCAAATAATACTTTTTCTTGATCTTTTAACCGCTTCTTCAGAGAATAGACAGTTCAGGCGCCTAATACTCCATCTTTGGTAAAAAAGGACATCGGTATCTAATCATAGTACTCTCATGATATTAATGGAGCGAGGAACGAGGGGGTTCCAGTGTATATCTGTGCTCTGCCTCCGAAACACTCGCTTTCTTTGCCAGAGGACAAATGTTCCCCGAATTCTATGGCTAGTGTTCCCGATGTAACTATTCTTTGGTACAGGAAAGGACAGTGATAAAAAATTTGTATGGTAAATTATCTATGCGTATCTGACCGCCCATACAAAATTCGGGCTCGTATTCGGGTTCTATATGCCTATAACCTGTACACTAATATGTCGTTTCCTAGATCCTCATGTCCTCAAGTGGCCTGGCAACTGGCTGAACATATCTGCTCCTGCTATGACATCGAAGCAATGGTTCCGACAGCTCGTGTGAGAAACGCGAAAGCCCTGTGGGGCTATTCATAGTGGTTCAATCCATCAGTAACTAGATCCACAATTAGTGAGTGCAGGCTTTCCTTCTCTCAGAGCGATTTCCTGAGGAAGCAGTAGGTTACATAGAGTAGGTCTAGTTTAAGGGAGGCCTCAGCGGCAGAAGTCATGTAGCTCAACAGCAGGGCTTTAAGGCAAAACCAGCTCCCACCGATTATATTATGATATTAGCAATTCTAGGATTAAACACAGACCCAACCAAAGTCCTTGGGCATGAAAATCCAACTTGACCATCTTTTCCAGGCTTGAGAATTGACAAACCTGCTACTTAAGACTAAAATCAAAAAACTCAAGAGTAACCCAGTAAGATATAATTTTGCAGCAGAGGGCTGGATCCTTTGCGCCTAGGGCACACTATTAGTTATCGACGATTATAACGAGGTACGGACAGAATAGTAAACAGCTCTCAGTATTACCATTAAAAAAATATAAAAAAAAGCCCCTTTCGAATCGATGTGCCCAGCGCGGCACCATGTAGTGCCCAGGCAATACATGTACAAATAAAATGACTTTTTAAGAAGAAAAAACAAAGAAATTATCTACAAGCCCAATTCATATTGAATATCCCCCATTTCCCATCCTTCTAAGTTCTCACTGTGCTGGAGAACATGAATATTTGCTTCCTCAATAACAGAAACCAACCTACAATAATTAAATTATACCAGGTAGTGCCATCAGCTAATCTCACCACACTCTGGCATTTCGTAGTGCCGTCCCGGGAACATTGGCATGGCACAAGGCACTTGAAGTGCCAACAACGCTATTGATTGGGTTGCACAACGGCAGCCGTACCATGTTTCTGGCCTTGTGCTTTACTAAAATGGACGCTGCCACCCATGAAGACTCCACCCAGGCAATTGCAGCAGCCGCGGATATGGGAAAAGAAAAAAAGGGGAACAGGGGGGAAAGACTCTTGGGACACTTTAAGACCGATAGGGGATGATGATCATTACGAGATAAAGGCAACACCTAGTGCGATGAGAAAGAGAGCTCAGGCCTAACTTACAAGTAGAAGGGACATGCCCGCCAACCAGGAAACTTACCGTGGCATCGGGAGAGAACGAAAGGGGAAATAATAAATCACTATTAATCCAGGGGGCTGCGTTTTTTGCATTCTTACAAGCAGAAGGGGTCGCACCAATGGACCATTCGAGTAAATTTTAGGTACGAGAATCTGTTGTTCTTTAACTTCTCGGATTATTCCTTTCAGAAAAATCAATTGTCCCCCCTCACATATCCACCAACTCACTCCCAATACCCAGACTACGAGCGAATGAGCGGATCATATTAAATATCTACAAGCCGAAAATAGTCGGGGCTGGTGGGCAGCATGGATAGAGCCTCTATTAGAGCGACAGCCTCATCGTCTTCCGCCTCCTCAAATAGCGCTACGATTGAGTACAACTACCCAGACATTTTCGATGATGATTCCGATTACGCCTCCGGCTTCGACAGCTACCCGTCGTCGCTCATATCCCGCGAGACGCTCGCCTGCAGCAGAAGCGTCAATGGTCGAAGATACTTCTCCCGCCGACAGGTTAGCGCTTCTTCCCACAGAGGGACCAGTTTCGATATGCTAACCTGTAGTGATGAATGTAGGTCGATTATAGCCTCCCCTACGATGAAGAGGAAGAGGTCCGGTTGGGCCTTATTCACCGAGTCTGGACCTTAGCACTTGAGGGCAGAACGTTCAAAGCCCCAATGACCGGATCTCTAAACAAAATCCTTGACGTGGGGACAGGGACAGGTTTATGGGCCGTTGATGCAGCCGAGTACACTAACCCCTCACTCCTCTCTTCTCCCACGCGAATAACACCTCTCCCCTCCAGACAAGCCAGGCTAATCGCTAACCCATGAAAGGCGATATCCGGACGCGCATGTCTTTGGCACTGACATCGCGCCAAGCAAACTCCCGTGGACGCCACCAAACCTAGACATGCAACTCGAGGACATCGAGGACGACTGGATATTCCCCGAGAGCACCTTCGATCTCATACACATCCGGTCAATGGTCGGCTTCGTGGCCGACTGGTCACGCCTTCTCACACAGTCATTCACCGCGTTAAAACCCGGCGGCTACGTTGAATTCCACGACTTCTCCCCGCCTTTCGAGTGCAAAGACGGCTCCCTCGCTCCCAGCAGTGTACTTAACCTATGGGTAAAAACTTGGCAAGAGGGTGCGGCCCTGTCCGGCAAGGACTGCAAATCCATTTGTCCAAGAATGCCGACCATGATGCGAGCCGTCGGCTTTGAGAATGTTGTGGACGAAGAGTACAAAGTTCACCTTACCGGGGAAAGGCCACAAGATAGGAGGCTGAGAGAAATGAGCATCTGCATGCTGCGGCAGTTCTTCGATGGCGCGGAGGGTATGACGCTGGATATGTTTATTCGCGTGTTGGGATGGGGCAAGGAGGATGTGGAGAACCTAGTCGCGGGGGTGCGCAAGGAGATGCTCAATCCGGAGGTCAATACGTTTACTAGAGGGCATATCGTATATGGTCGGAAGCCCCTATGATCATTGTTTGAGTGTGGGACATGTAGAGAAAGCAATTCCTCTTCACACGCCGTAATCAACAGCTCTGTTCGTATTCTTCATGTGTTTCTAGGGCGGTAGGGCTGCCTCCTCGCTGCTATTGTAGGAGTGTAACGCCCTGCTATATATCTACTCGTTCATTCTTTCATTCAACTTCCCGCCCCATTGTATGCTTTTCTCCACCTCACTCCCTCCTATTATGATAGTCTGTTCCCTCCCTCCCAAGCCTCGGTACCCTGCCACGCAATCCTGCATGTAACCCTCACTGTCCCATTGTATTGCCCTTCCCTATCAAGCCCAGCCCGCAGCGCCCCGGAGGCTTACCGCACTTGTATCCAGAACGTTCTCGGGAACACTGCGTATCCTCCACCATACTGACTGGTCCGGTCACCAAAGACAGGATCTTGCAAGTAAGGCAGTCTACCGTACTACTTTTGCTCCTCAAAGACCTCGACTACAAATATAATAGCTAAGAAAAACTTGCGCTCCGTCCAGGACACTTGTACTCTGGCGCTCAACTCCCTTGTGACACTCACTTCGCCCACTCCACACTTGGTACGATACACTCCAACCGATATATCCACTCTGCTGTGGGTTCCCCGTGTATGATATCGATTTTAGAAAAGTTATCAGTTTGTCAGTTCTTCAACTCCTCCGAAAAGAAAGGATTATCTCGACGTTACGGTAGGGTCCCAGATCGGCCTTCCAACGGAGAGAGAGGCAAGATCCGCAGCCAAAAGAGGGGAAGTGGGCTGTTGGAAACTGCCTTCGGGGGTCTCGAAACATTCCAGCATTGACGAACCTTTTCGAAATTGATATTGAACAATTAGATTCAATTCACTTCAACTCATGACAAAGAACTCAGTAATGCTAGCTTTCACCAGGAACGGGCGCACAGAATACAGTACAGGGACTCTAAATATATACTGTTGACAGTAATTTAGCCCAAGGTATGTATACACCCCCTACCTACCCATTCCCCCCACTCTTTGTCAATGCACAGTCCACTACCGTAACCTCATCCCCTCTTTCTTTCCCATTTGGGGTAGGAGGATGTTTTAAAAGAAAGCAAGGGAGAACAGGGAGAGGGGAGAAGAGAGGAGAAAGAAGACGCTCGTGGGTAATACAGTACGAAATGCATCCTAGGTCGGGGGAAGGCAGAGTTACAGATCATGACCCCTGGAAACCTTATCATTACATTCACCACCATCATTGCCGTCTTCATTATTCTCATCACCTTCATCATTTTCGCCACCCTCACCCTCACCATCCTCATCTTTGCCATCACTCGGGCCTCCAGCCTCGAGGTCACCGGCGTTGCGCCCCAGAGGCCTCGATGAAAGACTTAGCGCCATCCGTGGTACCGTCTCCCGTTCTCATAAACGCGTGATAAGGCACTAAACTTCAATGAAGTAGTGTCACTGGCAGAATCTAAGTCGTCCTTGTAATCCCGGCCAACCTCGACAAGATCTTCCATTCAGTTGCTATGCTAAGTGAGATATCAGATATGTGACACTTCTCTTTATTTCCTGAACACTTGGCTCTAATTCAGACCTATATTTATCGAGCCTGCGCTTTCGAGCGAGGGGGACAAGGTAGCGTGCATACAAACGGTGAAAAGCTTAGAGGGAGATTAAGTATAGGGACCTAAGAGAGCGTGATAGTACTGCTATTATATTTTGTATGCCCCAGCCGTTCGTTACCTTACCCCAGCCTTTGGATCAATTGAATGGATCCTGCCAGAAGTGGGCATGCGGTGTGAATAAGCTCACGGAGCCAAGTAAATCCCCGCGCTCCTGACGGGGTGGGGCAAGTAACTACGATTGAGTAGGGCGCCGGGGTTGAATCACCCCCGCCGCCCGCGTATGAGTTGGGAAATTGACTTTCCTACGGGTACCTTCTTTTTATCCCCCATTAATTTCGCTCTGTGCGGCACCATACCGTACTTAATGTGGAAGGAAGAGTTTGTTTTGTTTTGTTTTGTTTTTAAAAAAAGAGTATTAATTTACTATCGCATATCCCTAAAATTTGGCCCTTTCTCTTGAATCTGGGTGGCATGCGATAATAGCTCTTTCGAAGAAACTCCAACACGTCGAGTAATGTTCCTGGAACGTGTAAATGCAATGCCTCTAGTAGTGGCTCGGTTGCTGCCGGCGGTACCCTGAGAGGAGGGCAACTCATGCCATGTCACTCGCCTACCGCAATCCAGGTAGAGCACCTTACAGGAATTGAGTTCGGCTCGCCACCTACTGCAAGAACTAGGGTAGTCGAACCTCACGCTAGGGCGTTGGAGTTTCCCCTCCTAGTAAGGTCTGTTGCACTTTTTTCTATTGTCTGAGCGGGGTTGAAGGTCAGCATTTATCGAGGTAATTCCCCCATTGGTCTCAAGAGGGGAACTCTGAACGCCTCATCCTAAGGCTCAACTGTTCCTGCTCTCACAGTATGCTTGCACAAACCAGCAGCCGACCCTCCCCCTGAACGGCCAGGTGCCATCTAAAGGCCCTTCAATAATCGCCGGAATGCTTAAGGTCTACTCCTCGAAGAGGATGACTTCGCTCTAACAAGAAGGGAAAGTCACCAGTAAAGGCACCTGTGCGGTATCCAGACTCCGATATCACCAAAAGTGTTGTATGTAGTACGCAGATTTAAGGTTCAGCAGGGAAGGCTCTAAAGAAGTCGGCAGGATAGGTTGAGGCGCCCCAATGCATGCCCCGGACCTCTGATACCACGACCAAACTGCACAAAGTATACAGAAACCAGCCATGGCCGAAAACCCAGTTGTAATGTTCTACCGACGGCTAGTAGGTTGGTCAAGCCCTATATCTTAATGCAACCCACTTGTTGTCTCTGACTAGAATCTACATAAATCAGTACTGTACCCCTCTATTTCACCACAAGTTCCGGCTACGCCAGTATTGTGCCACGGCTGTCCAAGTTGCAATTTCAATGCAATGTCCAGGTCACACAAGATTATCGTACCGGTATTATAGACGCTTTCACAGCGAAGAAACCACCGGAACCGGAAGAGTGGGGCGGTTTGGCGCTATCCCCCTGGGTGAAGCAGCGGGCCGATAAGACAGCCGCACAGCACAAAATAGTAATAATAACAGTTGTATGCGTTATGTCCACACACCCGGTTTGCACGCCTCCCGTGCCCGAGCAAGAGGGCGCCGCCACGAACCGTCCGCCGTTAAGGAACAAGCAATTTTCGGTGTCACCTTTAAGCACTTGCCGCCTGAGGCTAATTACGGTAGCCAACTACCGGTAGTGGTACTAGTACTTGTGCTCGTGCCAGGAAGGAAGTACCCGGGCACAGGGGGGGCAAACTCCACTTTAAGTAAAGGCGAAATATCTCTAAAATATCGATGTTCTCACCTCTAAATGCCCGAGCATCTTGCCTGGGACGAGTACCTTAGGAGTCCTTTCGAATCTACTATCAGATTACCCAGCGGAAAATACTATCCAAGCCACAATTGGCTTAGCAGAGTAGGTTAACAAGATAAAGAGTACCAGTTGACGGGATCCAGCAAGTCCAGCTCTCCCAGCATAGGCCGCGCCCAGAAAGCATTATTCTTTCTCGGGGCGTAGATCAGGAGCCTTCAGGAGATAGATGGTCGATCTAACCAGCCTTTACCATAAGTGGATCAGGGGTAATGGAACCGAAGACTAGTGCTTCCCACTCTCCACGGGCCAATCCACGGCAGGTAGTGAGATCCCTGTGTTATTCATAACTGCATCCTGGAAGCTTTGGGCTGTAAGGCGGGCCAGGTTTTCCTCCGGGATCATACCTGGCCCAGATCTAGTCCAAGCTTATTACCCGCCCATATCGCCCCGTAACCACTATTCCCTATTCTTGTGGATAGGGCAGGACCTACGGTTCGAATAAGTTTAGATATCCGTCCGACCTTATTCGTGTATAATACTAGATCCTACAAGCTCAGAATCGTGAGCTCCTTCACGTAACCCAAGCAGCTTTCACCCCTTTCAATTACCAACTCTTGGTCGAATATACTATAGCTATCCACTAGGCTAACAGAAAGATCGGGGGCAAGAGCGGATCTTATGTAACGAACCGATATTTTGGCAACAATTTGCCCTCTAGCTTCCCATCTCATGCTATGAACCCAGTTGAGAAACCGGGAACCAAATATCTGATAAAAGCCTGGATGCATTTTCCATATTGTAAAAGCCGAGATACCCTTCCCTATTTCAACCTAACAGGAGGTAAGGAACCATTGGTGATTACAAGTTACAGGCATATAGAACCCGAATACGAGTCTGAATTTTGTATGGGCGGTCATATACGCATAGATAATTTACCATGCAAATGTTTTATCACTGTCCTTTCCTGTACCAAAGAATAGTTACATCGGGAATACTAGCCATGGAATTCGGGGAACATTTGTCCTCTGACAAAGAAAGCGAACGCTTCGGAGGCAGAGCACAGATATATACTGGAATCCCTCGTTCCTTATTCTATTGATATCATGAGAGAGTACTATGATTGGATACCGACGCCCTTTTTTACCAAAGATAAAGTATCAGGCGCCTGAACTGTCTATTTTCTGAAGAAGCAGTTAAAAGAGCAAGAAGAAAGTGTATTATCGGCCAGTTCCTATGGTCTAATGGCTTAGGAGACTGGTCGACTAATTTGAAACAGGGACCATCATGAGTTCGAATCCGGGGGCCAGTGGAGTAGTCGAGCATTTAAAAAACAGCTCGGCGAACCACTTTTTTGCTAGGGGGTAGGTCTGGGGTTGGCAATGCCCTTAGGTCAACTCCCACCAGATGCTGCGGTGGGACTACTAGCTAGTGTTCGGGTACTATATGCCCGTAACTTGTAGGGCTCAATGGCTACGATTCCCACAGCCTACTCTTCTCAGAGTCTTGACGGTAAGTACACATGGATATCTGGTATCATACACCCAATGGCAGGGCGAACTACATTCAAGAAATACACAACTGGCTCCCTTTGAAGCGATCCAAAGAATCCGCAAAAGTCACTAATCCGTCTATCCCCGACGCTAGCTTGCTCCTCAGGTAGGATTTCTGAGGGGGGGTAGTGGACCAAGTGATCTCTAGTGCTTTGCCCAGAGTTGGTTAAGATCAAACAAAGGGAACAAGCATAGACAGCAATCGATCAACATCTCACCCGGAAATAGAGGGACTTTGAATCGATTCTCCCAGTGTATATGAGTCAATCGATACTGGGTCAGTTAAAGACAAGGTCAAAAGGGGAAAATGATATCCAGAGAAGTGAGCAATCAAGGTAAAGTATCGAGATAGCGGCATCACAGCGCAGATAAAGGTTATAAAATGCGACTATTAGGGGATTCAGCTTCTAATATGTGCTGTTACAGCCATGCACTAGTACAAGTATTGTTACAGCTCCCAGGGTGAGAAACGCTAAAGCTGATATTATTATTTTAGACAAACAGAGCACAATTGCCCCATACTAAAACAGCAAACACAATCCCACACAAATCCTTCATCCAGTACGCCGTGGTTCTAAATAGGATCTCACAAGACATCAGAAGCTCAGATACTTACCAGCTTTGCTATATGGCTTGTAAGAGAAGGGCAAAATTTCCAATGGAAATGAAGTATAAGACCTCTATTTGTGACTAATTCGGGATACCCGGTCTATGGCATAATTTTTCTGCCACTGGCAATCTGACCAGGTGGAATATATCGCACCTGCCCTGCTGGAAATTTAGCCTACCAATTACAAGGCGCCTAACCCCATCTGGCTCACAGATCCACACAACCCACGGCCCGAGAATCCCCGGCTAACAAACCAGGAATTCACCTAGTACAGGCTTCCGTAAGAATCCGTTTCAGGTCTCAAGCAGACAGTCGTATTTGGACTCCATAAATTGTATAAGTTCCTCCTCATGAGTGTAGTATGCCAGAACGAATAGGTCGAAATAACACCCTGACCTCCGCGAAAGAGATGGGCACTTCCAATTCCAAAGAGCTACCCACCATGTCCCTAAAACTCATCTCAGAAAAATATGATCGGCAAGTCTCTATTCATCTTAGAGTTCTTCTCAAGGAACCACTCCCGGAAATCGGTGAAGCACTCAAAATCTTGGAGGCCATCCTGCTATGCTCTCCTCATTCCCCAGAGCATTGCGCTGCTTGCTTGAGGGTGGTAAACGCCAGCTTCACTATCGAAAGTAGATTGAACAAGTTCACAGTACACATCGACCAACCCTCCCAACGGGGTCTCTCTCTTGAACGCATTGTCCTAAACAAATACGCCCCAGATTAAAATTTCGACCCATCTCTTCCTCAAATCCCAGCCGACAACGTGCTCTCGTTGTTCCTCGTAATGTGCTGGGAAATTATGAGGGTGTACGAGTTCATCAGCTTTACCCCTCCCCCCTACCTGGGAGGATCGATTAGCCCCCACTTGGAGAATTGTCAAGATTTATGGAGAAGCGCATAGGGATAGATGGGTTTTTACAGATACAGAGGGAGGTTGTGAATATCGTCCGAAAAGAAGTAGTTTTTTTCAAATAAAGGATTATGGACAGCAGGGACAGGAGGAAAGGGTCTTGGGGGAGTCGGACTCTGAGGACGAATTTGGGATTGACTCCTTAATTTCTCCAGAGACTTATTCCTTGATTACTTCGAAGATCTGGCGGAGTATAGGAGGAAAAGGGAAATTATGATGAGTGACAAGAGCTACGATGGGGATTGGAGAATGCTATAGGGGGGGGGCAATGGG
>Ga0307509_10002511_pt1 | contig 29579 bp, 31 predicted proteins | sample 10_EM_MG_FD_202245 | JGI IMG/M metagenome (GOLD analysis project Ga0307509, IMG submission 202245) | Populus trichocarpa ectomycorrhiza microbial communities from riparian zone in the Pacific Northwest, United States - 10_EM | ecosystem: Host-associated > Plants > Roots > Unclassified | place...
TTACTACTATTGTAAACAAGATACTATTTCAACCAGTTTGGAATCAAGTGAGTATACAAGAAGCATTATTTATTATTATTAAATGTAAACTCCAGATTCTGATTCTCCATATTTAAAAGTACTTTTTTAACAAATTTTCAATATGGTATCACTACTAGTTGTGTAGATAATAAAATATACATTTGGTGTTCCAGTGGTTGCGATGGTGAGCGGCATCTGGGTATTCGTACTGAGCGGGAACCCCGTAAATTACGTTATTCTCCTATCACCAGGCGGCCGGCTCTCCGACTCCTCGTCGGTATAATCACTCGGCCAGAGGGCAACCGGCCCAAAACCTCTCTTTGATCCACCCAACATCACCAATGCCTGTTCGACAAGCTGTCTCCTCTTCTTCCCTGCCACTTTCATACGCTAGACTGTGTTATATCACAGTAAGCGTGCCAACTATGTAGCCCTAACCCCGGACACTTAGCCGTGGGTTTAATTTTAACACTTGGTTATCTTGGAAGTGCTTAGAATGGTTTGTACGCACATCGCATCTCAAAACGTTGTGATCCCTTCTATCTATATGAAGGGCTGGCAGCAGAGCTTGGGTGGTTAAGTAGAGTTGAGGAGATATATTAGTGGGTTAGGAGGGGTAGATTTCCATTTGAGTTATCTCTACCTGTCCCAGGTAAGATGTATCCGAAACTTTGAAAAATCCGAAAACAGGGATCCACAAACCATATTGTAAAAGAGTAGTGCATATCAGGTGCCCGTGTAAATCCTCAAAGTTTGCTTTCGAAGGCTTTTTGCATGGGGTAACTATGAGAAGATGCATGTCTAAGTAAATCTAACGCTAGAGTCGCATTAAGTGAAGAGGACTTAGCTAGGCAATGATTGTGATTGCTCCGTGTGACTACAAGAAGTTCGGTGAGGGAACACGACATCCTAAGAATTAAGCTGTACATAAAAACCTAGGCTCTCCTTCGGATTTTGACAATTCTCCACAGTCTCTGCAGGCCATTTAAGCTATATACCTCTCTTTAAATTCCTTACCAATCGCCGATTATGCACATATCCTACATATTTTCTGCCGCCCTCATCACTCTGGCTTCCGCAGCCGTGATCGGCAGTCGCCAAAGTAAACCGCTGATAACCTACAGAGGTTGCTTCGATTGGGAGAAGGGCTTCCTCGAATCTGATTTTAACGAAATGCAAATGCTGGCAAAGAAAGCCGCAGACCATGTCGATAGCGGCAACCCGCTCTTCACAGGGTTCTTCGGGAAACAACCTTTCGGGACCTACATGAGGGACGATAGAATAAAAAGTATCCAGTCACTTGATCCCGAAATACGGGAGAAACAGCTAACCAAGATAGAACGCTACGTTGCTATGTCCAACTTCAAGTCGAATCCTCGCAGAGACACGAATATCGTCTGCAGAGCCGGGAACTTCCCAGCTTGCAGACCTTCTAACCAGTATTTCACACCCCCCTTACATAAACAATTCCCCGCATAACACAAGATTTCAGGGGCTAACATCCCCCAGCGTCCTGGCAGCAGACAAAGGCGGCGCAAATATCTATATCTGCAACTCATACTGGCACACCCGCAGGGACGGAATTCTCAGGAAAATGTCCCCATCCAAAAACTCCCAGAGGTTCCGTCCATTAGACGAGTACATATCCGTCGGATCACAATTATTGCATGAACTCACCCACGCTTGGTTCGCTAGTAAGTATAGGATTCCCCTCACTGAGGGGTATTAAGTACTAATGAGTTTTTATAGCGGAGGACCACAGGATTATCAACCCAGCCACCAGACGTACCGAAAACGCTTACGGTCATAAAAACGCACTCTTGCTGGCCAGAGGTAGCCCTGAGCAAGCTAGGGATAACGCCGATAACTATAAACTTTTTGCTATTGCGAGCTATTTTGACCGGAGCCATTGATCGGTCGATCCGAATAAGCTGGCTGGTGGGGAGCTTTGAGTTGTTGCATGAGAGAGTGGGAGATGTAGAACGAGGGAGGGGTTGGGTATTACTTCTGATGGCGCATGTAATAATAGGATAGCTAATGTTTCTATGGTGCTATGTTAGATCTGGCATTTTGCCTGTATTTATACGAGTTAGTGTATCTAGGGATCGGGCCCAACGAGTATGTATTATATATATATATAAGTGTTTACCATAGGTTCCGATGAAGCTCAGGTACCCTGCCAAAGAAGCTCATTAAAGGGGTTGAAAGCCCGAGGGGTGGCATTTGGTCCTCTGTTTCTGTGTCAAAATGATTGGTTCCAGAATCCTTCTCTCAGCTTGGCAGCTTTTTGTAGTCAACATTGGGCAAAAACTTTATATTAGTCCCTAGTGCAAACGGACTAGCGGAAAGGTTGACGGTCGGAGAGACCTACAGTACCGGCATATCACATAGCCCAGGGTGACTAATATTCTCCAGCCCATATCCCTCATAGATTTGCAATTTTGTGAGGGGCTCCTTGTGTAGTCAGGTATACGCTGCCCCCCCTGAGCATGCTGGAGGAACAAAATCCCCAAGAAGACACTTTCATCCTACCATGTCAGTACGTGGAGTTGCCCCCCCTGGGGCTTATCCTATCCCTTCCAAGATTCCCAGATTCGTTTTTTCCCTACACTTCGACCTAGAATCTGGTGGCATAACCCTTCAATAGCCTACCCTCAAGCAGAGCGGCACAGTCAATTCCCTAAACTCTAAAAGGATTTCGCCTTCTAACATGATTATAAGTTTCCTAGGTAGGCAGAAAAAACACACCTGGGAAGAATAGCTTAACGGCGGATCGAGACCGGTGCACTTGGACTTCCCCTCAAGACAAGTGGTTTTCCTACAGTCACTAGACAAAAGTCTTGGTGATTTGGGAATAGTGAGACACGTCCGCGCGCCTAAGAGGTATTTTCCAAAAGGTGGATAATGGCATTGCGAGGTAGAATCGGGAGGGTTGAACATGAAATATTATTTTGGTAGTAAAGAAGTAAGACTATCGTACATCCAGTGCATACTCGGCATCATCGGTGATTTTCCAATGTGGTCGGGCCGGGGGGGGGTGTCGGGCGTGTTCGTTTAGTTTTGCTGACTAAATGATCACCAAGACTTTTGTCTGGTGACTGTAAGAAATGCATGACTAGAAGAAAGACACAGGGCACGAAGGATATGACCCGTTCCTTCTCCATGGCTGATAGGGTGTCCCTTCTTTTCCTTTGCCCTTCTAGGGCGAGGGGCCCACTAGAGTATTAGTTTGATTAAACGCATAATGTAATATTGTCCTGCTCACAAATGCGAGTGATAGAGGGTGACTGAGATTGCTTCTGAATCAGTGACGCTATAGTAATGCTGCCGCAAGCAGAGGGGGGAAAGAAAACAACCTTTTCTTTTATGTTTTCATTGTGTTTAAAAATAAACACTTCACCTGGGATAGCGACCTAAAGCCCTGCGCCAATACTATAGTTCTCAGTGTTCCAAGTAGACCACAATACTTTGATCTTTTGCTGGGCATGAGCTATGATTGTTGTAGATTACCCTGGTTCAGGGATGTAGTAATCCTTAGGTAACCAGACCTTTGTTTTTCCCCTCTCATTTTCTCATAGCTCCACTATTGGGTGGTTGAGTACTCCCCACTTTATTAGATGTAGGGTTTGTTTAAACACAGGAGAATGGTCTTTAGATCATCATTGCATAGGTGGTGTGAGATTTACTACCAGGGTGCCTTGAGGGTGGAGAAAATACTAGTATATTGAGAAGGGATTCCATAGTTGTTTAGATCAAGTGCCAGTATAGGAGATCTGCTTTTTTGGTTGGTGTTGGAATGTTTTTGCTAAGGACCATGATCCAACAGAAATACAGCTAGGAGCCCATTAAAACCCCAGGATTGGGCGGTGGGAATGCTCCTAGTTTATTTGTGGATCATAATAATAATATCTTGCTATTATATGATACCTCAATTTTAGTATGAGACCTAGTTACTGCGATCGGCTTAAATATTGAGTCCGAATTTAAGCTAACGCGCACCACTAAGTGCCAGAGCCTCTGACTGCTAGCTCGTATTGTGCCTCGTTTAGTACTAGTCAGCCAAAGCCAAAGCAATGATCCCATGGCAACTATCATGCGGATTTTCGCTATCCAGAGTAGTGATGGGCACGAGTGATCGATCATGGCCACTGCTCGAGTATGATCAATTTTGTGTCTGTCAGGGATGAAATATTCATCGTGCTCCCAAGCGTCCCGGGCAGGCTGTCTTACCGGGCCGGGCGCTGGCGTCCGTCTTTCGTAAAGACGGGAGTTCCAGGGGCTGACCTAGGCCCCGTCAGTCTCACAATAGTAGTATTCAGGAGAGGGTCTGACAGTTCTCTATAGGGCCCGGCAGTCACCTGTAAGTACCACAGTCACCTGCTTGCTCCCGTCATTGATTGGTTTCTCATATTACTCTGAGCGCACTTTCTGTCTTGGCTTATAGCTAGCGCAAATATTGGCTTCGTGTAAGATTGAGTATGTATTAATAGCTCCCACAAAAACAATCAAACCCCACCATCCGAGAGGAAATAATCCTAAGCACCCCCGCAATGGCAAGCATCTCAGCTCGCGTCTCCACCTGCTGGCCCCCCGCCTCAGCCTCGGAACAAACAAGCACACTCGTAACTACCTCACCAAACCTGAAATTTGTTGACCTCGTTTTCACCGCCTCACTCGACGACTCAATACGCCCATAATAGGCTATCGCGGGAAGAACTGTTGTCAGAACTCCGATGAGGTGGGTGCACGAGATTGATTCTCAAATGGATATGCCTGGGGAAGACTCTGGAGTGAATTCCCCGCTACCTAACGAGGATATATTAGAGAAGGGAAGAATGATGGATGATAAGGATGGCCAGGTCAAGGGCTACGAGGAGATCTGGCGGAAAGTCGATATTGATGAGGGATAGCATTGGTGCTCGAATGTGATAATGATGAGGGGGTGAGGGGTCGTGTCGTCAGGGTTGGGGGTATTGTCAAGGCATGGTTAAAGTTGGTGAGAGGACGAGCTGTGATGGGTATGTCAGAGATAAGGGCAATGGCAAGTGGGAGAGGGTTATTCAATAGGGAGATGTGAAGATGCCGTGTGATCTTGCATGCTTGGATCGTGGTCCGCTGGGGGGAGTGGCGGGGCTCAGGTTTCTAGCGAAGACGGTGACAGGGCGGCGCTTGAGAAAGAAGTAAATATTGAGGATTGTTTTAAAGTTAATGGCTACACCTGGAAGGCGAAATAGAAGAGCCTTTGGTAGTGTGGGTCAGACTCTCAATATGGAATTGCGCGATGGGTTAAGTATTGGAGATGGAACAGCGTTAGTGATGGACACGATCAGATCATGATCGGGTTTGCTCCACTATAGTCTGCTCGATCAGTCTCGATCATAGGGGTCCCGCGATCAGATCATGGTCGAGCAGACCATCCATGATATGATCGATTTGCTCGATCATAGGTACTGCTCTATCATGCTCGACCATCATCGAGTATACTCGAGCATCTTGAATCATGACTGATCACTCTACTAATCTTAGTGATTGAATGATACAATGAACTTATATAAAGGGGGTCTACTGGCACATTAGATACTAATTCTTTCAGCCAGACTTTACCCCGTTAGCTCTTTAACTGCCATCCTAGCTACTGACTTTATCATAATGTCACCACTTGAGCTGGCGTACCTCGGGATTGTACTGCTGTCAAGGATAGGTTTGCCTGGATGGGTGCCGTCATTTACTGTACGAGTTAAATATATATATTGAACCCTCCTATCGTTTCGGGTCTATTGCATCTAGTGGATGCTGCCAATCACATCTAACAAACTTTATTCAACTATATAATTAAGGAGTTAATTAAGGAGTTGACACCTATCCGGGTATTTCGGTGACTCTGGATTCAATGAATATTTCATTTCTGATAAGTGCAGAATAGACCATACTCAAGCAAAGTCGATGATAATCGACTATACTCAACCATGCTCGAGCAGTCGCCATGATCGATCACTCGATCATGGTCCTCCATTTCATCGATTATTCGATCATGGGGTCCCCTTGATCAGATCATGATCGATCATGCCCCCCATTACATGCTCGATCATGATCGTGTCCATCACTAAACAGTGTCGAGGGGAATAATAAATCTGGGGGGCTACTCCTATTAGCAGCGCCCTTGCAATCCCGATTCTCAATACAATGCGCCAAGGATAGAAGATCCCAGGTACCCAATCCAACCTCGCAGCCACGTAACAATCCCACCACAAATTCACCATCCCCCGAATCAATACAAAATTAGCAGATACACTCAAGGATCAAAGCCCTTTCGAGGCGGTTACATTTCCCGCTTAAGATAACGTTAAAAATATTCCCATAAACCTTATTATGCTGTATCCGCCGGGATACAGATCTAGAAAAACCAAATTCCCCTCCCCGCGACACTCCAATTCCCCTTATCACAAGAACCTATCAATTCGAACCTTACCTCTGACTCACCTATTCAACCTCTTCAATCTCACACTGGATAGACCCCTCCTCTGACTTCTCCTCTACATTCTCCAAGCCCTCCCTGAACAACACCCACTCTGCCACACCCTGAACTTGGGAACTGCCAGCTCTATATCCCCTTGGAGAACCCTCCTCCCTGTGGGAGTGACTATATCCAAATCTTCCCTGTCCCAACTCCTGCCTATCCTGTTGGTGGTATGCCGGGTCGTAGGTATGTTGGCGCTGATACTCTTCCCCTTCAGGGCATGGCTGCACGTATGGTTGCGCGTATGACTGGTTAACATACTCAACCCCAGGCCTCCCTGCCTCCCTAGCACGGTCGGAGCCAGCCTCGTAAGGGCCTGATTCCTGCCTGTGTCCATGATGTGCTGCATGGTGGTGGGTGTGTTGGTTATGCTGTGCGTGTGCAGTACCCTCAAAGTGCTGCCTGCGACGCCGGTGCTCTTCTGGATACCGTTGACCGCACTGAGCTGCAGTATCCTCTTCCTGCCTTCTGTAGGCTTGAGGAGCGTGGTTACCGCTTTCTTGTCTCTGGTGAGCTGCTAGGTTTTCCGCCGTAAGTTTTGGGTAACCTTGGCCTTCTTGGGCGTGTTCCCCGGATGCAGGATCCTGGGAATAACCGCCGTGGTGAGGTTGCCCATGGTGCGTCCTGGTGTCTTCTCTCTGATGGTGTCCGCGCTCGCGTCTCGATTTGTGCTCCGACTTGCTGGCCCTTATAGTGATTCTATAGCCGCCTGTGGTGTACACGTGCTCTTCCATTTTTGCTTCTGGTTAATATTTCGAAGTCGGTGTTGGTTTCTGAAGTATTTTTGTGTATCCTGAAAAGGTGGCGGTGCTGGATGGTGGATGGGTAGGAGGAGGAGGAGGAGAGCAGTTTGGTTTATATAGCCCTACAAAAATTCAACTGACCGATGTTTTATTCTTTTTCAAACTGGTATTGTGGTTTGTCCTATTGATAGGATTGTTCCTCTTAGACATTCTATTGCGAGCCAGGGGGTCATTCATGTATGGGAGGTCTAAACCTAATAGAGACATCAACGGCCTAGAAAAAATTAAATGAAACAATGAAATGAATTGCCGCAATCATGAGATGTCACCCGTGTCGTGGTTATGACTAAGCTAAGGGAAGGTGTTCATGGACTTGATAAACGTGCAGGTGGGTCTACTACGAAAACCCATGAAATTGCTGGGAATCTAGACTAGGCGTGTTATAGTAATTTTGCATGGTGCCTGAAGGCTCGAGCCAGGTCGGACAGGGGACGTGAGCCGCTAGCTATTCGAGCCAGTAATCATACCGGTCCAGCCTGTAAAGAAATAGGGGAAAGGCACTAAAACCGCAACTGCAGGCTCAGTCTGCGTGCGTGCTTTGTTTTCGAGGTTGGAGATTATCATTGAGCAACATTAAATCTCGTGGGATACCCTGTTGCTCCGTCTTAAGTAGGATTGGCCTACATTTATCATTTCAACCCCAATGCTTTTTCTTGCCGCAATTGACTATAGTATTAGGGTGTAATCTGTCTCTTCTAATTCAGCGGTGTATGTGCAGACGCTGGTTTGGCCCCGGGGGGGGGGGGGCAGGACTGTTTATGTAGGAGGAAGTAGAACAGGTGTTGAGGAGATTTCATCAGGGTGGGGACCTGGCGACCCGGTACATATCGTTTCGGAAAAGCCCCCTCAAGACCATCCTAATTTCTATCTGGGCCGCACGGGTAAATGTGGCAGAGAACTTAACGACTGGTATCGCTTGGGCTATGTAGTTCCATATCCTACTATACGGCAGGATGAGTGTACTGTACAAACCACGCCTCTGTTTAAAATCGCAGAGAACCTCTCACTAAATGCATCCATTAAAACCTGCAAACAACCTGGGAAGAGATACCCCACCCCCTCCCATTAAATTCCGAAATCCAGATTCCAGTGGGATAAGTATTAGTTCCCAAGTCGACATTTCATCAAATACCTAGCTGGCGCAGTGGTTAATATGTCAAAAACTAATTAGCCCCTGTCCCATTTATCAGGAGCCAGGAGTTTAATTCACGCTGAAAATCAGTTGTTATTGAGCGATCCGTCATGTAGGGCAGGAAAAGTGAGAATTCCTCAAATCCTGCCCTATGGGGACTGGAAGATTGGAGAACCTAGCCTTCATTAATAGATAGGGCTGTGGGGGCTATCAATCCTGCTACGAGGTGGTAGAATCCGGCTCCAGGCCTTAAGGTTAGCGATCGGTGGGGTGGCGGGGGGGAAATGAAAAGAATTCATTTCTTTTGCCTCCTTTGTCTTGTGGAAAAGCGGCTGTGGGTCCTGAAGGCTAGAGACGTTTTAGCCGTTTTCACTCTGGCAAGCTATGCTCTTCCTTTTAAACTTATCCTCTCTCTAGTAAAGCGTAGTATAGATGGTGCCTGGTAAAAGACATAAAATCCCGGCGACACTCTACCAACTTGGCACCTCAACACTTGATTGCGATATTGGATGATCAGATCGCACTTCTCAAAATAGTGGTATAATACAGTGGATAAGCAAGATAAAGTCTGAAATCCCAACGGGCCCCTACCCCAAAGAACTTCCCACTCTTTTCCCAACTCTACCGTGGACGGGATCAACGATCCGAGCAAAATCTCGCCAGTTTGCGCACACCGACCGTGAACAGCACATGTCCGGAGTCCTTTTTTAAGCACTCAAGCCCTCTCCATAATGGTCCATGTTATTTGTGCCCGGTTGAAGGAAAACGAAGCCATTCAACCCATCAAAATTCCGTCAAACTTAAGGTTTAATGACTCTCGCTAAGATGTCGGAGTTGTCCCTCCCAGTAAAGTCTGTTGTATTCCTCGCTTGATTTATCTTAACCCAGGGCAGAAAGGAAACCATCTATCATAGCTGTTTCCTCCCTTTAACCCAAAGAGGGAAATTTTCAAGGTTCAACAAGTGCGGTGGTACAGTATTATCCTCAACTGTATCAAAAATTTACCAGTGGGGGGAATCTGAGTTCACTTTACTTTTCTCATCCCTCTATCATGGTATTATTCCCCAGCGTCCTACTGCGCATGCTGGCTTCGTCGTCTCCTTATATAGTGCTAGCGCGTGTCTAAACTTTGGGTAACGCCACATGCGCACTCGGAGGATCCCACTAATGCCCAATATAGTCTTTCTGTATTACCCTAGTCATACCAGCAATCCTATCGTGCCCCGTCTCCCCGGCAAATCAAACAAACAAGGAACATGGGAAATCCGATCTTTTCCCTCGATTGATCAGTTACTTGCGTTTAAACTAATCTACTAGAGTATGGGGCTGTGCTGTAATTACCAGCACAGTACTGTACGTGCAACCTACCATGGCAATTGTATGGGGCGAAGAGTACGATCTCAACTATGTATATCTAGACACAGTAAATAGGGAAAAAAACAAGTTCTTTCTTTCTTTTCTTTTCCCTCTCCTTGCTCTCCCTCGTGCGACGATTATTGATTTTATTGTTGACCTGGGTGTCGGTGTTCGCAAGCAAATATTGTCTTTTTTATTTTTATTTTTATTTTTTGGTTAATTGTGCCCTCCCGGGTTTGTGCCATGACTTGCTTTAAGCGCCAATAGTTCCCGGAATTTACGCCCAGCACTTAGGCTTAAGGTCTTTCACTTACCAGTAACCAGCACCGTATGGCACTGCACTGTGCTCGGGCCAAGATTAGGTCCTGAGACAACTGGCGCAATCACCTACCCCCACAATACTCTGCCATCGCGAAACCATAACTTAAGTCAATGCTGTAGCCAAAACGCAAAGGGGAAAGGCCCAAATCTAGGGTCTTAGTATTAATGGTCATTATAATTGTGGTTCCCACTGTAATCGCCGTTGTGATTGGCATATGTAACAGTTGAACTTCGCCAGGGATCGGGGTTGGGCCCTTCCCAGAAACTTCTCCTGGCAACCTTATGCCCAGAATATAACCCTAATATGCCAAGATAGCATCGACATTCATGAATGCTTTATTCTCTGTCGCAGCGCAGCACTAAGGAGGAACTCCTCATTTTATCCCTGCTCTTTTGGTTGCTCAGCCTTGATTTTAATCCAAATTCGTTTTATTTTCGTTATATTATAATATTTCATGTGTTTTCAGTTCCCCAGTGATTTCGTCGTTGTAGGCCCCCCTACGTGGTTCCCCGAGTTTAGCTCGGCTGAGTGTCATGGTGCCCAGAGGCCGTAAACCACAGAGAAAAAGCTTCACCGCCTACACTACCCCACCCAACCAGATTCGGTTGGCTCTGGGTAACAGGGAGCTTATTTCTTGGCTGTTCGAGCGCAGTACAGGTACTGGGGGATGCACAGTACGATAGGCGTTCCAAAAACAACTTACTGACAAGGGTAGACGATTACCCGATATAATGGGGATTCTTAACACGGCCATCCCACTGTTGCCCCTAGTGTACATATCCATCAACGCTTTAGATGAACCCACTCTGAAGAGCTGACAAGAGCTGCTTGAGTCACCTCGTTTTTCGCGGAGTACTCGGGTGTTATTTTCCGGGAGATCTCACTCTGGGGAGGAGGTGAATAAACGCTCTATTAGGGCTATTATAATACCCACCAGGCCTAAGGACCATGATATCACTGTATACCCTAGGCCGAGGTTAGGCAGGGGCACTGAGCCTCATGCGATGGACAATGATTTGCTGAGAGATACTACAAGAATAGTTCCTATCATCCCATTTACTTTCGCTTCGCTCTGTCATCTGTCAATACTGTTTATGATCTCATTGTTATTTCTTGTTCTCAGATATCTTTTCTCTGCCATTCTTTTTCATACCAATAAAATTTCAGGTGTTGTCCGGCAATTGGAGATTGGATCTGCTGCGCGTAGTCCCTTAGTGTTGAATAAACATTCAGCTTCTTCTCGGGCCCCATATCTTTAGCAAAACTCTCAGTCATCTCCTCAATTACAACCCCCCCATATATCTTTGACTGCTCTGTCAACTATATCTAGTGTTCCCACCCGTCCAGGAGCCCAGCGGAGCTCCACGGAGGACTACTAAGGACCCTGGACGAGACGGGACCGCTATCTATAGTCTGTCCAGGGCGGTCAAAGTGCAGGACGGGCGTCCTTGTGCCGGACGGCAGGCCCTACAGGGTGAGACAAGTTGTTTTAGGGAAGGGGGGGTGGGTAGTGGGTGACGGCAGGGGACGGTCGGAGGATGTCGGGGACGGCCGAGATGGTAGAGGAAGGCCAGGGACGGCGGGGGGGTGTAGGGGACTGCCTGGGAGGGCGTGAGTGATGTCTCATGATCTGGAATGATTCGTTTGGAGGTGTATGATATCAGCTTGGCGAGTGCTGGAGGCTCAAGCGCTAGAACTATAGTCCCCTACAGCCCGTCCAGTACTCACATGCCGAGGCGTAGTTCGTCCTGGGATCCAAAAAAAAAAAAAAAGACGGAGCCTTGGTCCGTCCCTTCCTCCCTTGAAGACTGACTGACTGACTAGACGGCTAGGAACACCGAATATTCATTCAATATGGATTATGAGTATTTACGCTCATTCTATAACAAGAACAGAAGATCCCTGCCCTATTGTCCACCTAGTGGCGGTATTCACTGGCTGCCACCCAATCATTAAGACCATTAGAGTGATCGGTCATGATTTAAGACAGTGTTCCGAACCGTCCGGGGGGCCCACGGAGGACGGCGGGGATAATGCCAAGAGGACGGGGCGGGCAGGACGGGACGGGACCGCTAGCCGTAGTCCGGTGTAGGGCAAATTGCTCGGGGGACGGCCGGGCCTACACGCTAGGCCATTTTTAGTATAGTGAGACACACGTGACATCGGCTACATATGCGGACGGCAGGGGAGATCGCAAGACGGCTGGAATTGTGCGGGGGGCTACAGGGGGTATCGGAAGACGGTAGGGTGTGGGTAAGGGCGGCGGGGAGGACACAGACGGCAGGTATTTACAAAGACAGCGGGGCACGTGGTGACAATAATGAGGGGGACCACAGGGGACGGCCGGGGGTGGGTAATGACGGCCGGGGGTGGGTGAGAACCGCCGGGGGTGGGTAATGACGGCCGGGGACGACAGACAAAGTATGAGTGATAAATGATGATGCCCTGTAACCGAGATAATAAATAATATTCCCGCAAGAAAAAGAAGAACGTTAAATAGATTATCAAGTGCTGTGAGTGTTAGGATAAGACTGAATACATCATTCCGCTTCATGCCTCATTTGTTTTCGAATACTTCCCTAAGTTCCTTGCCTTAACTCTAGCGGTAATGTCGCAACAAAGCCAAACGACAGATGCAACCGAAGTTGATATGCAGCTCAACACCTGAGATTTTCCAAGGGAATTGCCGGGAAACTCACCCCAACTCTTAAAGCACTAAGTAATATGGAAAGTATGCGGAGCCCCAATCCTGCTGAACGGCTTCTGTATGAGAGAAAGAAGAAAATCCGCAAGTCATAGGTATACTGGACACAAAACGGCTCATAAATCACGAGCGAGATGAAATGATTAACTTGAAATTTCTAAACATACAGCAAAAGCGATCCAAACACGAAAATTCCACAGGGCGTCCGGTCCCAACTCCATTTCCCACAGTCCGTCCATGGACTCGAAAAAAGACGGACTACGACAGGGGGTCCGTCCGGTCCTACCCCCAGGAGGGACGGACTGGACGGTTCGGAACACTGATTTAAGACGCTAGGTATACTCTATGATAGTCAAGCGTGACCAAGCAGTACCTGTAATCGAGCAAATCGATCAGATCATGGATACGCTGCTTTAATCATGATCTGATCAAGGGACCCCTAGGGTCGATGTGATCGAGCAGACCATAGTATAGCAAAACTCGATCATGATCTGATCTTGTTCATCACTAGTCCAGAGGTTGCTATAATAAGGCCTCTCTAGGCAATACCATGCCTACCCAGCCCAGGGTGAGGATCTACGATAGTACCCGTTATCAGCATCTCACCTCAAAAGAACTCTCAGCTAGTATTGGGTTGGATCGCCTGAAATTTGGGGCTCCCAGCTCTATAGACGTAATATTTATTTATATTCTACTCCTTAAATGCCTCGGTTTCGGATCTGTCACCAGTGTTCTCAACGGTCCAGGGCCCTCATAGGGTCCAACCGGGCGACTGCCAAGAACCCTTGACGGGACGGGACAGCAAAACGGAGTTCGTTCTTGTCCGGGAAATATCAAGAAGGCCGGCCATAAAATGTAAGACATATTAGTATTAGGGACTAAAGGGAAAATATTTTTAAGCTATTCGATAACTCCATGTACCAAACGGAAGTGGGGACTTGTGTAAAAGAAGTGTGCTAGTCTATTCTAACCACATGAGAGAATAGACTCTTATTAGGTAGTGCCCCTTCAAATGTCTAATTATTGTCGGAAGTGGAAAACACGTTGGAAATAATGTAGTGAAAATAACAATGAAGCACAAAATCCATCTCAATGACCCCCAATATCTTCTTGTGCGCAAGAACCTTTCCATAAAGAAAACCTTTCACACAATCAACCATTGTGATGAGGCAACCCTTGCATTTCCATCTCCGGTTCTATCAATAAAACCCAAGATAGGGCGGGGAAAGGTGAGTGACAAGGAAAAACACCAAAAACAAAGCAAACAATATGGTCGTAAACATAATACCAATGCACAAGAAGAAAGAATATAGAAATGATAGGAAATAAGTGGGTGATACCCGGTGACTTTCAACACCAGAGACGATAGGGGTAACGGGGGACCACGAGAGAGGGCAGGATGGCTAGTATGGACATCTCTCTCGGGGGGGGGCCTAGTCCTCGGCGGTGAGTCGCAGGGCAAGCTTGGAAAAAGACCGGACGAGACGACATAATGTTGTCCTTCCTCGTCCTGGTCAAGGACAGACCTCGCCGTTTAGGACACTGTCTGCTACCTCTTTGGCAATAATTTTAGGAAAGTTATCTCCCAATCACTGCAGCTGCTATGAAGGAAGTTTATCATCAAACACCAGTGGGTAGCCCCGCTTCGCGACGGTGGTATGTTTTTTTTCTCATTGTATTATTAACAATTTTCAACATTTCACTGAGTCGTATTATGGCTGAGTTTTATTGCAGAAGATGCTTTTGCCTTCTGCTACCATATCTATGTGACACAGCTGGTGGTCCAAGGTGACCTGGAGGGAAAGATATGGCAGCACCTATGGTTGGCTAAGTAGTGTCCCCTGCGGGTAGCTGTGGAATTGGGAGAGGTATCATAGGCTGTTCACGGCCGTAGAGCAAAAATCCTTTCAATTCATCATAGGAAATCTGTGTACTAAAAAATGATAGGCTTAAAGAAGCGTATCAAAAAAAATTACGAATACCAGCTAGTAAGATCCAGCAGGCTCAACTTAAATAAACTATGTTTCGTCAGGAACACAATTCCTTCTGGGGGTGTTTTGTCCCAGGTTGCGAGGGCAGGGGGGCGACTGCGGATGATATTTAAAGGGTTCTGCGGCATTACTTTGGCATATATTGTACTGTACATGCTTGAGCCCCGAAAAAGTTCCCAGGAATTTTCGTTTAGCCTTACCTTAAGTGTAGCTATCTACTAAAAATTGTCAAACCTGTCATCCACAGACTCAGAATTTCCGCGTGCATTGCGCGGGAGCTGCCGGGGAACCTCAGCTTATCATTTACAACGGTCATCTGATGTCTCAGGATCCCTGTTCGGTTCTTTACGATTCCACCCCCAAATGTTTGTTACAGAGCTTATGTAAAATACTCAATTACAGTCATGGTTACAAACTCCCAATTTTAGCGGCAAAAGCCACTCTCCAACTGGCAAGAAGTGCCCGAACATAGGGATCAAACAATTATCCAATAATCCGTGCGCATCTCTGCGCCCAGGCCAAAACCCGGAGCCCAATTTTCGGGTGCCTCCCACCCGTTACCTGTGGCCACTCAGAGAGCACTACTAGAGTAAACGACCGTGGCAGTACTCGAGTAGACCAAATATGATAGGCAAAAGGCCCGCCTGAGTTTCTCCTACCTTCAAAAATGCCCTCGGGCCTGTCCCTCGCATCGTTACACATCCACTCACTAAATCCAGTCCAGTCCGAACTTGAATCGCCTCATCACCCTAACTCCCAGTACTAGTACAGTACACAACTCAATCACCAATGGATGTCGTCATCCCTAAGGACCTGCGCCCTGCCTCAACACGACTTTCTCCACTCCTTCCTAGTTTTAAGAAGTATTTCGCTTACTAAATATCTGAGGAGCCCTCTAGGGCAATTTACCGACCTTAGTGAGTATTCACAGTGGATTGAGCTCTAAGCCAATACCTAAAGCTACTGAGTTACTGGGAGCAAAAAAAAAGAAACAATAGGGACAAACACATACTAGTACAGTAGCGGCAGCCCGAATCTCGATAATTAAGATACCTCGCTATCCCGTACAAACCCCGGAGAGGTCTAAAGTTCCTTTATCCCTTCATGTGACTGAAGCCAAGTTAGATCTACAGTATTCTTTTTTCGAAATCCCAGGAGCTAATCCTGCATCCAAAAACTTAAAGTTGGTTTCCTTCTTTTCCTCCGCTATATCTTGTATCTGTAAACCCCCCGCCTCTATTGAGATCTGAAGCGTCTTTTTTTATATATATAGACCTAGATAAAGAATTCCGGTGCTTACAGTAAGTCGCCATACTGCCTTGTATTGTATTATGTACATGGCAGGTTATATATATGAATACAAGGCTCGAACCCTAACTCACGTCGAGTGACGTATTGTGATTTGAACCCCAGGGATGATCGCTCGAGTTCTACATATATCATAGTTTATAAAACCCAGTTATAGGTATTAGAGTAAAGTTCGTATATCGGTGTCTTTGGGTGGTTGAGCCTACCCAAAATTAACCCCGTACATACGAGTTCGGGAATCCAACACCCCCGCGGTTGCCTCACAAGCTGATAAGGAACATTTTCATCCTACTTCCCACCCACACTTCCATCGCCGCCCACTCATCTCAGCACCTACTCGTGTCGAATACCAGGTGCCATGTCCTACACCCAAGCTACACTTTTCGGGACAATCGTCTACTGGGGAGATTTATATCTGCTTGGCAAAAAGGTATACGCTGAGTGATTCGAATTAGAATTAGGGGAACTCTGCAATGTCTTCTGCATATCGCAATTCCAGGAGTTCATTGTTAGTGATACAGACTTAGGGCTCTAATAGCTCAAGTGATGTTTTAAATAAAATGATATAATGGTTTCCCACGGTTAGAAGTGTATCCTGTCCATGTGTTTGGCAGCAGGCGGTAATCGCAGTGTATACCGTTTCTGGATTGGACATGCCGGGAGACAGGTGCCCTGGAGAACGGCGATGGTTAGAGGAAACCGGGCCCGGCTTTTAGAATAATACTATGATATCTATGATATCTAGAGCCCGATTTTCCCTTCGCCAAAATTGTAACATTGTGGATAATCCTAATAGAGCACATCTAGTGGACCATATAGTACCGTTGTCCCACGACATTAGCCTTCAAAAACCACCCCGCATCTGCCGCCGAAATAAAATTAAGCCGGGATAACACCCAGACATAAGTTAAACCATATCGCATCCAGCACACACTAACTCTCCCCTTGCTCAGCTTTGCCCTGCATGAGAACTTCAACTCTCTCCAGCGAATCAGTCATTCCCCCTCCCCCTTCATCCCCCCCTTCACCTCGAACTTCTCCTTCTTCCCCTCCCTCCACATCACCACCACCCCCATCCTCAATTTTCTCTATATCGACCCACTCCGCGCGAACCCCAAACTTCGCCTCCAATGCTCTCCAAGGATTTTCCACAAACCGGGGACTATACAACTACTCTCCCATCCCATCCCAAGTCGAATCAGCAACCAATTCCCACCCCTTCCCTCCCATAGACAATGGATCAAATAAAAACATACCTCATTCCTACCACCACCACCACCACCACCCGTCCTTCCTCCCCTACTCCCCGGGCCACCACCCACAAACCTTGGCGGGACATAAGGCGTGAATGCTGGCGCGACGTAAGGCGTAAATTCCGGCCTCTTCGACAGAGACCCGGCTCCCTCCACGGCACCCGTGGAGGTGGCTACTTCTGCAGCCCCGGGTGGAGGAGGTGGAAGCGGGATTGAGTTGCTGTTGCTCTCGCTATTGCTCCCGCTGGTATGGTGGTGGTGATGTTTTGGTCGCTTGTTTCGGGAGCCGAAGGAGGTGAAGCCTAGCGATGCGAGGCCTTCGGGCTGGTCTTCGGGCTCCATCTTTGGATTTTTCGCCTCGGTGTGATTGCTGTTGCGAAGCGGGGGGTGAGGTGCGGCAGGGAGCTACCTTGAGGAGAGGTGAGGTTGAAGTGAGGTTGGGTTGCTACGTGATTTAGCCGCCGAGCTTACTTTTGTCAAAGGTGAGGGCCCGTGAACGCGGGTAAAATTCAAATTAGGCAGGTTAGGCGCAGGACGCATTGCCTTGTCAAGGTTCTAGGTTGCCCGAGGCTCAAACAGGAAAAAATGTGAGACTTGTGATATCGGGATGGCAGATACACGAACAGCGGCGGTGTTCGCCCCGCACTACCCAGGACCGGAATTACTATACCCCGGGATAGCACTGTATCTATTACCCCGTGAGCCAAGTATAGGGGATTTCTATTCAGAAGTTTTATACAGACTCCTATAAATACCCCTTAGACTTGCTGTCATTCCTAGTGGGGTGTCACAAGAACTCGACGATAGTTTTCTGTAAGTGAGAGGTTCATAATGTCTATAGGAAAAATAAACACATAGGATACATGAATACAAGCTGCCACCATACCCAGAAGTGTGCCAAACCTAACAACCGTGCCGCAGAACAAGCCAAATAGCAAACGAAGGGGAAGGTAAATCAACCAATCAGGAAATACGCCGGCCGGCTTTTACGTGAACCCCGAAAAGAAAAGCGAAAAGCGTAGCCATAAGGGTGATATTGATACAAGTGGTTCTCGCGATACCGTGAAGCAAAAAAAGAGAACCTTCTGAAATTTATTTCGTGTTTCCCTAACAACCGAACCCACAGAACTCCCAGGCTTGTTATTCTATTCCGGAACCGAGCCCTGCTGGTTGAATTTAGCCCTAGCATTACCAAACAACTCCTCCTGCTGCCTCAACAACTCCTCCTGAGAGAGTCCTGATTGCTCCAGCTTGGTCTGCTTCTTTTCGCGAGACTGGAACTTTTTTAGTCAGCATTTTTCAGCTAAAGTGGTAAGGGCGATAGGCAAGATACCCTCTGATGTTCCTTGTGTTCCTGGGCAACCTCCTGAATCTGTTCAATATACTCCTCGAATCCTAGGTCCTTCAACGCCTTGACAACATGCTCCGCAGCGATGGTCTTCTTGGCTTCGCGTTCGGCGATGTCATTGGCCTCGGAGGAAACAAGAGTGATGAATTCAACGCAGCAGTCTATGAGTAGATCGCGCGTCTCTTTAGCGAAAGCAAGATCGTTCGGAAGAATTTCGGAAATTATCTTCTGTACGGTAGCTAGGCGAGTGTTAGCATATTAATAAGATGGGGAAGTCGAGTGGATATGTAAGGAGGAAACCTTTAGGGAGTGAGAGATCGTCGGCTATCGAAGACGTTAGTACTTCTCGCTCTTCAAGTGGGACGGGATGAGGTACCTCCTCCTCCGAACTCACGGTCTGACATGGCGGTAGCTGGGGATGAGCGTTAAGGAGCGAAGGGACGGTAGTAGAAGGGCGGTGAAGAGGAGGTAGGATATCGTGGCGGACTACGAGAGGAGTCAGGCTGCGTTCCCAAAGTTAGTGATAGAATGGAGGGGAGCATCAGAGCGGGTATATAAGTTACAGTACGGGGGGGGTGCATCCCTTTTTATGGTTGCAGGGTGTAGGCGACGACACATTCTTCGGTGCCACCAAAGTCTTGGCGAAACTGGACCGTGCTCTGGCTGACATGATGTTGTTGCCAAGTGCTTTTTCCAGTCTCTCAGCAAAAGACCTGAGCCTCCTACCTTTCACAACCCTCCCCTACAGATGCCTTCTACTACTCTCGTGGTGGACAACGGTTCCTATACTATAAAAGCTGGATTCACCACCGGTAAAACATGCATCACTATTCCGAACTGCATAGCACGAACAAGAGACAAGCGAGTGTTGATTGGCCAACAGCTTGAGAATTGCCGGGATTTTGGGTCTGCCGTTTTTCGAAGGCCAGTTGAGAAGGTTTGGCGAAAACTTTTTGTCCCACGTGATACCGCATTCTAACAATAATCAAAGGGCTATTTAGTAAACTGGGAAGCCGAAAAGGAAATATGGGATAGGGTTTTCCTTGATTCAGAATCGAAACTCAAGGTACAGTACCAGTTCCCTTTGTTGGCGCCATGGAACGGTGCACGCCCGACTGATGCGTCAATGTCTCAGTGTGATCCGAGAGATACAACCCTACTGTTAACCGAAGCTCCGAATGCTCCTTCAACATTACAGACGAACTGTGATCAGATGGTCTTCGAGGAGTACGAATTCTCTACCTATTACCGCTGTATAGGTTTGTGTTCCGAGATATTCCTCTTTCAAGTGCCTCCTAACACCCACAACCAATAGGCCCAACATTAATTCCCTGGAACGATATCAGCACCCTATACTCTCCCCAGGACCCGTCACCCTTCCCGCCGCCAGCTGAAGCTGTCGTGGTTGTTGACTCCGGTTTTTCGCACACCCATATTACACCAATCATAAACGGCCAATTATGGAATACGGCTGTCCGCAGAATCGACATTGGCGGAAAGTTTCTGACTAATTACCTTAAAGAGATGGTGTCAACGCGTACATGGAACATGATGGAAGAAACCTACCTTATAAATCAAGTCAAGGAATCCGTTTGCTACATTTCGACTAACTTCAATGATGAGCTGGAAAAGTGTCATAGTATGAAGAAGGAAGCAAATGATATTGTCGTGGATTATGTTCTGCCAGACTACAACTCTGGTAAAGGAGGTTACAGGCGACCGCACGTTCCCAAGAAGCAACCGGCATTCGGCAGCAATGACGAACAAATTATGGAGCTGAGCGACGAAAGGTTCTCGGTCCCAGAACTGCTTTTTACCCCTCAGGATATAGGATTAGCACAAGCCGGGATTGCCGAGACCATAATGCAGAGTCTCGAGGGTGTTCCGGAGAGGTACCGAAGCTTATTGCTGGCAAACATTGTCGTTGTAGGTGGCAATGCAAACATTCCAGGGTTTTTGGAACGGCTGGAGATAGAGCTGCGACCGCTTGCTCCTGCTGAGTCCGTGGTCAGGATTGCCAAACCAGATAATCCAGTTACTTATACATGGCTGGGTGGAGTGGTGCTGGCGGGAGATAAGGCGGAGATGAAGAGGAGACAAGTGACGAGAGCGGAATACATGGAGTATGGGAGTGTTTGGTGTGCCAAGAAAATGGCGGGAGAGGTCAGCGGTGTTCCTGGGACGGGGCCGACTGGAGCGGTGGAAAAGGAAAACAGGAGCCATAAGAAGAAACGGGCGGAAGATTGACAGTAATCAGTCAAACAGCCCCGATTGCATCATCATCACTTGGTGTGGGGGTAAGGCGTACTCGAGTACGTACTAGTACAGTACTTGTGCGAACCTGAATCAGCTAGGTCTCGGATGCAAACCGACACCTTTGTGCTAAGAAGATATATATGTAAAATATAAATACGTGAACAGATGGTTCCTAGACTCTAACTCAGTTTCAGTGAATAAACCTTTTACATACCTCCCAAAGTGATAGTTTATGACATCCCTTGCACTCGGGCTACCTAAATTACAGTGCCAAGTATGGATTTGCCTTAATTACGAGCACCGGCTCCCGCGCCGCCCCGCAAGGGATATGATGGAAGATGTGGCTCGCAGACTCTCGTAGCCGTTGCCGTGAAGGGCTGCACGAAGGTTAAGAATACAGTATGTGTAATTCATTCAATGGATATAAAGAAAAGGTGCCCCCCCCAGACAGCCAGCACCGCGGACCACGGCTTCTCCTCTGGCAGTTGCCCATCACTACAATAACCCGATACCGGGTGGTGAGCAAGCCAAGGCAGACAAACCAACAGCAGGAAGAAGACAGATGCTAAGCAAGCAGAAGCAGAGAAAGCCCGAGCAACACTGAGCTCGGGCTCTTGGAGCCAACCATCCAACCAAACGATTGATGGACAGAATTTCCTAGGGACGATAGCCAGCATTTTTGACTTGCGAAAGCACAGATGGGCAAACAGTGAGCGATACCGGTATAGTACGGTACTAGCAAATCAAGAAGACCCCTGCTCAAATTCGGGTAAATACAACTTTTTTAGTCTCGCGAGATTCATCCATCTAAATTAGCTCGCACCATCGTACAGTACCAAGACGGAATCCCCCACGCGGGAGCACTATACAGTACTCGTACCGGTGCTACACCCAGCTGTGAAAGTGTCATGCTGGTACTTGTACCTCTGTCCTCTCATCCATCGTATGCACGTTATAACTTGTCTCAAGTCAGGCACATCCCAACTAAGGAAAGCCCTCCACCCCCCTTTTTTACCCCATCAAAAACCAGTTTTGTGCCTGACCAGCCCCTCATGATTAGCCTATCGGAGAGCTAAACTCTTTTGCCCACCCCACTTTCGTGAGCAGCAGAGCCTCAAACTTGGCACTTTGAGCTTAATTTAACCACACCCTTTAACCGATAAACTTCCCATCCCCCAGTTCTTCTGAGCGAGACTTCCACTTCTGGAGACCGTTCGGGTCGCACTTTATGCAGGCTCACGTCTCATCGAGTACTGTCACCGCTCACGCACGCGGGTTTACTAATCCCCGGAATAACTTGCTGTTTGTCTGCCAGCACGTGGGACGGCGGAGGTCGATGAGAGGGGGTGTGTTGTGTTCCCCTCCCTTTTGGGCAAGCAAGTTGTGGGGGGGAAGGTTTCAACGGCCAGATAAGCCCATCATCCATGCAAGCGGGTCAGAGAAGGGGGGGCAGAGCCCTTACGATGTAATTATATCATTTTTGAAGGAGACCTCAGGATTTTTTGATTTTTTTTTTTTTCAGATAAAAGGAATACCGCATGTTAAATACTGGTACTATTGTACGGTACTCGTACACAATAGGAAGATAGTCGGAGGCATTCTCCGGATTTTGCTGACGGAGCTCGCCGATTGCCCGTTGACGATAAACCCCGTGTTGGGGAATGGATGATTATGGTTAGTGCGGGGGGGGGGGGTGGAAAAGACTGGGCAGATGATTTTTTTAAACTCAAACCCTGACTTGAAAGAGTCATGGTCTACCGTAAGTGTGCTCTTTTGCGGTCACACCTTAGCGTGTGTTTTCCTCACTCTCGTCCCTGGATTGACAAACGACACCACAACCATAACCACAACCAGAAGCTCTGATACCGACAATTCCAAAAGCCTTTTTTTGTTTTTAACAAAACTTGCGAAAGACATTCTCCGACTTGAGATGGTTGAGCGAAAGTACATCACTTATAATCAGGTATCTTTTGTTTCTTCTTCATCCTCCCTTGAGATGCGACCTCCAGGCGAGGCCACGGGTTCGATTGGCGGGGTTGTTGACTATGATCACGGCTACTGTAGGTCCACAAGCTCTGCCAGAACGCAGCACCAAAGATTTTGGATGAGTTTAAGCCGAATCTCATGATCGCGTTTGTCTCCCAATTTTCTTTTTCTTTCTTTTCTTTTCTTTTCTTTTTGCCCCCCCCCAAACTGACTAGACCCAGCATCGGTGGCGGTGGATACGTACCGGCTAGAATTCTCCGGTTAGTTCCTCCCCTCTTCCCAGCCTTCTTCCAGCGTCCTGCCGGCCTAACTTGCGGCATTTGCTAACAATTAACTCACCAGCTCCTTCCTCAAGACCCCTGGGAGCCCCAACATCCCCATCCAGGCCATAGGTCTCTCCCTCTATGAGAAACTCGCAGAGGAAGGACCGGAAGAGGAGATCGGCACCAAAGTTACCCGCACCCAATGGCTCGACTTTACATCCCTCTCCAACACTGACCTCATTGGCAAGAATATTCTCATTGTTGATGAGGTCGACGATACAAGGACTACATTGCAGTACGCGGTGCAGGAGTTGAGCAAGGACGTGCAGTTACAGGCGGAGAAGTTGGGCGGAAACCAACCGAAGACGAATTTCTTTATTTTTGTGTTGCACGTAAGCTTACCCCCCCCCCCCCCGGTTTAGGACATGGGAGATGGTTAACTACGGCATGGGGTGCGGTGTAGAATAAGGATAAGTCCAAGGGAGGAAAGTTACCGGAGGAGATGGTCAAGGAGGGGCGGTATCTTGCGGCCGAGACGGTCGGAGATGTTTGGTGTTGTTACCCTTGGGAGGCTATGTACGTTCTCCGCGCCCACTCCTCCGCACCCGCAATTCGGGTTATGCTAACATTTTAATAGCGACATCGATGGGCATGACCAACTCGCCGCTGCTGGAGAGGCCACCGCTCAGAAGAATGGCACAAATGGGACAAATCATTAGAAACTTTACTGATTCTATTTTTTTTCTCTTTTCTTTTCTTCCCCCTTCATCTTTGTGTTTCTATGACTTCTTATAGGCAGAACTTGCAATAAACCGATCAGAGTCTCACTAGCCCAGGTGATACTTACCAGCGTCCAATGGCCACTCGATGTTACAGACTGTCACGATACTCTTTTATGAATCGAATCCAGTGGACTATGTCCCAGAGTAAAGTTATGCTCCAGTTTACTTTTATTCCCCCCTCCCCCTCCCCTCAGCACTCACGGCATCAAAGGCCACAGATAGCCTGATACCATTTGCTCTCTTGCTCGAGTGATACCAAATGACTAGCTGATTACCTTGCATGTCCAATATCGCGAGTGATGTGTCATGAACGCTATATTAAACTAGGATGAAACTAGGGGGGTGGGGAGTGGCTGTACTGAAATTACCGGACCCAATCGCTACCGCGTGAACCGCGGGTGGAATGAGCTAAATGAGAGGAAATATGAAGGAAAGGGAGACAAAAAAAAAACAAGTGAAAGGAGCCCAACTCGCCAATGAGAACAGACAATAACAGAAAGAAGAATGGCAGATGGCAGATCATGGTATCATAAGAGTTTGAAAATTGCAACGACAGAAAGAAAATGTTTTTAACAGCACTTTCCACCTGTACTCTTCTCCTTCGCTCTCGCTGCGTTGGGATCTACGCCGCCGTTCCCGCTGCGCGTGTATGGGTCTTGACTCCCAAAGGTGCGCTCCCGCTCGATGTCTGCCCGCCGCTCGACGAGTTTTCGGGCGATGACCTGGAAGACTTCGTCTACTCCTATTTATTTCCCCACTAAATTAGCTCCTCCCTCCGGGGGCAAAAGAATCAAGTCAAGAGCCAAACCTTGATCGTCCCTAGCACTAATCTCGTGGCAGCAATCCATCCCACCCCAGCCTCTTCCCCTTCCTCCACCCCCCACGGCGAACCCTTCCTCCTCACTAAGATGCTCAGCAGCATACGCCACACACCTCTCAAATGGTACCTCCCGTCGACTCGGCTCGGCATTTACTAGGTCCGCCTTCGTACCGACAATGTGTATGATGATGTTCCCGTCCACGTTCTTTTTCAGCTCCAGTAGCCAGGAGTGCATTGCCTCGAAGGAGGCGAGGGAGGTTATGTCGTAGCAGAGTATGCCGCAGTTCGCGCTGCGGTAGTAGAGCTTGGAAATTGAGCGGTAGCGCTCTTGACCGGCGGTGTCCCATATCTGTAAGATTGAGTGGTGGTCAGTTGCGGAGGGAAGAAGGGGCGGAGAGGGGGTGGAGGACTTGTAGACGGACGAGGGAGTCGTCTATTATAACTTTTTTCGCTAGGAATGAGGCACCGATTGTTGAGGCGGAGGCTGGGTCGAAGGTGTTGTTTACATAGCTGCCGGATTGTAGGTTAGCAAGGGGGGGGGCGGAGTGGGAGATGTAAGATGGGATGAACCTACCGGACTACAAGTGAAGTCTTGCCGACGCCTGGTTATTGATCGCAGTTAGCCTAGGTTTTTTTCCGACACTTGATAAACTATTCTCGCGTATCCATCGGCGTAATCCCATCGCAGCACATGGCATCACACATCACATCATGTCAAGCATCGTCGTTTGTATTCCACGCTACATGGCAACAGGCATACGTTACCTTGAGTGCCCAGCACGACTAACTTTGCTTCGAGGCTCATGCAGAAAGTATTTGGCTTGCTCGTGGCAAAACACCTCTTCTTCCCTTTTGTCTTTCTTTCTTCCGTTCTAACGAAAAAAAACCACCGTCTCGTAACTGGACCAAGTGTTCCCGAACTTTTTTTCTTCTTTCTTTCCCGCAAAACTTTGAGGGGGGAAAAGGGGGGAGGGAGGAAGGCGGAGGCGAAAAAATGTTGTAAAAGTTTCAAGCGCTGTACTGTACTCGTACAGTACTAGTACCGTAGTCGAGTTAACTTAACTTACTGTGTGATGTGAAAAGTGAAATGAAGAGGAAGAAAAAAAAAGAAGAAAACTATAAAATAATAAAAAAAAAAACTCACAAAGGAAAAAAAAGAAAGAAGGAAAAATATGGGGAAAAAAAATGAGATGGGGGATGCAATGGGGATGGGATAAACTAGTAGTTCTAGATGGGATGAATGGGGGGGATGAGTGGGTGGGTGTTGCCTTCGCTTCGCTTGCTTAAGAAGGGAGATTATTATCTTGGTCAAGAATGGAATCCCGGTACTACAAGTACTATTGCGCCGGTAGCCACCTTACTGGAAGGGGGAGAGGGCCGCACCCGGTGAGTTTGAGTTGGGCAAGTGATAATTTACCGTATCATGGTCCAAGTACTGTATTTGTACTTGTACCAGCTGCCAGTAACAGTAATAGTACTGTACGTGCACTGGCGCAGGACCGATGAAGCAGTTATATGATAATACAAAGAAATGTTCGATTCATATTTTGCTCCGATGAGCTCATGATCTGGTTACTTGTAGTTAGTCACGGGATTATTGGTCAGGTTCACTTTTATGGAAAGCAGAGGGTAACTTAAGCTAAGGGTCTGGTCTGGCGAGCTGGCTCCCTGGTTGGTGGAAAAAACGAGCTGTGTGTGTGTACGAGGCGGAGGTGGTCATTTCCGCTAATTATTTTTTGGTTTCTGTGGAACCCATGAGCGCGGGGCGGGGGGCAAGGGGGGGGGCAAGGCGGTTGTGTGTCTGTCTAAGTTGAGCTAGCTAGAGAACGTTACGACCCTTTTTGCCATGATCATTCTGGTCACGGGACTACACGGTGGAAAAAGTTGCACCTCGGGGGGAGGGGGAATGGGAGGTTTTGACTGGCTGAATAGGCGGGGGATGGGGGGATGGGATGGATTGTTCACGGGTGCCTAGAAGAATGACGCACGGGTGGTGGTTTGACCTTGTCGTTTCTGATACGGGTAAATTTTATGGATGAGTTGTCTTTGTGCATTGGTACTTGTGAGCGGTGGGTTGTCGGTTACGGGAGCTGTCGCCAGCCGTTGTGGCGAAACGTGAGATATCATACCCGTGCGAGTGGCTTAAATTTACCTGTAGGGGAATTCTGGTTGAACCAAGAACAAGGGCATGCTGTGGGAGACCCCTCGATCCTGGCGCCTCCACAGCCACCCTCGGCTCTGGGGAATTTAGTGAAGAGAGCGCATTGACTATGATACTATTTCTGCGAGCACTTGAAAACCTACAAATAACCCTTTTCTTTCCGTTTCAAAAAGGAGAGAGGGCGACTTTTAAATTTACAGCAGAAACGGTCGCCCAACGGAACGGAACCGTCTCAGCCAAAATGCTCTAAATTTAAGCGTGAGCCCGCGGTTTGTTGTTAGTAAAAAATATTTTCCCAGCACGTTAGCGTGCCATCGTAACCATTGCGAGTTGCTTGGCGTCTCGTTTCATCGTTCGTCACTCGTCGTCCGTTGTATCGCCGTCTTCGTTGAAGTTTAACAGAGGAGCCTCACTCTATGTCTCTCCTCCTTTGGATTCGCGCACTTAGCCTGGCCTTCTGGTGTGGGCACAGTTTGGTACTAGGGTTGTTTGAAAGGGTTGAGCTTCTGTTTTTGGCCGCCCAGTTAAGGAGGCTTGGCAAGGATAGTGCATCCTATAAAAGGCCCTCTCTCATGTATTTACCATAGACATCGAACACACACACAACACATCCACAAGCAAGTTGGTTCCACATCAATCTATTGTTAAGTAGACCGACCGTGCCTGTGGCGAGATTGACCCCCTCGGCGAGATTTGCATTAGTAAGCACATGCCAAGCCTGTTGTCATGTGCTACTTGGTGGTTGCTAACCAAGAAAAGACAACCAGCATTGTCTCTTCTTCATACCACCTCCACCTCCGACCACTACTGCTGATTCATCTTCACAACTAAATCACCAGTTACCAGCTCACCGCTCTCCTCCAAGATGAGACAGTATATAAACCCTTTCTTTTTAAATAGAGTATATACTAACCGCTTTAATAGGTTTAAGAAAAAAAAAAGAAAAAAAAAGTTCCTTCTTTGCAATACCAATCAAGACTCTCCAAATTCAGAAAAAACCGGCTGTCCAATATCATCATCATCACTATTACTTTCCTCCGTCCTTCCATTGTCAACTGTTTCGATCTGTTGAAGTTTGGTCTTTGCATCGGATAAGGATTTTTCGAACCTGAGCACCTCCTCGGTCAATTGAACCGATGTTTTCCAGCGTTTAGGTCGGCGATTTCCCTCCTCCAACTCTTCAACTCGTGTGCGCTTTGCTGACAATGAGTGGATTTTAGTCTCGACGGTGGCTATCTTAGTCTGCAAACGATCGATCTCAGCTTGATGCTTGCGCTGTTTTTCGGCTTCTCGATGTGCGAAAAAGGACTTAATATCGGCTTGGGATAGAAAACATGTTCCTTGATCTGGAATGATTTTTCGGCTAGTTTTCTTCTTATTTCGTACATCATGGATTTCCTTTTCGAGAGTCTTTATTCTTGCATCTTTGAGGTTGTTTTCAGCCATTCCATACTCAGCAGAATGGAGAATGTTTTCTAGAATGTGTCGTTGACGCCAACTTTGTGATGAAGTGGGTGGAAGATCGTCAAGGATCAATTGTGCTTGGGTTTTAAGTTCTGCTGGCTTTCGTGGTGTATGTAGTTGAGCTACTTTGGTGAGTTCAATATCGCATAATGGGCGAGTCTCAAGTGGGGGAGTGGATGGTCGTTCTGTTTGTCTTCCTTGTTCGCGTGCTTCTTTCTCCCCACAAAGCTGTTGAAGGATTATTTCGCCATCTGATGGTATGATTCCAGCATACCAGAAACCACTACGAATATTGTGTTCGGTAAGTGCCTGCGTCCGTGCAAAACTAACAATTTGGTAGAAGTTCCGTTTGCTGACCCCGACTTCGTGGTTCTCAAACCTAGACCGCAGCTCCCTTCGATAGGCTTGCTTGTACGGGCTAAAAACTGAAACATCGAGGGGTTGAAGGCGATGACTTGTATGTGGGGGAAGGCATATAGGTATGACTCTATTCTTAACACAATATTCAAGAAAGTTGATATTAACATGGGAATTGTGGCCATCAAATAGCAAAATGCGGTTTCGGGTTCCAGCCTTTCTTGCTGTTGTACTCGATGGTCCGAAGTTCGACTCTAACCATCGTAATGCGATTCGCTCATCCGTCCACCCATTGGGCGATTTCCCAAATAGGATACTTTCCGGAACATTCGGTAAGTCTTTAAACCACTCTTGTCGAAAGTCTTTTGCCTTGTAAATAATCATCGGTTCGAGTGCTGACCCATCACCAGAAATCCCCTCAACAATAGTCGCTAGCTCTCGGTTGCCCGGCTGGCTAACAAACAGCTTTCCATTCAAGCGAGGTTTCTGGACGATATCAATAACCTTTTCTGATGCAAGAAATCCCATTATGAATCCAATTTCATCCACATTGTATGTATTTTCTGGAAGTACCTCGTAATCTTGAACGGTAGAGTTGTACTATTAATTCTAATTAAAATAAATAAGATAAAAACTAACATTTAAAGACGTTGACTTACAGCTTGAAAAAATTCGCTAATAGCTGGTAGGTTATTCCCCTGAACTGAGCGGACATAGTCAAGAGGTTGACAATAT
>Ga0307509_10002512_pt1 | contig 29574 bp, 36 predicted proteins | sample 10_EM_MG_FD_202245 | JGI IMG/M metagenome (GOLD analysis project Ga0307509, IMG submission 202245) | Populus trichocarpa ectomycorrhiza microbial communities from riparian zone in the Pacific Northwest, United States - 10_EM | ecosystem: Host-associated > Plants > Roots > Unclassified | place...
GCCTTAAACAATGCTTGGAGTTTACTATCGGTTGAATGGTGTCAATTGGAAAATCATATTCCATGTATGGCCCATGTTGTTCAGCTTATCCTCGGGGCATTTATGAGTTCGATCAAGGTGAAATCACGGGATGGTTATATGCCATCTGGCTTTAAGGCGGGCTATATCGCGAAGGTTATGAGATTGGATCACGGCTTTCACAAAACAGTAGAAAAGGTCATGTGTCTAAGATCTTATACCTAGCACCTATATTACAAATGCATACGCACAAATTCATATGCACAAATTCATACGCACAAGGGTATATGCACAAATTCATTATTCCAAATTGAAAGCACGCCAATGTGAAAGTAGAACCAACTGTTTTCCCCATTGTTCTCACCTAAGATACCTTTAGTCAGAGATAATGCTGATAATGGTTTATAGTATCGGAAAATGAGTATTGCGGTTGGTGCTTCACCTCAATGGTGTCAACACTTCATCGAGATACAGAATAACCGGGTTAAGATCCCTACTACACTTCTTTATGATGTCAAAACACGGTGGAACTCAACCCTAAATATGTTGGAGAGATCTGTACGGCTGCGGGAATTCACCAAGGACTGGTTACAAACCTATGCCGAGTTTACGGCTCTCTGGTCAACCCCGGAAGGGTAGAGGCAGATTGAATACATCTTGGAGGTACTTCAACCAATACAATTTTGGACTTTGTGGATGTCAAAAACACGTGGTGTCACCATTCATCGAGTGTTTCAAGTGTATCAAGATATCTTTGATCATTTGGAAATGCAAATTTCCAAGTTAGAATGGAAGTGGATGCAATGGAAGGTTGATATTCGTGAGGGCCTAGTGAAAGCTAAATTGAAGGCCGCCTCTTACTATGGTAAAACGGAAAGTCCAACTGGTCTTCTGGTCGGCATTGGAACTTGCCTAAATCCCTATTGCTAACTCAACCTTTTTCGTGAATGGGATCTTGATGCCAGTGGGGAGACTGAGTATGAGAAGTCATATTTAAAGGAGTTCATAGCGCATTATGATCTGTACTATGAACCAATAAATAATGAGGCACCTGACATGTTAATTCCACGGGGTGGTCTGCACAGTCGATCTAAACACCTTTACTCTTCGAGACACAGAGCAGTTACATCAGAAAAAAAAGTATTTGCTCCAGACGGATAGGCATTGCGTCTGGACGCAGGAAATCCGCCTGGAGCATCCTGTCCGCCCAGCGCACCCTCAGAGGGCCCCAGCAGAATGGTTGCATTCCAGTCCGTTGGGTGCAATACAACCCGTATCCTGTCCACCCAGTGCACCCGCATGGGCCATTTCACACCCGAATCTCCCAAAGAACACCAAGCTAAGCCACCAGTGGGGGTTTGCATTGGGGATCTCTCCCTGCTTCTGATCGTCTCTACTAACAACTGACTACTTCATCACCAGACAAAGGCTGTTCAGACGAAAAAGGAGCTTAACATAGAATGACTAACCATCTATTGTCCCGGTAACGACCCAAAACATACCCCTTATTTAATCACCACTAACAAGGCTCGCAAAAGGCTTCTAAGGTCTTTCACACCTCGCATCAAGCTTCATGATCGAATCAGTGGAACTATTGAATAATATCAACCTTGGGAGAGGGGCTTGCTCCTCCATCCAGGTTGACACTATTCATGACCGCTAAGCGAGCGGATTCCAATGAGGCCCTTCCTGACTCTAGCAGACATCTGCTAGTGCCCCGTGAGGTATCTGCCTTTGTCTGCCTGCTGACCACTATAGCCATGCGGACGCTCTGAAACCGATACCATTCGATTCCCCTCGGCGAGCCGACTCCAATGAAGCCCTTCCCGACTCTGGCGGACATCTGCCCCCTGAGGTATCACCCTTTTTCTCCCTGCTGATCTCAACAGCCATGCGGACTCTTCGAAACCTATACCATTCGATTCCCCTCGACCGGCGAACTCCAACGAACCCTGTCCCGATGCTGTCCGACCGCTGGTTGAAGAGTTATCCACCCATTTGTACTTGAGTTCCCCAGACAAGTATTTTCAAATTGTTGGCTACTGAGTGCTACCGGCATGCGGACGCTTCGAGACCTATACCATTCGATTCCCCTCAGCGAGCGGACTCCAATGAGACCCTTCCTGACTCTGGCAGACATCTGCCCACTGAGGTATCTGCCTTTTTCACGCAGCTGACCTCTATAGCTATGTGGACGCTTCGAGAGCTATACCATTCAATTCCCCTCGCCGAGCGGAATTCAAAGCACTCTGTCCGGACACTGTCCGACCGCTGGTTTCAGGGTTATCCATACTTTTGTACTTTAGTTCTCCGGGCAAGTACTTGCAAATTGTTAGCTACCGACTACTACTGTTTTCTAGACTAGCTTTCATAAATATATTCCTGTTTTAGTACCTATATGACTCAAATAAGTAAACATGAGTAATACTACTAGTAGATGGATCTTTCCAGACAATTTGGATATTCTCCACAGTTTTCCGTAATGTATTCAAAGTCCTCGAAGGGAGAGTTGTTGACCTAGAAGGTATCCGATGATAGCCAGTTCCACCTGAGTATTTCCACTATTCTACTATCCTATCGGGTTGCGTCCGGAGAACCATTCTGCGTCCGGTACCTTCTGAGTCCTTGGTTGCGTCTGGTGCGTCCGGGCTGCATCGACCCCTGTCCCCAAGCACCCAATAAAAGACCGCACACCCAGGACCCCAGTTTAGGTTCTATGCGCCTGGACCGCCGGATGCCCAGGGAGCACGGGGTGTGTCCGGGTGTAACCTTTTTGTTTTGCTGATGTATCGTGAGTGAGGCACTAGCGTACATCGAAACTGATTCTATGATTGAGCCGCCCGAGCCAGACGCTGAGGCTACGCATCCCACACGTGAGGCCGGCCCTTCTGGCATTTTTTACGAGACAAATATACTGGAGTGTTGGAAGGTTAATGCGCGAAGATTCCCAAATTTAGCTCGGATGGCTAGGGATATTCTCGCTGTTCAAGGGGGTAGTGTTGGAGTTGAGCGGGTGTTTAGCATGGCAAGAGATGTGATTCCCTATCGGCGCTCACGACTCCAAAGCAGTACAATTCGATCTTCAATGCTGGTGAAATCGTACGAGAAGGAAGAATAACCAAGAGGGCTAGCAGGTCACGATAGTGAACGGGAGGCCGAAAAACTCGCAGAAATGGCTGCTTCAGAGGATTATCGTTATTGGGCTGATAGGAAGAAGGAAAGTATAGAGAACGATAATGGCTGTATCTCCGATGATGACGAATCACACAAGAAGGACACCTAATGGTCTTTCATTGACCAGGATGGCAGGGGCGCATTTGGAAGAGAGCCAAAGGTTATACTACATGAGCGTGGACTGGTAACTGGTTGAATCTCAATATGCACGGCCTGGACCACCTCGAAACCAAGGTGTAGATCACTTCCGAGGCTCCGAGGAATCAGATCCTGAAGAAAGAATCTGGGATAGTACAGTCAACATGTATGTTGCATCCAACACTGATGAGGAGGAAGGCTCACAAGAGGGTGAGGCGGAGATTCCCCATGAAGGACTGAGCGATCTGGAAAGTATCGACCAACAGGGTGAACAAAATTCCGGCTGCATATCAGCCTCAAGGGGCAGCCTGGAAGAGGATTGTTCGGAGGAGGAGGCTCTATCGGGAACCACTGATTCACTACCGGTTATACATGTAACCCGCGGAAGAGACCAGACAGGAACTAATACCACAATTCGAGTTCCACCCAGGAAGCGTGCCGGAACTGGGGGGGAAGAAAAGAAAAGATCCCGTTTCCACTAAGTTAATTTTCCTGTAAAATCATTATAAAATCATAGAATTTGACTGAGTAATTGACAAGGCATTTTTACTATCCCCTAAGTTATCCTAGTGGCCAAGACATGCCGAGGAGGTGTCAAGTCAACAATCTATACAGTAGTGAATGACGAGCCACCATGGATTGATTGGAAAATGCCCCATATACTCGGGGGACTGCAGGTGGGATCAAGCAGACGGGTCCATTTTCTGACCCTCGTCCACCCGATCAGACGGGCACACCCCAAGTAAATGTAAGAGTGAGTAGAACGATTCTATGTTTTCAGAGGCGGAAATTCAAGAAGTCTGAATACATTGTCCATTTATTCGAGTTCTTACGATAAGCTACAGGAACAGGAGCATCGTCATGAAAATCATACGCACAGAAAAATCATACGCACACAAATCATACGCTCAGAAAAAATCATACGCACAGAAAGATCATACGCACACAAATCGTAAGCACACAAAATCATAAGCTCAGAAAAATCAGAGGCCCAAAATAATATACTGGTAATGGTGTTGTAGATAATACGCACTCGTGCAAAGGCTAGTTGCATTGGCTCTAGTTAGTCGAGTTTGTCAGGTCATAGCGTGATTTGTCTTCCTCTATATTCTTTCTGTTTCCCCTTTTCCCCCATAGACACAGAAACCATGCGCCCCGCCGATCTCTGAATCTATGTCCCGCGCTGCGCCCTCTTGAATCCAAGTTCCTCCCCGCCCAAGTCTCTCCTTACCCGCCATCCACTCCAGCACATTTGGATACCTTTATCGTGGCTCTATACCAACCGCACTTCATTCTATCGTTCTTTGAGCGGGAGGGAAGCTTGCTTTGAGCGAGTTTGTGTGGCTGCGGAAGACTCCGAGAGGGCTATCAAAAATGAAGAAGAGGGTTGCGGAGAAGCGCAAGGAGCAGCGTGAACGTAGAAAAGCTGCGAATCACCTCCACAACTCTGAACATGGGAGTGGAGGTATTGCGAATTCTACCATGGATGCCAAAGGTGTGTTATTCTCTGCTATTTAACCGATCTCTCTGCATGGGCTTTAAATTAGCAATTGTTGTATTTAGCTTTCCACTCGGTCGCATATCTGTATTTAGCGCATATACTAATCTCCTCATCGCTTGTATTAGATTTGGGGGAACCATGTTTATGGCTGGATATGGATAAGGTTTATTCAATGAAAAGGAATATTTCCCCCATGTTGAAAACCCCCGATCATCCACGCATCAGATACCACCAATGTGGCGATTTTGACTTTCTCGACTCAATCCTTTCGCGGCCTAAGCCCCAGCTGGATAGCAACTTGAAGGAGCGTTTCAAAGCGGAAAATGAGCCCCACTTTCACCGGATCACCACTGACATTGTTATAATAAAGGACAAGTAAGTAATTCATCGTTTGGGCTAAGACTAGGCTTCTATACTAAACTATCTTTAGGCAATGGGTCCCATGTGGAATCAAAGCGGGGAATAGCAAGGCATGTTGGCTATTACCACAAGTTGAACCGGCGGTACACAAATATGTTGCGTCACGGAATATAGTGGCAAATCATACCCGGCATGGTGCAAGCGGTACGCGGAAGCGCTATAGGCCAAGCGAGATGGAAGGTGCTCATACCACTCACAAGATTGCGAGTGATAGTATGAAGGATGCTACAACGCTGTGTTCTGCTGCAGGAAACGGGAGCAGGGAACATAACGGGGACAGTACTTTGAGAACAACAGGCTGTGTCATTGGGCACCGTGCCTTGGTTCCACGAATGGGATCACGAACGCAGAATCTTGAACTTGGACCCGGGCCAGCCCAGTCATATCACACGAAATCAGCAATTTACACAGTGAAAGAATTCGGCCAACAGCTTTTACCATTGACTCAAACCGTTGAGGCGCCATTTCAGACTTTCCTCCCGGAGGAGCATTCCAAATACACAGCAGTCTATAGGACTATTTACGATGGGAAAGCTGATAATGTTGACAAGGCATTTGGAATATGAACCTCCCGCTCACTTGGCATCAACGTGAATACCAATAACCATAAGGATTTGGAGGACATATGCCATGGGTGGTGTGCGATAGTAGTATTCGGAGACTTTGAGGGCGGCGATGCCTGCTTTCCTGAGCTTAGAGTCAAGATTGATTGTACCCCTTGTATGTAGAGACTCCCGCCCCTCTTATCCAATTCCAATAAGTAACTAAGATATATTCTCTAAGTTCCATTATGTTCATACGTTGCTATGCAGTGGAACATTATATTGGCTCTTTTGTGGGAAATCGGTGTAGTGTTGTCCACTTTACACATCAAGCAGTGCATGATGCATATGTGGAGAAGACGGGAAGCCATTGTGGGAGTTCAATAAGATGCCTAAATGGTGGCAGAAGTTGCGCATGCATCTGAATGTATAATAATGTTCCTAATCATTGATTTTTCTATTTAGTATGGGTAGACACTCACACCCCCCTGTCCCGGATCTTCTTAATCCGGATACCTCACTGTGTTATGCGCATCTCGGTAAGTTCTGAATTTCTTTACACCCAAGCCTAGCCTGTTGTCCCGGATCACTCACTATGCCGGATGGATTCTTCAGATTTTGTCAGTCCGGGATAGCCAGGTGCTAGTGTATACTTTTGAGCTTGGCCTGCCCTCGTTTGCAAGGCTGTGCCCCCAAAATCATACGTCCAAACTATACGCCCAAAGCCATACGCCCAAAACCATACGCCTATAACCATACGACCAAAACCATACGCCCAAAGCCAAACCATACGCCCAAGCCCATACGCCAAACACCATGCGCCCAGAACCATACGCCCAAAAGCCATACACCCAAAGCCAAACCATACACCCAAAACCATATGCCCAAAACCATATGCCCAAAACCATATGCCCAAAAGCCATACGCCCAAAGCCAAACCATACGCCTAAAGCCATACACCCAAAACCATCCCCCCAAAACCATACGCCTAAAACCATACGCCCAAAAACATACGCCCAAAACCATGCGCCCAAAACCATACGCCCAAAAGCCATACACCCAAGCCAAACCATATGCCCAAAGCCATACTCCCAAAACCATACGCCCAAAACCATACGCCAAAGAGATTCACCTAAAACCCTAGCTTTTTATACACCATAGTGAGCGGCCAGTTTAACCAACTATCTGTAAGTTTAGGGTAAGTGATTGCCTGAACCTCAGACCAGATTTAAATAGTGGCTAGTATTTGGGTGGATGGCTTGCAAGGCATGTTAAACATGACGCCTAAACCAATAGTCTTTAAATGAAAAGCCCAAAACTCAATGCTCAAAGCCATAAGCCCAAAGCCATACACCCTGAATGAGATCAGGAAATGATAAGCCGGAGACCCTATCCTCAGGAAGATAGGAATCGTGCATGCACCACTATACAACTATACGCTTAGAGTGATGTACTCGGAATCATATGCTTAGAAGTACTTAGAAACATACGTAGATTATACGCTTACAATCATATACTGAAAGCGATTTCCACGCACTATTTATCTCAAAGTAGAAGCCCAAATCATAATGAGAATGTGAGCACTATATTCAAATCCTATCTTTTGAGATAGTTGCCGGATTGCTATATGGAATATCGAAATAGTGGAGTCGTCATACTAGATATACGAAGTAATTAGGGGGTGTTTCGCCAGGCAATTCTGATCTCAAATTGTGATTTCAGATCAGGATTGAGAGGCCAAACACTCCTTTGATTTCACCATGCGATTTGTTTCGTCAGCGGATATCACTCGTAGGAATAAGTGGGGCCCCGCATAGGGGCAAGAGTGGGGGACGAGAAGACGGGGGCCGTCAAGGCAATCAGCGGGGAAAGTAAAATACCCGCCCCGCCCCACAGCCAAGCCAGGGCCCTGTGTCATACGGGGTGGGGAGGACGGGCAAAGAGTTGACCCCGGGCCAGAGTAACGGCGGGGTCACAAAGTGAAAACCCGCCCCGCCCCGCCCCATAACGAACACTAGTAAAGAGGAGGGCTCGACGCGTGACTGTGGGTAGACCGTGACGATGTTTTCACGAGGTGAACCAACTTTTTCTTTTCTTTTCAAGAGAGGCCAAATTAACTACTCTTCTTTCTCACCACACTCTTACCTTCTCCATCCACCCTCTCGCCATCAACACAATCCTCAGGTCGCTCTGCCCTCTGCGCTGCAATCCCGCTTCTCTTTTTCATACAGAAGCAAACTCAGTAGTTAAAACAAAAAAAAAGGCAAAAAAGAAAAGAAAAGAAAAACCCGTGGCTCTTGCCCCACGAACCCGGATCTGCCCCTCTACTGCTACCACCCTCTCTACTTCCATTGCATTGTCCACTACATCAGAGGGCACGCTGGCAAAAGGTCGCTGCATAGATTACTTATTGCCCGATCCCAAATAGTAAGCTAGTCACCAGCTTCACAGAGGTCTTTTCTCCTTTACTCTTTTATCTCACCTCAAATCATACGCTGAGTTCATACGCACAAATCATAAGCACAAAATCATACGCGCAAAGAAATCATACGCACCAAATCATATGCACAAATTATATGTACTAACATTGATGAATAGAATACCTTTTTCCATGAGCAATGCCATCTGCTTATAAGTGGAGGCCGCTTCCGGCAGGCGCTTGGGGACACTCAGTAAATCCTGAGAGCATCCGCCGGAATGAACATAGGGCGAACTGAGGCAATCGCCTAAAACAACAGTGTGATTTTGCGCGAAGATATGATGAGTACCAGGGGCTTGGCAATGAGACCAAAGCCCAGGTGGATGAGGAGATGTTTGTGGAGGAGAACCAGGTCCTTGAGCAGGAAGGTGTGGCAATCCTGACGGATTGGCGGCGATACTATCCAAACCAGTTTTGCAACGATTGTTTGCCATGTGTGAACCCCCCAACCCCTATCGAAGGCGATGCTCCACCCAATTCGCCGGCATGGCCTGTATTTCTGTCACGAAAGATGAGGCCCGCAGCTCGACTGAAGAGTGTCCTCGAGCATGTGATGAAGCGACACAGAAGCTCGTCAACTAGGTCTGCGGTGGTACCGCCTCCGGGGCCTTCTGTATCTGAGGACGCTCCTCCCTGGCGCACCCGCCAGCTAGCAATTCGGGAGTGCAGTCTGTTACGGGGTAGCTTAGACTGTAGGAATCTAGGCTAACTAGGCCGGGGATATTGGAGACAACGGAGTATAGGTCAAGAAGGCTCAAGTTGAATTGATCGGTAAAGTATTTGGAAGAATATCGTAATAACTTATAATATTGTTAAGGTCTCTTCTCCGTTGCTTGATGATGTTCTCAACCATTGGGGAGAGCCCTACTATTTATACTAATGTTCACGCTACTTTGACTTCTCTAGTAAAGAAGTATCTTTCTCAGAGTTCAGTTCGTCAGAACAAAGTGCGAACACTGTTTGACCCTGAATCTTGCCCAGCTTGACTCTGAGAATCTCCAGACTGCTATTTCTTCTGAGGGTGCCCCCACTCCACCAGTAGTCAGTCTTCGATCTCTTCGTCCTGATAGATTATAATGGAATATGCAGTTTAAATGGCTACATACCAATAGATTCAAAGAATATGGAGTGATCAAGTCCGATATTCATCTATCAATGCGTAATGCGTATGCATTAGAAAGAGTAGAGCACTAGTTCACTAATCATCGTTCCAATCAGTGAGCCATATCTTCAAACGTGCACTCTTTGTGGTTCCTGAGTTGTCTCCCAGATGCCTCCGGGAAGTTCCTACTCAGGAAGCTTGGGTTCGGATATATGCTCTCCCTTATGGTGGCATATACCTTGCGCATAATTATGCAAGCTATTCCCACTAGGGTAATAGAGTCATTCAGTCACAATCCGTGGAGCCCCGGTATCCCCTACAGGGTCCCCTGTTGGACGCCCTGTGGCTTTGGCGAGGGCAGCTAGATTCAATACAGGGAGGACAAGGGAGCCCAGGTCATATCATACCAGGGTTAGGAGAGGACTAGGTAGCTTGAGGCGAAACTTCCGGGCTAATAATCCACAGTCATGTAAGTAATTTTCAAATTTGCCCAATTAACTTGAGATGTGCTTACTAATATTCAGTGTTGTTTAGCTCAGACAGGCCCCTCGATGCCTATCGGCGGAGAGGTCAGTACTTGTGAGTACAGATTGACGGAGGAGCATATGCAAAGAGATTTGGACATGACGGTTCGAGAGGATCAGTTCGAAGAAAAGGGTAGACCATTGATTGACTGAGTGAAGCCTGTTGAGTGGCTTTTGCCAAATGCTGAGGTCTACGAGGAGTGGGAGTAGGATGCAGAGGATAAAGAGGTCAATTTTATCGACCTATATAAGTCTGGTGATGAGGGTGGCAATGGCTCAGAGGATTCTGATAAGGTCTATGGGGAAGAGGAGATTGACAAGGAAGACGATGAGGATGTGGAGGGCGAGCAGGATGACGTGAAGGGCGAGCAGGACGACATGGAGGGCTGGGAGGAGGGTGATGATGATGTGCATATGACAGACGAAGGGGAAACCTCCGGCTCAGGTTGGGGAAGTAGGATGCAAGACTTAGGTCGCCCTGACTCTGTATCTTCCTCTCGTGGTCTGTACGGCGATGCGGCAGAACACCGTTTCCATGCTAACACCCAAGAGATTGGAGAGAGGCTGCTTGGGCGGGCTCTTACACCCAAGGATTTCTTCACAATCCCGCAAGACCACAGGAGAGTATTAAAAATATTGTCATAAAGAGAAAGCGCTTTCTTGCCGGCAATGCCCGTCTTATCATTGATCTCAAGGCAGCCATGAGGGAAGACGCAGAAGAACAAGGAATTGACATTGAGGAGATGGATAGAATTGACCGCGAGATGGATAGGCAGGCCCTCCTCAATATGGCTAGCCAGCACTTTCCTCACCGTGTGATACAGGAGCCGGAGAATTAACAATTTGTACTTCCATCTATTTTCTTTTCTTGTTATCTGCTAGTTCTTTTCCTGACCTCTCACACCGGTTCTGCCTTCCGTACTCTCCTTAATACGGTTCCCCTTACCTTGCATTAACGGCACTCCCACTTCTGTATTTGTCCACCACAATACTTGACGTTTGGTTTCATTCTTAGCCCGTATTATTTCTCCCATATCATAAGTCCGGGGGCTGTTTTCCTTTGGTTAGATTCTTATGCAGCAGGCTACCTCTTTTCTTGTTCTCTTCTCACCCTAAATTTCCAGAGACCGACACTGCTTTAGAGTTTAATTTCTTTTGTAATCATACCCGGCGCCTATATCGATTCCCCTGTTTTCTTTTATGTCCTGATTCAGTGTGTCATCTTACTCTTTGCAGTATAATGTAATAGGATAGCAGTTTAGATGTTAGAAACACTCTGACATAATGATAAGCTTGAGCACAGATTCAGATTCTCTATTTAGTCCTTTGCTTTATGTTTCTTCGGCAAAATCCATTCGCCCAAAGACATACGCCCAACACCAGGTACCCAACGTGATCCGCTCAAAGCCATGCGCTCTAAAGCCATACACTTAAAGCATACGCCCAAAACACACGCCCAAAACACACGTCCAAAACACACGCCCAAAACACACGCCCAAATCATACGCCTAAAGCATATGCCCAAAGCCTATGCCTAAAGCATACGCCCAAAACACACGCTCAAAGCATACGCCCAAAGCATATGCCCAAAATACCCGCCCAAAGCAGTTGATTTAAAGACGCTCTCTGCGAATGTTTAATTATAATTTACGTTCAAATATGTGAGGTAATAGCCACGCATATTCCTCTAGAGAAGTTAAGCTCCGCAGTTTTCAGGATAGGCTTCTATCTCAGAATCAGAATCAGAATCCACAATAGTACCATGAACATGACCCATGACAACTCTGCTACTTGTACTTCTACTACGCATCATTTCCATTGAATGCACAGTTGCGCGGATATAAATTCCTGCTCCTAGAGGATCAAGGATCTCGTTGTACACTGTATCGTCATAGTCCAAGAACCCCAACACCATCTCCTTCTGCTCTAGCTCCACATTCTGTGACTTGTCTTCATGTACTTTGGTTCCCAACCAATACATCTGGCCCAAGACAGGAGCGTGCATCCCAGCCTTTGGATAATCCATCATGTCTACCACATCATATATCAAATCTACATTTGATTATCACAATGAATAAATGAGGTACTATCTTGAGAATCAAGCCACAGGTACTTTGAAATATTGAGAATCTGAAAATCTAGTTTTTATTTCCTGGTAATAAATTGTTATTCTGATATAGAGGTTTAAAGATTTCCTATTTCATATATAAAGTGTGGTTTTTCATAAGTATAAAGAAATTGAAAACCCTGGAAGAATTACATAATAAAATAGATAGAAGGATAGTATAAGTCTTAGATATTCAGAATAACCAGGTTTTAATTTTCTTCATAATGATTTTGGAAAGGAACAGTAGTTAAAAACATAGAGGGAGACAATATGTTCAAATTACATACCAATTGGATCAATTTTACCATATAATATCTACATATCTAGTTGGCCTATGAACTCACTACCTTGGAATTCCTTTGACTATCATATCCTAAGATAGTATATACATTTTCAAGGTATCGTTCCTGAAGGCGATACTCTGTACGGACTTTCTGACGAAAGATGTGACAATTTTGCCTGTAACGCCAAGTGTAATGCCTTGTAATTTTGTGTGTAATGCATAGGTTTGGAAACCTACCACTCAAATATAAATTATATAATATCATACATTACTTAAACCGTCAACCAAGGCATTTGAGAGAGGTATTATCTCTAGATTATATATTACTTATCTATATTCTCCGCTTATATATATTTGTAAGACTCTTAGATTATGTGATTTGGAAGTAAATAGTTCGTATTTAGATGTTAGGTTTCCAAACCTACAAATTACACCAAAGATTGCAAGGCATTACACTTGGCGTTACAGGCAAAATTGTCACATTTTGCGTCAGAAAGTCAGTACAGAGTCTAGCTTTCCGGAACCATAAATAAAAAGGTTTTACATACTTTGTGCATTGAGCATTATCTAACTATTAAATAGTTAGAATAAATTCTTATCGTATATTTATTTTGCTTTGATAACTTATTTAAACCGAAACTGAGTCATTTGATTAAGTTATAAGTTCTAGGGAGTCTAGCAGCAGTGTTTACAGCTAGGTTCAATAATAGCTGGAGATCAAATTCTATATTAATTGTCTTTAGTTACAATTAATAATACTCTTTCTACTACTTATTACAATCAATATACACTCCAAACCATACCCCATACCGTCTACTCTAGTCCACTAAACCTGATCTTAGTGGTAATTGACTTGTAGTTAGCTCAACGATTTGATTTCAACTAGTTCATGATTAATATTCAGTTTTTTAGTTAAATAGCTATCAACTTTAAGAACCTGTATGAAATATAGAAAGCTATATTTATCTGACTTCAAACTTCATATACTAACTTCAGATGTTATCATAAAGGTTATTGCATGATATTGAGTTCATAGGCCAACTACGTATGTAGATATTACATGGTACAATTGATGCAATTTGTATGTAATTTGCACGTATTTTCTACCTCATTTTTAATCACTGTGGCTTTCAAAAATGATTATGAAGAAAATTAAAACCTGGTTATTGTGAATATCTAAGACTTATACTATCCTTCTATCTATTTTATTATGTAATTCTTCCAGGGTTGTCAATTTCTTTATGTTTATGAAAAACCACACTTTATATATGAAATAGGAACTCTTTAAACCTCCATATCTGAATAACAATTTATCACAAGTAAATAAAAACTAGATTTTCAGATTCTCTATATTTCAAAGTACCTATGGCTTGATTCTCAGGGTAGTAACCTATTTATTGGTTGGGATAATAATATGTTGATTTGATTTTCCAATGGTTGCTATTGGTGAGCCGGATCCCTGTTGTGAGCCGTATTCCCGTAAATTACATTAGGGAAAACTTACCATTTACCTCTTCTACTGCTTCACTATTCACACTCCACCCCATAGAACGCTGTTCTTCACCCACTTGTTCTCTATTAATTGTGCTTCTGGGCCAGGCACCTAATCTGCCAGCAGCACGACTTTGTTATATACACTGCTTAACTCTTGTCATTGTGTCTGGATCTCCGTTGCTGATCTTGTTGTTGTCTTGTTCATGCAAGTTGTACATACTTCTTCATGATTGGATATTTGTTTATTTTTATCCTTAGTCATCTGTATCATGTTGCATTTTAATGCCTAGGCTACTCATATTACACCAAATTCCAAATTTTTAAATCAAGTATACCATTCTTTGTATCATACTTGTGTTTACAAATTAAAAAAACCGTACTTTTATTCTACTAAGCTCCTTCTATATCTCCGCTGTTTTTTTAAATTATTTACACCAGTATTGGGTTGGTTATACTCGTTTGAAAATACCCCAAAATGTGGTTCACACTTATCTGTTGATGCACTATATCAATCCATACACCCACCACCACAACCTTACAATCCCAACAGAGGTCCTCAAAAACAACCTGTTCTCCGAAAAATCACTAGATTGCCAATTCCCTGTCATAGCTGGTAACTTGACCACCAACCCATCAATCTCCTTACTCATTTTACTCTAGGACCCAACCATGACATGTTACATATACTCTGTCCTGTTAGTCACAACCCACTTAAAATTATCTGGGATCCCAGTAAGTCCAAAAACCAAATCTCAAGGATCATTCTCGTCATCTCCCAGCCCGGGCATAGGCTCGTATACGTTAACGATAGCAAGAGAAGTTGTACCAGAGGCTGACTGGCCGTAGGCACCTTCTTCTGTCTCGGTTTTGCTCCTCGGCAATGTCTCATAGGTGTTCATTGGCCAAGGCATCAGGTTTGTAGAGATTGGAAGATTTGTAGAAAATTGAGTAGAATCTGATTCTTTCTCCTGAAACTCGCGGCCATTCGGGGGCACAGCGGTGCGAAGGAGGGAGGAGGGAGGGAGGAGTTGCGTGACCATGCTTTTCTAGGGAGGTTGTACGGAGTGCCTAGGTGAGGCTAGACCTGAGAGTAGCGGATGGGGAGGCCGAAGTTCGCGTGGGAAGAGATGTCAATGGGGCCAGCGAGGAAAGCGATGGGTTGCGGAGGTTACTATTGCTCTGGGGAGCATAATTTACGCAATGAAGGAGACATCGCTCTGTAATTTGTGTTATCGATGCATAAGTGTGGTATCAGGTAACAGAATAAATAGGGTGAGATGGGATGAGCCGCATGGATTTATCATAACGTTTGTCTCTCTCTCCTAGCCTAGACCCTAACCAACCCTTAGACCAAGCAGTCAGCCAATCCAGTCGTCCCGTCCGTCCAAGACGGGGTGATGATGGGACTGACTGCCCTGGCGCCGTCCTAGACGGTGTGGAAGGCCTTCGACCGCCGTCGACTAAAGACGCGCAAAATTGGCCAATGAGACAAATATCAGTGCTCAAATAAGTTAAGGTGAAAATGAACATAAAAATAGAAACAAAGATAGAAGAAGAAACAAAGAGGAGGTGGTGCCTGAGCCTACCAGGGGTCACAGTCAGACGACGCTAGTCCTCGTCCCTTGTTCGATAGTCCTTGTCCTTTGTCCGCTAATCCTCCCCGTTTGTTGCCTGGACGACTGAGACAGTTCAAGCAGTGCGGAAGGCAGCGAACCACATTGCTGTAGCTCCTCTTCCCCCTGCCCCTGGACAAACTAAAAACGGGCTCCCGCATTCTTCTTTACTTCACCCTCTTGCCTTTCTTCAACCACGCATTCTCTTCTCATTTACTGGTAGGATCTCAAAAATGACACCGGACGAACTTTCACAAGTACTTCTGAGGGATGAATATCATATTTTAGATATTTCACCCAAAGACTTCTCTCAGCTAGAGTCGCACATTGGAAGAAGAATGTATGTATTCAAAGAATTTTACACCAGCACTGGCAGAAGATAACAGCTAATGTATAGATATACTTACCGTCCAACAACCGGCCAATTAAAGATCAAAATGGCGACGCAAATCCACGGAACGGCGTCGATGTGGGCGCTTGAATTGATTGCTGAAGGCGACACAGTGGGGGCATGGGACTTTGATGATCTTGAATTAATTTCTCGGGGGCGGCTGGAGGGATTCGCAGCTCAATATGAAGGAATGTAAGTTGCGCTCAAATACTGACTTCTACAAACATTCCTCTCACACTCTGCCAGAACCAAAGTCCCAGACTGTGCAATTTTTCCCGGAGATCGATATTGGCCAACTATCGTGTTTGAGATTGGGTATGCGGAACCATATGATGACCTGAAAGATGATGTTAAGCTATTGCTGGAGGGGAGTGAAGGGATGATTAGTAAGGCCATTATCATCAAGATTGAACAACTCCAGGAGGGGGAGACCGAGGTACAAAGAGGGTTTGTAGAAATGTGGCACTTGAGTGAGGGCAGGGCGAAGAAGGATGGTGGTAGGAAGGTGACTTTTTCACAACTATCCGATATCAAGTTTTACTTTTACTAACCCCCAGATTTAGAGACTATTCCCCCCCCCAAAGAGCCATGAAACGCAGAAACTCGAGATTACCCTTCAAGATATACTGCGAAATCAGTTCTCTAGCGTGAGGAACGAGGGCTGGGAGCAAAATCATATCATTGCCCTCCCATTTGACCCTCTCAGGCGTTCGATAAAGAGAGCTCTCAGGCGTGACTTATTCCAGAAGGGTGTTTTGGAGGATAACGATGACTCGGCTTAATGGCCTCACGGTAGGTTAGTTCAAAATGTATTATTCAAGTGATATAAGATATCTCTAATCATTGTAAAGAACAGGTTGTCAGTGAAGATCCGAGGTTCTTGGAGAAAGCTACCTTTCCTACAATGACCTTTATTCAATTTATTTCCTTTCTTAGTTTTTGTTTTGTGGGTTCTCTTACGTGTTTTTCCTGAGAGAATTAGACTATGACGGGCGGGCCTTTAGGGGCCATTGGGTGTGATGCCGATATGGTAGATGTCTGGATTGCCACTCTTGTAGATAGTTATGCTTCCGATGAGTCCTCGAAATGGATGTCAGTAGTACCCAGAAAGGAAGGAACCAGATCGTGGCAGGGATTCTCTGATAAGGCCAGGCTATCTACCAGTTACAAACCTTCATATGCCGTTGTTCGCATTTTCAAATATAATCTGCCTGTTCTCAGCAGGTAATGTTAAGCTTTACCGTGGTACGAGGGATGGACACGATCAGATCATGATCGAGTTTTGCTCTACCATAGTCTGCTCGATCAGCCTCAATCATAGGTGTCCCTCGATCAGATCATGATCAAGTAGTGCATCCATGATTTGATCGATTTGCTCGATCATAGGCACTGCTCGATCATGCTCGACCATCATCGAGTATATAACTCGAGCATCCTGAATCCTGACTAATCACCCTACTCATCTTAGTGATTGTGGTTGTAAGAAGTGCCTGTCACGCTTCCTGGTAACCTTGGATTGGAATGTGGCCGATGAAATAGAATGCAGGAATGGCATAAGTGGAATGGCAAGGAATGGAATGGCGGAGCGGATACTGGAGTCTGGGAATGTTGTGTATATAGATTTGTTCTCAGTCTGTAATCTTGGGACAACAATGAAGTGAAGTGAAATATGCATTCTCACGATAAGGGTACTATGTTTTTTGTTTATTTTCTTCAATTGTGTAATACTTTGAACTTATAAGGTGAATAGTGACGAGGAAATATTACTAAGATTCTTGGAGGGGGGAGGTGACGAGATTACATCTCTGGCATTCAATTCCTTATGTCTTTTGGGTTGCTTTGTTCATTTAGTCCTTCTTTTTGTTGAAATATTCACGAAGGTTCCACACCTGCGACAATGTTACTACACCGGAAGTGAGGATAAGGAGAGTTTTTGTTTGGCGAGTGTTGGAAAGTATGAAAGTTGAAGCAACGGCGTGTATGAGCGAATGGTTAGATACATCGGAGATGTTTCGGGAAGATTTACGAATCAGACCCGGGGTACTAAAGGTTTGGAGCTAGTGTTGGCTAGAAGATGGAACCAACGACTGTCACACTTTGACGATAGCAAAACAGGAGAAGGTATCAGGAAAGTTTCGAAAGGAGCGTTCAGGAAAAGTCTGTAAGTAGTTGAAACGGGCGAAGGGATTGACGGACGAAATCTGTAGGAAGGTTGAGGGTGTGGGTTGGAAAGCAAGAGACGGTGATGGAAAAACAGAGTTGAGTGATGGCGAAGAAGTGTGTCTCTTGGAAGAGAATTTGTGTATATATAGGACGCTACTAGCAGCACAGAAAGAATAAGGAGCAAAAAAGACTCTCTACCGAACATAGCCTATTTTGAAGACTTTTATGGCATGGTGTGTTTCCTAGTATGTAGGGGGGGAGAAATGGTTAATCATGCTTCGCTCTCTGCGCTACAGCACAGTAATTTTCAGTGCAATAATACTACGGCCCCGCCGTCCTGCCCAAAGACGGCTGTCCTGCCCGTTGGTTGTCTCAGATGGACTACAGATAGCCGTCCTGTCTCGTCTGGGCTCTTGGTAGTCCAGTAGAGGGCCGCTCAAGGCCCCCGGACCGCTAGGAACACTGAAGTAGTCAGCCAATCCAGTCGCTCTGCCTGTCCACGACCGGGTGAGAAGGACAAAGGACAAGACAGTCTCGTCCTTGAACAGGACAGACTGCCTTGGCGCCTTCCTGTACGGGCTAGACGGCCTTCGACAGCCGTCGACTACTGACATGAAAAATTGGCCAATGAGACACATACTAGTGCTCAAATAAGTTAAGCTTAAAAATGCAAATAAAAATGGAAAAAGACATAAAAAAAGAAACAAAGGAGAGGGTCGCAGTTGGGTGACGCTAGTCCTTGTCCTTTGTCCGCTAGTCCTCGCCCTTTGTTGTCAGGACGACTGAGACTGCTGCAAGAAGTGCGTACGTCGGTGGACCACACTGCTCTTGCTACTCCTCACCCTGCCCCTGGAAAAACTAAAAATGGGCTCCCGCATTCTTCTTTACTTCACCCTCACGCCTTTCTACAATCCAGTGTTCTCAGCCGTCCGGGGCCCCGTAGGGCCCGGCGGGGGACTGCCAAGACCCCCGGATGAGACGGGACGGCAAAATGTAGTCCGTCCTCGTCCTTGAATTCCCAGAACGGCCGTCATTAGCAAGGACGACGAGCCCCACGACCTGAGACAACTTGTGCCAGGGGACGGCAGGTAACTACATAGGACCGCCAGGGACGGTGGGGGACCGCGGAAACCATCGGAAAACATCGGAAAACATCGGAAGACGGCGGGGGACGACAGGGGACGACAGGGGATGGTGGGGGACGAGATAATGTCGTCCGTCCTGGTCCTTGGCTCTTACTTGTCGGGCAAGTTCAGGAAAAGACGGGACGGGACGACGAAATGTCGTCCATCCACGTCCTGGCCCAGGACGGACGGACTGCCCCGTTGCGAACACTGCTACAACCACAGACTCTCTTCTCTTTTACTGGTAGGATCTCAAAAATGACACCGGACAAACTTTCACAAGTACTTCTGAGTGATAAATATCATATTTTAGATATTTCACCCGAAGATTTCTCTGAGCTAGGGTCGCACATCGCACATTGGAAGAAGAATGTATGTATTCAAAGAATTTTACACCAGCACTGGCAGAAGATAACAGCTAATGTATAGATATACTTACCGTCCAACAACCGGCCAATTAAAGATCAAAATTGCGACGCAAATCCACTCAACGGCGTTGATGTGGGCAGCTTATTTGAGGGCTGAAGGCGGGGCAGTCGGTGGATGGGGCCGTAAAGATATTGATTTAAGTTCTAAGGGGCATCTACCGTGCTTCACAGCAAAATATGAAGGTGTTCAAAATGTGAACGCCAGGGGCACAATCTATTCTATGTGGATAATACTGCGCAAGTGCAAGGGGAGTTGTGAGGCACGCTGGGTGAGGAGTATAGAGCAGATTTGGTAGGAGTTCTGGTTCTTAATTATTCCAAAACAGGTGGGGGGCAGCGACATATTTATACAAAAGTGTACGCTCATATGTATAAAAGAAATATACGGAAAACTATGTAACAAACATAAGTGCGAACATGTTTGGCCCTGAAATCCTGCCAAGTAATATAAACAATATGCGTAAAATTATAAGGGTGTGGTATGAATATCATGACCACTAATAGTGCATAAGAGATGAATAAAATTCTAAACACCGGATAGAAAAGCACATGTTAAATCCCCAAATAGTATCCTAAAACAATCAATGAAACACCATAATATATATCTTAGCTGTAGTAATGTAAGCGGTGTGCAGGTAGAGCCGAAACACAAACTAAGTAAAAGAATACACGATAGTGTTATGAAATGCACATAAGAAATATAACGCAATTTCAACAGAAGGCATGTCAGTTGCGCTCAAGTATTGACTTCTACAAACATTCCTCTCACACTCTGCCAGAACCAAAGGCCCAAACTATTCAATAGTACCCGGAGACCGATTTTGGCCTACTATCGTCTTCGAGTTCTGGTATGCGGAATCATAGGATGACCTGAAAGATGATGTTAAGTAAGCTATTGCTCGAGGTGAGTGAAGGGAGGATTAGCAAGGCCATTATTATCAAGATTGAACCACTCCGGAAGCAGGAGACCGAGGTGCAAAAGAGGTTTGTAGAAATGTGGCACTTGAGTAAGGGCAGGGCGAAGAAGGATGGTAGTAGGAAGGTGATTTTTCACAACTATCCGATATCAAGTTTTACTTTTACTAACCTCCAGATTGTGAACCTATTCCCCCCATCAAGGAGACACGCATCGCAAAAACTCGAGATTTCCTTTCGCGATATTCTCCGAAGTGAGTTCGCTAACATGAGGAATGAGGACTGGGAGGAAAATAATATTGTTCCTCTCCACTTTGACCCTCTCCGGAGTTGGATTAAGAAAGCCACCAGGGGTGACTTAATCCAGCAGGCAGTCTTAGTGGATGACAATAACTACAATGACTCGGATTAATGACTTCGTGGTTTGCTCGTTTCCAATAGACTATTCGAGTGATGAGATATATCTCTAATCGTTGTAAAGCACAGGTTGTTAGTGAAGATCAGAAGTTCTTGGAGAAATCCTCCATTCCTGCCATGACCTTTATTTGATTCATTTCCTTTATTATGTCTTTGTTTTGCAGCATCTTGTCCTTTTGTTTTTCCCGCGAGAGTTCAACTATCTCTTCGCTTGTATTTACGTAAATTCCATATATTTATCCTAGCCGTATCATCAGGGTTCCGAATAGTCTGAGCGGTCAAGTCCCGAAGCGAAGACTGACTGGTCAGTCAAGAAGGGAGGAGGAGACTGCACATGACTAAAATATTTAGTCCAGTCAAGTCTGGTCCAGTGAAAGACTGGTCTAATATGGCATCCTTGCAACCCTTGCTGAGTTCGCTTAGACTTGTCCCAGATTGGCCATAGTTGGTTTCAATATTCAAAGGGGTTCCAGATTCAGAAGTAATAGGAGAATTTGCCTCGATCTGTCACACAGAAATTAAGCAAGATTGCCATTTACCTTCTATTTGAAGATCAAATACCGAAGGACTACGTGTACCTGTAAAATTAGCAGGTCTAACATGAACTGTGCGATAAATTGATTGTGGTGAGGAAGCCCTTCTAGACTTTTAGACTGAATTCTCAGAAGACAATGTTAATACATGTGCCTGTGCGGAACAATTCTGGAGTGAATGATAGATGTGAGGGCTAGTATGAGTCTTGTCGGTGGCATTTTAACTGAAGATAATAGATCAAGATTAAGTAAAAGAAACATCTGCCACATAAAAGATATATATACATCATGATCATGCTCAAAAAGACGATGTGGCCCATTTTTGAGCATAAATCATCCCCGATTACACCCAAACTTTATGCTGGAGCAGGATCATACAAAGTACAAGTCTCTTTCCAGTAACTGAAATTACAGCATGGAATATCACTCGACTTGGGTAGGCCGACCTGGTCTACTCTAGTCAGTTCTCTTGCCATTGATCGTGCAGTTGGTCTGATTCATAACCTCGGACCAGACTTGACTATGACTAGACTGTGCAGTCCAGACTAATTCATTCTCAGACTGTTCAAAACCTTGCATATCATACCTATCCGGTGTCGGCTAGCTATAGCCTCAAACGGTGGTATGTCGCCTCTGGATTTATGTCAGAGTCTCGTACACAGACAGTGTATACGCGAGTACTAACTCACTAGGACTTTTGTCCCAGTACACAGTCTACACTCTCCGTGTACCCAGGGCCTCGACACACCTGCGCAGCAACATACCGCCAGTGGCGACTGTAAACAATAAACAAATCCCTCCTGCCTATTCCGCAGTACATCTGGAAAGTACCATTCGTTCAAGTTGTAGCGAGATCGCACCATTACCGTATCCCTTCGTTCGTACTCACGGAATTCAAGCTAGTGCTGCCCTTGGCACGGGTGTTGGCCGTGGGCGGAATGGTCACCGGGAAAGATTACTAACAGTGATGGAGGGGGAGAAAAGGGGCACGTAACGAAATCACAATGTGCGGCACTAACTTACTCAGGTAGTCGGGAGAAAATATACCCGGAATTTCTTGTTTATATCATGGCTATACTGAGTAGCACCCATTGTGTGGTATTCTGAGCACTACACTACTTGCAGTCAGCAAGCTATTTCCTATCACAATTACAAAAGTGAGTTAGTGTCAACTCAAGGGATAACTTAAGAATAGGCGTCTCTGGCGTTTAATTCCTTATTTCTTTTGGGTTTGGTTTGTTCGTTTAGTTCTTCTTTGATCGCATGGAGTGTTCACTAGTATGTTGCAAGAATGGTTAATCATGTGTCGCTCTCTGCGCTACGGTACACTAATCTTCCGTGAAATGCGGAGTACGAACGAAGGGATAATCTGGCAAAAGTGGGATTGGAGCTAAAGTGAAACTAAGGCAACCGAACCAAGAGGAGAGCTTGAAGGAGGCGAGTTCGCCACAGTTTAAAAACATATCCCTTAAGCAGTTGAGACATTCAGTCCTCATTGCAATGTGTAGCACTAACCTATTTAAGCAATCATGATAGAAAAAGTCTGATGATCTGAAAGTGGTGTAGTGCTCAGAAGACCGCAAAATCTGTACTGTTCAGTATGGTCATGATGGAAAAGAGCAATCCCGCATATATTTGCTCCTAACTACTTAAATGCGGTAGTGCTACACATTTCAATCTGGACTGAATGTCTCCACAGCTTAATGGATAGGCCGCGGTGATTGGACAGGTGCAAGAAAATCCACACTAGCGTCAGTCAGATTTTGCCAGATTATCTCTTGGACTGCTGAAACGGTGGGAAAATTATCTGCCACCCGTCTCAGTATCTGAGACAGAGATTACTAAGATGCTTTCCTAGTATTCTCGCGTGATAATGTGCCTAAGTACAATCATGTTGCTAATATTGGCTACGGTCTCTGGTTTACACATCTGCGAATTTCTAGTAAGTAACAAAAGTTGCTTATTAACCTGTGTCTCAGACACTCGGAGGGGTGGCAGAAAACTTTCCACCGTTTCATCAGTCCAAGGGATACCATATTCCAATTCAAGTGCTGCCGTGTAAATTTCTTAAATCTGCAACCAAATGATATTCGCCAGACTTTTTTCCCTCACCAAATTGGGATGCTTGGCAGCTTGGAGGAGCCAATCACACTTGCCCGCAGGTTCTGTTGCCAAGCAAAATTTATCGTATCAACCACAGTCCGCCGTACAGGGGGTTGTGGGCACTTGTAAGTCTGGCGAACGCAATGTTGCAATGAAGGGGGGGGTTCGATCTAAAAATGATCGAACGCTAGGAACGCGCTTTTTCAAACTAGGGGGTTATAAGATAGAACCCCTTCTAACAAATCGGTAAACCATGATATTGAAGGCAATTCGAAGCAAAGAAATAAATGAAATGGTAGGAAAAGAGGGCAAAATGGAGCAGAAAAAGCAAATAAACTGGCACTGGCACTCCACTCTCCTGGCTTCTGGGCAATAAACACTGGCACATCTGGGTTTAAGGTATTCATAGAAATTCACATCAGAGTTCCTACTATTTTTGCTTACTAAGACATTAAAGGACCCCCCCCCTTCAATCCCCATTTTCAGAAGCCTCGATTCAAACCCCCTCCCTTCTGACCCCCTGGGTTCGATCATCAATGGCCTTCTTTGCAACACTGGGCGAACGTGGCTCACAGAATTTCTATGTCAATCGCAGCCAAGACTTTGCCGTACTTGTACCTTTGCTCACACCCTAGTACTTTTGCTCACACCCCTAGTGGTAGCAGAGGGTGTTGAGCTAGTAGGGGTGGATTGGGCAGCCACTATACCAATTTCGATCCCTTCCCACTGGCACCCAATTTGCTGCAATTTCTTATGGTAACCCACAGCAAGATATTCGAGATCCTTCCCCCACTCAAAAAAAAAGCGACAATCACAAAAGCATTGTTTAGATGTGCACGAATCAGCAAATGGGTTGTGGGACAAGCAGGATTTTGTACAATTGAATCAGCCATTGCGAGGTGGATTTTGTTTAGAGATAGTATGAAAATCTAAGATTTGTTGCAAGGTACGATATGGAAAAAAAAAACTATCATAATACCCAATGTGAGGTATTGTAGTCATTGGATAGGGGCAGGTTGTGGTGGGGTTCTGTTGTTGGGAAACCCTGCGGGAAATTTCCTCACTTTGTATGCAAAATTCCAGCACTCCAAGGCTGCTATTGTTGCGCATGCACTATCCGAGAGACACCGAAGTCATGAATCGTTTTCCCCTGTATTTTTCTCTCCTCCTTTTCCTTTCCGTGCCTCATTCTTCCTTCCTATTCTTGGCTTTCCCCCTGACTTCCCTATCTAAATACTCAAGGGAAGAAATCATGAACTCCTTCACCGCTTAATTTAAACATTGTTCTCACCCTCAAGAAGCTTCGTTCCACTGCATAAAACCCTCATCACCTATCATTGCCTCCATATCTGTCACCCCTAATAAATCTTTTCATAAACCTCCATTCATATTAAATTTCCTTCCTCATTGTTCTTCCTTTCCTTTCTGTTCCTCTCCCAAGTGAAAGCCCTCCCAGAACTCAATTCCTTCAACACAAATTACTCTCGTTCACCCAACCCACTTCGCTTAACGCTGTAAAATCAGTTGGGGCATGGCCTCTACTAAAGGTTCCACCTCTATTCCTCTCAGTCCCCTCCCGCCCCACATCTCCCGCATCTTCCCCCCGCTCTCCCCTTGCAGGCCTGCAGTCCTAGCCCTTACCTTGCAGGCCTGCAGTCCTAGCCCTCACCTTGCAGGCCTGCAGTCCTAGCCCTCACCTTGCAGGCCTGTAGTCCTAGCCCTCAGCTTGCAGGCCTGCAGTCCTAGCCCTACTGGCGAAATGTAGTGCCTTACCTTCCTTCTTTCCATCTCATTTTCACAAAACACCTTTTTCCCATTCCTTAATTCAGTGTTTATTATGATATCATTCGCCTATTACCTGACAGCCCTTTAGCCTCAAGTTCTTCTAAAGCAAAATATTTCAAGTGATTGGGGTTCACCGCTACCAGGGACCTTCACTATGCCTAGTAACTGTCAACATGCCACTGGGACAGCAACAGGCTACTGCGGTATTTAAGGACAAAAGTAGCGAAGAAAAAAAGTCCACATGGTAACTGTTGCTTCCGGTCAACTCACCATCCTCGCGCAAAGTAAATTATCCCTTGCAAAGCTTTACCATAACTGATATGGACCTTGGCTGCACAAAGTAAATTATCACTTTCACCAATTTACTACTATGTGCTGGGAGCTCCAGGGCCCATGGGCAGCAAGCTCTGACCTCCAGGAAAGGAAGTGACCGGCTCAACCTTTTTTCCATCACCTCGTGGGATACTTTGTGCACTTTGCCCAATTCGCAATGGGTTGTCCCAGCATTTATAAGCTACAAGCAGGCGCTATCTTGAGCTTGCCTACCAGCACCAAAGACTGCAAAGAGAGCTTACCATAGGGAAGTAAACCTGACTTCATTCTGCTTGTAGAATATAGTGGATGTTTATCTTTGTGTAACAATCCTATTGTTGAACTTGTATGCCACAGGCAACGACTGTCGTCTCCTGCGTATGCGAATCTCGTTTTCTTGCACCAAGAGGTAAGGGAGTACTATCTCTTGAGATAGTACGGAACTGACTTGCTTGTCTTAGGTGATTCGTGAAAGGTACTATCTCTTCAGATAGTAAGATGGGTAGATTGTCGTGCTTGATAGAACTATCACAACAGTTCTATGTTCGGGCGGCCCGTCGAGACTATTACAATAGTCTCCGGGTTCTTAGAGCGTAGGCTCTCGTAGAGGTAGGGTGTATGTAAAGAGAGTAAAGCGTAATCGTATTCCAATATCTTAAGTATAGAAAAGTACTCAGATGGTTTCGTGAAGATTCTATCTCTTGGTCGTTTTTTTTTTTTTCTTTTTTGTAATCATGTGTGATTTGTTTTAAGGTACAAACAGCCTCATGCAGCGCTGGCTATGGAGAGAAAAAAACCTGTGGGCAATAGCCATGACCCGCTTCACCTCTTCATGGGACAAATCAAGCAACCCGAATCCATAGGAAAAGTGCCCCTCGCCTAGCACCTAAGATGAAAACCTCAGACACGTAAGGAAACAATACATAGAAACGTAGAGGTAGAGAGACCCAAACCCTTCCGCAGTCTCACCAAAACAAAAGAAAAGACTCTAACGGTCAGAAAGGCTGCCCGCGGGGAGAGGATGGTTGATCGGCGACATAGGAAAACTCCAGTAGAGGGCCCACCGAAACCATGTTGTACGGTCAGGCAGGTCATTACATCGATCCAAGGCGTTGGACAAAGCCACGGAGGCAGTGCTATACCACGACTAGGTGTAACCGAGGAGGGGCCAACTGATTGGAAGGGTAGATAGCGAGCGGAGCCACAGGGCAGAGGGGATGCCAGCCAACGACGATGAGCAGTAGGGTGCCAGCCGGTGAGTAGCGGCAGTAGGGTGCCAGCCGGTGAGTAGCAGTAGGGTGCCAGCCGGTGAGTAGCCGTAGGGTGCCAGCCGGGGAGAGGATGGTAGCAGTAGAGTGCAAGCGGACAGAACTGGGAGGAGGAGAGGGGAAGGATCACGAAGAAGCTAGCCGCAGCCGACAAAGGGCCATACCAAGCGCTTTTGGGACAATGACGAAACCGAGCGGGACCGTGATGTTACTAACCGAGGCTTTCCCCATCAGAGGTACAAGCCGAGCAAGCCGAGGCCTACTTGGACCGAGAGTCCGGCACCGTGACGCCCACCGCAAACGAAGCGAGAAGCTTTCCGACCGTGCAAAATGCTAAGCGAGGTGCAAAGCAAGTGCGGGGCAAGGGGGAGAACCGAATTTCATGAGCGGGTGTCAACGATGAACAGGAACAAGAATCCCAAGGAGGGGAGGCAGGCGTGCCTCAGGAGAGGAGGGAAGATGGCTTAACGTCAACTCCTAGGCAGTAGCCATCGTGGGGGAAGAGAGGTGGGTGGGGGAAAGTGACGATGATTTCTCGTGGTGTTGAGATTTCAATTGCTGGAGGTGTTGTTGCAATGGTTCGTGTCCTATCTCTTGGTCGTTTTTTTTTTCTTCTTTTTTTGTTTTCTTTTTTTATAATCATGCGTGATTTGATTTAAGGTACAAACAGCCTCATGCAGCGCGAGCTATGGAGAGCAAAAAACCTATAAACAATAGCCACGACCCGCTTCACCTCTTCATGGGAAAAATCAAACACCCCGAATCCATAGGAAAAATCCCCCCCACCTAGCGCCTAAGACAAAACCTCAGACATGTAAGGAAACAATACATAGAAACGTACAGGTAGAGAGACCCAAACCCTTCCGCAGGCTCACCAAAACAAAAGAAAAGACTCTAACGGCTAGAAACGCTGCCCGCTGGGAGAGGATTGTTGATCGACGACATAGGAAAACTCCAGTAGAGGGCCCACCGAGACCATGATGTACTGTCAGGCAGGTCATCACATCAATCCAAGGCGTTGGACAATAGCCACGGAGGCAGTGCTATACCACGACTAGGCGTAACCGAGGAGGGGCCAACCGATCGGAAGGGTAGATGGCGAGCGGAGCCACCGGGCAGAGGGGATGCCGGCCAATGAGGAAGAGCAGTAGGGTGCCAGCCGCTGATTAGCAGTAGGGTGCCAGCCGGTGATGAGCAGTAGGGTGCCAGCCAGGGAGGGGATGGTAGAAGAACGGTGCAAGCGGACAGAACCGGGAGGAGGAGAGAGGAAGGATTGCGAACAAGTTAGCGGCAGCCGACAAACAGGCCATAGGAAGGGCTTTTGGGACGACGACGAAACCGAGGGAGACCGTGATGTTACTAACCGAGGCTTTCCCTATCAGAGGCACAAGCCCAGCAAGCCGAGGCCTACTTCGACCGAGAGTCCGGCACCGTGACGCCGACCGCGAACGAAGCGAGAAGCTTTCCAACCGCGCAAAATGCTAAGGGAGGTGCAAAGCAAAACGCGGGGTAAGGTGGAGAACCGAACTTCATGAGCGGGTGTCAACGACGAACAAGAATGAGAACCCCAAGGAGGCGAAGCCGTGAGGCCACAGGAGAGGAGGGGAGATGGCTTAACGTCAACTCCTAGGCAGTAGCCATCGTGGGAGAGGAGAGGTGGGTGGGGGAATGTCGCGATGATTTCTCGTGGTGTTGAGATTTCAAACGCTGGAGGTGTTGTTGCGATGGTTCGTGTCCTATCTCTAAGTCCTTTTTTTTTTTTTTTTTTTTTTTGTAATAAATCGTTAATTTTTTTTATGTACAAAAATCCTCATGCAGCGCTAGCTATGGAGAGAACAAAACCTATAAATCAAAAACATAAACAAAGGAAAGTCACGGCACCAGTTAAATATCCACTTATCGCGCAGGTTTCTCCTCCGCCGGGCCATTGGCCACATATAACAAGGAAAGCACGAACCAACAACTTAGCTCGTCTAGAAAGGCAAGCCTACATAAGACAAAGGAAAGAAAACCCAGCGACCCTATACCTCCGCTAACGAAAAAACACGAAACATCAGGGGGGGTACCCTGGGGGGCGAGAGGGAGAAAGGGGGGGAGGAGGGGGGAGTGGTGGGGGGGAACATCGTAGGTGGAAATCCCGTAGAGGTGACGCCTACGAAGGTGGCGAGTCTTTTTAGCAGTGGGAGGGAAGACCAGAGAGGGGCGTCGGGACCGACATCAGTGACGCCGTGGAGGAGGCGTGCTCTGCTGTGCTGTCTCGAGAGGCAGGAGAGGATGGCGTGCTCGAAGGTTTCAGGTTCCAAGCCGCAGCGGGGGCAGGAGGTATCGGCGTCGGGGGACCTCCAGGTCGGGTGGGCGGCCAGATAACCTTTTCCGGCTCTCATTTGGTGTAATCTCCCGGCGACGAATTTGCCCAGGCCCATGAAAGGCCTCGGGAGTAGCGGAGGAGGGTGTAGGTAGTATCCTGGGGTCGGGAACAAGGAGGCCCACTCCGCGAGGAGCTCCTCCCTTACCCGCTTCCTATCTCTTGGTCCTTTTTTTTTCTTTTTTTTTTTTTTTTTGTAATCATGCGTTATTTGTTTCTAGGTACAAAAAGCCTTATGCAGCGCTAGCTATGAAGAGAAAAAAACCTATAAATGCAATCCCACCGCCCGCTTCACCTCCTCATGGGAAAAATCAAACACCCCGAGTCCATAGGAAAAGTCTCCCCCGCCTAGCACCTAAGATAATATACCCCAGA